>TARA_R110001599_G_scaffold133763_1_pt1 | contig 26452 bp, 25 predicted proteins | sample TARA_R110001599 | Tara Oceans TARA_R110001599 (sample SAMEA4398360) | marine metagenome | biome: Polar Biome; feature: [MES] marine water layer (ENVO:01000295) within the mesopelagic zone...; material: water (ENVO:00002006), including particulate matter (ENVO:01000060) such...
CACCTTAGCGAAATGCTCAGGTGTTGCACTCAATTTCTGCGGCCAAGTTGCTTTAAGTAATTTGGGATTCCAAATACCGCTAATAAATAAAAACCAAGCACGGTTGAAGATAATGAGATTGCTTTAATTTTTCTATAAATTCGCATGAATGCATTAGCTGGTTTTTTTACTATCTTGTTGTTTTCTATTTCTATTAAATGCCCAGCTAAAATAAAATGATTAAGTGTGGCATATGTTTTTGATAGGTTTACTATCTTTTTTAATTTAGCAATGTCTAGTCGGTGTCCTTTTATAGAGTAGTATGAGTTTATCAAAAGCATTTCTTCGTGATCGGTAATGGTTTCGTTGTTAATCAGTGGCTTACAATCATTGATAAATCTTCTACGCTCATCCTGATGATTTTTATTTTTATTTTTTATGTATGCTTTTATAGACAGTAAAACACCAACCAAGCTTATGGTTAATAATGACGCTTTAGAAAAAATCGGCAATGTGATCTTTAAGCTATTTAGCGTGAAAATTAATTGGGTGATGAACTCATTCATTGCAAAGCAATCCTCATGATATTTTTCAAAAAATTATAAAGAATACTTTTTATCTTGAAATTGAGGCGTTGTCAGCAAAGGCAGCGAATTTTTTATGGCGAAACGAAACGATTGGGAGCTGATCGAGCGGGAATATCGTACCGGTCGTTTCTCTCTCGCGCAGCTTGAAGCGCGCCACGGCGTGAACCGCTCGAATATTTCGCGCCGTGCCAAGAAGTATGGTTGGCAGAAGGATCTAACTGAACGCGTGCGTGAGCGCACTCAGGAGAAGATTACCCGCGCCACGCTTTCGCCTGAAGCGCAAGCCGCTTACGACCAGGATGATGAGCAAGTAGTTGAACAAGCGGCCAGTGAGAATGCCGCTGTGGTTAAGGGGCACCGTAAAACCTTGGAGCGCTGGCGGGGTATTGCTGAGCGTTATGCCGAGCGGCTGGAAAGCCAGTTGGCGGAAGGCAAGATCAAGGTTGAGCTACCCACTGGCGTGACTGAGATTGATATTCCCCTGGAGTACGTCGGCAAGTGCATGGGGCACGGTACTCAGGCGCTCGACCGCGTAATTAAACTGGAACGCCAAAACTACGGTCTCGATGCTAACGATAAAGATGAAGGCGTTAAGACGTTCGAAGAGTTAATGGCAGAGGTTGCACCTAGTGATTCTGCCGCCGAGTGAGCGGGCGCGCCAGGTCAAGCGCGCAGAGGCTTATCTGCGAGCACACGCTAAAGGGAGGCTAACCGATAAAGCCGATCTTCTGGCAGCGCTGGATCTAAAGTGGTTTCGGCTGAACTCGCTCTACAAGATCAAAGATAAGTCGGGTAAGAAAGTCCGCTTTAAGCCTAACAAGGCGCAGCGAGAGCGCTACCTGAACGGCCATTGCCTTGACCTAATCTTAAAAGCTCGCCAGCTAGGCTTCACTACCTTTGAAATGATCGACGCGTTGGATGATTGTCTGTTCAAGGACAACTTCGCCGCGGGCTGTATCTGCCACAAGCTGGAAGATGCTCAGGACATATTCCGGAACAAGATTACCTTCGCCTACGAGAACATCGACGACGCCTGGCATGCACTGCTGAAAATGCTGGGCACCAAGATCCCCACGGCGATCAGCGATAAGAGCGGTAGCGGTGCCTACGTTTTTGATAACGGCTCAAGCATCAAGGTCTCCACTTCTTATCGTGGTGGCACGCTCCAGCGTCTGCATGTATCAGAGTTCGGCAAGATCTGTCGGCAGTTTCCACATAAAGCCAAAGAGATCGTTACCGGTGCCTTTGAAGCCGTAGGTATTGGCAATCAGATAACGCTCGAAAGTACCGCTGAAGGCCGTGAAGGCTACTTCTTCGACTACAGCCAGACAGCGCAACAGCTCAAGGAGATGGGGCGTCCGTTGACGGAGATGGACTTCCAGTTCCATTTCTTCCCCTGGTGGCAAGAACCAACGTACACAATGAGCCCCAAGGGCGTCGTAGTGCCGCAACGACTGCGCGAATACTTCGAGCAGCTGGAGCACAAGCACGGCATTAAAACGACGGCTGGGCAGCAGGCCTGGTACGCGAAGAAAGCCGAGAAGCTGCAAGACGATATGCAGCGCGAGTACCCCAGCACGCCGGAAGAAGCGTTTAGCCAGTCGGTCGAGGGTGCTTACTTCGCTACCCAAATGCAGTTCCTGCGTAAGCACAAGCGCCTCACTAGCCAGGTGCAGGTTAATCCTAGCCTGCCGGTCTATACCGCTTGGGACTTGGGCATGAACGACACCATGGCGATTTGGTTTGCCCAAGTCGTTGGTCGTGAAGTGCACCTGGTGGACTACCTGGAAGGCGAGGGCGAAGGCATCGAGTACTACGCCGACCTGCTCAACAAGAAGGGTTACCGCTACGGCGGACACTTTGGCCCGCACGATCTAGCCGTTCGGGAGCTGGGTACCGGCAAGAGTCGGTCAGATGTGGCGAAAGGCTTCGGTATTAACTTTGAAACGGTGCCGCGTATTAGTAACCACGCAGAGGGCGTTCAGGCGACCCGCCAGTTTCTGCCCATGTGCTGGATCAATGAAGAGGATTGCCACCAAGGCGTGCTTTGCCTCGATAACTACCGCAAAGAGTGGGATGACAAGCGCGGCGTTTATAAGCCGACACCTCGCCATGATTGGGCTTCGCACGGCGCTAAGGCGCTTGAAACTCTCGCTCGCTCATCACTTTTTGCAAGGGCTCAACTGCCCGGCACACCAGCCAGCACTGGTAGGCGTGGCAATTGGGCTGCTCACACTTAATCACGCCGGGAGGCGCTATGATTTATTCCGCACCTGACAGCTCACAACAGCAGCGGGCTAATACGGCAGCGCTGCGCCTAGCCGGTTTGCAGAGCCGTGATATCGAAAAGCTCGCTCGCGATTCGGCGATGGGTATTGCGCAAGAGCTGATGAAACACCAGATTCCCATTCCGTCTAAGAAGATTCGCCCTGATGTTGGCAACGTTCAGATCGATATGATCATTATCGAGGAGAAGGTGTCGACGCCTGAGCCGGGGATGCGGCTGCAGTTTGATGTTGAAGGCGGAATGGGCGTGACCTTTACCATCAAGCTGCTGGAATTCCTGCAGGATCCCAAGGGTTACGTTACTGACCTGTTCACTCAATTAGGCCCAATGCGCCGCAATGTGCAGCGGATGCGCAGCCACAAGCGTGCCGCCGATGCTGCTATCTATCGCGCTTTAACGCAGGGTGCCGCCAATGGCTAGTTTGGGGCTGCTGCAGTACAAGTCTGCATCGGATATGCACGTTGAAGAGCAAGCTGCTGCCCAGCAAATGGCCGCAGAAGAAGAGCGCCGCCGCCAACTGATGGAGTCGTCGCTGGGTGCCCATATTCGCCGCTCCTGGGAATCGGCAAAAGTCGCGAAGCAAGAGGTTGAGTATCGCTTGCTCGATTGCCTGCGCCGCCGGAAAGGGGAGTATTCTCCAGATAAGCTAGCGGCTATCCGTAAGGAGGGCGGCGCCGAAATTTACATGATGATTACCGCTACCAAGTGCCGTGCTGCCGGTGCCTGGATACGGGACATCATGATGCCCGCTAATGAGCAGCCCTGGGGATTGCAGCCAACGCCGGTCGCCGATGTGCCTGACGAATATGTGATGCCGGTGTTTCAGCAGCTCCAGCAGCAGGCGATGCAGGCACAGCAAGAAGGCCAGCAAGTGGATATGGCCGCGCTGATTGAGCAGGCCCGCGAGCAAGTGCGGCAATTGGCTCAGGAAAAGGCCGAGGAAGCCGCAGAGCGCCACGAAGACACCATCGCTGACCAGTTAGCGGAAGGCGGCTGGAGTGAGGCGTTTGAGCAGTTTGTGGATGACTTCGTTACCTACCCAACAGGGTTTGTTCGCGCACCGATCCTGCGCCGTGTGCCCACATTGGAATGGCTAGAAGGTTGGCAACCGGTTAAAACCACCACGATACGCCCAGAGTTTGAGCGGGTATCACCGTTCGATATGTATCCAAGTCCTGATGCTACCAGCATTGATGATGGGGCTTTTATTATCGAGCGGGCACGTTTTACCCGCATGCAGTTAAACCAGTTGATTGGCGTGCCGTCCTTCAACGAAGAGGCGATTCGCCGTGTGTTGGAGCAATACGGCCAAGGTGGCTTGCGCGATTGGCTTTGGACGGATGGCGAGCGTGCCGAATTGGAAGGGCGTGGCCATGAATGGTTGACCCATGGCGAGACCATCGACGGCTTGATTTATTCTGGCGGAGCCCAGGGCGTCACGCTGTTGCAGTGGGGTATTAACCCCGACGAGATCGAAGACCCGCTGGCGGAATACGAGATTGAAGCCATCTTGATTGGTCAGCATGTTATTCGGGTGCGTATCAATCGCGACCCGCTAGAGCGCCGCCCCTATCACAAAGCAAGTTATCAGCCAGTGCCGGGGAGTTTCTGGGGGCAGGCGATCCCCGAGCTAATGGCCGACATTCAAGATGTGTGTAATGCCACGGCGCGAAGCCTGGTGAACAACTTGGCAATTTCCTCAGGCCCACAAGTTGAAGTCTACGAGGAGCGCCTACAGCCCAACGAAGACCCGACCAATATTTACCCTTGGAAGATTTGGCGTACTAAAGACGGCAACGTCACCGGCAACAACGCCGCCGTGCGGTTCTTCCAGCCTTCAAGCAATGCCGCCGAGCTGCTGAGTGTTTACGACGCCTTTGAAAAGCGCGCCGATGACGCCACCAATATTCCCCGCTACACCTATGGCAACGAAAACGTAGGCGGTGCAGGCAATACGGCCAGCGGGCTATCGATGCTGATGGAGTCGGCCAACAAGGGTATTAAAGATGCGATCCGTCATATCGACCGTGGTGTGATGCGGCGTGTGATCGAGGCGCTATGGCTCTACAACATGCAGTACAGCGATGATCCAAGCATTAAAGGTGATTGCAACGTCGTGGCACGAGGCAGCTCTGCGATGCTGATTCGCGAACAGACAAACATGCTCCGCCAGCAATTCCTGCAGCTCACCGCTAACGATATAGACATGGGCATTGTAGGTATGGAAGGGCGCCGCAAGCTTCTGGATAGCGCGGCGGAGAAGCTGGATATGCCTGGACTGATCCCCACTCAAGAGCAAATGGAACAGAACCTGGCCCAGCAGCAACAGGCGCAGCAGGCTCAACTGGAAGCCCAGCAGCAGCTTGAGCAGGCCAAAGCCCAAGCAGAGGTGGCCGTTAAGCAGGCCCAGGCCCAGAAATACGGCGCTGATGCAGCTGAAACCCAAGTGGATACCCAGATAGCACAGCAGATGGCACCACTGGATGCCCAGCATCTGCTAGCCGAAATTGCCAAACTCATCGCTGAAACACAGAGAGCCCAGCATGACAGAACTACAGTGGAAAGCCCTATCGCGAATCCACAACAGTCAGGACGGCCAAGGCCTGTTGGCAATGCTCAAGTCCCAGCGCGAGGATTGTCGAACCTCCCTGGAACAATGCCGCGATACGCTGGAACTGGCCCGTAAGCAGGGCGAGGCAATCGCCCTGGCAGGCTTAATCGAAAAGCTGGAAACGGCGCGAGAGGTAGTCGATACACGCTATACAAAATAGCCGGGCAGCGCCCGGCCTCACAAACAAGCCGCTTCCATCGAGGCGGTTTTTTTGTGGGCAACGCTCAACACTGCAGGTTGAACCCGTTACCCGAATCGTGAACCCCGGCACTTGCCGGCTCACAGGCACGCCGAGAGGCGTCATAGGAGTTGAAATGTCATTACCCCAGTCCGTTCAGGCACAAGCTGCCGCTGCCGCCAAGCACTTTGAACGTCCGTCAGAGAATCCCGAGGTTGAGCTAGAAGATAAAACCCCGACTCCTGGCAGCGAGCAAAACCCGCAAGACGACACAAGGCAGGCTGATACGGCCCAACCCGAAGAAACGCAATCCGCAGAGCCGCCGAAAGACGAACCCAAGCCTGAAACTCAAGATGCGCTGTATTGGCAGCATCGCTTTCAGGTGCTGCAAGGTAAGTACAACGGTGAGATGCCCGCGCTGCGTCAGGAGATTGAGCAGCTAAACCAGCAGATCGCTGATAAAGACCGGCGTATTCAGGCGCTAGAGCAACAAGGCCCCGCGCCGGATAACAGCGGTATCAGTGACGACCAGCTCGCCCACTTCAAACAGGAGTTTGGCGAAGACCTGGTGACGTTCATTGAGCGCATGACGAAACAGAAGGCCGCGTCGCCAGAGGCAGGTAACACCAAAGAGTTGCAAGAGCGCTTGGAGCGTATCGAAGCTGAAAAGCAAGAAGATACCGAAGCGCGCTTTTGGGTGAGCCTGGAGCAAGCGGTACCTAATTTCCGTCAGATCAATAGTGATCCTGCGTTCCTGCAGTTTCTTAGCAAGTTTGATCCCCAAACAGGTAAGCAGTATCAGCAAGCGCTGAGTGAGGCGCAGCAGTCCCTGAGCGCGAAGGGGGTGGCAGACATCTTCAAGCTCTATCTGAGTCAGGCGACGCAAAAAACGCCGGAAAAGCGCACGGTACCCGATGAGCAGGTAGAGCCTCGCACCACGAAAGCAGCCCCAACGCCGAGTTCTCAAGGCGGGAAGCTGTGGACGGGCGACGAGATTTCCCAGTTCTATCGTGACAAAACCGCTGGCCGCTATTCGGCGGAGGAAGCGCAACGCCTGGAAGCCGACATTTTCGCCGCCCAAAAAGAAGGCCGGGTTCGTTAACCCGGCGGGCGGTTCCGATTCCTCGCCGTGAGGCGATAAGAGGTTATTCCAATGGCAGGCCCAGTACGCGACGCAAGTCATCCCGACTATTCCAGTACCTCCAGCCCGGGTTTTATCCCGCAGGTCTGGTCGGGAAAAATGATCGAGAAGTTATATACGCGAACCTGCTTCGCTGAAATTTCCAACACTGACTATGAGGGAGAAATTAAAAGCCAGGGCGACACGGTGATGATCCGCACCACGCCCTCTATCACCATCCGCGACTATGAAATTGGTGGCGGTCTCAATTACGAGAAGCCTACCAGCGACAAAGTCGAGCTGCACATCGATAAGGCGAAGTACTTTGCCTTTGAAGTGAACGACGTTGATGAGTACCAGGCGGACATCAAGTTGATGGATAACTGGTCTGACGACGCTGGCCAGCAGATGAAAATCGCCATCGACAAGGTGATCCTTGGCGATGTGTTTGCCGATGCAGCGGCCGAAAACGCCGGTTCTGAAGCGGGCCGCGAGTCTGGCAGTTACAACATGGGCGAGGCCGGGGCCCCGGTAGGTGTCTCTAAAACCAACATCCTCGATACCATCGTGGATTGTGGTTCGGTACTTGATGAACAGAACGTGCCCGAAGATCAGCGTTGGATTGTGTTGCCAGCGTGGATGAACGGCATGCTCAAAAAGTCTGACCTGCGCGATGCGAGTGCGATGGGAGACAGTAAATCTGTGTTCCGTAATGGGAAGGTCGGCATGCTCGATCGCTTCGACGTGTATGTGAGCAACAACATGTCGAAAGTTACCGATGCCAGTACTTCCCGCCAAGCCACGAACGTGATCTTCGGCCACAAGAAAGCGCTCACCTTCGCGTCACAGATGACCAAGATGGAGAACTTACCTAACCCGACTGACTTCGGTCAGTTGGTGCGGGGGCTCAACGTCTTCGGCTATGAGGTCATTGACCCCAACGCCATGGGCCACCTGTACGCCGAGCGCGCTGCCTAAGCGCCCAATATCGCCACCCTCCGGGGTGGCGTTTTACTTACCGTGAGGTAACACGCGATGAGCAAGACACTGATTGAACAGATTGAAGATGCCGTGACCAAGGATGACTTGGAGCCCTTGGCTGGAAAGCTGGCCGTTGAGATCAATAAGCGCCAAGGCGTTGAAACGATTCGCGCCGAGCTGATTGAAGCGGCTGAAGCGCTGGCAGAGCAGGGCGTCACATCCTCGGAAGAGCTAGACCCAGATGCTGGCGGATATGACCTTGAGAATGTACCAGCCCCTGAAAAGCCCAAATACCAGGGCCGGATGCTCCAGCACATGAAGAACGGCCGCACTTTCCCCTGGACGGCAGCGTTGGCGAAAAGCCGTAACATGAAGGAGGTGTAAGCATGGCCGTCACGACTGTAGGCACCGTCATTCGCAATACTAAGCTGGTGTTGCAGGAAGTGACGGCCGCTGGTACCCGCTGGACAAACGAAGAGCTGATTGGCTGGCTGAATGAGTTCTATCAAGCGGCCGTGCAGATTAAGCCGGATGCCTACTCAATGAACGCAGAGATGACGCTAGCCGCGGGCACGCGTCAGCAAATACCCTCCGATGGGCTTCGTCTCATTGATGTGGTGCGCAATACCGTAGGCAGCCAAATGGCGGTCATGGTCACCACACGGCGGGCGCTGGATTCGACGCGACGCAGCTGGCACTCAGATACAGCGTCACAGCAAGTTGAACAGTATATGTTCGATGACCTGGATCCGACGCACTTTTATGTTTACCCACCAGCGGCTAACGGCGCCAAGCTGGAGATTATCTATTCGGCAGTGCCAACGCCCCATAACGTAGCGTCTGGGCTCAACGGCATTCAAAACGAAGCGTTTAAGCTCAACGATGCCTATGTGCCGGTGGCCACGGATTACATTCTCTATCGCGCCTACAGCAAGGATGCTGAGCACGCTGCGAACCTCCATCGCGCCCAAATGCATATGCAAGCCTACATGGCGGCATTGGGTCAGAAAGTGCAGACGGATCAGCACACTTCGCCTAACACACCTGATAGCTCATCTAATCCGCCGCGGGCAAGACAATGAGCAGTGATGATCTAGTTCAAGACGTCATAACGGTTATACCAGGAGCGCCGTTAATGACGATCCGCGAAGCCATTCAGTGGGCAGCGCGGGAATTCTGCACCAAAGCCGATGCGTGGGTAACCGACGAGCAGCCGATTATCTATGGTGCCGACTCTGACTATCCCATGATTGTGGCACCGCAGGGCGAGCCACTGCGCATAGTCTCGCTAACCTTAAATGGGCGTGAGGTCGTGCAGGGGGAAGGTTTTGAGCAACGCTCTCCCACTGATATTCGCTTTGACCAAAAACCTAGCGAAAGCGCGGTTAGTGGTCGTTTGGCGTGCCGACCAAAGCGAGGCGATATGCCGCCCAGCGAGGTCACTAACCTATGGTCAGAGCCCATTGCCTATGGCGCTTGCTGGCGTTTGTTAATGATGCCGCAACCCTGGCAAAACCCAGAGTTAGCCCACTACTACGAACGGCGCTTCTTGGCGGGTATTACCGACGCTAAGCAGCAATCCCGACTCGGCCGTGCCCGAGGTGGCGCACGCGTTAAAGCGCGGCGCTTTATCTAAACCCACTCCCCACTTGCCGAGAGGTAACACCCATGGGAGCTATGTCGAACTATCTGGAACAACGCATGATCAATGCCACGCTGCGAGGTGATAACTTCACCGCGCCCGCCGTGGCTGACCTTCACTTAGCGTTGTTTACCGCTGATCCTACCGATGAAAACCAAACCTCACGCGAGGTTGACGAGGATTGGTACACACGCAAACAAACGGGCAGCTGGACAAGCCCGGCGTTGGATGCCGAAGGGCGCACACGGACGAACAATGCCGCGAGCGTGACCTTTGATGCCGTGCAAGATGATGACCCCGCGCACACCATCACCATTACCCATATCGGTATCTATGACTCACTTAATGCGGGCAATCTTCTGTATCACGAAGCGCTCACCACGCCTAAAACGTTGGAAGTCGGTGATGTGATTAGCTTCGCTACCGGCGCGCTTATTCTGCGCCTGGATTAGGAGCCAAGGCATGTTTAACGGCTCGGCATTTAATTCAACCGCGTATAACAGCGGTGCCTCCCGCGTTCGCGTTTTAATGGCGTCGGCGATTCTATCGGCATCGATGTCGTCGGTCGCCGAGCCGTTACATGCGCACGCTGGTGTTGCGGAAGGTAATGGCAGCTCTGCAATGGGGGTCGGCGGTCGCCTAGCTATTAGGGCCAGCGCTGACGGTGCGACCACATCCTCGATTGAGGGGTTGTCATGGGCTAAACGAGCGGCGGGGATTGTTAGCGACCCAACCGCTTATCTGTTTGCCGACAGGCCCCAAGACTTAGCCAGCGCAACTCTCAGGAGTGAGGCTTGGCTACTGCCCGAGGAAACGGTATTCCGCTTCGGTGATATTGAGGGTGAGGTAACGACCGCCTTTAGCGTCAACGAAGTCGTTCACCGCTTTTTCTCAGATATTTATGCTGACTCTGAGCTAACCGCATGGGGTGTGGTGACACGCTACGGGCATTCAGATGTGCGGGTTGATGCCGTACTGGATGCGATGGCCACGCGTATACAGCGGGCATCGGCAACGGGTGAGATTGTCGCCACCGCTGATATGGATGGCGATATTTATGCCGGCGGAATTACTGACTTCTACCTCAGCAGTGAGTTGTTTGCTGAAGCACACGTTAACGGCATTCAGCCTGGCTACACGGTATTAAGTGTTAGTGCCGATGCACAGAGCGATGGTGACCGCTTAGCGGGTGCGTTTACTGATGCGACGGTATTGGCGCACCTTGAAGCTGAGCCTATTCCTGGCCGTGGTGCTGATGTAAACGACGGCATTGTATTGACTTCGCTGAAGGCTGTTTGGTGGACGTACACCCACGAAACGGCAGATATAGGCGCTAACGCCCAGATAATGGCATTGCCTACCAAGACACATGCAGCGCAAGCCGACATAACGATCAATGCTGAAGGTGAAGCGATATGGACAATTATCGTTGAGCCTAGAGAGCGCATCGTTGCCAGCACGGCACGCCTTGAAGCAACGCCCTGGCGCATTCGGCGAGCGTATTCTGATGGCGGAGTCGTGGGTACCTTTGAAGAGGACGGCCGCGTCGCGCTTCGCGGTACTGCGGTACTGGATATTCAGGCCACGATTGAAGTAGGCGGCAGGCTTGCCCAGCGCGGTGATACTGAATCTAGCGTCACTGCTGACTTGTATGCCGAACCCTTGCGGGTCGTACACTGTGCCGCCGACATGAGCGCGGTCGCGTCAGTAATTCGCTCACGTCTCAGCGTCAATATCACCCATCCCGCCCCTGATTATCGTCAAATGATCGTTCCCTTTGATGGTCGAGTGATGCGCATTTCCTATGAAAATCGAACCATGGTAGTGAGCTAATGGCGATATTAGGCACTTTCACAATGCAGCCCGCTGACGAGTGGGATTACGACCTCGACTACAACGACTGGATGCGAGATACGCCGTCTGATGGCCTTTCCGAAACGGTAGCCCCCACTGTTGAGGTGACCCCGCCAGGGCTGGTGGTTGAATCGGTTACCCGAGACTACGACAACCGGCGCGTGAAGGTCTGGCTCTCAGGCGGGGAGGATAGCGAGCGTTACAAAGTCGAGGTGACCACGCGGACACGCGAGGGGCGTGTTCGCCAAGATGAGTTTTTCGTCATCGTGAGGAATTTCTAATGGCTGAAATTTACGCCAACAACGTACGTGGCAAGCTCGCAGAGCCCGTTCTCGCGGCAGACACTCGCCTCACTCTTCAGCCTGGCCATAACTTCATCGATCCAGGTAGCCACTGGTACCGGGCAACGCTTTTCCGCTGGGAGTTTACCAGCGAGGGTATTCGTGAGTTTGATCATGAGGTGGTGAAGGTCACAGCCCTGGCAGGGGACTCGCTGACTGTCGAGCGTGAACTTGAAGGAACAGCTCATGCCTACGATCCAGACACGCCCATCGAGCTACGCATGACTGCCGGGACGGCAAGCGATATTGAGGCTCGGGCAGGGCAGGCGGCAAACTCTGCTGTTGAAGAGCATGAAGGCAAGGCTGACCCGCACACGCAATATATCAAGCAGTCTGTGGGGGACGTACGTTACGCCTCTCACTATGAGTCAGGGTTTACGCTCAAATCCGCCTCAGCGATTGGGTATTCAAGCGCCTCGCCCTCTGGGCGGTTTGCTCACCTGCGCGGTGGCTCAGAGGAGGCGGGGGTGACCTTCGTTCAAGCTATGGCAGCAGCGGCGTTGCTAGGCGTTCGCCTGCCCACCGTGGAGGAGATAGAAGCGGAGATTGTTAAGGGGAGCGGTAACGGTTTCGATGCCACTCAATGCTGGACATGTACGCCTGTTCCAGGACAGCCAGGGTATGTCTATACGGTGCGCGGTGATGGTGCGGCCGGTACCCGAGAAGTAACTCCCACCGATGATACAGCAACCGCTGACTGCCGATTTGTTGCCAACGTTGATGTGCCTGATATTGATGCCGCCAAGCTAGGCGGGGTCGACGCCTCTAAATACGTCACCGAACTGTTCGGCAGAACGTTAGAGTTGACGAGGAGTACGATTCCTCTCTCTTTCTCACCCGATGGCCTGCAAGTCGCTTTTGCTGAAGCTGCCACGGGATATGGGTTGCGGTTTAGAACCAGGGTTAATCATACATCTGGGATAGCCACCACGTTTACGCTATCGAACGCCGCGGAGGGGGGCATTAGTTGGAGTGGGGCTGCTAGTGGTGATGGCAGCGGGATAGCCAATGTAAATGCTGTAAAGCTGCACGCAAGCGGGGTCGAACTCACCCCCGATGGATCTGGGTTAGATGTTCGAACGCTAGACAATGGTGGAATGTATATATTCCGTGCCCGTTCCTCTGGCGGCGCGACTCGATTTCAAGTATCACACGACGCCCCCATTCTTTCAGGAGGATCTAGCGGCTGGAAAATCAATAATAATGACGTTCTAGATAGTAGCAGCGGCTTAAATGCTAGCAATCTAAGTAGTGGCACTGTCCCCGCTGCACGAATCAACAGGACAGCAAGCAGATCAGATAACGCTACGGATAAATTTCTTGTTGCTCGGAGTATGGCTAATCACTGTAACAGCGGCGATCACGATGGGAGGTACTATACAAAATCGCAGGTTGATTCAGCTATTTCTAATAGCGTCGATGGGTACCATGCCGTAGGCAGCTACAGCCTGCTTATAGCGTTGGGTAACAATAAAATCACTAGAGACACGGTTGTTTCCGGCAGCGGCTTAGGCCGTGCAGGGCCTACTACTAACTTTGATAATGTAAATCCGCCTGGCTCCTGGCGATTAATGTCTAACACTCTCCCGTCATCTGGTGACCGAGCGCCCAGGGTCGGCCTGTTTCTGAGGATAGCTTAATGATTATACGTAACGCGGTTTATACAAAAAATGGCAATATCGACTGTGAAGTTAATCACCCTCAACATGGCTGGATCCCCCATACGATCCCTAAAGATGGCGGGTTTGAATCTCTTGCTATGTTTGAGCTAGCCGCTCAGACAGCAGCCCCGTATGAGCCTGATCCTATCGAAGAACTGGAGAACGCTCGTGCTAATAAAATCCGCGAAATTAATGCGCTGTATGTTGAATCAATTACGCCGCTGATCCGCGAATACCCAGAGATTGAGCAAAAAACGTGGCTGGCCCAAGAATCAGAAGCACGCGCTTATTTAGAATGGGAAGAGTTCGGCGGTGATAGCGATCCGCCGCTTACCCCGGTGCTAGACAATATTCTGTTGGGACGCAACGGTGAAAACGGCACCGAGACGCTAAAGGAGCTATGCCTAGCCGTGCTTGAGAATGCCGATATGTTCACGCTGGCTCAGCAGCTCACTGGTAAACGACAAAGACTGGTTAAAGAAGCACGGCTGGCTGAGGCTGTTGAGGAGATTGAGTTGATCAACTGGTAAACCGCCGCCCTGATGCACCACCGCCGCCATTGAGCGGTTTTTTTATGACTTTAATAAAGCCGCAGACGCACGCTACCGCTCATTCATCTCTCTCGCTGGCCGGGCCTTCTCCGTCATGTCCTTATACAGATCGATTAGATTCCTAACGAGCCCGACTCATAACAATCAACGGTTGGGTGATGATTTATTTGATCATAGCTTCCGATCTAGCGTTGCTATGCTTAATTGAAAAGCTGGGTACTGCCATTTCGATTGTAAGTGGGGACGTGCAATGAATAACAAAAACGGTTCTGTGGTCTTACTGGCACTTATAGCGATCTCATCGCATGCTCACGCTCAACCGGCTTCGGAGAGCGGTCTGCCTGAGCAATGCTTAGAACTAGGGGTCGAAGATCACACAATGGTCATTGAATCAGTCCTAGACAATGCAGATATGCTTTATATGTATGCTGATGATTTCGATCTTGATACCGGAGATCGAAGTTTCGAGAACATGAGCTATACGCTCTATACCCTTTTGGAAGTTGCTGAGTTTGCTGAAGAACCATCGTATGCAATGGAAACAGCTGCACATTGCCTTGAGGTTCTTGACGCTTCAGATGTCAATGAAGAAACGTATCAAAAATTTCTGAATGTGTCCGGTGATATAAGTGAGGCGCGGGAGTTCCAAGAGATTTTTACCATACTTGAAGGGTTCCAAGAGTCGAACATGAGCCATGGCGTTGAGAATGATGGGCTGGCGGATGCGGTAACTGTGGCGCAGCGTATTCTCGACGATGGTCAAGCGACAATCTATAACGCTGACCTGGAAGTGTATTCGACCATGGCGATGTCTACTGAGGACAATCCTGATTCTATTAATGAGAATGGCGACCCAGCTCTCGATATGGCGAAAGCCGACACGAAAGGGGCTATCGTGGGTGGTATTTCGGGCTGTGCGGTGGCAGGGCCAGGATGTCTAGGGGCAGTGCTACCTAGTGCAGCTGCAGGAGCCATTGGCGGCTCAGTTCTCGAACTTCTGAATCATCTGTGGGATTGAGGACAGGGTTTCTTTATTGAATAGCCTCAGATAAGGCAGCTGTTGAGCATTTTTTGTGGCTGTTGTAAGAGATCTCTTACAAAAAAGTCAGCGATCTCTTACATAGGAAATGCGAAAACGCTGCTACTGTGAAGATGTGACGCCAGGGACGCCGCTTCTAGCATGACGAACGCGTCACACCATGGAAGGTTAAGGGTAAGCAAGGACTTAAGGTGGCCAGGGACGGCACTCTTGAATCTTTTACATTTTCCAGCGGGTTTGCCTGCTGATTACTGAACCAACCGCCTACTTGGCGGTTTTTTTGTGCCTAAAAGGTGATTAGTGAAAATCCAACACAGTGCCTTTCGGGGCGAGCTTCCCATTCTTGACGCTCGATTGCTGCCGGAGAATAACGCCCAAGTGGCGCGGAATCTTTATCTGAAGCGTGGCACGCTAAAGCCGGAAAAGTCTCCGTTAGCAGTGGCATCGCTGCCGGGCGTCTCTAATCCCGCTAACCTCTATCACTACGATGCCGGTAATGACGGCCATGGGTTCTGGTTTTCATGGAGCTCTATTTACGATGTTGACGTTGTTCGCTCGCCGATAGCCGCCGATAACTATGCGCGGGTGTATTGGACAGGGCAGGGAACCCCAAAGATGAGTTCGCTCAACATGGCCACCAGTGGTGGCGGCCCTTACCCATCTGCTTGGTACCAGCTGGGAGTGCCTGCCCCGGCGAGTGGGCCAAGTGCAGCAGCACCAAACAATCGCAAACCGCCGCCACCGGTCACCAATGAGAATGGCGATGTTATTGAAGAGATCACTTATCCGCCTCGCACGGCGCTTGAAACCGTATATGTCGTGACATGCATTACCAGCTTTGGAGAGGAAAGCGCGCCCAGTGATCCCTCCAACTTCATTACCCGCTGGGATGAGGGCGAAGGCATCCCCGCAGGGGGTAATGTCAACCTGACCCTGCCAGGCATTCCCAGCGGAAACTCGGACATCATCGCCAAGCGAATTTATCGCGCCGAGAGCGGGGGCAACTACCAGTATGTGGCTGAGGTGCCTGCCGCTAGGGTGAGCTATGTCGATAAGGTCAATTCAGCGGCGCTAGGGCGTACTTTGCCGAGCCTTGAATGGGATATGCCTCCGCCAAAACTCAAGGGCTTTACCCAATTACCTAACGGCATTTTGGCCGGCTTCTTTGGCAGCACCGTCGCATTTTGTGAAGCCTACCGACCTCATGCGTGGCCGGTGGGCTATCAACTGGCCTTTGATGATCCGGTGGTGGGTATTTCAGCTATTAGCGGCGGCTTGGTGGTATTAACCACTGGGCAGCCCTGGTTAGTGACTGGCTCAAGCCCTGCCGCCATGGCGCAGATGAAGCTCAACGTTAACCAGCCGTGTTCTTCGAAACGCTCAATTGTGGATATGGGTGGCTACGCCATGTACGCCTCGCCAGACGGATTAGTGGCGGCTGGTGGTGAGGGCGCCAAGGTGGTAACCCGAGAGGTGATATCCCGCGAACAATGGCAGGCGCTGAACCCAGACAGCATTCATGCCTATCGGTATGACGGGCAGTATCTGGCTTTTTATAACGGTGGATGCTTTGCATTCACTCCCGGCGAGGGCGTTGAGTTTTATGACGTCAGCGCAAGCGGCGGTTACTACGACATTACCCGCGACACGCTGTACGTGATTCAGGGGAATAGTGTTCGCGCTTGGGGTCGTGGTCAGCCTATGACCTATCAATGGCGTTCTCGGTTGCATGAGATCCCCCCCGGCGGCGCAGGCTTTACCTGCGCGAAGGTCATCGCCAGAGACTACCCAGTGAATCTCAAGATCATTGCAGATGGGGAAACCGTGATTAACCAGCGTATTACCAGTCCAGCCATGTTCCGGCTGCCCGCGGGATACACGCTAATGCGCGACTGGGAAATTGAGCTGACAGGCAACAATGAAGTGCATTCCGTGCAAGTGGCCTCCTCTCCCGGTGAGCTAATTTAACACCTATTTTGCCAAGCCGTGAGGCTCGCATGAACACGAAAAGACGTAGATCACTACCACCGATAGACCCGTCTATCGATCACAAAATGCGGCCGTTGCTTGAAGCCGTTAAAGAGATCCTTGAAACCGGTGATGGCGTTCGGGGTGACCCGTTAGACCGAAAGCTGACGATTAGAGACCTGGTTGATTCAGGTTTGGCGGCGTTTCGCCCGGGCAGTCAGACTGAGTTAGGGCCGGTTGACGATGGTGCGCTTGATGTTGAGCCCCCTGGGAATACCTTAATCCCGCCACGGCCTACGGGTTTCAATGCCATCGGTAGCTTTGGCTATATCGTGCTGTCGTGGGATATTCCCGGTGAGCTGTATGGCAATCATGCCTATACCAACATCTATCGAAGTGAAACCGACAACTTTGCTAACGCTGAGCTGATTGGTCGCGACGCAGGCATGGTCTACACCGACCATGTACGCGAGACAGACGAGCATGGCGAAGGCTTCTACTACTGGATTACCTTCACCAGCATCGAAAAGGTAGAAGGCCCAACGAACAGCACAAGCGGCACTTACGCCGAGGTCATCCCCGACTTAGGCTTTTTGATGGATCGGCTGTCAGGCGAGATTGACGAAAGCGTATTGGCCAAGTCCTTTCAAGACCGGCTCCAGGGCTTTCAGGAAACCATCAGTGAACAGGGTGACTTATACACGCTCACCCTGAATCAAAACGGCTATATCTCCGGCTTCGGCGCCTATAACGATGGTTCTACCAGTGATTTCGCTGTGGTGGCTGATCGTTTCTGGATAGCCCCTCCCAACAGCAAGGGCCGCCGCAAGCCCTTCATTATTCAAAACGGTAACGTGTATATCGATACCGCTTTCATTCGAGAAGGGTCTATTCAGGAGGGCCAAATTGGCGCCATTGGTTTTGGCAAAATCACTGATCCGAATGGCAACCCTGTTACTACGGTGGCGGGCAAGCTTAAAGGCGAACTGATCGAGGCTGAAAACCTCCGTGTGGCTGAGTCAGCGCGCTTTTATGGCAACGTATTCTCAAACAACTATCTTGCTGGCGTCCGCGGTTGGGCTATTCGGCAAAACGGTAACGTTGAGTTTAATCAAGGTGTGTTTAATGGACGGGTTGAATTCAAGAACGTCACCGGTGGCCCACCTGCAGATGCGGATCGTACCCGCTCGAATACCGCGGCAGATACAGCGGCTGTGGCGGGCACCCCGGCGGCAAGCGTAAGAGATCAGGCGGCACTGGGGAATTCGGCGCGAGCAACGGTTAATTCATGGACTCGACCGACCTCAACACTGATAGATGGCAACAAGATTTTTACCGGTGATGCTTACGTCGACACCCTCCAGATTAAAGGGCAAGCCATCACAATACCGTCATCCGCCTTTACCGGTGGCGGCGTGAATCTTGGTTCTACAGGCGGCGCTAAACCTGTACCCAACTGGAGTGATTGGAAAGACGTTCAAACACTTACGATTAGCGAATCTCCAGGGCCGGTGCAGTTACTCTTCTCAGCCAGAGTGCTTGTCAATGTAGATCTCTCAGGATCAATGCCCATTTACCTAAGACTACTTGATAACGGAAGCGAGGTTTGGTCAAGCGAGGTTCACCGGATCTACGTGTCTGGAGATACCCGGTTTGAATACCAGAGGTTCGTTGTCACCGTCGCCCGCTTACTAAGAGCAGGGGGCGCTAGAACATTTACCGCGCAAATGCGGGCGGTGGTGAATACCACCGGCCTCCAGTTCCAGGTATCAGCCCGATTACTCTCATCATTGGTGACCAAACGATGAACACGTACGCAGTTTATGGTTCTGACGGATCTATAAAGCAGATACTTACCACGGTGGATGATTTTGCAAAAGTGGATGGCTCAGTCTCCGATACAACGCATTACATAGATACTGATAGCGGCCAACCAAAACCCAAGAAAAAATATGAGTATCAATTAGATAATGAGGGATTGGTGCTAACGATTACCGGTTTGCCAGCTGGCGTTAATGTGAACGTGGGCTTTATTGAAACGGTGACAGACTCCGAGCCCACCGTCATTGAGTTTGAGTTGCCAGGCCATTATCAAGTGGCACTCACTGGCCATCACCACTATTTCGATGAAGATATTGAGGTAACGGTAGATGGCTAAGTTATCGGTGAGAACATTCAAAGATGACGAGCACGCGCTGCGACACTACTTGCAGCAAGTGGATAACTTCGCAGAGAACGCCCGCTATATCTCTCCAGCGCAAGAAGCCGTTTATCAGCAGAAACTGACCGAAGCGATGCAAGGATATGGTTCGCTGATCGAGTCTGAAGCAAAAGCCACCGGCACTCACGTAAGAGCAGTTGCGGCCGCGGTTATTAGCCAACGCAAGGCGTGGGAGGTGAGAGCGCACGCGATAGAGGTACAGCGTATAAAAGCCAAATCAGCCGTGCGAAAAGCGGCCACAACCGTTGCCAAACAAGCGGCTGTTGACGCCTTTAAGCAGCAACTAACCCTGCTACAATAAGCCTTTACATTAAATTGCCCCACCGTGAGGTGCCGCATGCCCCGTCAGAATGAAGCTACGTTTTTGCGTGGCGTACTCCGCAATAATGAAGCGGCCGCGCAGTTTTGCGAAGTGCTGTTTCGTATCTCCCAAACCCTTGATGATCTAATCGATAAAGATAAGCCGGTGTCTGATGGCGTGCTGATTCGCACGTTCTGGGAGGCGCTGATTGAGCTGCCCGCCAATCCCTTCTACCGCCAGCATGAACCCTACCTTCGCCCACTCATGGCCAGTGCCTTGCAGGACTGGCGCGATAGCACGTGCCTGGAGCGTTCAGGCAGCTACCACTACAAAACCCTGGCCTTTGTACTCCGTGACCAGTTGACAGGCTTGGTGACGCAGTGCGCCTACCTGATCGGTGGTTATGAGTGGATGAGCCAAGTCAGCCTTTCGATTCGAGATCATTTCCACGAAGACTCGCTGCAAGACTACCTCACCGGTGTTGAGCGCAACGACAATCCCATGACAGAGGAGCGTAGCGCATGAGCGGTGGTGGTGGCGGTGACAGCAAAGTGAAAGATACGCCCGAACAACGGCAGCTTGCCGAGGTGGCGGCAGAAAAGTGGAACTATGCCCAAGAGAACCTAGCACCGCTTGAAAACGCCTACATGGAATCGGTAGGTGATATTACTAGCGACGCCAACATGAGTTACATCGCTGGCCGTACCCTGCAAAGCCAGCAGCAGGCTGTAAGCGACGCTAGCGAGAAAATCGGCATGCAGCTAGGCCAAGCCGGTCTCGATCCTTCCAGCGGGCGGTTTCAGACGGCTATGAGTGATATTGCCTTAGGGGGTGCCAGTGCCGGTGGTGAAACCTTGGGCCGCGCTCAATTCGAGCAGGAGAATCAGCAGATTCAGGGACTGCAAAACATCGTGGCCATCGGCCAGGGGGAAAGCGGTCAGGCACAAGCGGGGCTTTCCGGTGTTGCGGCCCAGTCAGCACAGGATGCCCAACAAACCGCGGCCAACCGTTTCAACCGACGCAGTGCCAACCTGCAGCTTCTGGGGCAGGTGGCGGGCGCTGGTACCGCTAACTACCTCAACCAACCCAGCCAGCCCCAAGGTTTGAACCTCTACAACCAAGCAACCACAGGTGGGGTGTAACGCGATGCAGTATCAACCCACGCTAGGGCAAATCAACTACGTACCCTCGAAAGTCGCTCAAGAACGTGTAGATCCCAACCAGGCAATGCGCGGTAACCAAGGTGCCTCTGAGCTATTAGGCCAACTCAATCGTGCTCAATGGGCAGACTGGAAGAATCGCTTCGCGCCTTACGTTGATGAGTTGGCACGCCTTGCCGAGGACAATAATGCCCCCGGTACCGCCGCTGCCAATGCCAGTAGCGCGGTGGGCTTGGCGTTTGATAGCAGCCAACAGGGACTTGCCCAGCAGCGGCAATCCTATGGCATCAGCCAGACACCTCAGCAGAAAGCGGCTGAGGAGCGCCGCATGAACATTGAACGCAGTGCCTCGATGGTAAGCGCAGGCAATGAGGCGCGCATTTCTGCCCAGGATCGCCAGCAATCGATTCTTGCCGGTGGTATGGGCCTCTCCAACATTCCTGACAAGGTGATGAACCAATGAGCTACGGATTACTAGGGCTGCGTCAGCAAATGGAAGGCGAGGCCATGCAGGGGCTTAGCGACCTATCAGGTCAGCAACGTCAGGCCAAAATGCAAGAAGACCAGATGCAGCAGGCGGAAAAAGCCCAGCAAATGCAGGCCGTGGGTACCGGTGCCGGGGTGGGCATGATGGCCGGTATGCAAGCAGGAAGCGTAGGTGGGCCAATGGGCGCAGCTATTGGCGCGGGTATTGGCCTGCTAGCCAGTTCAATTTTCTAGGAGAACATCATGGCGGGACTCGATACACGCGGCTTGGCGGGCGGCTTTGCGCAAGGGTTTGGATTAATGAACCAGTTTCAGCGCGGCCAACGTGCCGACGAGCGCGCTGACCAGCAAATGGATATGCAGCAAGAGCGCATGGATATGCAGCGCGAGCAGTTCAGCACCCAGCAGGAAGACGCGCAACGGCAGCGAGACATGGAAAACATTCAGTTTACGCTCGGCAAGATCGGCTTCGGCATGGAGGTCGGCGAGGAAGAACTGCAAACGCTGCGCAAGTATCCCAAGTTTTGGTCGGCACTCGATCCTGAAACCGACAACTCAATTAATCAGGCGATGGCGGTGATTGACCCTAACACCTTAGTGGATGCTAACGACCCTGAAAGCCTGGCAGCGCTGAATCAAATGTTTGGCGCCGAAATTAACCGCGGCGAAGGCGGGCAAAAACGCGTGGTTGGAATGTACCCGGCACCGGATGGCCAGAGTGTGGCTTTGGAGCTGGAGGTGGTGGGCGCAGATGGCAATACCTACCGCGCTCCGATGACCGAAGGGCGCGGTACCGCCGAAGATGATCTGGTGAAGTATGTGCCGGTTGAAGCGCTAGTGGAACAGGTTCAGGGCATGCGCATGCTGCGTAATACCCTGCGTTCGCCTGAAGCCCAGCAGCGTGCTACTCAAGTGCTTGGCCTGCTGCGCGGTGATTCTCAAGAGCGTTGGGAGCAAGTGGAAGGCCCAGGCGGTTCTATCCTTCAGCGAAATACTAAAACCGGCGAAACAAAGCAGGTGATTGGGCGGGCGCCACAGGCGGGTGGCGGCTATGCCAACCGGCCAACAGCCACACAGAAAGATATTGAGTACCTGGTAAACAATGGGCTTGCAGAAGACCGCCAGGCGGCATGGGAAATGCTTCGCCGAGGTAGCGGTGACGACTCCTATTCTCGCTCAGAAGATCGGATTGAGGCGCTTCGAAATCGGGCTGAGGACTTGGACAAATTTATCCAAGGTGAAGCTGCAAGAATGCCTGATGATGAAGAGATGGCGCAGGCGCAAGAAGAGCTGCAAATCATTCATCAAATGATTCGAGAAAGTGAAAATAAAACATACGGCATTGTTATGCCAGACCAAGGGCAGCCTGCGGCTTCGACTCAAAACCAGACAGCGCAAGGCGACAAACAGCCATCTCAGCGAGAGCGTGGCTTAAGACCAGGCCCATCGCCTAGCGAGGCAGCTGAGGAAGATCCCGCCACCGCTATTTTAAACAAATACTTTTAATGTCGAAGGAGCCGCGTGTGAACGCCGCCGAAAATCCTACCCCGCCAAAATGGACAGATATTGCCAACGACCCCGATTTCCAAGCCGCTGATTGGCAAACCAAGCAGCGCGTGCGAGGTGAGTTCTATCGCCGCGCCATTGAACCTCAAGTTCCTGAGTCACTGCGTGCAGATGTTCAAAGTCAATTCTTTACCCGTACTGAAGCGGACGTTTTCGGGGATAGAGAAGAGAAACCTGCACCTGAAGACAGCTTGACTGAATCCCCTAATTTGGCGAGCAACGCACTCCGCAATGCGGGTGAGCGGGGGCTTGATTTGGCGGGTAACGCGCTGCAGTTCGTTGGCAACATGGCAGATCGTGGAGAAAAAGCCATTACCGACGCGCTGGGAGGCATTAACCCGGGCGTGATTGGCGGCAGTTCTGACGAAATGCGTGAGCGCGGATATGAACCAGACGTTGAGCTAGGTGGCTTCGGCCTAGATTTCACGATGCGCGCCAAGCCAGAGGATACCAGCACTGGGCTTATTGATACCGGGCAGGCAGTTGAAGACATTAGCTTAGGCTACCAGCCGAACTACACGATTGACCGCGCTCTGGATGAGCCAAGCATTAAAACCATCGCAGGTGCAGCAGCTGAACAAGGCCCGGCCGCGTTGGCGGATATGGCAGGGTTAGTGGTTAGCTTGCCCGCTTATCTAGCGGCGCGCACGCAAGAAATTGGCGAGGGTCGAGTTGAAAACGATGGCCTTGAAGGTATGCCGGAAGGCCGTGACTATGCAGTATCCGGCCCGACAGCTGCCGCTTCTGTGCTACTGGATCGCTTTGCGCTAGGTCGCTTGTTGCCAGGCGGCAAGAATGCAGTGACCAGTGCGCGGCAAATCCCCGGCGCCGTTAGTCGCGCTGCCGGTACGGAAGGCGTCACCGAAGCACTTCAAGAGGGTGGTATTGAGTACACGGGCGAATCCGTAGGTACTGAGGCTGGCTGGGATCCTGTCACCGCTGGTCGCCGTGCCGCGGGAGGCGTGATTGTGGGTGCACCCACCGGTGGTGCTGTCCGAGGCGGCACGGCTGTCATGGAGATGCGTGGCAATAACCGACAGGGTGGCGAGCTTTCTGAGCCAAGCGAAACCTCTACCGAGCAACCATCCCCCGCACCAGGGGAGGCGTCAGCCCCAGAAGCTGAGACCGCCAACGTTGAGGCTATCGGTACCGCTGCCGAGCTAATCGCCAGGCCTCGCTTTGAGCTTTCATCCGCTGAGCGCGAGGTGCGCGACTCAATCAGTTACGGCGATGCGTTTAAAGCCTTACGTGCGGCCGCTGAAGAGCGTGGCGATAGCGATGCCGTTGCCGAGTTGGACGCTGTTAGTGGTGAGATATCAGCAGCGCTTGAAGCCGAAACCATGGCACGCACGCGAAACGATAGCGAAGCCTTCACGGCTATTCGTGAGCAGCTACAAAGCGCTTCCGAGCGCTTCACGCGTGTAATGGATCGCCTTAACGCGCCTGCCTCCTCCGTTGACTCCAGCCAGGAGCGTAATAACGAAGACAGTAATGCTGAGTGGGAAGAAGCGTGGCGCGAGCAGGCGGCCGAGGATGGCATTGCCGATTACGATCCCAATACCGACCTGCCCGACACTACAATTGATATAGAAGGCCAGCAAGACGAATCCACCCCTACTGCCGTTAATGGGCCGCTAGAGCAAGCTTCCGATCAACCTTCGGCGAATCCTGATCGAATGCTGCCTCGTCGAGTACCGGTTGAGCGTATTAACGTTGACCCAGAAGCTTACCAATTCCGTACCGACGTCAATGAAGTGGGTGTTGATAGCCGCCTAGCGGGAGTTAAATCATGGGATGATCTTCGTGCAGGCAACCTCATTCTGCATGAGCGTTTAGACGGCAGCCTATTTGCAGCCGATGGCCATCACCGCATCAATTTAGCGAAACAACTTAGCCAGCCTGACGTAAATGCGATTGTATTGCGTGAAGCGGATGGCGTTACCGTCGAAGACGCACGACGCGAAGCGGCCGAGGCAAATATTGCGGCCGGTAATGCCACTGCCATTGATGCGGCAAAAGTATTCCGAAACAGTGAAGAGGACACCAGCAACACAATCGCCCAGCGCAATTTGCCACGCTCTCAAGTGGTGCGTGATGGCATCGATATTGCCAAATTGGAAGATGAACCCTTTGGGGCGGTGCTGAACCAAGTAGTGACTGAGAAGGACGGTGCCGCTATTGGTCGGGCCTTTGAAGATGCTGATCAGCAGCTAGCCGCTATTGATGTATTTCAGCGCGTCAAACCAACAAACGAGAACCAACGTGCGATATTGGTGAACGAGATCCGCCAAGCGGGTTTTGCGAATAGCCAAAATGATCAAATGGGCATGTTTGGTGATGATCCTGCGCAGTCACTTATAGGTGAGCGCGTCCGCTTGATGGACAATCTACGCCAAAGCCTAGTGCGAGATCGCCGCCTGTTCGCTACCCTTAACGACAATGCGCAAACTGCCGAGCAAGCGGGTAACCGTATCGCCCGGGATCAAAATGAAGCGCTACAAGATGCGTCGGCTCAAGCGGTTGACCTGCTGCAGCGAGCCACCACAACACCAGAAATTAACCAGCAGATTAACGATGCAGCACGCCGCGTGAATGAAGGCGAAAGCCTTTCGAGCGTGACGCGTGAGCTAAAGGAAGCATTGCTCAATGGCCCTAACGCAACAGCAACGAAACAATCACGTACACCAGCATCTAGCGACGGATCGACTCCGCAAACAAGGGTGGAGCAACGAGAAGATAACGCAGTACCTGGACGAGACGACTCACGAGCAGCGAGTGCAGGCGAACAACGCCTGGATGTTGGAGAACGAGAGCAAACAGCAGGAAACGTAACACTCAAGGCTGACGGTTCACCGTTCCAGACGCGTCGTGCAGTTGAGCTATCTAAGCGTTTCCGTGAGTCTTCTAACGCTGAGCCAGTCGAGGTTGAAGGCGGGTGGGGCTTTACTTCACAACAGACAGACGCTACCCGAACAGGTCAATCCTCGCGCTCCCCACAACGTATTAAGTGGCAGCGGCGCAGCAATGGAAGCCGGGTGTGGGAGGGTAGTGACGGGACGGTGATTGCTGACCGCTCGATAAGCAGTGGTGGGAACCGAATTCCTCTGTTTATGGTGTTCGCCGACCAGCAAGCCTTTTATCAGGGTGACAACTTCACCTCAGGCAAGTCATTAACCGAAGCTAAACATCTAGCCTCTACGGTTGAACGCCCAGCTCAGCAGCAAGAAGCCTTCCTCGAATCCCAAACCGAAGAAAGCCTTGCGCAGCGCGAGCAGCAAAGGCAACAGGCCGAGCGAGCCGATGCCCAGCAGCGACAAACGGAAACTCAACGTGCCCAGGCAGACCGTGACTTAAAGGATTTCAGCCTGACCGGGAGTGACCGCCAGGCAGACGTGTTGGCAGCTGGCGGGCAGAGCGATCTATTAGGTGCACAGCCTTCCCTCGAGTCAGCCACTCAGTCCACCGAACAGCCGTCACCAAAATCTACCAGGCCGCGTAAACCTGCCAAGCTGACACCACGCCAACAGCGCGTTAGTGATGCTTTTGGTGGCGCTATGCCTGGCGACACCATCAACCTGCTAACCGATGTTGGTTACTCCAAAGCGGGCAACGCTTACACCATCGATTCGATCAACAAAGACGGCACGCTTCAAGCCACGAATATTGATCGCGGCAGCTCGGTACTGATTAGCCAAGGTGATTGGACGCTCGCTTCTCGACGCACTAAGGCACCTATTGCTGAAGTAATACGCAAGGGAGGGCAAGGCGATCAGAGTGGACAAGAAGCCATGTACAGCCTTCGCAGCGTGGTGCGTGGCAACGGTAAAGAAAAGGGCGTTAGTCTTGAAGAAGCTCAACGCATCGCCGATGCATTCATGGCAGACTACAATGGCCATATTCCACTCGATATCATGGTCGT
>TARA_R110001599_G_scaffold307020_1_pt1 | contig 26284 bp, 22 predicted proteins | sample TARA_R110001599 | Tara Oceans TARA_R110001599 (sample SAMEA4398360) | marine metagenome | biome: Polar Biome; feature: [MES] marine water layer (ENVO:01000295) within the mesopelagic zone...; material: water (ENVO:00002006), including particulate matter (ENVO:01000060) such...
TCTTCGCCAACCGGCATACCGGGGGCGGGGACTATGAACAATTGGAAGCCGCGCTTGACCGTCTTACGGGGACACGCCTGCGCACGAGTATCCGAACGGGCGGCACAGTTCAGGACAATTGGTTTGGATTGGTCGAAAGCGCTTATGTGAAGCGCGTGGAGAACAAGGACGGCAGCGAGGGCCGTGTCCAGGAAATGCGTATCACCCTGTCAGACTGGTTGTTCAATGCCATCAACGCGAATGAAGTGCTGAGCATGCACCCGGACTATTTCCGGCTCCGCAAACCGATGGAGCGCCGGCTGTACGAAATTGCCCGCAAGCATTGTGGGGGGCAGAATGAATGGCGGGTCGGATTAGGCACGCTGTACAAGAAGACAGGCTCGCGCAGTCCGGTGAAACAGTTCCGCTACTTGCTGAAGGAATTGCAGGAACGCCAGCATTTGCCGGATTATGAAATCCACATGGAGTCCGATGGCGACAATGTCTGCTTCAGCCGCCGATCAGAAGTGTGAGGCTAAGATTTCAACTATACGGACGTGTCTCTGAGCTTCAGAAGCCGGTCCACCAGAATATCCATATCGGTATATGGGTCTGTACCCGTAAAGGGCGTATGTCGTTCTCGGAGTTGCGCCGCCCTGGTACTCGCGTCGGATAAGGTCGGACTTGAAGTCTCATAGAGTCCCGTTGCGCCTTTTTGATAATCCGGCAGATGTACACGCAGCGCAGTCATGATGTCGGTTCGATGAGCATAAGCCCACAGATCCTGATAGTGCAGAAGGATCCAGAGTTCGAAACTTGGAACGCTCGGCACGGCAATAAATGCGGTTGGCTTGCGTTCATCATTCCTGTGCTTGTTGTTCAGGGCCTCAGCCATCTGCAAGGCAGGGAAATACCCCTGATGCTCATCCCGGTCGAACACCGCATAGACGGCTTCAAACTCTTTGGTCTCCAGAAACTGGGCTTCTGCATACTGGACAATCTGACGAGGGTCAGTTCCTGCTGCACTGGGCATGATCCGTATCGATGCAGGCGCTGCGCGCATCAGGATACGTATCTCTTCGAGATATTGAGGCTCCGTCTTGGAGCCTTCAGTTACGATCAGAATCCGGTCGTAAGGGCGCTTGGTCGGCTTGCGCCGCTTCAGTGCCCGCTTTTGCCGTTCGCGCGGATGTTTGTCTCTAGGCATTCGCATCCGCCGGGATCAGCCGGTTCGCTAGGATCGGAACACCGCCATACCTGCCGGACAGGTAGCCTTTTTCAAAGGCTTCGCCTTTTCGTGGCGCGAAGTCGGTGAGAGGTACCAGATGCGCTGCCTGCACCTGATCGCGTTCGCTAAACCAGATCTGGTCTCTACGAAGTAGGGTCGGATCGAGCAGGGACGTGTCATGGGTCGTGAAAATGAGCTGCGCGCCTGTCGTGTTCACGACCGGGTCCTGGAAAATTTCTATCATGCGTCGGACGAGAAGCGGGTGCAGGCTGCGGTCGATTTCATCAATGACGAGAACTCGGCCACGCTCGATGATGTCAATGATGGGACCAGCAAGCGCATACAGCTTCTGCGTCCCTTGCGATTCATCATTGTAATCGAAGAGGGCTTCGGCAGTTCCGGCATTGTGACGAAACTGAGTGACGAAGATTTCGCCTTCCTGATCTCGTTTCAGTGAGGCGTCGCCCGTAGCGAGGTCGATCTTCATTTCGTTCAGCTTGGCTTTCTTCCGTTCCACAACGATATCCGAAATGCTGATATCGGCTGCCCGGAGAAGGTCACGGATTTCATCGCGCCGCTCGGGCCCCTCAGCCCAGCTGTTCGAAAAGTTTGGAGCAATATGGCCGCCATCTAGGAAGACGTGGAGCTCATCACTGAACCAGTTGAAGAGGGGGCTCAGCGCCTCGCTGTTCAATTGAGTGGCTGTCGAGAGGAAAAGTGTATTGGAGCGCGTGGCTTCTTCCCAGACCTTCTTCGAGCCCGGAAGAAATGAGCTGTAAGTGTACTCAGTCTCTCCGGTTTCCTCATTGTAACGGCGGTCAAACCAGGTTTGTGGCCGCGCATGTTCGTAGACGAGCAGCCATTCGGCGTGAACGCGCTCTTTGTCGATCTCGAAGCCATACTGATGGCGAACGCCATTCAGAAGAATGGTCGCTTCGAATAGGGTCGGTTTGTTTCGGGATTCGTCATCCAGCATAAATGGCTGAACATTCCATTTGGCGCCGGGCTTCAGGCGCACAGATTCCTGGATAATCTTGGACATAAGATCGAGGGCGCGCAGGAGGGTCGTCTTGCCGCCAGCATTCTGGCCGTAAATGGCAACCGTGCGCACAGCACGCTTTCCTGCATTGCTGGGCGTCTCGAACGTATTGGTCTCTTCCAGCGTCTTATCGCTGGATGCGACGAGTGAAAGCGCCGCTTCATCCCGAAAGGCGCGATAATTGGCTATACGAAACTCTAAAAGCATCTCTATCCCTCTTTAAAGTCCAAAATTGCATAAATAATACAAAAAGTCCAATTAAAAAGTGTTTCCACATCTTTAAAGGGTGAGATGAGAGTGCCTTCGATGCGGGTACAGTAGCAAGTGTGGCTGAGTCCTCCACTTAACAGGTTGCCGTAGTGTTCCGCGAAATACGCCCCCATCCTTGACAGGGGATCTGTTGTAGCTACTGGAAAAGGCGGTCGTTTACACCGAGAGGGTCAGCGGTTCGAGCCCGTTACCGCCCACCATCATCCATTATTTTTCAATGAGCTATTGATTTCACGCTGTGCTTTCGAACTGTTAAGTGGTTCGTCGCTTTGCAAATCGAAACAGTGATTGTGCACTTCTTGGGTGATCCGTACTTGGACCTTCGAACACCGAATGGCGGCTTCCGATGATTGCTGGCAGTCAGCGAATGCGTGTGGAAGCGCTCGGTCCGGCCCATTTCTACCCGCCGTCATATGTTGCCATTGTCGAGAAAGGCTTTGGGTGATTGGCCCATCCAGCGTTTGAAGGCGCGGACAAACGAAGAGGCTTCAGAAAAACCTATAAGGTAGGCGGTTTCTTTGATCGAGACTTTTTGGCTGCACAAATAGTCGATGGCCATTCGTTTCCTCAAGTCATCGTAGATCGCGGCGAAGGTCGTGCCTTCTCCCTTGAGGCGGCGATAGAGCGTGGATCGGCTCACGCCCATCTTCTCCGCTACGGTCTCAGCATCTCCGACGCCGCGGTGCAGGTCTGGCAGAAGGTGGGCTTCGATCAGGCTGCGCAGATCGCTGCTCTGAAGGAGTTTCTCATTCAGTGCATCTGCCTTCTCGGCGAACACGCCGAAGGCATAAGCGTTGGAACGTGCGAACTCTATACCGAGCCAGTCCGAATTGAATTTGACGCCATTGCGCTCTGAGCCGAACGTTACTGGACACTGCCAATATTCTTCATAAAGGTCGGCATGGTCTGGTCGTGGATGTGTCACGGTGATGTATTCAGCGAATGTCCTGTCAGGAAACAGTGCGCGGGTTTCGCCGACGATCCGGCCGAGGGCGATCTCCGTGAGTTCTGGAAACTCATTCGGATTGGGGCGTGCGTCCAGGATCCAGGCTTCAGCGCCTTTGACCTCGACGGGATGGCGCTTTTCACCAGACATGACGTCAATCTCCATCATCAGCTTGGCGTAGCGATTTAGCTGTATGAAGGCGTCGGCGAGCGTAGCTGACGTCTGGACAATAAGGCCGACGATTGAGGCACTGTCGAGCTCGGTCTCCAATGGATAGCGAAGCGGCAGGGCGGGGTCAGAAGTGTCGACGACGCTTGCCTGCACCAATTGGCGATACTGGCTGAACTCGATGCGTTGGTCCGGGTCGCCATTCAATCGGTGCAGATCGACGCCGCTGGCGGTAAGAATGCGGCCCCTGTCGGCGCCTGCACTGGCAGCGAAATCAAGATACCGATTAAATACGCTGACGGACACGGACCGGAATGCATCGGCCATTTCGCCACTCCCGAATAATATGCTGTGTCGGTCAATGACACGAAACGTCAAGTTTCTGAAACCTGCTGTCATTTCCAATTTCGGACAAATGCGTACCTTGGGGGCATTCGCTGGGCAACGCAGCGGGTTAAAAGTCGATTTCACGCATGCCGATTTGTTTGGCGTTGGAGATTGGCAGAAACCGTGGGGTCGTTGTCCTGACCGTTATGCGCCAGAAGTTGCTAATGTCGGACCATGAAGAAAGAACACTACATGCAGACAAATGGTCAGGCCGCCCGCCGGGTCGTGATGGTCGTTTATCCGGACGCACACATTCTGGACGTCGTTGGCCCTCTTGAGGTGTTGACTGGCGCCAAGATGTTCCTTCCGGCCGAAACGCCCACCTATGAAGTTCATGTCGTGGCGTCTGCGGCGGGCGCGGTTCGAACCACCAGCGGATTGTCGATTGAGGCTCATGAAAGCTTCGCCGACGCTCGCGTCGACGACCGCCCGATCGATACGCTCATCGTTGCAGGAGGTCACGGCACTCTCGGCGCGATGGAAGATCGCGAACTGCTGGATTTCGTTGAGTTTGCTGCCTCTAAAGCAGATCGTGTTGTGTCTATCTGTACTGGCGCGATGATCCTCGCAGAAATCGGGATTCTTGATGGTAAGCGCGCGACTACGCACTGGTGGTGGTGCCCGATCCTGGAGAAGAAATATCCAAAAGTACAGGTCGAGCCTGACGCCATCTATGTCCGCGACGGCAACATATGGACTTCTGCTGGCGTAACCACCGGCATGGATCTGGCGTTGTCTCTGGTTGAGCTGGACTGGGGCCACGACGTCGCCCTTCAGGTGGCGCGCTACAATGTCATGTATATGATGCGTCCCGGCGGTCAGACCCAGTTCAGCGCGCACTTGATTGCGCAACGTGCAGAAGATCCAGTGATCAACTCGACGCTCGACTACGTGCTTGGTCACCTCGACCAGCCCCTGTCGGTCACGGCCCTGGCGGCGCGTGCCTGTATGTCTGAACGCACCTTCGCTCGCAAATTCAAGGAAGAAACCAAAGTCACGCCTGCGCACTATGTAGAAGCTGCGCGCGTGCAAGCCGCACGAGTAGAGCTTGAGCAATCCGACACCGGCATAGAACAAATTGCCGTCTCGACGGGGTTTCAGAGCGCAGAACGTATGCGTCGCGCTTTCCAACGTCATGTTGGTGTATCTGCCTCCGACTATCGAGAGAGGTTCCGATCTTCCGCGTCCAACCTGTTTCAGCCGCGGGAGGGGGCAAAATGATACGATGAGTTGCTTGCTCTGACCGGTCCACACACCATTCGCGTGGCCTGAAAATTCCACACATCTGAAAGAATAGAACCGGACCTGAAAAGGTCCGCTGGAGAGACCTATGTCTAAATTCACCAAGGCGCGTGCCTTCTCGCACGCGTCGACGACCTCGGCGTGCCTTTTTTCAGGCTTCGCTGCCCTGACACTGATGGCCCCGTCTGCTTCTGCACAGGCCAACACCAATGCGGGAAGTGGAAACTACTACTTCTTCGGTGACAGCAATATCGGCCAAGGCAATTTCAGCGCGATTGTCGGGTCGCGCTATGAAGACTTCTACCCCAACTCGTCCAACAATGGGTTCGAGCGGGATTCGAACGGCTTGATCTGGGCTGAACTTCTCGGTCGGGATGTCGATATCATTCTCGACCCGGACATTGACTCGCCGAACATCAATTTTGCCATTTCAGGTGCGCACATGACGCGGGGCGGCGACCTCGTGCCATTCGGTGTCGAAACCGGCGTTCGGGTGCAGACTGAGGAATTCGCCGCACTGGTCGAGAGCGATGCGCTCAGCATTGGAAACAATGATGTTGCATTCATGATCGCAGGTGCAAACGACTTCCTGGACCGTCTGGAGATTGATGACCCGGCCGATGAAATCGTCGCTGATGTTGCAGCGGCCGCAGCGGAAAATATCGCGGCGCTGGCCAATTCGGGTGTGAAGACCATCATCCTGTCGGAAATCCAGCCACTCCGGTTCGCGCCGCAATTCAGCGGTGATCCAGAAACGCAGGATGCCCTTGCGCAGCTGATTGAAGCCGCAAATGCTGAGATGTTCGCAGCTGTTGCTGCACTCGATCTGCCGTCGGACGTGAACGTCGTCACGATGCGGTACGAAGCATTCATGACGTACGTCACGTCGAATGCGGCCGCACTCGGTTTCACCGATACGACCTCGCCCTGTTTCGATTGGAGCGACGCCTCTTTGTGTTCGACGGATTTCAACGAGCAGAACAAATATCTCTGGTTTGATCCCTTGCACATGACCGAGGCCGGGCACGCGCTGGTTGCGCAATGGTGGATGGCGACCCTTGCCGGGGCAAACGGCTCTGCATCGCTTGGAACGGCGCGCTTGCCCCGCGTGGGATACGAGCAGCTGGAAAGTCACCTACGTCTCGTTCGTCCTGGTGCGTACACGACGAGTGAAGACCGCTTCGCCGCGTGGTTGGCACCAGCATCCTCATCGCTGGACATTTCTCGCCGCGGCGCGTCGCCGAAAGCGAGCCTCGACCTGGACGGTGCGTCTCTGGGTATGGAGGGGCGGTTTGCGGAGCACTTTGTGGTCGGCGGCGCTCTTTCGGTTGGAAAGACCGATGTTGTGTTTGATACGTCGGGGAGCGCGCGCCTTGAAGGCGGAATGTTGTCCGTCTACGGCGCGCTGGACTACCAGGCGGATGGCCGACTGAGCCTGACGATGACCCGTGGTGGGCACGAAGTAACCGGGATCTCTCGCGCAACCGGCGTCACGCTACTCTCGGCGAAAGGGGAAACGGATAGCGAGCTGTGGGATATTGAAGTCGCAGCCCGCAGCGTTGACCGGATCGGTCCCGTCGAAATCGATCATGGAATGGCCCTGTCTGCCGGGCGCATCAAGGTCGACGGATATGAGGAAACAGGCGCGAATGGGCTGGCGCTCAGCTACGGGGACCAGGCATTCAACTATCGCCGCCTGATGCTGGACGCAAAGTTCCGGGGTCCGGATCTCCAGCTTTCCCGTCTCTTCTCTGTCACGCCCCTTGCGGACGTGGCCTACGTGAACCAGTTCGGCGACGACGACTACGGGCTGACGTCGTCTCTCATCGATAACACGTCCATGCCCGTCACGATCCGCAGCGAGGCGCCGACTGAAGATCGCTTCAACGCCGGTATCGGGGCTCGACTGGGGATTGGCGAGAACTGGTCGCTCTCCGCTCGATATGCCCATCAGTGGGCGGAAGACATCGACCGCAGCGATGAGTTCGCCGTAACCCTTCACACCGTTTTCTAGAACACGTCTCAGTCACAAGGATACTCACAATGAATAATGTATCTCTCCCGGTTATGTTGATGCTCGGTCTCGCCGTTGCAGGCTGTGCAAATACTGGTGCCAAATACCAACCCATTAATGATGGTCCCAAGGCGGCTGGATACGCAGCAGACCTGTCAGACTGCCAGGCCCTCGCGACCGAGCGTTCATACACGAACGGCGACATGAAAACCGACGCTGTCATCGGTGCTGGTATCGGCGCTATCGCTGGTCTTGCAGACGATGACGTCTCCGATACGGAGGGTCTTATCGCGGGTGCGATCGTCGGGGCCGTTGCAGGCGGCGGCGTGGGCATGGTCGAGACGCGTGAGCAGCGTCGCAAGATCGTCATCGAATGCATGCAGGGACGAGGGCATCCGGTCGTCGGATAAGCCGCCATCAATGCGGCGCGCGGTCAAAAGTCGACTGAAGAAATGACCGCGTGCCGACACCGGCAAATGAAGGAAGGATCACAATGTTGCAGCCAGGAAAAAATGTCCTGATAGCCGGCGCGACGGGATATCTCGGGCAGAGGCTTATCAAGGCTTACGCTGAAGCGGACTATTCCGTGCGGGCGCTCGCACGCGCACCTGAGAAGCTTTGTGGCCTTGGTGACTATCTCGATGACATCTTCGTCGGTGAAGCAACAAAACCCGCCAGCGTGGAAGGCTGTTGTGATGGAATCGATCTCGTCGTCTCTGCATTGGGCGTGACCCGCCAGAAAGACGGGCTGACTTATGAAGAGGTTGACTACGGCGCCAACCGGAACCTGCTGGATGAGGCGTTGCGCGCGGGTGTTCAGCGATTTACCTATATCCATGTCCTGAACGCTGAACAGATGCCGGGTTCAGACATGGCCCGAGCGAAGGCAAAATTTGCGTCCGACCTGCAGAATGCGGCGATCGCCTCGACCATTATCAGGCCGAGCGGGTTCTTCTCGGACCTGATGGAAATCCTGCAGATGGCGCAGGCGGGGCGGGTCTACCTGTTCGGTGATGGACAAAGCCGTATGTCGCCCATTGATGGATCTGATCTTGCGCAACTATGTGTCCGGGTGAGCCATGACGGATGTGAGCAAGTGGAGGCAGGCGGGCCTCAGACCTTCACACAGGATGAAATTGCCAGACTGGCTTTTCAGGTCCTGAACAAACCACCGGCTATCACTCATATACCCCTGTACGTTGGCAAGGCAGGTGTCGCTCTTGCGAAACTGCTCGGCTTCCGGTCTGTCGCGGGACCAATCGAATTTTTCCTCAGTGCATCCGCCCTGGATATGAGCGCGCCGCCCAATGGCGAGCGCCTGCTTAAGGATGCGTTTCAAGCTGGACTGAACTAGCAGCGTAAACCGATTGAAAACGCTCACTCATCGGGGGAGGGTGCCTCGTACAAGCAGAATGAGCAAGTTGTCCATTTTCCTGGAAGTGCGCTGTTTGGATTCAGGCGGGTTGTCAGTTCGCCCCTCCCTCCAGCCTGGCCGGTCATTATCTGGACGGATATGCTGAACCTGACCGTATGAAGCCTGATCGGGTCGGTCTGGTATCAGTATACCAATCAATTAGGCAGCGTGGAAACCGGATCTGCTCTGCACAATTCGACAATCAACTGGAGAAAACACGTATGGGACGCTTGTCTGGAAAAACGGCGCTGGTCACCGGGGCTGCTCGCGGTATCGGCGCCGCCATCGCAACAATATTCAAACAGGAGGGGGCGGATGTTATTGTCACCGATATTGACGAATCGGTTGGTCAGGATTTCGCTAGCTCCATTTCCAGCCGGTTTCAAAAACTAGATGTCGGCAATGAAGCTGACTGGCTCAGTTTCGAGCAACTTTTCCCCCAGATCGATATCGTAGTGAACAATGCCGGCGTGACCGGGTTCGAAGCGGGGCTCGTCGCGCATGATCCTGAAAATGCGAGCCTTTCAGACTGGCGTGAAGTTCATCGCATAAATCTTGATGGAACCTTTTTGGGGTGTCGCTACGCTATCCGGGCAATGAAGGAAAAAGGACGAGGGTCCATCGTCAACATCTCCTCGCGCTCAGGCCTGGTCGGGATTCCCAGAGCAGCAGCGTATGCTTCGTCCAAAGCGGCTATTCGGAATCATACGAAATCGGTAGCGCTCTATTGCGCACAAAATGGGTGGGACATTCGGTGCAATTCCATCCATCCTGCGGCGATCCTTACGCCGATGTGGGAACCGATGCTGGGTGATGGGCCGCAGCGTGAGGCGACCATGAAGGCATTCGTCGCCGATACCCCTCTGAAACGTTTCGGTGAACCAGAAGAAGTGGCGGCGCTCGCCGTGCTGCTGGCATCCGATGAAGCGCGTTATATCACCGGTTCTGAAATGAATATTGATGGCGGCATTCTTGCCGGATCCACTGCAAGTCCCGAGGGTTGAAGACGATGGGGAGAGCTCGTGACGCCTGCCGTGCGCGCCTGTCGCTGAGGCCGAATCTGGAAAGGCATGAGAGGATCCCCAGCAAACCCGTGTATCTGGAATCCGGCTCCAAGCGGTTGCTTTCCGAAATATGACTGACGTTGGAACCAGCCTTAGGTTAAGTGCGACGTCCTGTTTGTCATACGCGATCAACTGTTTTGGAGTGAGCCTGTTTTCTTGACGGGTTGCCGTAGTGTTCCGCTCAAAATGCGCCCATCCTTAACAGGAGATCTGTTGTAGCTATCGCTAAAGGCGGTCGTTTACACCGAGATGCTCAGGCACTGACACGCAACTGACACGCAAATCCGGAACAAAGTAGGACTTGGACGAGTTTTCGTGATCATGGGTGATACGCTAAGGCTCAGATATTATTGGACTTTGGTTGTTCAAGAAACGTCTCGAGACCATTCGTAATGCGGGGGTCAGGTGTTCAAGTCACCTTAGCGGCACCATTCTCTCTTCCCGAAAATTCAATACCCTCAAGCGCTCGCCTATCTGCGTGCGCTCCCCAGATACGTTTCATGTACCGGTCTCTGCCAGTGAATGCTCGGGAAGCAGGTGATTTGCGGGAAGGCGCCTGCTGCGAGAAAATGCGATCAGTTTGTCGACTGCCATAGGGCGCCCCGTGAGGTAGCCTTGGATCGCATCGCAGCCGAGCGCCTTGAGTGCGTCATAAGTGGCTTCATCCTCGACACCTTCGCACACCACCCGCATGCCCAGCGCATGTGCAAGATCGAATGTGGATTTCAGGATCATGCGGTCACGCTGGCTGTCCCGGACATCCGAAATCATGCTCCGGTCGAGTTTCAGTTCATCGGCCGGCAGACGCTTGAGATATGCAATTGAGGATTGCCCTGCGCCATAATCATCAATCGCTAGCTTGATTCCGGCATCGCGGAAGGCATTCGCTGAGCAGATGGCGAGTTCAGGCTGCTCCATCACAGCCGTTTCGGTGATCTCGATCGCAATCGTTGCGCCGGACTGATTGATCGTGTCAGCGAGCTGCCGACAGAAGTCGATCTCAAGCAGGGACCTAGCAGACATGTTCACGGCAATGGCGGCATCTACCCCCATCCGGCGCATCGTCGATTGATCTCGTATAGCCTGCTTGATCGCCCAGAGCGTCAGCTTGTCGATTGCACCGGTTTTCTCGGCGACGGTGATGAAGCTGTCCGGCGCGATCTGACCGAAGGCCGGATGGTTCCAGCGCATCAACGCTTCGACGCCGACGATTTCGTTGCTTCTGGTACATATCTTGGGCTGGTAGACGAGGTGGAACTCATCACGGTCCAGTCCCACGTTCACTTCCGTCAGCAGGGCGAGCCTGAGCTGGGGATCTTCAAACTGGGCCTCTCCCCAGCGAACCAGGTCGCGTCTTGTCCGTCGGGCATGGTCCAATGACAAGGAGGCGCGGGACAACGCTGTCTCCTCATCGTCGGTCTGGCTTGCGATCATGGCGACGCCTGCCGAGAGCTCGATATGGAGCGACTGACCGGCGACGACGATCGTGTGTTGCAGCGCCGATCGAACGTCATCGATGCATTTGTCGACGCTGTCCTGGTCGCCCACTCTGATTAGCGTGCCGAGGACAGATGCTCCCAAATGGTAATGTGTAAGACCTGTGCCGGTTTCGTAGAGACGTTCGGCAGCCGACCGGATCAGGGTTTTTGCGTTGGTGTAACCAATCGCGCCGCGTAGTTCGCCGAACCTCCTGATGCCGAATGTGACAACGAGTATGCTCGCCTCGGGGTCTGTTCTGTGCAGGTCCGTCAGGGCGGCCAGCATGGAGCGACGATTGGGCATGCCTGTCTCGGAATCATGTTCGGCCATATAGGTCAGATAGTTTGATTCCTGCTCGAGAAGTGCGCGCTTGTGCCTGGAGAAGGCATTCCAGATGCCCGCAGCGGAACTCCATCCCAATGCGAAGATCAAACTGGATGTGTTGATGCTGATTGGAAAGAAATTCTGTATGATGAACGGAATGACAAGAACGGAAGACATCACAAGAACATGGATGCCGAACAGCTGTCGCAGCGGCGTATGTCTTGCCACCACACTGGTTATCATGAGCAGCGCCATTCCGAGGATGAGCATTGGAAGTTTGGACGGGCTGGTCAGGGCTCGGTTTTGAACAAGGCTCTCATAGCCCAGCGCATGCACATAGACGCCCGGCATGGCAGGGGAATGCGGAGTAGAAAGCAGGTCTCCCAGTTCGAGTGCCGTGGCACCGATGACGACGCTGCGGCCAGCGATCAATTTGGGATCAAACCGATTGTGTAGGACATCGTCAAAGCTGATCGTATCTATCTGGTCTGCATCAATACCATAGTCGATCATGAATGCGCGTGTATCGCTGGGCTCCGCTCCGGCAAGAAGGCCTCCCAATGTGGGAATGTACTTTCCTTCATGGACAAAACCGCGACGATACTTGCGCAGGCGCCCGTCGCGGGAAAGCTCCACATTCACACTTGCGATGACGGCGTTCTCTGCCAGTTCACCAAACGGAGTATTTGACTGCCTGTAATCCCGCTGGAGGAAAGCCGGCAGGGCGATCCAGCCCGCATTGTCCTGGACAGCCTGAACCAGTGCCGCATCGCCCTCCGGTGACGACCGGGCGCTGAAATCCACGTCGAGGGCGATCATGCCAGCACCGGCGGCGTTCAGATTGTCCAGTGCCTGTGCGAAACGCTCGCGCGGCCATGGCCATTCGCCAGCCTTGCTGATGCTTTCAGCGTCGATCGTGACGATCGTGACCGTGCCGCTTGGCGCGAGCGACAGCGCATTCATCCGTGCAGACGCGAGATTGTTGTCGAGGGATACTGAAGCGCCGGAAAAAGAGAATACCACCAGGGTCAGGCAGCCAATCAGGCACCCGCGCATTCGCCAAAAAAGATCATAGACGGCGGAGAGTTTCGGACTTTTGGACACAGTGATTAGTCGTCGTCCCGATCGTCGTCACCATCATCACCATCGTCACCGTCGAAATCGTCCGACCCATCTCCGTTTCCGTTACCATTGCCGTTTCCGTTCTCGGCACCGTTTCCGTTACCATTGCCGTTTCCATTCTCGGCACCGTTTCCATTGCCATTCCCGTTCCCTTTATCAGCGCCATTTCCATTCAGGCTGGCATTCCGAGCATTGGTTGCGGCGGCGAAGGCTGCGGCTGCCGCGTTGGCATTCGGTCCGCCAGCGTGCTCGTCTGAACTCCCCTCAGAAGCGGTGTTCGCCACAGAGTTTCCGAGCCCCTGATTGCCATTCGACCGGTCTTGCGCGGCTTCGACGCCAGCTTCGACAGGCTCAAGCAGGTTTTCCGAGGCTTCTGCGTAATCGATTGGAGGTACATTCAAGCCTTCAACACCGTTGGATGCGTCCTTCGGACCACGCACGGTGATTTCGTCAGGCGCACTGCGAACGATGGACGCCGTTTCGCCGGGGTGTACGTCTACAGAGTTATCTGCGCCTTGCGAGCGCACTTCTACCAAGCCATTTGACACGTGTACCCTACCGGCTTCCGGGCTGGCTGAGACCGTGAAGACCGTACCCTTCACCACAGCTGCGATGAGCGCAGTGTCAACGCGAAAGTGTTTCGACTTGCGGCGATCGACTTCATATGCAGCTGAACCAGCATCCTGACGGATACGGGTCATTGCGTCGGAGTTTTCCGACAGGACCAGCCGGCTCTCGGAGGCGATATTGATGCGCTGGTCATTTCGTACGAGTGTGGCCGTGCCTGTCTTGCCGGTCGTGACCAATGTTCCGGTGGGAAGCTCCATGCCCGACCGCGCCTTGGCGATAGCCGTTCCAGGCACCATGACGCGAACGACACCATGACTTTCCGCGAGTTGCCAGGAGTCTGAATCCGCACACGCGAACTGAAAACTTGCCGCTAGGCACGCGCTGAGAATACTGGCAACCAGAAATCGAAACATCTTATATAAACCCCATATATATCAGGGTATTATTAGACATCACGGCTCTAAATACCGAGTTAATATGAAACGCAGGTATTTAAGATGGCATTCACAAATTCCGAATAGGAACGAGTCTCATACTCTAATAAATGGAACACGGTCTTGCGAGCTGCGCGCACGAAAAATCTTCGCTTTCGCCTGCTCGCAGTTGCGTCGATGATAACGGTATCATCTGTATTGGCCATTCCAGCACACGCGTTGTCGAGCTTGCTGCGGGGGCGTCTCGAAAGTCCGGAAAACGTTGCGCCATCATGTCAACTTGGCGACGAAGGATGCTTCACTCTTCTGGGTGTATCGGTCGTCGGTGCAGTAACGATTTCGCCTGAGCAACTGTCATTTTCTTACGACAAGCAGTTGGCCAAGCCGACTCAAATGTCAGATCTGGTGATCATCGCGGATCGTATTACCCAGGCCTACCGGGACGAAGGCTACTTCCTGTCGCAAGCGGTGGTTGACCGGCAGGCGCTCGAGTCGGGCATCGCCACGATCACGGTCATTGAAGGTCACATCTCACAGGTTGAGTTCGATGGCACACGTACTGACCTGGCGTCGCCCATCATGAAGGGCTTCACCGACGCACCGATTGCGCATCTCCCAGACCTTGACCGTCGACTGGCCCGGATCAAGGCGATCCGAGGCATGTCTGTCACCTCGCGTATCCGGCCCGACCCGGAGGATCCTTCCCGCCACGAATTGGTGCTGACGACAGATTTCGATCCGGTGGAAGGTTATGCAGGGCTGAGCAATCGGGGGTCTGAACGCGTTGGCCCATTGCAGGCATATGGAGGAGTGGCGTTCAACTCCGTCCTCGCAGATCGCGACCAATTCCGGCTGAACGTGTTCACAACGCCCGTTGACCCGGGCGAGTATGCCAGGGTGAGCGCCAATTATCGCTACTCGTTCCAGCCGGGCGACAGCCTGATTTTTGGGGCCGCAACGGCTTTGTCGCAGGACGGGCACAATCCGAACAGTCCCGAAATTGGCGGAGAGTCCCTGTCACTCTGGATGAAGTATGAGCGTCCCCTCATTCAGCGGCGGACGCACCGTTTGTATGCGAGCGTGCAATTCGACGCGGCACATTTGGAGAATGACTGGACGTCAGGGGGCGGGTATCGAGACGAATTGCGAGTTGCACGTGTGGCGCTTCGCGGTCTCCAGACGGATGATGGATCAAAAACCTACTTTTTCGTCGAACTCTCATCCGGGTTGGACATTCTCGGCGCGTCTGGCGAGTCCGTTGAGTTCCGATCCCGCTACGATGCAGATGCGAGTTTTACCAAGCTCTACGCAAAGACATCCTACTATCACGACATTGGGAAGTATTTTGGCATCTACGCTTTGCTGTGGGGGCAGGTTTCCGATGGGCCATTGTTGTCCGCAGAGGAATTCTCTGTGGGCGGACCGGTAATGGGACGCGGGTACGGCTATGGTGAAATATCCGGTGATGAGGGCATCGCTGGCCTGTTGGAATTGCGCGCAGGCTTTTCGCCTGAGAGCGATCTGATCTCGTTTGCGCAAGGCTATGTTTCATACGACGCTGCGATGGTCTGGAATGACACGCCGACCGGGGTCCGACAGAAGGACATGGAGTCAGCTGCGCTAGGATTGCGGATCAACATTCTTGACCGACTGTCGGCAGGAATCGAACTTGCCAAGCCTCTCACCCGTACGCCGTATGATGAAGACAACCGCGACTGGCAGCAGTTCTTCCAGATGTCGGTGACCTATTAGGCCAGCTGCCGGTCAACCCAGCACATAGTCGGCCTCAGCCACATAGCGGCTGGGTCCATCGCCCAAATGGCTCGAGTACAGATGGAAGCCCTCGGCCCAGAACACAGTGCTGCGATAGGCATGATGGCGTTCGACCCATGCCGCGGCTTCGTCGAGCAGAGTGCCGTGCAGGTAGGCGAGGGTAACGTGCGGCGTGAACGGGCGCCGGTCCGGCGCAAGGCCCAGGCGACGGGCGGCTCGTTCGCATTGCGCGGACAGCGCACGCAAGGCATCGCTCTCGCGCACTCGTGCCCAGACGGCGGAAGGTTCCCGCCGGCCGAACCATCCCATGCCTTCCAATGACACCTCGAACGGCGCACAGGATATCTCGGCAAGCAATTCGTCGAGGTCGCGAGCGTCGGCGTGTGAGACGTCTCCAAAGAAACGTAATGTAATATGAAAATTCCGGGGCGGTCGCCAACGGGCACCGGACAGGCCGGTTTGCGTCTGGATCAGGCCCGGATGAATTTCTTCCGGAACAGGGAGGGCGGCAAACAAGCGATACATGGACCGGTTGAACAGGTTTCCGAAGCAAAAGAAAACCCGGTACAGCGACCGGGTTTTCAGAAACTTTTGCTTTTCGCCCAGTTCAGCTGGCGAGTGCGTCCAGCTTACCGAAGTGTTCTGCCAACAAATAGTAGAACGTCACGCGTGACTTTGAGCCACCTTCGGCGCTCATCTGGTCGCAAACTGCCTTGATGGCTGCGTCCAGCTCGCCTTGAGTGTGCGGCAGACCCAGCTTGCCGCGGCACCACTTCTCGCGAATGCGATCAAGTTCAACAGAATCGCTGCAGGCGACAATGGAACTGTCCCGATTGCGCAAGGCAATCCCCAGTCGTCCCACGATCTTTTCTGCTGCGGCCTGATTGTAGCCTTTCGCATATTTCTTGATGTTTTCGGCATATTCAGATGCGTCTGCCATTTTTGTCCCCTTCATTCTTGGCGTCCCCACTGTTGGAATTACGCCAGAACACGAAAATTAACCTTGGGTAATTTCAAGTCAATCCATAAGACCTGTCTGATTGCAGCAGGAAAGGGCCTGATCCTTCTCCCAAATGAGCTTTCAGGACAACACATCGCGCCGGAGGTCAGGATTCATGGCAGGTTCTACTAATTCGACATAGGCTCAGATGCCTGATCGCCTGCGGGCATTGCGAACGGAGGCGGTCGCATTTACCGCTGGTTTAACTTGCTAAACTTAACTGTCAGCACCATATTCGAGATCAGTTTGGCGGGTGATAAATCCCCGCCTTTCAACCAGAAAGGGTATTGCACCTATGAATGACTTCAATCGTGCCTATTCGCCGGGGCCATCGGGCCAGACGATGGACATGTCGGTCAATGAAGGTCTGCGCAGCTTCATGCTGGGCGTCTACAACAAGATGGCGCTTGGCCTGCTGCTGACCGCAGCATTGGCTTATGCCTTTGGCGCGCTGGTGCCGGAAAGCGTCACACTGACCCTCCTGACCGGACCAATCGGTCTTGTCATCATGTTTGCTCCATTGGCGATCCTGCTTCTGTCAGGCTTCGTCATGAAGAACCCGTCGCCCACAGCGGCGAACCTTGTTTATTGGTCGGTCGTCTCCCTGATCGGTGTCGGCATGGGCGCCATCGTGTATGTCTATGCCCGCCAGCCGGACGGCATGCTGATCGTGTCGAAGGCCTTCCTGACAACGGCCATCGCGTTCGGTGGCCTGTCGCTCTACGGGTATACCACAAAGCGCGACATGTCCGGTTGGGGCGTTTTCCTGATCATGGGCGTCGTTGGCATCATCGTCGCGTCAATCCTGAACATGCTGATCTTCCAGTCGAGCATGATGCACATGGTGATCTCGGTGGTCGGCCTTTTGGTGTTTGCTGGCCTGACCGCATATGACACCCAGCGCCTGAAGAACATGTATTTCCAGATTGCCGGCAATGCCCGGGCCATGGCGGTTGCCACAACCTTTGGTGCGCTCAGTCTTTACCTGGACTTCGTGAACATGTTCCAGTTCCTGCTGGCCATCATGTCGGGTCGCGACTAGCGTCGCTGGTTTGATAAGAGTAGACAAAGCCCCGCTCGCAAGGCGGGGCTTTTTTATGTGCGGTAGGCGGGGGATGTCATCATGGCCATAGGTCCGACAATCGAGACCGAACGATTGCTCCTGCGTCCGCCTCGCGCAGAAGACATCCCCGCGTGGAACGCCTTTCATGCCGATGAAGACGTGATGCGCCATCTCGGCGGCGTTCAGGGGCCGGAGCTGACTTGGCGATCAATATGCACAATGACCGGTGCGTGGACGATTGAGGGCTTCTCCATGTTTTCTGTGATCGAGAAATCTACTGGAGAATGGGTGGGCCGGCTCGGCCCTTGGAGACCAAACGGCTGGCCGGGTACGGAGATCGGCTGGGGACTCGTGCGGTCGTCCTGGGGCAGGGGATACGCGACCGAAGGCGCGACGGCGGCAATGGACTATGCGGTGGATATTCTGGGCTGGAGTGAGGTGATCCATACGATCCTGCCAGAGAACGCAGCCTCTGTTCGCGTAGCCGAGCGTCTGGGTAGCCGCTTCATGAGAAAACGGGAAACGCCGCCGCCGTTTGAGGGCATGATGTGGGATGTCTACGGCCAGACGGCCGATGAATGGCGGGCCCGCCGCAACTGATAACGACCGATCAAGCCTGTGTGAGGTGTGCCGTTTACGCCTCGCCACTGATCCGGCATGCGGGTAAGGCTGGTGCACAGACTTCAGAGGAGACGCCCCATGATCCGTACGCTTACTCTTGCCTCCGTGCTTGCCATGCTGCCAGCGGCGGCGAACGCTCAGGATGCGGCCGATACAATCACAGCCTCCCCGGATACGGCCACCGAGATGCAAACACCTCAGATTGGTCTGGCGCTTGGTCAATCTGCGCCTTCGGTCAATCTGGTGAGACACACTGGAGAGGCGACGAGCCTGTCTGAACTCATGGGAGAGAAGGGGATTGCGGTCGCCTTCGTGCGTTCAGCGGACTGGTGCCCTTACTGCCAAAAACAGCTTAAGCAGATTGATGATATCTCGGCCAACCTCAACGACTTGGGCTGGCCCCTTGTCGCAATTTCGTATGACGATCCCGAGATTCTGTCGAAGTTTGTCCGCAAGAACAGTCTTGGATTTGAACTCCTGTCCGATCCCGGTTCGGAAGCTATTTCGGCGTTTAATTTGCTGAATGAAGAGATGAAGCCTGGCTCGCGCTATTTCGGCATTCCCCACCCTGCAATCATGTTTATCGGCACGGATGAGACGGTCCGGGCAGTATTGCGCGAGGAAGGTTACAAGGACCGCCCATCGCTCGACCTTATCCTGCAGATTGCTGAACAACTTTAGGCAACGGGGCTATTCACTCTGCTCGAAGGACATGTAGTCTTGCGCTGCATAGATCATTGAGAGGCACAGCGGATGAGACAGATCAGGCATATTGCGGGAATATTGGCTGGCATGGCCATATTGGTCGGTGCGCCGTCCTTCGCGCAGGATGCCGATCTGTCGCCGGAAATCGCGGCAACGACGGATCAACTGATCGCGGATGCTCTGCTGGATGAGGTTGGCCTGCAATTTGTCGAAGACCTGACGACAGAAGTCGGGGCCCGCCTTGGCGGCTCGCCGGATGAGGCGCGGGCGCGTGTTTGGGCGATGAACGCGCTCAAGGAGCTGAATTTTGACCGCACGCGCGTTGAGGATTTCACGATCCCGTATTGGGCGCGGACCCGTGAATCGGCCCGCGTGATTGGCGCGAATGCGCAAGATCTCGTGATCACGGCGCTCGGCGGCAGTCGTGCGACGCCTGAAGGTGGACTGGAGGCTGATATCGTCCGGTTTGAAACCCTTTCCGATCTGAAGGCGGCTGATGCTGACAGCCTTGCGGGAAAAATCGCGTTTATTGATGAGCGCATGTACAAGACCCAAGATGGCTCGGGCTACGGGCTTGCCGTGCGCAAGCGGGGCGGGTGTGCCAATGCAGCCGCAGAGAAGGGGGCAGTTGCCTGCCTGATCCGTTCTGTCGGTACACAGCCACACCGCATGCCGCACACAGGTGGCATGTTCCGGGAAGGGGCGCTCGGCGCGCTCCCCGCAGCGGCCTTGTCTGGCCCTGACGCTGATCAGCTGACACGATTGTTGGATAGGGGCCCGGTCCGCGTGAATCTCGATATTGGCGTTGAGTATGCCGATGCTGCGCCGTCCGGAAATGTGATCGCTGAAGTCGAAGGATCTGATCTGGAAGACGAAATCATCCTGATCGGATGCCATCTCGACAGTTGGGATCTTGGTACCGGCGCACTGGATGATGGCGCGGGCTGCGGAATCGTCGTCGGGGCCGCCAAGCTGATTGCGGACTTGCCGGGAAAACCTCGCAGAACGATCCGTGTCGTTCTCTACGGCTCTGAGGAAGTCGGCCTGTTTGGAGCGAATGCTTACGCTCGGCAACATGGGGATGATCTCGACAAGCATATGCTTGCGGCTGAGAGCGATTTTGGCGCCGGCCGCATCTGGCGTTTCCAGACCAATTTTGGTGAGGCTGCAATATCCTATGCGGATGTCATGAAGCAGGTATTGACCCCACTGGGTGTGTCAGAAGGCGACAATGCAGCCGGCGGTGGGCCTGATATCGGCGTCCTCCGCAGGGCAGGGGTGCCTGTCGTAACGCCCGCGCAGGATGGCCGGGACTATTTTGACTACCATCACACCCCAGACGATACATTCGACAAGATTGATCCGGAGGCATTCCGTCAGAATGTTGCGGTGTACGCGGCGTTCACATACATTGCGGCCCAGACAGGATGGGATTTCCGGAAGTCGGAGCCGACATCGATGGGTTCGGACTGACGTCCTCGTATGTCGGCGTCTGAAAAAGTGGGGCCAGCCCTCGCGGCCGCGCTCGAGGGGCTGAAACTGGCCCACCGGGAACTGGATCATGTGGATCAGGATCCCGAACGTTGGCGCTGGGTTGCAGTTGGTCTCGTCACGGCGATTAATTGCGCGATCATTGCTGCCCTCTCCGGATATGAGACCGCTTTGGAGGAAGATACAGCTGATCTGAAAATGCCTGGAAGAGTTGCACCTCTGAAATTGTTGCTGCGACGCGCGCGGTCAGATCGATATCTCTTGCCTCCGGAGCAGCTTCCCGCAACGTCGGGGCAGGTCGACGCCGTCCTTCGGCTTGCTGAATACCGGAACGAGGTCGTGCACGGCGTTCTTGCCGGGCGGCCGAGCACGATTATTCGAGACGGGCAGATCGTCGTGGAGATGGTCACGCATCTGGTTTGCCTTGCTCCGGCCTTTGATCGGTCGAATCATGCCGTCTATTGCGCACTGATTTTCGATCAGGTTTCTGCGATCAGAGAGCGACTTGCCGTGCTTGGTTAATATTGAAGTCATGACCGACTGCAATAAGGTAGAGATGAGCGCATTCTGGCGACCCCTGACAGTATCGATTGCGGCGTTTGTCTTGACGGCGGCAGCGCCGGATACGTTTTCCCGGGAAGAGTTGCAGGCACTCGAAGCTGAGCGGCAGGCCGCCGAGCAAAAGCTTGAAGCGCTGCAGGCCGCCGGCGAAAATACGCTGAGCGATTTAAAGAACATCGACAGCCAGTTGATTTCGGCGGCTATGGAGTCCCAGCGCCGTGAAGAACAGGCTTCGAACGCCGAGAAATCCCTGATCGATCTTGGTGCGCGTCGAGTATCGGCGCAGATGAGCCTGCTCGAGAACCGCCAGGCTCTGGAAGACCTGCTTGCAGCGCTTGCCGCATCCAATCGCCGGAAGCCGCCTGCCTTGATCGTGTCCCCGAGCAAAGCGAACACGGCTGTGCGCCGGGCCATCCTGATGAGCGAGACAACTCCGCGCCTTGCGACGGAATCGGAAGAATTGTCGCGGGAAATCGATACGCTGAACGAGCTTGAGCGCCGTATCCGCGGCGAAAAAGCCAAACTCGACGCTGCCGAAGCGACACTAGCTTTGAAACAGGTCGAGATTGAGCGGCTCGCCGCTGCCAAGCGTGGGAATTTCGAGGATTTGTCCGGCGATATCGCGTTGTTGAAGGCACACGCGGCAGAGATTGGTGCCAGGGAAGAAGATTTGAGATCATTGCTGGCATCGCTCGAGGCTCAGGCGCCGTCTGCGCCCGGCGCCAAACCGGACCTCAGACCGCGCCTTGTGTCCAATTCGCCTTCGTCGAAACCGTCAGCCACGTCCGCTGTTGCGCGTACACCAGCTTCGCGACCACTGGGGCGTGCTGTCATCGGGGCGCTGAAGCCCCCCGTTGCAGGTTCGCTTGCGCGGGCCTTTGGCGAAAAGTTGCCCACTGGTGGCAAGTCGGAATGGGTCGCCTTTGCCACGCGGGCCAATGCCCAAGTGGTCGCACCGGTTGGCGGTACGGTTGAGTATGCGCGGCCATTTCGAACGTATGGATCAATGTTAATTTTGCGGACGAGTGACGGTTACCATGTTATTCTTACAGGCATGAGCCGGATCTATGTCACTGAAGGCCAAGGCGTTTCTGTGGGCGAGCCTGTTGGACGCATGCCTGATCGAGCCGAGCCGGTTCCCGAGCTGAATATGGAATTAAGGCTTGGCGACAAGGTTATGAATCCGGCAGACTGGCTGCCAGGCCGGAGCTAAGGTCAAAAGGATTATGGAGGACTGGAATATGCGTTCACTACTGACAGGGGCTGCCCTTGGTGTCGTTCTGGGTGGCGCGGCTGTCGGATTTTCCGCCTTCGCCTCTCCTGAGGACCGGGCTGAAGATCCGCGCATGGTCACCTACCAGCAGTTGGACCTGTTCGCAGAAATCCTCGCCCGCGCCCGCCAGGATTATGTAACGGAAGTCGACGAAAAGGCCGCCATGAAAGCCGCCATCAACGGCATGCTTACCTCACTCGACCCGCATTCCAGCTATCTCGATCCGGATGATTTTCGTTCGATGCAGGTTCAGACCAGCGGAGAATATGGTGGTCTCGGGATTGAAGTCACAATGGAAGATGGTTTCGTCAAAGTCATCTCTCCGATGGATGATACACCTGCGAGCCGTGCAGGTATCCAGCCGGGTGACCTGATCACATCCATCAATGGGAAGCCGATCATCGGCCAGACACTGAACGAAGCTGTCAAGGAAATGCGCGGCGAAAAGGGCACCGATATCGATGTCACGATCCTGCGCGAAGGCGAGGATCCCTTTGACGTCACTTTGACCCGGGAAGTAATTCAGCAGAAATCCGTTACCTGGAAAATGCAGGAAAGCGATATTGGATATATCCGTATTTCAACCTTCAACGAGCGCACGACTCTGCTGCTTGAAGAGGCAGTCGAAGGCATCGCTAAAGAAACCGGCTCGCGTCCACGCGGCTTGATTGTGGACTTGCGCAACAATGGCGGCGGTTTGCTGGATCAGGCTGTTTCGGTCTCCGACATGTTTCTTTCTGGCGGTGAGGTTGTGTCGACGCAGGGCCGACGCATTTCCGACATGGAGCGCTATAACGCCCGTTCCGGGGAAGTCTTTAAGGGCGTCCCGATGATCGTGCTGATCAATGGCGGCTCAGCCTCGGCTTCCGAGATTGTCGCTGGCGCTTTGCAGGATCGGCATCGGGCCACCGTTTTGGGTACGACCAGCTTTGGCAAGGGATCAGTGCAAACCGTCATTCCGCTTGGCGCAGATCGCGGCGCAGTCCGCCTGACGACGGCGCGCTATTACACGCCAGCGGGTCGCTCCATTCAGGCGCTCGGCATCGACCCGGACATCGAGATCACCCAGGCACGCCTGTCTGAAGAAGAGCTTGCCCAGATCAAGCGCTGGTCCGAGGCCGACCTGCCGCATGCGTTGGCCAATGAAGACGGTGAAGCGCGCAAAGATGTTTCCTTGCCTGATGAGCAGCCGCCTGAAGATTGGGATGGTGAGGATTTTCAGCTCAAGAGAGCGATTGAAATGCTCAAGGAAGGCACTGTCACGGCCAGTGCAATGAGGCGCGCAGGTTAACCGGATGTTTGCAACCTGTTAACCAGTTGGATGCAATTCTGATTGTTCAGAATTCTTTTAAACTGGTTTGACGAGGTCCATCGATGGCTAGCCGCAGGGATGCCGACCCATCTCCTTTGCGCACGGGTCTGACCCATGCTGCTATGAGCCTGCTTGTATTTGGTGGAGTGGGTGCCAGTCTTGGTGCCGCGATCCATTATTCCGGCAATCCCGCAGATTCCGGACCGAGCGAAGTGCTGGCCTTGTTTGAGACCAGCCAAGGGTCTACCGCCGCACTCAAATCCCGGCTGAAGGCGGAGACGCCCCAGGATTTGGGCGCGCGTGTTGTTTTGGCACAAGATGATGCGGTTTCTGATCAGCCAAGCCTGGGCGTGGAATATGCTGAGGCTTCTGCGCCCCGTCCGTCGGAAGTCCCGACCGGGCAGGGGGATGAAGAGTCCTCAGGTGAGGGCATTCGGATCAATGGAAAGCTGGTGCGTCCCGGCGAGTCCTATGGCGAGGTCACGCGTGTAGCGTCGCTCGATACAGCGCCTGTTCCGGGCCTGACGGAGCGGATCAACGGACTGTCTCTGCCGCGCATTTCTGCTGACGGCCAGGCACCGTCCGATGTGTATGCTCGCCCCTTCGCCAATCCCGGCAACCAGCCGATCGTGGCGGTCGTCATTGGCGGACTTGGCATCAATGCGACCCATACCAAGGCAGCAATCGAAGAGTTGCCGCCTGAAGTGACCCTGTCCTTCGCGCCAGACGCGGGCAATCTACAGTACTGGGTCAACAAGGCGCGCGAAAAAGGACACGAAGTCCTGATCGAAGTGCCAATGGAATCCTTCGAGTATGGTCGCATGAAGATGCATCCGCAAACCCTGTTGGCCGGCGACACCGGTGAACGCAATTTGCCGCGTCTCGAAAAGCTGCTCAGCCGGGCAAGCGGATATTTTGGGATCATCAATTATCAGGGTGCCAAATTCGCCGAAGATCCCGGCGCTGTCGGCCCCGTCCTTCAAGCCCTGCATGATCGCGGCATCGCCCTCGTCGAGGATGGCAGCTTCCAGACCGGCGCCTTCGACCGCGCCGCCGGACGCACACAAATGAAATTTGCACGCGCCGCAGCCACAATTGACGCAAAGCTGACCGCAGATGACATCCGGACCGAGTTGCTGGGCCTCGAAACGCTCGCGAAGGAAAACGGCGCGTCCATGGGAACTGGGTATGCCTTCCCGCTGACAATCGAGATCGCCAAGGACTGGACGAAGGACATGCAGAAACGTGGGGTCGTTCTGGCACCGGCGTCTGCCCTGATTTCGGTGTCTGCAAAAACTTCCCAACCGAAGCGCGTCCAGACTGGAAGCTTGTCTCAGGCTCCGGTAAACCCGGAAGGGTGACGATACACGCGCCCGATCCCGACCTCTACAGACCCAATGTCGGTCTCGCCCTGTTTTCAAAAGCAGGTTATGTTTTTATTGGGCGGCGCATCAATGGCCGGGGAGCGTTCCAATGGCAGATGCCGCAAGGTGGGATCGACAAGGGCGAGACGCCCTTGGTCGGCGCACTCCGCGAACTCGAAGAAGAAGTCGGCGTACCGGAAAAACTGGTGGATGTTCTCGAGGAGACGTCGGACTGGTTGTTCTACGATTTCCCACCTGATTTGAAGAAGCGTTTGCCCGGGCCTTATATTGGTCAGCGGCAGAAATGGTTCGCTTTCCGGTTCAAGGGGGCCGATAGCGATGTTCGCCTCGACCGGCATACGCCGGAATTCGATGCTTGGCGTTGGGCGCGGCTCGAGGAAGTTCCTTCGCTGGTCGTACCGTTCAAGCGCATGGTGTATTCTGAAGTTTCCCAGCGGTTCACCAGTTGGGCCGAACCGGTCCCCGGCCACAAGGAAGTTCAGGGTTGAAACCCTCCAAGCAATAGAGGCGTAAACCGATGACAAAATCCTTGCTGATGATCCATGGGATCGGGTGTGGCGGTGAGGTCTGGGATCGGATGCGCGTGGGGTTCGAGGCGGCAGGCTGGAACTGCGACGCTCCAACACTGTTTCCGGACCAGCGGGTGCCTGACTCTCCTCCAGCTTCGCTGTCTGATCTCGGCCTGGATGACTATGTGAAATCCATGGCGGATACGGTTCGCCGGATTGAGAGTGAAACTGGCAGCCCGCCTGCCGTGATTGGCCATTCGATGGGGGGCTTGATTGCCCAATGCCTGGTCGAGCAGGGGCTCGTGAGTCAGGCGGTCTTCCTGACGCCGGCTCAGCCCAAGGATTGCAGCGCGGTGACCCTGTCGGTCGCCTATACATTTCTCAACATCCTTATCAGCCGGAATCGTTCGAAAGCTTACAAAGTTTGGGAGTCAGGATTTCGTTATGGCGTGCTCAACAAGGTGCCGTCGCGTCGTCATGCAGAGATCTACGCTGATGCGCTGTACGACTCCGGGAAGGTTTACGGCGACATCGCAGATGGAATCGAGATCGACGAGACCTTGTTTACAATTCCAACACTGACGATCGCTGCTGGTGCAGACCGTGCGACGCCTGCCAAGGCCGTCCGCAAGGTGGGGCAAAAATACGCAAAAAGCCCAGTAGCGGGTGACTTTCTGGAATATCCGAACAATGCCCATTGGATCGTGGATGAGCCGGGCACTGACAAGGTGGTTTCGGACATTGTTGCCTGGCTTGCAAAGACGAAACCTGCTGCTTGAGGCGGTCATGAAAAGAGGCACCCGCCGATTGGCGAATGCCTCTAAACCCGTTCAGTCCTTCCAGCCGATCAGTCGGCAGCTGTGATCGTTGCCGTGCCGGATTGGCCCGCAGTATTGGTAAAGCCAGTCGAG
>TARA_R110001599_G_scaffold208312_1_pt1 | contig 26265 bp, 25 predicted proteins | sample TARA_R110001599 | Tara Oceans TARA_R110001599 (sample SAMEA4398360) | marine metagenome | biome: Polar Biome; feature: [MES] marine water layer (ENVO:01000295) within the mesopelagic zone...; material: water (ENVO:00002006), including particulate matter (ENVO:01000060) such...
AATTAAACAACCTGAAAGTCGTCATTTCCTAAATGCACCACGGGTATCCATAATAGTTTTTCACACCGCCCCCTAGCCTACTAGCAGGTAAAAATTTGCATTAAAAAACCGCCGAAAAGCAACGAAAACTAATGCGAAACACATCAACAGGAAGCAACATTCCACCCAAGCGCTCGACTTTGCTCCATAAATTCGACACGTTCCCATACTCTTCGCTATCTTCGTTCCATTTAACTGTCAAATGAAATCCAAAATACGCCCCAAAAAAACTCAGAGGGACAATAATAAACATAAGCTTAAACCCGAGTAACCACGTCAAAGCAAGAAAACAAAATGCCATGGAAGCGAAATAATACTTTGCAGCCATTTTATAAAATAATTTTTTGTCTCGGCTACTAACCGATGATATTATTTTCTCGCGCTCCTCCAGCCATATCTTTCCCTGCTCTTCCCCCCTTTGACTATCCTCCCTTTCGACACGCTCAAGCCAAGCTTCATTTTTATCTCTTATCCTTGCCCTCGACTCACACAACTCCTCTAAATATCGAGCACGAAGGCTAACATATAAAGCTTTCGCCTTCTTCGTATCACCTTCCGACTCCGCGTAAGCTCGCGCCCAGATATCACCATCCATCTCATTATTTTTCACTTCACTTAATGCGGCTTCGTGAAAATTACCTGTCACCCTTGGGGCAGCTCCATATGCAGCACCTGCAATGCTAGCTTGTAATTTTACAAATTCCTTTTGCTCTTCAGGACTCATTTCCTACACCTCAAAATAAAAATTACTTTTAAAAAAGCAGGCTGAAGCTATTCTCCTTTAGCCATACTTTCTGAATATTATAACTCCCGGCATAACGCCCAAGATATTTCCAAAAATCAGCAGAATGATCGTGATGCACTAAATGGCAAAGCTCATGGATAACCACGTAATCACAAACAGAATTCGGCGCCATGACTACTCGCCAATTAAACTGGATATCACCTTTCGCAGAACAGCTACCCCAGCGAGACTTAAAACTTCTAACGCTTACAGATTTCGGTTTAACACCTATCACCGGCGCTAGCCTTGCTGCCTTTTCTAGCAACTTCCGCTCCGCTTGAGCTTTGTACCAGCGAATTAATGCATTTCTCACCATTTGCGGTGATTTAGCCCCACTCGGCACACTTACATGCAGGTAACCACGCAGGAGCTTTACCGGCTGAAATGGGCCATCGTGAACCTTCAATCGGTAATTACGTCCCAAGTAAGGAAAGGACTCACCGGAAACAAATTGTTTTTCGCTAACCGGCTGCGCTTCTTGCTGAAGCGATAGCTTTTCGCGTATCCACGTTCGCTTATCTTTAAGCAGCTCATCGACCCTACTAAGGGCTAAGTTAGCTGGCACCACCACCGACACTGCGCCCTCTTCAACGCGTATATCAGCCGTTTTACGGCGTTCAGTGCGGATGATTTCAACAATAAAGCCTTTTGCTTCGCGATATTCTGGTGCTTTCACTGCTGCCATCATTTTCCTGACTTACCAAAGCGGCTTTGCGCCAAGTCCATGAAGCGTGATTGAACCACTTTCACAATAGCGGACTCACCATAGGAACAATCCAATATTGCACGCTTAATCTCTTTCTTCATCCGCTTCACTTCATCATTCTTTTGGAAGAAATCAACAATCTGGGTGGCTTCATCAAACATTTCCACCAATGACTGACTGGTGGCTTTTATTTCTTCATGTTCTTCATCGCCCACCACACCATCATTGCTGTGTGCGCTTACTTCAGCCATCAAGATGTTATAGAAGGCATATTCTGTTTCGGTAAGCCCTAGGTCATCCGCTGCCTGCTTATGCTCGGTTTCAATGTTAGAAACTAAATCCAGCAGTAATTCCAATTGCTGATCCCACTTACCCTTAGTTTTCTCGATGATGTCCCGTAGCCGTAGACTCAGGGATTTATAGTATTCAGGGTCTTCATCCAAGTTGACCGTAATATGGTGTTTGATCGCGCTTTCAATTTCAGAAGCTCGCGATTCAGGTGATTTAACCTTCTCTACCGATTCTTTAAAGTTTGCCGCCATGAGATCAACGGGGGGAATCTTAGGGTCTACACCCGTGCTGATGATGTGATCTTCAACCAGCTTGCGTACCTTTTCACCGGCATCTTTGATGTTAAGTCCAGGATCACGGTAACGATTGCGGGCGGCATTCTGTACTTTGCCCCATAGCTTCAAATCTGGCACAAAGGGCTTTGCTGCCACATCAGGCAAGATCACATCCATCTGTTTGGCGAAACGTTTGAATGCCAGCTCAAACTGCTGGCGGATGTCTTCGTCTTTCAGGAATAGAACGTAATCATCAATATCATCCCCCTTCACCGAGGCAAAGACGTGTGCAACGCGGGTATGAGTCGCTTTAAGCTTGGGTATTTCGTCCTTCAGTGAATGATAGGTGCCAGCCACATCATCACTGCTGAACATGTCTAAGGCTTCAGTCAGGTGAGTGGATAGACCATGATAATCGACGATGAAACCAGCCTGCTTACCTTTGTAAGTTCGGTTCACCCGTGCAATGGCTTGCATCAAGGTGTGATCTTTCAGGCTGCGATCTATGTACATGACTTGCGCTATTGGCGCATCAAACCCCGTCAGCAGCATGTCCTTCACGATAAGGAAGGCAGTCGGGTCTTCTTTCTCTTTATCAGTCCCTAGCGGCTTAGTGAAGTTCTTGATGACCTGTTTATGGTGCGCACCATTAGTATAAGGTGCGTACATCGGTTCATCGTTGTGTTTACCGGAAATAATGACTTCCGAGGGTGGCGCACCGAGATCATCCAGCGTTTTCTTGAATAGCGTTGCGGCATACCGACTACCCACAACAATCATGCCCTTGAAGCCATTCGGCTGGATGTGTTCGCGATAATGCTTCAGCAGGTCAATACAGACCCAACGAATACGGGCAGGAGCTTCACGTACTGCACGTTCAACACCATGCTTCTTTTTGATCTCACGCTTTTCATCATCGCTGTAGCTTTTGAAGTATTCTTCAAAAAGGGCATCTAGCGATTCACCCACTACATCACTTTGTACTTCCCGACCTTCGTAGATAATACGAACCGTCGCCCCATCCTCTACCGCCTCATTGATCTTGTACTGATCGATATAGCCACCAAAGGCTTGATCCATCTTTTGGTTTTTTAACAGCGGTGTGCCCGTAAAACCGACTTTAGGGGCATTGGGCAAAGCGGCATTGATCGTCGCAGCCAAATTACCAAACTGGGTACGGTGAGCTTCATCCGCCAGCACGATGATCTTGTCACTGGGGTTTAGGTCTTTAAAATCGCCATCAGCTTCTGCGTCCTGAAACTTTTGCACCATGGCGGTGACAATATCGGATGATTCACGACTTAACAGGGCTTTGAGTTCCGATACTGAACCGGCGTTATAAACCGTTTCATTCTGGGCATCACGGAAGGTATTCGATAACTGCGCATCAAGTTGCGTGCGGTCAGTGACGAACACCAACTTGTATTTCTGTAATTCAGGATCACGGCGCATTTTCACCGCCAGCATAACCATCGTCAGCGATTTACCAGACCCTTGGGTATGCCACACTACCCCTGATTTCTCTTTGCGGTCTTTGCCGACTTTAAGGCGCTCTATGACCTTATTCACCGCACGATATTGCTGGTAGCGGGCAACCTTTTTGATCAAGCGACTGTCAACCGCTTCATAAATGGTGAAATTCTGAATGAGGTCTAAGAAGTTGTATGGGCTGAACATCCCTGCAATCAGTCGCTGCTGAGGAGTGACTGTACTGATCTTATCTAATTCACCGGCATAGCAAACCGGCGAAGCCATTTCCCTAACTTCATTCTCACCAGAAAACAAAGGTGAATCACTGATATCCGCATCGGTGAAGGGATACGCGTCTTTCCAGTCACCATAGTGCTGGGCACTGGAGCTGATGGTGCCGACCTTAGCTTGATCCCGACAGGTACTGACCATTAATTGGTTATACCAGAATAGCTTTTGCGCACCCTCATCTGTTTCGGGGTAGCGTAGATTGGCATAGCGTCGGAGCTGCTTTATACCTTCACTAATTGCATCCGACACATAGGGGGATTTGCATTCAATAACAGCCAAGGGCAAGCCATTCACGAAACACAGAATGTCAGGAATGATGTTTTGGTTAACACCTTCTATCTTGAATTGGCTGGTACACAGAAAGTCATTATTGGCGGGGCTATCAAAATCAATAATCTTGACAGTCTGTCCTTTGCGACCTTTTCCAAGGTCTTGCTCTACCGACAGGTAATTAACCAACATCTGATAGAGGGAATGATTGTATTCCATCAATCCAACATGCTGTGGGTGAGTGATCTCACGCATAACCTTGCGCAAGTTCTCTTCACTAATCCATGGATTCAGATTACGCATGGCAACTTCAAGGCGGCTAACCAGCACCACCTCATTAATGCGCGCACGTTCAGTTGAAGAGCCATCAGCCAACAAAAAGCCGGGCGACAGCTCAGCACCGGACACATACGTCCAGCCCAACTTAACTAACTGATCGATGGCGGGTTGTTCTACTTTATCGAGTTCATCCTTAAACATCATGGTTGCAGCGCCCGATGATCAGGCTACTGCTGACTCCTTATCATCAATTTTAACGCGGACTTTACCGGTTAGCAGGTCTTGCATTAGGGCTTTTTTCAATTTTATCGCCACTTCAGATTTTTCCCTAAGAATTGTAAGTTTTGCATCAATAGAACCCAATGCCTCACCAATTTTAGTTTGCTCTGACTCATTAGGCAGAACCATATGCAGCATTAGGAAATGTGGAACTCTTAAACTAGGCTGCACCGCATTCATCAATATTGCTTCTATTTGACGGACTGTAAATTGGCTTGACAGAACATAATAGGCAAATCTAGTGTCAACACCCTTCCTCAACCGCAACGCGATTATATTCTGAGCGATACATCCTCGATCTTGGCAAACCAAACTACATGATCCGATAGTACCAACAGTAGGAATCAAAATATCACCGGATTTCGGATGTCCAGCCCTAAACCACTGGCGGTAAGTTTCTTCATCAATAAACTTGGATACCTTTTCGTAATCTGGATGAACGTCATCTTTTTTAATTGAATTTATTTCTAGCAGTTCATAACCACTGTGTGATATCGGCGGCGTCTTACCACGGTTATCGATAACCTTTTCCACTATTGCGCTAATAGGAACAACATTCCACCCCACAGGTATCCGCCCCACCGGCGAATCCTTGAATTCAGTGTGCGGAACGCCGCCCGGCCCAATCCCTTTGGTCAACAACTCTTGCATCATGCCGGTTTTAAGGTCTTTCAGCTTGTCGATCTGTGCGCATGTTTTTTCGATTACGTCATCGACGGTGGATAGGATGGCAGCTATTTTTTGTTGTTCGGGGAGTGGTGGTGCTAGCAGTTCCAAGTTTTTGACATTCAAAGAACTAATTGCTGGGTAATTTGAACCAGCGACCAACCCAGCTATTTGTCTGGTTACATCATCAGCCAGTATCGATTGATAAATAAACTTCCCGTTACTTGAGGGTTTTGCTGTGATTACCGCGAAGCCGGTTGATGCAATATAGTCATCTCCATCCTTATCGAAATATGCAAACGATTTCAGGTTAGGACGAACAGTCGACATCAATACGTCACCTTTACAGACCCGTTTCCGCGCACGACTGGGTGAATCAGAAAAAACCATGGGCTCTGCTGGAACACTTACCGCACCAGTCTTCACCGAAGCAATATCGATATACCAGAATTTGTAATCCGGTTGCGTGCTATTTTTTAAGGACTCCCGATCTACACTAGCAAGCTCAACCAATGGCTTAATTGCCCATCCATCAGGAACTAAACTACTCATACCCCAGCTCCACCAAAAACCCCTTCATAACCTCTTCAGCTTCCGCCACCTGAGCATCCAGTTCGTTCAGCGACACCCGATACTTATCCCACCAGCGTTCCAGCTGTGTGATCACCTTCGCATCAACATCACCCACCACATCCCTTATGGCTTCCTTAGATTCAATATCAGGCTTGAATTCGTAATACTCGGCATCGCGTTTTACAAAGACTGCGCTAACATCAAAGCCTTCCAATATCTCTTCACTAATGTATTCGCTTTCCACTTCACGTACCGGAATACCACCGTGTAAAATGGCGCGAACATCATAGATTTCTGGCGGTGGACTGGTATCGGCATAGCGACGGATGTTCAGGTTGTAATCGTTCTCGGCAATGTCTGCCAAAGGTACTACTTTTGAGTAACGCTTGATCTCTTCGTAGCCTTCAAAGGTCTGCACGATTTTTTCAATATCTTGTTCACGTAGTTTGTTCTGGTTTTTGCCTTCTTCAAATTCCAGTTCGCTGTTGATAAACAGTACTTTGCCTTTGCGCTCCGCAGCTTTGTTTTTATTGATGATCAACAGGCTGGCAGGGATTCCGGTGCCGTAGAACAAGCCTGACGGTAGCCCTATGACCGCTTCCAGCAGATCATCAGTCAATATACCCTTGCGTATTTCCTTCTCACTGGAACCTCTAAAAAGTACACCATGGGGCATGACCACGCCCATCATGCCTTCCGCGTTGAGACTGGCGATCATGTGCTGAACGAAAGCTAGATCACCAGAGTCCTTTGGTGGTGTACCGTAAGGGAAGCGACCATAGGAATCTGAATCCGCTTCTTCCTTGCCCCATTTTTTAAGACTAAAAGGTGGATTGGCAATAACGCGGTCAAAGGTCATCAGCTCACCGGCTTGGGTATGCTGAGGGTCACGCAAGGTATCGCCCTTGCGAATGTCAGCGCTGTAGACTCCGTGCAAGAACATATTCATCTTGCAGATAGCCCACGTATTCAAGTTCATTTCTTGACCATACAAAGACAGGTTAGACGCGTTCTCACCGTTCTTAGCAAGATGGTTACGTGTTTGAACCAACATTCCGCCAGACCCCGCTGTAGGGTCATATATCCGCATTCCCGCATGGGGTTTAAGCAAAGACACCAACAACTGAACCACTTCTGAAGGAGTATAGAATTCACCACCCTTCTTACCAGCTGAGTCGGCAAACATCTTGATAAGATATTCGTAGGCGGTGCCCAACAGGTCTGAACGCTCAAAATCGGTATTTCGTAAGCGGTGGGTACTAAAGTGACTGAGTAAATCACGGAGCTTTTTATCTGAAAGCTTGTTCTTAATATTGAAATCGATAGAGACCAATACGCCTTCGAGTGAAGCATTAAACTCTTCGATGGCTTCAGTGGCTTTGTTCAGTTCAGCACCAATGTCGTGCTTCAGGTCTTTAATGGCATCCCAACGAGCGACAGGTGGAATGTAAAAGGTTTTGTCGTATTCGTCTTCATCGTCAGCCAAGGCTTCAGCCTCAGCTTGGCTTTTACCTTTATCTAGATAATAAGCGATGACCGCCTCACGGCTCTCATCAAAGGCATCAGATAAGCGTTTAAGGAACATCATGCCAAAGATGTAATCTTTATACTCTGAGGCGTCCATATTGCCGCGAAGGATGTCAGCGGCTTCCCATAGGAAGGATTCTAGTTGCTGGAGAGTTAGTGCCATTCCGTTGATTTTCCTTGTATTTCCCCGCCACCCAGCATTGGGCGAGCTTCGAGTTTCTTCGATAGATAAAGCATTGTAAAGCTAATTTAAATCCACCCTCGCCGGTAGTTTTTGCACCTCACTCTAGCAAGCACTGCAATTTCGTATTCTGTCTACGATTGACATTTTAACACCCAGCCCCTAATATCTCAATCGTAAATTGATTACGATTTTTTAAATAGGCGGGATTAAATGGCTGACTCTCAACATTCTGAGCTAATTCTAGGCGATATCGCTGATATTTTTATGGGCGCTACAGTCAGCGTTTATTCGAAATCACCGATTCACGGAGAGCCGATTGTGCATTTAATTACCGGCTCTACACTCGATAATTGTGGAAATATCGACAAAAACAGCCTTGTGCCAGTGTGGAAACACAAACACAACACAAACCATTTTATAGCCCAATCTAAGGATATATTGGTGCTAGCACGAGGCAATATAAGAGCGACTGTCATTGATCAAGATTTATCCAAAGAAAAGATTCTGGCCTCGGCTAATTTCGCGATTATTCGACCTACATCCCCAGCCTGCAACAGCACCTATATTGCGGAGTTATTTAACTCGCCCAAATCGCGGGAGCGCTTAGGGCTGGTATTCGGTTCACGCGTACCGAGCTTACGGGCCGCTGACCTGCGACGCTTGAAAATACCCACTCTTAATCTAGACCAACATAATGCGATAAATGAGCTGTCTAGTGCACGGCACGAAGCGTATAACGCCACCCTCGCCCTTGCTGAACAGCAGTTCCGCGTTGCTAGCAATGTATTAGACCAAATTATATGGGGTGCGAAATGAGAAATAATTCAGCACTCGCTCTAATCTTGGAAATGCAGAAACTTTGCAAAGGCTATTTAAAGGCTGATGATTACCTAGAAGCATTAAGTTTGTTTCTGGCCGTTGGTACTGTCTCACCCAACACACTTAGAGAAACAGGCAAGCTCATCGATGACCCAAAGACCTGCCAAGAGTATTTTTTCAGTGAACTTGAGCGCCTAAGACTAACAACCCCCAACAAACCTTGGGAAACTGGCCGTATCGCTGGTGTTCCAGGGCCGGTGCTCGCGATGCTTGCTCGCGTCGTCAGTGGTAGCTCAGCCTCGATTCCCGAACTCGCCGAAGCGACACGCCGCTACTATGTGAAAAATTATCTGCGGCGCTCTGAGCCAGACCTCACACTACAAAAATACCTGCAAGCGCTGATTGGTAACCTTGAAGGTAAATCTCTTCTGGATAGCCACTGCGGTCTAGCGCTAAAGACTGAACTCTTTAGCCCCGCTTTGCTGGTCTTAAATGAGCCAGACCCAACCCTAAGCCGGATCAGCCACCGCTTACTGATAGCTCAAGATATTGATGTCATTTTTTGTAAACAAGACTATTTGCTGGCTGCATGTTTAACTGAGGGCAAATCGACAAACCGAGATCGCTCGACTCTCGAAACCCACGCCCTGCAATTAAAAGGGCTATTTGATATCGTGATTGCTGAGCCACCTACTCGACCATTGCTACAACAAGATCAGCTAGAAATACTGGCTGCTAAGTTTCCCTTTCTAACAAGCCTACCCTCGGAATTACCTAGTACGGCTAGTACCTCTTTGTGGATACAACAAACATTAAGGCAATTAAACGATAGCGGTACGGCTTACATCATTGTCAGTAATGGCTGGCTCAGCCGTGGCGGCTATGATGCCACCGTTAGAACCGCGCTTATCAATCATGCCTATGTCGATTCGATTATTGCACTTGAGGATGACGCTAACAGCAAGGAAAACCGGTCGATACTGGTACTTAAAAAGCAGGCAAAAGATTCCAATGAAATCGTATTTTTAAACGAAGCCAGCGCCCTTAATCGCGCATTAGAGAACGTCGTTATTAATGAGGAAACCGGCGATCTATTCGAGAATATTGAACCTAAACCTGCTGACCCTTACTGCGTAACGATTAGCGCAGAGAATATTTTATCGAACCAAGACCTCAATGACAGAAGCGCCAATTTACTAGCACAGCACTACTTGCCCTCAATAGAGCAAACAGCCACTTACAGCGACGATCAGCGAGACGAGACCGCCATACTGGCTCAGGCAGAGAAACGCGCTCAGAAAGCTCAATTAGCGCTGAAAACCCTCATTGAGAAATACCAGCCTTAACTGGGAGGACATTCTATGGCTATTCAATTTAATCAATTACGCGATAACGGCACACTCGTAGGGGTTTACGGAACCCTTAAGGACGGGCAGCCAAACCACCACTTGCTGGGCGACTCTATGCTAGTAGAAGAGGGTTGGCTAGCTGGGCTAGCGCTGCATGACCTAGGCCCATTCCCCGGCGCTGTAATTGAAGCCAACGAGCAACCCATATTCGTAGAAGTATATTCGGTGAGTGATGCCGTGCTGGCTAAATTAGACAAGCTGGAAAGCTATGATCCGAACAATATCAATGACTCACTTTTTATCCGCAAATATTTCTCAAATAGCGACGGTCTCGACTGCTGGATTTATCTGTTCAACGAAGACACAAACAACTACCCACTCATTAATACTGGAATTTGGGTTGGCGAAGGAATTAATTTCTAACACTTTCATATTCAAGGATGGAATATATGGCTACTTATTCAGCTCAAGTACTTATCGGCACCGGTCATCCAAATGATGGCGGTATTAGCCACGGCTATAGCAGCCTAAAACTCGCAGAGAGCGACAGCATCGCATGGATAGCAACCAAAGATGGCCATCGCCATGTATGGCTCCCTCGCAATGTAAATACCGTTCTGGAAGATGGCCTGCTTATGGCGGCGGCCCTATATATGGACAGCAGTGATGCTGGACAGACGCTTCTAAAACTCATTATGGAGAACAAAGATATATCTGAATTTAATAGGGTCAGTTTATCTGAACATCCAGATATTAATTTTACTGAAATATTCAATAAACTAAGCGACGAATTTAATAGCGATGTGAAAGCGCATCAAAAACGCTTAAAGATGATATTCACCATATTTAATGGCTCAGTACTTAATCGACAAATAGACCTAATAAGCTCACTAGGATGTGATGTAGAAATACTCACCACGTCATACATCAAGGAATATTCTCCATGGAGCGAAGAACAGATGTACGTAGACACGGCAATTAATCCGGCTTAATAAACCTATCGATACATTTTATTGCTGGCCATTATAAATGTTCACGGACGAACAGCTCCACATTCAGAGGCTGGCCGTTAGCTAGATAATGAGCATCTAGCGTATAGGCCATTCTCTCTAATGGTGCATTATCATAACCATAAGACTGAATCTCTCGGATATAACGGTTTATGAACCCCTGCGGAGTCAGTAAGCGCCATTGAAGGACATGCACTAACTCATGGAAATGTAACCGTAACTCTTGAGCCGCTTTCCGTTCAACATAATAGGTATCATTGTAGGTGATCCCAGAAACACTCATATCTATAAAGCTTCCGAACCCAGCCTGTCTCAACTCAGGGAAATCAGGCTTAGGAATATCATCAGTAACAACAAAGTAAGATGTACTCAGTATGTCTAGGGAATAGAACCCGTCAAATTGATCGCGAAAAATGGCGCAAGATTGACGTTCTTCCTTGTAGTCAGTATTCGTTTGGCTAATCCATAATTCTACTTTATCTATCACAACAAACTCTTACATGACATTTAACTTTGACACACCAATTATTTTTATTTATTACATAAATTTTAAATATTACAATCACTGTAATTATAAACAAAACGTACTAATAATAACTTTATTGTACATTGAAAATAAATTCAAAATGTAAAATTATTATCAATACCGTTGGTAATATATAAAGGGTTCCACATATGAAACCACTAACACCCCATACCGACCTCATTTTGGTATCGACCGCTGGTTAGAATCCTCAGAAAATCAAAAAAATCTAACGACTCGCCCCAATATCTGTAGTTAGCAATTCCATATATGGAACGGATTACTTGCAAACAGGCTTTCCCTCCAACGAAAACTTGCGTATAGGAATTTTAGTAGGTGGCACATCAAGCTTTCCTCCGCACTCATCTATCGACTGCCAATTTAGTGCATACAATGCACATCTCGGCCCCGAGCGACTAAAAGCTCCTTCTCTCGTTCGCGTAATTATATTAGCCGCCATCAATTCTGAAACAGCTCGGGATAATGTCGCTTTAGACTTAAATCCCCTGCGGCGCATTAGACTCCACGCAGCAGTAATATCCCCATTATTCTTACCTTTAAACTGGCGACTAAATTCGACAAGTAACTTCACCGCATTACCCGACAGATTTATGTAATCAGCGCTATCCAAAACTATACGCGGTATTCCAGCGAAGCTATAATTCTCCGTCCTCCGTTTTGTAGGTCTAGCCATTCGCCACCTCCAAAGTACAGGTACAACTACGGCTAAATATTGAATTGAATATATCGCACGCCAAAACTCGAAACTCCGGCATTTTTAGAAAATATTCGCTATCGATACCTATTAATTGAAGATAAGCGCCAAGTGCTTCCTCCCAGCAATTAACATCTAAGTAAAGAGATTTAGCGCTACCAGCTAAGCTAACCTTCACGCCCCACTCATTGCTCTCAAATAGAATAGAGGTTCTCATTGGCTCACCTCACCAAATGACACATGGCTTGCTAACTTTTGAGCTATCCAGACGTCAATATCAGACTCCAACCATCCACAAGAGCGCGCACTTAGCTTTATCTGGACTGGAAATCGTCCCTTTGCAATAAGCTCATATATACTACTCTTACTCAATCCAACTCGATCTATAACTTGCGGCATACGCAATATTTTGCGCGGGTGCGACAAACTATCTATACAGCCATTTAATAATTTTTCTTTGCTCATAGTTTTTCTCCTTCTTAGTAAACTATGAGCGAATCTTATTGGATGGGATTGGTCTATTTCGGAATATTCAACAACTACTTTTGAATATTCCAAGGACGTAATACGAGGCTTTCAACACGAACGACAGTATCGGCATTGAGTAGTATTACCCTATCATTTCGGCAGATATTCCCTAAAGTCCAGAAAGTCATACTCTAAGGATAATTTTGCTGCTTCAGTCAAATAGTTCACCAGTGCTCTTTGACCTATAGGAGACCGAAAGGAGAACTCCTTCTGGCGTTCCGCTGGAATTGTACGGAGTTTATCTAAATAAAAATTCTCAAGGGTTAAAAGTACAGCATCAGCATCCTTCGACCTAGAGCCACCTGAACCGTCTATTAACGCTTCTGAAAGGGCTGCTATTAATCTGAGGTACGAGTTCCTACTTTTTGGAGATACCTCAGCCGAAACTTCGTCGCCCTGCTCACCCCCTGCAAATAGATTCCTATCTGGCAAAGCGTTATTCTTAGATAACTGAGGAAGCACAATATTTGCGCCTAACACACCTCGCTCTATCTCTTCCTGGGTTACTCGTAAGTCGCTAAAATTAATGGCTACTTCTTGCTCCTCACCATTTATCAATATTCCAAACTCACTTCCGCTTTCAAAATCCAAAAACCGATCAACCTTAATATTTGATTCACCTTCAGATACTATACACAACGGATTAGAGGCCGAATTAATATAACAGTACTCAGGGATCGGTATTCTACGATCCGAATACTGATCGTCCTGATTGATCACCACCGCTGAACATATCGATTTTGGCGGGAAGTGACGAGATGACACAGCGAAGTTAAGCGCCTCTTCGTAAAATAACTCGACCACATGGCTAACCGTTGTACCCATTTCATCTGCATAGCGAGCAACTGTATAAGCTTTCGGGGTTGGTAGTGGCATATGATTTCCTTTGTTGTGATAGCATGAACTTGTCTGATGTAGCCCAATATTCGTCCGATCACAAAGAAGTAGCAAATTCTTTTGGGGGTATATATGGGGGTACTTTTACATACACATTATATTTTTATATTAATAAACAATATCTTAACCATTGAATTAAAGTGACGCCGGCCCACCAAACTAAAAAGGCGAACTGATCCCAGTTCGCCTTTTTTATTATCTGTAATTTAAAACCAAACTTTTACGCCACGACTAATATCTTCCCCTCTCTGCCACCCTCGGCCGCAGCGGCAACGGCTTGCTTGATTTCACTCACCGGATATTCGGCGTGTATTTTGGTTTGCAGCTTTCCCTCTGCGATGTATTTAATAATTTGCCCAAAAACTGCCTTTTGCTTTTCTGGCGTGGCGTTGCGAAACCAGCGCGCTAACCAGAAGCCTTTTAATGTAACGTCGCGGAAGACAAATGAGTTCGCGGACACCTGACAGGGTTCACCGCTCATTAATCCGTAGTTAACCAGTGTACCGCCCATCGCGAGTGACGCGGCAATTCGATCGGTCGATGAGCCACCCACCGCATCGATGCCCAGCTTAGGCTGATTGTCGCCGGTGAGTTCAGCGACTTGTTTCGCGAGTTTAGGGCCATCCACAAGCACAATATCTGCGCCCTGCGCTTTAACACCGTCAACAGCCGATTCGCGGCGAACGACGTTGATGGTTTTAAGACCTTTAATTTTTGCCAGCTGTATAAGGTAGCTGCCGACACCAGAGTTGGCGGCATTTTGAATTACCCAATCACCCGGTTTTAAATCGACAAATTCTTCGAGCATTAATAAAGCCGTTGGCGGGTTGATTGTCATCATGGCCAGCTGTTTAGCGTCAGCCTCATTCGGCACGGGGATAAGCTGGGCAGTTTTGCACACCATGTGGGTAGCCCAAGTACCACTGCCCGCCGGCAGCAAGACGGTTTGGCCGATAGCAGGCCCTTTGCCACCTAGCTTTACAATTTTACCCACTCCCTCATTACCACCAATGGCGGGTAACGGCGGCAATATGCCGTATTCACCGGTGAGGGTAAGGACATCTGAGGGGTTAATGGGCGAGGCAATCAACTCAACCAGCGCCTCATCGTCGGCCAGCGTCGGCGCTTCAAATTCAACGGCAGTAATCGATTGTTGGGGCACTGGGCCACGCTCATTGTATTGTGCTTTTAACATGACTAACTCCTAGAAATATTTGCTTCTATGCTCAACGGTGATTGGTCACGCCATAACGAATTCGCGCTTCACCGCCCAGAAAATTACTTTGCGCGCAAAATAATGACAGTTGTAAATTGACCCGTCAATGATTTGTGCGCAAAATAGTTCTGACTTTGGAGAGCAACCTTGACCGATATTCCCGCACTTAAGCTAAAAAACCAGATTTGCCATTCCTTGTATTCGGCGACCAATGCACTGATTCGCGCCTATCGGCCACTTTTAGATGAGCTTGACCTAACCTATCCCCAGTACTTGGTGATGCTGGCGCTGTGGGACGAGGACAAGGTGATCATAAAAGATTTGGTTCAGCGCACCCGTTTTGACGCCGGCACACTCACGCCGATCCTGAAACGACTAGAAACCAAGGGCCTGGTGAGCACTGCCAAAGCCACCGGTGATTCACGCCAAAAGCTTGTATTACTGACCGCAACGGGCAAACAACTGGCCGAGCAAGCCAAACAAACGCCGGACAATATCAGCTGCCAAATTAAAATGACGCCTCAAGATGCACAGCAACTCAAAGCCCTTGCAGAGCAGCTATATTCACTCATTCAGCACAATCTCGTCAGCGAACGTATCGAATAACCCTTCTGTTAAGCATGACCTAAGGCCACATCAACGAAGTATTATTCTAATTAGGCTACCCGGCCACAAAGCCTCCGTCCCTCGCCACGTTCCGCTAATAAACGACTATGCTATGACGAGTCAGGACAGGCGAGCCCTGTTGAATTCTTCCCGCGCGATGATGTCACTTTATACGTAGATACCAATTTTAGGAGGAATTCTAATGAGAACTGCAGGCAAGATACTGGTCTTAACATTATTGTGCGTCGCGGGCACCACTGCCTGCGAACGCCCCGAGCCCCGCGCGACAGAACGGGTCGCCGATCAGAAGGCGGTAGACAAAACTGTGGCAGTATTGAAGGAAGCCGATTCCGAAGAATCTAAGCCAGCAGAAATGGGGCAGGACGAATTTGCACGGATAGGTGTCGCCAATGCCGAAATTGCGGCGACGGGTGATTCCGAGATAAGCGGCAACGTTCGGTTCACACCTGATGAGGGTGAAAGCCGCATGAGAGTCGACGTTTTAATCCAGGGTCTAAATCCTGGTATGCACGGCTTTCATATCCACTCTGAGCCGGATTGTGGCAATGAGGGTAAGTCTGCCGGCGGGCACTTTAATCCTTACGAAGTAGCCCATGGCAGCCCAAACAGTGAACGCCAACACGTCGGCGATTTAGGCAATATCACTGCCGACCAAGACGGAAAGGTGGAAACCACGATCACGACCGAGCAGCTGGCTTTTACAGGCCCGAACAATATCCTTCACCGCGCGGTAGTAGTTCACGCCGACAAGGACGATTTGAGGACCCAGCCTTCTGGTGACGCAGGTGCTCGTGTTGCCTGCGGCGTGGTTCTCCCCGCGATGGATGTCATTGCCGAGCAACGCTAGTACGCCACATTCCCTTATTCAAAAGAATCTAGTGAGGGAAATGAGCGATCAATGCGGTAGTACCTAAAAATATAACAAGATCCACCGACAGCAAAGGTAGATACACCCGCTAATTAGCGCCAAAGCGATCTGCTATCCTTAACTGTACGTATAAAGCGGCCAAAGATTCATGTCGAAACCGTCGCCCAAACACATTCCCGAAACATGTTGGAGGATTAATGAAACTGCTTTGGCAAACCCTATTCGTCTTGGTTTTTCTCAGTTCAGCTAGCTACGCTGAACAAACTATGCGGGTCGGCATTAAATCTGTCCCCCCGTTTGCGATGCAATCTGAAAGCGGAGAATGGACCGGTATCTCAGTAGAGCTCTGGAAAGAAATTGCCAAACGACAAAATTGGGAAACAGAGTGGGTGCCGATTAATTCAGCAAAGGCGCAAATAGGCGCCTTATCGGAATCAAAAATTGACGTTGCTGTTGGCGCGCTGTCGATGACGCCCGAGCGCGAACAATTAATTGATTTTAGTTATTCATTTTTCTCAACCGGCTTAGGCATTGCCACCCCGCTTAAAGACAGTGGCTGGACCTCCTTACTCGTCCAACTTGTTTCGCCGGCATTTTTAAGTGCGGTTGGCATTCTCGCGGTATTACTGCTCAGTGTTGGCGCCCTGCTCTGGCTGGTTGAACACAAACGCAATCCAGAACAATTTGGCGGCAGTTTTTCGAACGGCATCGGCAACGGCTTTTGGTGGTCTGCGGTGACCATGACCACCGTCGGCTACGGCGACAAAGCACCTATCACCCGCGCAGGCCGGCTATTAGCCACAATATGGATGTTTGTCAGTGTCATCACTATTTCAAGTTTTACCGCTGCGATTGCCTCCTCGGTAACCCTGAATCAAATTCACACCGCTGTAGACGGCGTTGAGGATTTAGATCGTGTCCGCACCTTGGCGGTCAGTGGTTCAACCGGTGAACAGGTTCTCGCCTCACGCGGCGTGCGATCTCTTGCCATCGCCACCCCCGAAGATGGCCTCAACTCCCTAAAATCCGGCAAAGCAGATGCCCTAGTTTACGACGAGGCAGTGCTTCGCTATTTGCTGCGCAATGACGATGCCAAAATAGATGTACTGAATTTTTCAGGCAGCAAACAGGACTACGCCTTGGGTTTGCGATCTGGCTTTGAGTTTCGTGAAAACCTCAATCTCAGCTTGCTAGAAATAACTCGCAGCAGTGATTGGCTAAGCACCATGCAGACATTTATAGGGAATAATTGATGCACCATTTTTTACTACACTGCCCTTGACGACCATCCGTCACAAAATACCGTGTTACGCTGGTGCATGATGGCAGCAAGCTCGAGCACCAGATTTGCGCTGGCAATTACGATTCACCATTTGGGATGCCTTTAAATCACCATCCCTTATCCGCAACAGGACGTGCATGTGCACGGTTATCTTCCTAAGCGTGAGTAACAAGCACCGTCGGAGCTGAGGCATTCAAGGTCTCAGTTCTGGCGCCAAGACCGCCCACCTTCCAATTTTCCCCGCCGATCAGACATCCCCGCACTGACCCCATCACAGCCACCGAGACTACTAGTCCACACGGCTTAGTGGCGCCTGATTACCACTAATTCACTTGCAAGCCGCTCTGTGCTTTTGATATTTTACGGTATTAGGTAATCACTGATTACATATAAATTTTAAAAAAACCAATTCGCAGCTAAACTTAACTGTCATTTGTCATTTAGCGTCCAGACTCCCGGTAACTATTATGAAGACTCGCCTAATAATTTTAAGCATCCTCAGCAGCGCCTTAATCATTGGCTGCGGCGGCTCAAGCTCTTCCAGTTCTCGCGGGAACTCCGGCGGCAACCCAACCCCGCCCGCAGAAACACCGATTACCCGATTCGATATGGCAAATGGCTGCTACGCAATGCAGTCAATGCAAACACAGAAATTCACAGCCGCAGACACCGATAGTGGCTACAGCAGCAGCGCCAGCACGGCAGCGAGCGCCGATGCATTATTCATGCAACCGGCAACCCTAGGTAAATACCTGTTTTACACCGCCGATCAGAAGCTACTTACCGCAGGCTCTGGCGCCGTGAGCGGCGCGAGCGTGCCCACTGACGCCGCGATTTGGACCATCGATATTGTTCAAGGTAGCGACAGCTTCACCGTCGTATCAGAAGACACCGCGCAAACCCTGCAGGTGAATGACAGCGGCAAGCTGATAACCGCCGACAGCGTCAGCGGCCCAGCAAGTCAGTTTAAATTTGTGCCCACCACCAATTGCAGCAACTACCCAGAAATGCCAACGTCGGTGTCGGGTCAAACATTCAAGGGCAATGGTGTTGATAAACCTATCGTAGGCTTTGCCGATGTTCACACCCATATGGGCATGTCGAGCGAGATGTCCTATGCCGGCGACGTTGGCCCGTCCGCAGGTGGCGTTCTCTACGGTGAAGTTATTCACCGTTTTGGCGTGGACCACGCCCTGGAAGACTGTGAAGACTTCCACGGCCCAAATGGGATTCGCGATGGCAACAACGTTCTGAGTATGAATCCCACCGACACCCATAACACCGAAGGCTGGCCCAGCTTTGTCGATTGGCCACGTCGCGATTATTTAACGCACCAAGTGATGTATTACAAATGGGTGGAACGCGCCTACCTGTCTGGCCTGCGGCTTATGGTGAACCACGGTACCAATATCAAGGCGCTGTGTGATGTGGGCAAAACGATTTCCGGCAAACCCACCTCAGACTGTGAAGACATGAGCGTCGCGGTCAAGCAGGTCGAGTACCTCTACGACGTGCAAGATTATGTCGACGCCCAAAGCGGCGGCCCCGGCAAAGGCTGGTATCGCATTGTTAAAAGCCCACAGGAAGCGCGGGAAGTCATCAACGACGGCAAAATGGCCGTGGTACTCGGTGTCGAGGTTGCGCAAGTTTTCGACTGCGGTGTCACTATTTTGCCCGGCGGTATGGAACAGCGCAGGTGTGATCAAGCGCAAATAGACGGCGAGATTCAACGCTTATGGGATCTTGGCGTTCGCCATGTTTACCCCTTCCACGATATTGACAGCTCACTCGGCGGTGCCGGTATTTTTAGCGGTGATGTCATTAACTTCCTTAACTTTATCGACACCGGTGCCTTCTGGAAAACCACCGAGTGCCGAGACTACCCGGTAGATGAGCCCTCGGTTCGCACCCCCGGCACGGAAATGACCACAGCCATTCCCGGCACCGGCAGCGACCCACTGACTCAGGCGCTATTTGACGCCACCGGCGGACTGACACCGCTGTATCCGCCTGGCAAGCGCTGCAATGCCCGCACCGTGACCGACCTTGGCGAATACGCACTGCGCGCATTAATGGCACGAGGCATGGTGATCGACATCGACCACGCGGCCTATCACAGCAAAGACATCATGCTCGACATTGCCGACGAACAAACACCAGCTTATCCACTGTCATCGTCACATGACGCCCACGGCGGCCTCACCAGCGACCAAGTGGTTCGCATGTTAAAAAATGGCGGCACCGTTTATCCCTATAAAGGTAATGGCATCAAGCACATAGAGTTTCTGGAGAAATTGAAGTTCTGGCGCAACAAAGCTGGGATCAGCAGCGACGACCAAATTTTGGGCTTGGGTTACGGCGCTGACGCAAATGGCTTTGGCGGCCACCCCGGTCCGCGCGGCGGCGATTCCGAGCCAGTGCAATACCCCATCACACTATTTAGTGGCGACGACTGGGGCCCACAATTCGCAAACTTTTCGCCCGTTACAGTCGATATGCTCGTTATTCCAGAAAGCGGCAAATACTGGCATATTGATGAAACGGGGATGTCGCACTACGGACTGGTCGCCGACTTTGTCGAAGAGGTCCGCTTAGAAGGTGGCAAAGAAGCACTGGACGCTTTATATAATTCTGCGGAAGGCTATGTCCAAATGTGGGAGCGCGCCTACAACCGCAACGGAAACTAAACCATGCGCCAAAAATTTATTCTTCTATTTTGTGCAGCACTGCTCCTCTCCGGTCTATGGCTGGTGATGAAGCCAGACACACTGCCAAATGGCTCAGCTGAAACGAAGGAGTTTTACTTCGCTATTCTGAGTGGCAGCACGCCCGAGCCAATGGTAATGCAATTAAAAATCGGCGACACGGCGCAACTGGATTTTGTTAGCGACAAAGATGCCGCCGTGCATATACATGGCATTGATCAGCACATCGTATTAAACGCGGGCGTAAAAACTCGAGTTGAGTTTGTCGCGGACCAAGCTGGACGCTTCATGCTTGAAGTTCACGACAGTGAAATACAGCTTGGCACGATTGAGGTCTATCCGCGCTAATGCGCTGTAAATCGGCGCTTTTATTTTTCCTTACTGCCACGCTAGCCAACACAGGTTTTGCGCACTCCTTCGGCACACCCTATCAACTGCCTATGCCCTACTGGATGTATATCTACGGGGCAATGGCGGCACTTATTCTGTCATTTTTAATTTTAGGTTTTTTTTACAACGCAGATTACGCGAATCGCCCACCAAGATACCTCGACATTAAGCACCCTACGCTTACGTCCATAGCTCGTAAACTCAGACTGCTTAGCGTATTAAAAATCTGTGTTTTTTTAAGTTTTGGCCTCGCCGTAGTGAGTGGACTCATCGGCAACCAAGATCACTATCGCAATTTTAACATGACGTTCTTTTGGATCAGCTTTGCACTGGGCGCCAGTTATCTCAGTGCGGTGTTTGGCAATTGGTATGACTATCTCAATCCGTGGAGATCAATGTGCTCCCCGTTCCGCGCCTTTCAACAAGGGCGTTATCGCTACCCAGAAAAACTAGCCTACTGGCCTGCGGTGACCTTATACATGGTATTTATTTGCCTAGAGCTATTTGGCAGCACGCGGCCCTATTCACTGTCGCTGGTGTTAATAGCGTACACCGCGATCAACGTTTTGTGCGTGTATTTAGTGGGAAGTAAAGCGTGGTTTCGCTACGGCGAATTATTCTCAGTGATGTTTTCCCTCATCGCCAAAATGGCGCCTATTCATTTCCAAAGCGACAACGAAGGGAAACATAATCTTGTACTGCGCCTGCCTTTTAGCGGACTACTGCAGCAGCGCATAGAGCACCGCAGTCTGCTGGTTTTTATTCTATTTATGTTGTCCTCTACAGCCTACGACGGACTGCGCGAAACCAGCTTGTGGTTTAATATTTTTTGGAAAGACCCGCTCCATATTTTAGAAGCGCTACTCGGCCAGCACCCATTGCACGCCTACGTGCTGTTGCGGCCCTGGTATATTGGTTTTGAAACTGTGTGCTTATTAATCTCGCCCTTTATTTATTTAGGATTATTTTTATTTTTCTTATGGCTGGGAAAAAAAATAACGCGCAGCGAACTTAGCGTTAATGAATTATCGCTGCGCTTTGGCTACAGTCTTTTGCCCATCGCACTGGTTTATCACGTTACCCACTACTACACCTTGGTACTAAGCCAAGGGCTAAAAATACGTGGGCTAATTTCAGACCCCTTCGGCTGGGGCTGGGATCTATTCGGCACCGCGATCAGCGGTAGAATTCCGATACTGCCAGACATGGGATTTGTATGGAACAGCCAAGTCTGGCTGATTTTAATCGGTCACGTTGCCAGTGTTTATCTGGCCCACGCCGAAGCCTTGCGGAGCTTTCCAAATGCAAGGCAGGCAAGTATCAGCCAGCTCCCCATGTTGCTGCTCATGGTGATTTTCACAGGCGCAGGCCTTTGGATACTCGCTCAGCCTTTGCAAGGCTAGCCGATCAACACAAACTAAAATCGACTAGGCAAACAGAAAAATGTGATTAGCGATGCAGCCAAATATCGTCAGCAGACTTGCGCGGCGATGGGTATTCCTTCTCTCGCAAGCCTTTGTCAAGTTGCGACGCATCACCTATTTTGCCAATAGCAAATCCCATAAGAACCTCATATTGTTCGGGATCAAGGCCAAAGTGCGCTGCAATTTCCTTGTGCTTTATTCCCGCCATCCCGTGGGTATATAAACCCTCTTGCCGAGCCTGCAGTGTCATGGCCATCCAAGCCGCACCGCAGTCTAAGGCGTAACTGGCATTAGGTTTACCGTTGTGTTCAAAGTGCTTTTTACCAACAAGAAAGCCGATGACCGACGCGTCTTTCGCCCAGCTTTGATTGCCTTCCAACAGAAGGTTTACAAAATCCGCAAAGCCACTTGGATTGCTCGCCGCATTGGCAGTATAAAAACGCCAAGGTTGGGCGTTAAAGCAAGAGGGGGACCAGCGCGCAGCGTCTATTAAGCGCGCAACCGTCGCCTCATCTAGCTCCGCTTTGGAAAATGCGCGCGGCGACCAGCGCTCATAAAATAGCGCAGAGACACCTTCTTTTGGATCACGAGTAGTGGGCGGCTGAGACATAGCTAAACTCCTTAATGTCTAATAACAATACAAGCACGATTTACGTCAACACTATGCGAAGTCGAACACGCCAATCAAGCGCTTAGATATCATTAGTCAATTTAGATCAATGATGGCACCTTAAACCGAAGACGCCGTATCTATTGCCCCAACACCACCCTGCTAGGCAGATACGGATTTCTTCGGCGATATATGCATCGATATTTCTGCATCGAATACGATATTACCGACTTCATTTTTCACTTCAACTTTTACCGGCACGACCCCTTTTTCACCAGGCACAATCTTGCGCATGCTGGCATAGCCGCGCAACACACCTTTGGCGGAGCCAAGATAACGCACAGTCATACCGGCGGGAATCCAGCGCATACCCGCTGGCATAGATGCTTCGCTAACAACACCGCCGGCAATCTCCGCGAGATTGCACAGCGCAATCGCATGAACACTTTTAATGTGATTGTGAATAGCGCGACGCTCTTTTATTCGCACTACCGCATACCCGGTTTCCAGTTCTTCAAACACAGGTTTAATGGTTGCAAAATAAGGCGCTTTTATACAAACGCCTTTAGAAAAAAGCAGTCTGCCAGCGGGAAGCGCAGAGAGTTTGCGCCATAATTTCAATGTTGGATTCACGGGTATCACTCCACGGGTTTGGGAGTATCAGAGTAGGACGACCGCCGACCACAAGCATTGGCCGCTATGACTAAACGCCCCGGCAAGCCGGCAACTGGGAGGGAACAAAAAATGGCACCCACCACCGAAAGCGGGTGGGCGCCATCAGATTAGAAGTTTACGCGAAGACCTACAGATGCCGTGCGCGGCAGGTTAACTCTGGCCCCGGCTGGGCTGCGCGACACAATGGATTCATCATCCATTAAATTGTCGATACGAGTATACACTTCTACATTGTCGGCCAGAGGCATGCTGGCAGCAAGATCGATCGACACATAACTGTCAGTACTGCGATAGCGCTGCGGGACGGGGCGCTCACACTGATTGTCTCTGCACATTTCGTCAATGTACGTGGCTGACAGGTAAACTTTACGCCCGCGAGTATCTTCAATACCGATATTCATATTCAACAAATTTTCTGGCAGATACGGAAGATTATCGCCCTTGAGTACATCGCCCGAGTCCGAGTCTTTGGTGACCTCAGCATCGGTATAGGTGTAAGCCAAAGTGAAGGGAATTTGAAAGGCCGGCGCTTCCATTAATACCGTGCGCAAACTCACTTCCAAACCTTTGATCTCAGACTCGCCAAAGCTCTCGGTACCCGACTCAGCGCCGCCGCTACAAGGGTTGGCAATAGAACAATTGTTAACGGTGTTTTGATAATCACTAAAGAAAGCCACCACATCTGCGCTTAAGTTACCGCTGCGGTAGCGCCCACCAAATTCATAGTTAAGACTCTCTTCTGCACCCGTGCCATCCGTCGCGCCGCCGCCCGGAGGCGCAAAGCCCTGATGGACACCGCCAAGTAATTGCCAGCTATCATTCAGCGCGTAGGTAACACCCAGCCCCGCCATAAGCTCATCGACCGAGTTTTTACGAGTGCTAGCCACTGAGCTCCGATCTAGCGCGCCGTAGCGAGTTTGCTCGGTATCGATATCTTCATGACGCAAAGACACCGTGACATCCAGATCGCCTAAATTGATACGGTCCATTACCCACAACGACAAGGCCTCAGCTTCGTCTATGCGGTTATCACCGCTGCCGGGCTGGATGATAGAATCAAACTGCAGACTACCATTGACCTGATTGTAAACATTCACCGGCTGAAAACGGTCCGACTCATCTTCGTGCTGACGAATACCTACTACCCAGTTATGACTAGCACCAGCGGCCTCAATATTACCGGCCAGCTCAAATTGAACACCCTCACCGTAATAGTCGCGCGCATTATTCTTAACCTGCACACTGGTGGTATCCTCCGTGCCTTCCAATATGCCCAGCGCAGAGGCGTCACCGTCGTTGGCATTGTCGATAAGCGCACCAATACTGGTACCCCCCACGCGATCCAATTTGAACCAGTTACGTTTAAAATTATTGCGGTAAACCAAGCTGCTCAAGGTCAAATTTTCATTGAAATCAATGGTATGACGCAAGGACACCCCAGCCTGACGGGTACTCATCTGATCTAATTCGGTAATGCCATAGCGGCGGTAAGGGTTGCGATCAAACTGCGCATCAGTCACACCTAAGTAGGTAGCGTTTGACTGCTCTTCCGTGTAATTCAACTTTAGGTCGAGCTGCTGAGCATAGGTTGCTCCTTCAGCACTGCGCCAGCGCAACTTACCGACGTAATCTTGTTTGTCATAGCCGGTATCTTTTTTAGAGCGATCAATACTCTTAAAACCAAGTGTTTCTTCTTGATAGCTCTCCAACAAGAAGCCCCACTGGCCCTCGGTCGCACCATAGTGCACATGAGATTTCTGGGCGCTGTTTTCACCGACTTCGATATTAACAAAGCCCTCTCGCTGCTCAGGAATAGGGGTAGATATCAGGTTTAGCGCGCCACCTACGGTATAGGGACCGAAGAGCAACGTCTGAGGACCCTTCAACACTTCCACCCCAGCCATACGGCCACTGGTGGGGAAATAATACGCGGCTGGATCTGCGTAAGGCGCCGGCGCGGTTAACACACCATCTTCCATAAGCGTTATTTTTTCGGTACGGCCACTACCGGAGCCACGGATACCAATATTGGCGCGCAGCCCATACCCGTCCTCTTCTTGAAAATAGACACCCGGCACCTGACGTACGATACGGTGGATATCAACATGCTCAAACTTCTCAAGCTCTAACTTATCCAGCACATAAGCGGAGCCAGCAATATCATCTACTCGCTCACCAACGATAGTAATCTGCTCCACCTTTAGGTTCTCGCGAATGTCCTTGGTGGCTTTATCAGCCCAGCCCGCAGAAACCGCAGATAAGGCAGCGGCAGCAAATAGTAAACGTCGCATATACACCCCTAGATATTTGTATTACCGGCCAAATGCTTCCTCAGCAAAAGGCCTAATGCTTTTTTGTTGCGCGGATATTAGCAAGTACAAACACAAATCTAAATAGAAATTATTCTTACTTAGCAAATTAGACGTAAAAAAACCCGGCTCTACAGGCCGGGCTTCTAATCATTTTAAACTAAAAAGAGGGGGAATTACTGAGCAGCTTGTACCGCTGTTTCCTGCACCAAGGTTTTTAACTCACCGCTTTCGTGCATTTCACAAATGATGTCGCAACCACCAACCAACTCGCCCGCAACCCATAACTGCGGGAATGTTGGCCAATTAGCAAACTCTGGCATTTTTGCGCGAATATCTGGGTTAGACAAAATATCTACAAACGCAAAACGCTCGCCGCATTCCATCAATGCCTGCGATGCACGCGCCGAAAATCCGCACTGAGGCTGATTCGGAGAACCTTTCATATAAAGGATGATGGGGTTTGCTGAGATTTGCTGTTTGATTGCTTCAATAGTGTCCATGGACCACCTGCTTGTCGGATAACGGTGATAAGGCCTGATTCACGGGGCGCTTATCCGGAGATTGTTGGCGCCATTCTAGCAATATTGCGGGGAAAAGTAATGGTTCACGACGGGAGACGCGGAATGCTTCGGATGTCGGAAGTCGGAAGTCGGAAGTCGGAAGTCGGAAGTCGGAAGTCGG
>TARA_R110001599_G_scaffold335402_11_pt1 | contig 26264 bp, 21 predicted proteins | sample TARA_R110001599 | Tara Oceans TARA_R110001599 (sample SAMEA4398360) | marine metagenome | biome: Polar Biome; feature: [MES] marine water layer (ENVO:01000295) within the mesopelagic zone...; material: water (ENVO:00002006), including particulate matter (ENVO:01000060) such...
GGTCTTTTTACAATGTCTAGTCGGATTGTTTAAATATCACTTTCCATCCCAATTGTTAATGGATTCGATAATGGTTTTGACTTCCTTTTTGTTCAATACTGGGTTAAGCGGAATACTTAATATTTCTCTATGGATTTTTTCAGTAATAGGTAATTTTCCAAAATCCATTTGTCCATAAACCGGTTGAAGATGAGGTGGAATAGGGTAATGAATGGCTGTTTCAATGCCCATTTCGAAGAGGTGTTTAATCAATTTCTCTCTTTCAGGAACGAGAATGGTGAATAGATGCCAGGTATGCGAAAGGGCTTGGTTTTGCTCAACCGCCTTTGGTAAGGTCAAATGAATGGAATCAATTTCCTTGAGGTAAGCATTCGCTATTTCAATTCTGTAACGGTTGTTTTTATCTAAACAAGGAAGCTTTACATTCAGTATCCCCGCTTGGATTTCATCCATCTTTGAATGGGTGCCTAAATACTCAAACACATATTTTTCCTTGCCTCCGTAATTGCCCAAAGCCCTGATGGTAGAAGCTAGCTCAGGGTCATCAGTGGTGACCGCTCCGGCATCTCCCAAGGCAGCTAAGTTCTTTGTGGGGTAAAAACTATGCGCTGCAACATGCCCTAGTGAACCAGTTTTTTTTCCATTAAAAACACATCCCACTCCTTGAGCATTGTCCTCAATTAGCTTAAGTTGATGCTTATCTACAAGCTGTTCTATCTCTTCATTGAATGCATTTCTACCAAACAGGTGAACCAATAATAGGGCTCGGGATTTACCAGTGATTTTCTGTTCAATTCTTTTGGCGCAAATATTAAATGTGGTAGGATCCGGTTCAACGGGTACCGGTACAAATCCCTGATTGGAAATGGCCAGAAAAGTAGCGAAAAAAGTGTTAGCTGGAACAAGAATTTCATCTCCTTTTTCTAAAATACCCATAAACAGATAAGCCCTAAGTATTAATTCAAGCGCATTGGTGCCATTCCCCAGGCTGATGCAATGCTCAGTTCCTGTATAGGTTGCAAAGTTCTTTTCAAATTTCGCGGAGATTTCCCCATTGACATATTGACCGCTTTGACTTATTTCTATAAGCGTCTTTGTGAGTTCAGGCTCAAATGCCTGATTAATGGCTTTTAAGTCCAAAAACTTTATTGGGTAATTTTCCTTCATTTATTTAAATCATGAATTAAGACACGAAAATAATTAACTAGGAAGAATTGATACCATTAATTGAGATAAACTCAATAAAAATTTATCAATATTTAATTCCGTGGTTTTCATGAATGGTCTGCATTGGATGAATCCACGTATATTAGATAAAAAAGACAATTAAATGCGTTTATTGATTTATTCTTTTTTCTTGGTTTTATGTGGGTCCTGTTCTTTGAGAGGGATTACAGTTTCTGAGAACATTACTTACATGGAAGATGGTTATCTGGGAGAATTACCAGAAAAAAGGTTGAATGTTTACCGGCCAAAAAAAATTAAAGAAGGCCTTCCTGTTTTGGTATTTATCCATGGAGGTAGCTGGAGGTCTGGATCCAAAGAAAAATACAGCCTAGTTGGCAGAAGGTGGGCCAGGAGAAATATTGTTACGGTCATAATTGATTATCCCTTAAGCCCGGAATATAAAATCCATAGTATGGGAAAAGCTACTGCGAAAGCCTTGAATTGGGTGGATGAGAACATTGCTGATTATGGGGGAGATCCTGAAAGAATAGTAGTTTCCGGGCATTCTGCTGGTGGTCATTTAGCTAGTCTTGTTGCCATTCGAGATGAGTATTTTGATAGTTTGGGTGTTAAAAACCCAATTGCAGGTGCCGTGCTTATTGATGCCGCTGGCTTTGATATGTATCACTACCTTAAAGAAAAAAACAATGCACCAGGTACTTCCCATTTGAAGACTTTTACTGACTCCCCAGAAGTTTGGAAAGATACCTCTCCAATTTATTTTCTACATGACAATATGCCTCCAATGCTATTTATGATGGGAGGTAAAACTTACGATAGTATCCTTGAAGGTACTGATCGGTTTATGGAAGAATACAAGAAATATGAACCAGAGCCGAATTTTAAGGTTCAAAAGAACAAAAGGCATATTCCTATGATGCTTCAAATGATTTATACGCCAAGTAGAGGTTTTAGATGGGTGACTACTTTTGTTAAAGGCCTGGGCGAATAACCTATGGTAAAAACTTGGCGGTAACCACCTTCTTTTCGGCTCTATTTATCCCAATAAGGCCCCCAGTTAAAGGGTCTAATGCGATTCCCTGACCTGTAAATGGTGCTTTATATTGTTTTATGAAGTTTAAATTTTCACCGTTTTCAGGTAGGGTAACATAATACAATAATTTTTCGTCGTGGCCTGTTACTACAAATCCCTGCTCCCAGGCTACACCCCCTGAAATACTCATTTTACCCATCTCTTTAATGATAGAGTTAGGAAAGTTCCATTTTTGTAGAATCTCCCAATTCTCATTCATTTTGGCCAAGTAAGTGAGGTGATTGTTTTCACCATAATAAGCGAAGAGGGCATACCAATAGCCCTTGTTTTTAACAATCCAAGTAAGGCTACCTTTAGATTGTCTCAATTTGATTGTTTTTTTTAATGTTAGGCTTTTGGGATCGATTATTCGAATGCTACTGCTATCGGGTTGATTTGGATAGTTGGAGTGGGCACAATAGAGGAGACCGCCGCTAAGAAAACCACTGTTCAAATGCTTTGTGTTTGGGTAGCTTCTGGAAGTGATTAATTCACCCGTAGACCTATCGTATTTACTAATGGAATGGTTATTTATTGCAAACGCATGTAGTTCAGTGGCAGCTGCTGCCTGTCGGGCATCTTGAGAAGACCATTCTCTTGTTTTTTTCCAACTCGGTTCTTTATGGGCAAATAAATTGATGGTGGTATTCTTTTCCAATTGGTAGGGAGCTGCTGCCAATATTAGATCACCTTCGCTTGAAATATTTAAGCCTGCTGCAGCTTTAAAGTCTACCGAAGTGCTGGTATTAAATATCTTAGAATTTAGTTTTGTGATTTTGGCGGACGAGGAGGGTAGTTGTAGCTTAAACAAGTCTGCAACCTGATCTCCTGCCTCATTCTTGGCGGTGCCAACCATGTACAGTTGGTCCTTCTGGTCAGAAAATAAATTTAGGTTTTGATATGATAACCATTTGGGATCGGACCATTCAGAAGTAGTTTGTTTTATTACTTCTATATCACTTTTAAGAGTAAATTCCCCCTTTCCATTATGAAAGTCCTGTTCAGGACAGGAATAAAAGTCCAGAACCCGACTGTCCCAATTGGCAACTAAAATCAATATTTCACCTCTGAATGCAGTTATACCTACCGCTCCGGCTGTAACCCGCTCGTAATTTCCTTTTCGCGCTATGGTATAGATGGGTTTGTCAAAAGGATTTTCAGCTTCCAAATTATAGACTTGTAGGTACGCAAGGTTCCTTTCCTTATTGTCTTCAATGCCAACAGCCAGATATTGATCGAATATTTGAAAGCCACCCGCATGACGTAGTGGAGCATGCATCAATGTATCTATGGACAATACCCTAGATTGTTCCCCCAATTCCATTTTCACCATATAACTCAAGTCTTCTGAGCTTCCGCTTAGGTAAGCAGTATGGTCATTATATAGCTGAATGCCTTGAAGATGGCCTCCTTCTGAATTGTAAGTAATGTTATTGGTTACCAAAAAGGACGCCGGAAGGGTATTTAAATCTTCAAAGGACTTTGTGAAGTCGGCGATTTTAATGGTTTCTGTCGGGGCTTCTGAAACAAGCAAGGGCAAAACCATAAACCAATGCAGGAAGGAGGTGAACAGTATAGTCATTTTGAGTTTTTTAATTTGGATTAAAGTAAGGGCTAGAAAAGACAATGACAATTAATACTGTCAGAATGTGCTTATAAATATGTTTTAAGTTCGAAATTCTCAATTTATTCAAGGAGAGCGGTCTGCCAATAGGATGATATGAAATAAAATAATGAACAGCAATACATAGCTCCCCTAAATTGAACCCGAAATATGCAATAGACATTCAATTACGTGCTGAAATCGCTTTAAAATCAGCCACTTCGTTACGGTTTTCAATTTCACCATAGCGGTGCTATGCTAAAATCTCCAAACAGTCTGATTTTCTTGCGATTGCAACACTTCCCGTAAACACTGGGCAGGCTTCACCCCTGACATTGTCAGGGCGGAGAAATCCTATTACATAATCCGGGTTGAATTGCAATTTTTTATTTACTTCTTCTGGTATTGATACTTATGTACTTGGAGCTTTCCATATCTGTGAAAGTAAATAATAACAAAATCATATTAAAAAGGTGTAAAATTTAATTATGGATTAATGTTTGTGGTTATTTAAAAAGTTTATGAACCATAAAACCCAAAATCCAATGGAAAGCTATCAATTAAGAATTTTAGATAAAAGTATAGTTACGCATGATACCTATGCTTTTAAAATTGAAAAGCCAAAAGGGTATTCTTTTGTACCTGGGCAAGCCACAGAATTGAGTTTATTAAAAGAAGGTTGGGAAGATGTAAGAAGGCCATTTTCTTTTACAAGCCTTCCCAAAGATGATTTTTTGGAGTTCACCATTAAAACCTACGATGACCATGAAGGGGTAACTAAAAGGTTGGGTGATGCTCAAGTAGGGGATAAAGTGGAAATAGGTGATGCATGGGGAGCCATTGCCTACAAAGGTGAGGGTGTGTTTTTGGCAGGAGGCGCAGGGATCACCCCTTTTATCTCCATTTTACGAGATTTGCGTCAAAAAAATGAGATTGGTAATAACCGCTTGATATTTGCCAATAAAACCAATGAGGACATTATACTTTTTGAAGAGTTGAAGACCATCTTGGGTCATAAATTTCAAAATATTATCGAGAATCAAAAAGATTCCGCTTTCGATCGCGGAAGAATTGATAAGGAATACTTAATAAAAAATATCAATGATTTTAAGCGCCAGCATTTTTACGTATGTGGGCCTGAAGGATTTATAATAGCAGTTAATAAGGCATTGGAAGAACTGGGGGCAGCTCCGGATGCATTGGTTTTTGAAAAGTAAATGGTAGAAAAGGAAAGGAGATTTCTGGTTAATAGAAATCTCCTTTATTTTTATTTTATAGCTTCAATTGCTTTAGCCAATTTTTCTTTAACTTCTTTGGCCAAGGGTTTGATTTCCTCTTTCCCAACCGGCACCATGGCGGCCTCAGGATCGATGGCAGAGACCTCTATTTTACCATTTTCTAGTTCCCTGATTGTGACATTACAAGGCAACATGGCTGACATATTTGGGTCTATGTTCAACACCTTGTCTGCAAAACCAGGATTACAAGCACCTAATATCAGGGTAGGTAAATAATCCTTGTCTAGTTTCTTTTTCATGGTGGCCTGAATATCTATTTCCGTAAGCACACCAAACCCTTGCTCTTTTAGGGCTGCAGTTACCTTTTCTTTTACTCCTGAAAAGGATTGTGCTTCGAGTGTTTTATTGATATAATATTTCATAGCTGTTTCATTGATTGGTTCAACTATAAAGCTACACACAGATCGGGCCAAAGACAGTGACTATTGTTACATATTCAGTTGTCTATGTTTATCTGAAAATCAGGATAGACTGAAAGGTGGTCCTTTTGATTTAATAACTGTTTGAATAATTTTAAAAAACGGAGGACTTTACTGGAGGTTGAAATCCTTCAGGTTATCAGAAAAAGGACGGCAATGAAATGCAATACCGTACCAACAAGGACAAAAACATGCCAAATGGCGTGGGCGTAAAGCAATTTTTTTTTGGCATAAAAAACAGTACCTATAGTGTATGCCAAACCCCCAGCTGCAATCAGGTAAATAATTTCGGTGCTCAGGTTGGCCACCAAAGGTTTTATAAGCAGCAGGGCCATCCAGCCCATCCCTAGGTACAGAATAAGCGATAATTTTTCAAACCTGCCGATAAAGAATATTTTAAAAACCAATCCTAATAAGGTGATGGTCCATACGATTCCGAAATAGACCCATCCAAAAGTACCTCCCAAACCTATCAACAGTAAGGGGGTATAGGTGCCTGAAATCAAAAAATAAATGCTAATGTGATCAATGCTACGCAATAGGGGCTTTAATTCTTTGGATTGAATGGCGTGATAAAGGGTAGAAGAGGTATAAAGTAACAACATGGTGGCACCAAAGATACAGCAACTGACCACATGCAATGGAGTGCCATTTAAAACTGAAAAAACCACCAAAAGGGCTATGGCAACAATACTAAAAAGAATACCAATCAGGTGGGTGAGGGTATTGGCAAACTCTTCCTTTATTGTTTGTTTTCTTTCTACCTGTCCAGCCATTGTAGTCGATTAAAAGTATTTCGGTAAATATCGGGTATTTAAATCAATTTTCGGAATTGATAGTGCCTAAAACCGTAGGTTGTTTGTTTAATCATTTGGTTATCATTGAGATAAATCCTTTCAGGTTTCAATTGGCTATTTTTTACCTAGCTCGGTTATCCGCGAGACCTGGAGGATTTTCGGGTTTCAGTTTGTAAGTAAAATCGAATTTCTCAGCCCGACCCTAGGGACAAAAAGAAAAAGGCCTCGAATGGAATCGTGGCCTTTTCAAAAAATTACAAGGAGTAATAAAAAAATTGTCGCTGTATTACTTATTCAAAAGTAGGCTTTTCCCCTTTTAATAAAGCCGAACAGAGATTAAGGATTCTTTACAAAATATTTCAGTCTTTAATAATTCAATAACATTGCGCTAAAGGCGAGATGTATAGAATGGTTGTCAGGGTAATTTTGTACTTTTGCAGGAAGATATGAAAGCAAGAACCTTAAAAAAAGATAAAGTCAATATCATCACCATGGGTTGTTCCAAAAACCTTGTGGATTCTGAAGTGCTATTAAGCCAACTGAAAGGAAATGGTATTGATGCCCGGCATGAATCAAATGCTGAGGACAATAATATAGTAATTATCAATACTTGTGGATTTATAGACAATGCAAAGCAGGAATCTATCAACACCATACTGGAGTATGCGACAGCTAAAGATCAAGGCTTGGTGGATAAAGTCTATGTGACAGGATGCCTTTCTCAAAGGTATAAAGATGACCTAGAGTTGGAGATCCCTCAGGTTGATGCCTTTTTTGGAACCAGAGAGCTTCCGGCATTATTGAAAAAATTTAAGGCGGATTATAAACATGAGTTGGTTGGAGAGCGACTACTAAGTCACGCCTCACATTATGCTTACATGAAAATCTCCGAAGGTTGTGACAGGCCTTGTGCATTTTGTGCCATTCCGCTTATGAGAGGTGGACACGTTTCTCGCCCAATTGAAGAATTGGTTAAAGAAGCCAAGCATAAAGTGGCTGGTGGAACCAAAGAAATACTATTGATCGCCCAGGATTCTACTTACTACGGATTGGATCTTTACAAAAAACGAAGGCTTGCGGATCTTTTGCGAGCCCTATCGGATGTAGAAGGCTTGGAGTGGATAAGGTTGCATTATGCCTATCCAACAGGTTTCCCTATGGATGTGCTGGAAGTAATGGCTGAAAGGGATAATATTTGTAATTACCTGGACATACCTTTGCAACATGGGTCTACGGAGGTGTTGAAAACGATGAGAAGAGGAACTACCCGTGAGAAGCAAGAGGATTTGATCAATGAAATCCGTAGTAAAATCCCGGACATTGCGATCAGGACAACGCTTATTACCGGACATCCAGGTGAAGGTGAGGCCGAGTTTGAAGAAATGGTGGACTTTGTAGAACGCATGCGATTTGAGCGATTAGGAGTTTTCACCTATTCTCATGAAGAAGATACACATGCTTATGGATTGGAGGATAGTGTACCACAGGAAGTAAAACAGGAAAGGGCCAATCGCCTGATGGAGATACAAGAACAGATTTCTTTTGAGCTCAATCAGGAGAAAATAGGGAAGGAATACAAGGTGTTGATTGATAAAAAAGAAAATGGCCGTTTTGTAGGTCGGACAGCCTATGATTCTGTAGAGGTAGACAATGAGGTATTGATAGATGCCAGTAAGTATTATTGCAGATTGGGTGACTTTGTAAATGTAAAGATTACTGAAGCCACCGAATTTGACCTTTACGGAGAAGTTATTTAGTCTTATGTTTATTCTAATTATCATTTATAACATAATTAAAGTAGTTTTTTAACCCATGCATTTACAGGAAGTCACCACCCCAGCGCATCAAAAAGAGTTTTTTCAAATGGCAGTGAGGCTGTACCAGAATGAGAAAAACTGGATCAGACCCCTGGACAAAGACATAGAAGACCTTTTTCACCCCAAGACCAACAAACTGTTCAAGAGTGGAGGTAAATCCATCCGTTGGTTATTAATAGATGATCAGGGGAAAACCATAGGTAGAAATGCCGCTTTTATCAATCCCAAATGGAAAGAGAAAATCCCAACCGGAGGGATGGGTTTTTTTGAATGTATAAATGATCAAAAAGCAGCTTTTATGTTATTTGATGCTGCAAAAGACTGGTTAGTTGCCCAAGGTATGGAAGCCATGGATGGCCCGGTGAATTTTGGGGAAAGAGACAAATGGTGGGGCTTGTTGGTAGATGGTTTTTCTCCGGCTAATTATAACATGCACTGGAATTTCGCGTATTATAAGGATTTTTTTGAAGCCTATGGGTTTCAAATTTATTTTAAACAATATACTTATAGCAGAAATGTAAAAGGGGTAGTTGTCGATCCAAAGATCAGGGAAAGGTCGATGAAAATTCTTGAAAATAAAGATTTTGAATTTAGGTGCCTTAAAGGAAAAGAGCTTTGGGAGAAGTTTCCAGAATACTTTATGACCGTATACAACAAAGCTTGGGCGGGACATTTGGGTAAAACCATTTCCGTAAGGGAAGCCAAGCTAATGCTTTCCAAAATGAAGCCTATAATAGATCCGAACCTTATCTTTTTTGGTTTCTATAAAGGGGATCCCATTTGTTTCTTTATTAGTATTCCTGAAATCAATCAAATCTTTAAATATGTTGATGGTAAAATGGATCTAATAGGTAAACTTAAATTTCTTTGGCACAAAACCTTTAATCCACCAGATAAAATGCTAGGTTTGGTATTTGGTGTAGTGCCGGAATTCCAGGGAAAGGGTGTAGAAAGTGCTATGGCAACAGATTATAGGGACAATGTAGCAGAGAAAAAACTGCCCTATGAGACCATAGAGATGAATTGGGTGGGGGATTTTAACCCTAAAATGATGCGAGTATGTGAACAATTAAATGCTTCCATCTATAAGACGCATCATACTTACCGTTATATTTTTGATAGGAGTGTTCCTTTTGAAAAGCACAAAGTATTGTAAAGTATATAGTATTCTTTTTCCCAAATCAAAGGGTAAACGAAACCATAGAAAAGCAAAAAGGGCTGGAAGTTGTAAAACTTACCAGCCCTATTTCTTTAAATATTTTTTTTATTGCTTAATAAATTTTTGCTGACCTTTGAAACTTGTATTTTCAAGGCGAATCAAATAAGTGCTGTTTTTCAGTTCGCTAAAATCCAGGTTTGCTGTAGTAGTGTGGGCTGGTAGGTAAATGGTTTGTACAGGAATACCATCTAAGCGAATAATAGAGATTTTTGTCTTTTCATTAAATTCTTGCATTACCCTTAATGTACTTTTCCCTTGAGTTGGATTTGGCGACAATACAAACCTATGGGGTATGTCAATGGACACAGTGTTGGTTTGTACCTTTTTAGTCCCTAATTCAACCCGAGTTAGATAGGCTCCAGGATCTAGGCTACCTAAATCAGCTTTCCAAAGTAGAGGAGATTCTTTTTGCCAGGTAATTGAGGAGTGGTTAAGAGGCCCTTTTTCATTAATGAGCTTAATCTCATCAGCATGTTTTAAAGGGGTATTTGTGCTTAACTTCAATTCAAACCCGGTTTTATCATTATATACCTTTAGGTTTCCTTCCAAAGGGATGTTGGTACCATTTTGAACAGATGTACCTAAATGGATCAGAAGGGGTTTAGAGGAAAGCGGTAAAGTGAGTTTTCCATTGGTATAAGAAAGGGATACCTCTTCTCCATTTGGAGATAGTCCTGAAAGGTACCAGGCCTCTTGAGCAGGGAATTCTGCCGGAAGCTGGTAATTTACTGTCAAAGAATCTTCACCGGTAACTGGTCTCCAAGCTATAAGATGGGACAGTTCACCTTCTTCATTCCTAAGTTGGTAAATGTATGCTTGTTCATCCTCTCTGATTACATCTTCAAAATATAGGTTTCCCATCCTATTTTGCATGGCCTCAAGCGCTGTAAAGGCTCGCTTTTCTTTGAATCCATAGTGTCCTGATTCGGTTAGTCCAGACCGTTGATAATTAATCGGGTCTATGCCTTCAAGGGTATCCACATTGGCATAAAAATACCAATGGGCCTTATCTACTCCCATTCTACTTAACCAAAACAGTCCTCGTAGTGCATATACAGCCTGTGATTGAGCACTTACTGCTTCTGAATTGATGGCTGTTTCATTTTCACTTGAAGCATCCCATCCCCATTCAGTAACATGCACTTCTTTGCCAGGCATATTGGCATCTCTAAATCGTAATCCAGAAAACAAGGCCCTCATTTCTGATGCCGGATGTTCAGGATGAACAGCTATTCTGTCACCTTCATTGGTTCTGTAATAGCTGTAAAGGTGTAAGTTAATTCCGTCAAGGTATGGGGCCGCCGCCTCGTGCAGTTTGGTTCCCATATAATTTTTTTGTCCATCATTAGTAACGGGGTGGGATGCTTGTAAGGCTGCGGGCAATACCTTTATCATAGGGTCTGCAGTTTTTAGTCCTTGAGCGGTTCCCAATAGTATTTTACGATAGGTTGAGTCACTGTAGTCCCAGGGTTCATTACCTACCTCTACAGTGCGGATTAGGTTTTCATGACTTGGGCCAAAAGTGCTGGCAAAGGCATGTCCAAGACCATAACCTGAAGAATAAGGATTGTCCCATAAAGATTCCTGAAATCTGTCAAAGGTAAAAGTTGCATCTACTTCAAATCCTTTATCTATCCAATCTTTATATTCTCGGGTCCACTGCGTCCATGGTCGCAATACCATAGGGTTTTCGCCACCATAGGAAGGGGTGATGTCAGGGTCAGCAGTATCCCAATGGATATTGTGGTAATTTCTGGCCTGATTGGCAGCTCGGATAAATTTTTGAGCCCCTTCGTCTGCTCCTTGCAAGTTCGGTACTTTTTTGGTTCCCCAGGCCCATACTGTATTTACTCCAAATAGTTTACCAAAACTTGTGCTCTGCGGTTTTGGTGCAGGAGGGGGACCGTAGTTACCAAACTTGTCGTACACTGTTAATTCTTGGATGGTGGCCTTTTTATAATTTTCATCTACCAATTGTTGTTCTAGTCGAACAAACCTGGTTCTATTACCTTTTGGTAATTCAATATTGTGAATGTCTAAAGAGTTAGGGTCCAACTCTGCCAGTAAAGTCAAACTGTCTAATGTAGGTCCTACCCATAATTTGGAGGAAATGGCAGTATTATTACCGTTCCATTGTTTTGCGGCAATTCGCGAAACAGGCTTGACTTCCATCAAGTCCAAGGTTATAAATTCGGACAATGGTTCCGAATATGCAGCTATTTCTTGGATGCTGAATGCGGCATTTGATGTCAAGGAGACCTTTGTAACCTCATCCATCTCAATTTCAAACCTCACATGTCCAGTAGTTGTGGTTTCATAAGTTGTACTAAGGGTGTCACCCTGCAGATTAATTACCTGAATACTTACAGGTTCAGCATGATTATTGGCCAGCCTAAGCCCTAGTCTGTGAACCTTAACAGGGGTTAAATCCAGTGAGAAGTTAGCTACACCATTGATTAGCCCTATTTGAGGAGTACTATTACCCAGATTTCCATCTGTAGCATTGGTCATGTTTGCCCCATTTCCAGCTATCCCATTTTTGTTCAGGAAGATGTTTTGTCTGGAATTGCTGACATAAGCATCAGGAAGCGGGTTTGTAGATAGCCATGCCGTGGCAATATTGTCATCTAATACCGCCTCTGCTGTGTTATTGGTTCCATTGGCAGTAGAGCTTGATGATGCTATTGCTGTCTTGGATAGTGCCGAATATAAACCCGCATCTGGATTCCATGTCGTTACTGGGTCTGGATCGGGAAGTACTGGGACTGGTTCTACAATCTCACTACCATAAGCCTCTATTTCAAACACAGTGACCTTTTTGTAGTTTTCAGGAACTACCCTATGTGCAATTTGGAGGTATCTGGCTTCAATAGCTGGGTCAAGTGAAGTGCTAATAAAGGCAATCTCGTCGGGCTGTAAGTTGGCAATTATTGTAAGGCTGTCTGGATGATTCCCAGCAAGAAGCTGTGTGGCTGTTGCATTGCTGTTTCCTGCCCAATGTTTGGATTTTACCTCACTAACAGTGTAAGTATCGCCCAGATCCAGCGTAATGTATTCTTTAGGGACTTCTGCTAATAAACCAATTTCCATTATGGAAAAGGAGGCAATACTACTGAGTTTAATTTTTTCAATATCCTCTAGGTTAACTTCAAACCTGATGTGGTTGTAACTTTGAGCTGGTAAATATTCTTCTGTTTTAACAATTCCTAAACTATCAAAAAAGGTAATGGTGACCTTTTCCTGTAGACCATTGGTTTTTAATCCTATTAAATAAATGTCTTCTGGGGAGGCGAAATTGATAAAGGCCTCAGCTGGTAATGTAATGGATGGTGAGTAGGAATTGGTTGCCTCTGGATAAATATTGCTTAATTCAATACGGTTGGGTTGTAGAATTAAATTTTGGTAAGCATTGTCATAAAAATTTGTTGGGAAAGGATTGTTGGATACCCAAGAAGTATTTTGTAATCCATCTATAGCCAGTTCTGCGTTGGACTGCGGTGCATCTGAGCTGGATATAACTAGCCCTTGAAGTAAATGCGTCTCATATTGTGCGTATGTAACCGATAAGGTTAAAAATAGAAAAGTTGATAACGCGAAAAAGCTTTTTTGATAAAATGGCATGGTATTTCATTTATGTTTCCAACTATGATAGTGGTTCCCTATCCCCTCCCATTGGATAGAGGGGGATTTATATTTAAAGAACTGTGCAAGCACCTGTTTCTTTACTTAAATCAGGCAAAAACAATTAAGTGCCATAACTATATAGTACCTAAAAGTTAAATGGGTTGACTGCTTAAATGCCTACAAGCAATAATAATACAGATATATTAAAAACCCTAAAAATAAAAAAAAGGTTTACAACTTTAGCTGTAAACCTAAAGTGGAGGATAACGGATTCGAACCGATGACCTCTACACTGCCAGTGTAGCGCTCTAGCCAACTGAGCTAATCCCCCGAAACGGAGTGCAAATATAGGTAGGTATTTTAATTCAACAAATTATTCCGAAGAATATTTTATTCTGGTTAAGATGCTTCTTCCAAGTGTTATCTCATCAGTGTACTCCAATTCACTACCAACAGGAATACCTCTAGCTATTGAGCTAATATTTAAGCCTTTGTCTTTCAACTTTCTTGTTATAAAAAATGAGGTAGTATCTCCCTCCATGGTTGCAGGCAGTGCCAAGATGATTTCTTTAACCTGAACATCATTTGAGGGAGTCTCAATTCGCTTAATTAAAGACGCTATCTTTAACTCATCTGGCCCTATTCCTTGGATCGGGGAAATCACTCCTCCCAATACATGGTACAAACCTGAGTATTGGTTGGTGTTTTCTATTGCCAGTACATCGGGGAGGTCCTCGACAATACAGATTACGCTTTTGTCCCTTTTAAGGCCTTCACAAATACTGCAAACTGTATCGTCAGAAACATTATGACAAATCACACAGTATTGGATGTTTTTACGAAGGTTCAACAAGGCATCCGTAAGTGCTGTGGTTACGGGCTCTTTTTGCTTAAGCAAATGCAAAGTTAAGCGGAGGGCTGTTTTCTTACCTATACCAGGAAGCCGGCTTATTTCCGCTACAGCATCTTCAATTAGTTTGGAAGGGAAATTCAATTAAGCTTTAATTTATAAAATTGTAGCCTGTATGCCTGCATCAAGAATAGACTCACACATAGGTTTGAGTTTACTTGCGCTTCCCTTTTTAACAGAGCATTTGCCCTTGTAATGAATAATCATTGTGCATTGCTCTGCCTGTTCTTGGGAATGTTTACACACTTTAATTAATACCTTGGAAACATGATCGAAAGTATTGATGTCATCATTAAAAACCACCAAGTCATGCTCTTCCTGGTCAACAGTTTCCTCTACTAATAATTCTTCTTCGGATTCAAATAAATGTTCTAAAGGTTTCATTTTGCAAAGTTAATAATTAATCCCAAATTTAATGCCCTTTAGCCAAAAGCATTATGGACTCAAATCTCGTATTAATTGTTATAACATCTTATTTTTTACTGTTGTTCCTGATTTCATGGCTTACTTCCAGAAATTTAAAATCAGACACCTTTTTCACAGGAGATAGACAATCTCCTTGGTTTTTAGTTGCCTTTGGGATGATAGGTGCTTCACTTTCGGGAGTAACCTTTATTTCAGTGCCTGGAGAAGTAGGAAATAGTAATTTCTATTATTTTCAACTTGTTTTGGGCTATACGGTGGGCTATGCGGTGATTGCTAAAGTGCTACTTCCGCTTTATTATCGACTGAATTTGGTTTCAATTTATTCCTATTTGGAAGGGAGATTTGGCTTTTGGTCGTATAAGACGGGAGCTTTCTTTTTTATTCTTTCAAGAACACTTGGTTCGTCTATTAGGGTTTTCTTAGTGGCTGGTGTTTTACAAATCATATTATTTGACAGATGGGGAATTCCTTTTTGGGTTTCAGTTTTGATTACTGTAACCTTAATTTGGTTGTATACTTTTCGGGGAGGTATTAAAACAGTGGTGTGGACAGATACCTTACAAACCTTTTTTATGCTTTTGGCAGTTTTTGTTAGCATTGTTTTGGTGTCACAAGAGCTCGGGCTTTCCGGGATAGGTGATTTGATGGTGAAAGTAGCAGATCAACCTTATTCCAAAATTTTTAACTGGGATTGGAAAAGTGGAACGAATTTTTTCAAGCAGTTTTTTTCAGGAATGTTTATAGTCATCGTCATGACTGGTTTGGATCAGGATATGATGCAGAAAAACCTGACCTGCAAAAATCTCAAAGATGCACAAAAAAATATGTTCTGGTTTACCAATATATTGGTAGTTGTAAATTTGATATTCTTAGCCTTAGGGGTTTTATTGTATATGTATGCTGAAAGCAATCAAATTACCCTTCCTGAACGTACTGATGATTTATACCCTCTGTTGGCAACTTCTTATTTTTCTACTTTTGCTGGGATTGTATTTGTTTTGGGTATTACTGCCGCGGCCTATAGTAGTGCAGACTCTACCTTGACTGCCCTTACAACCTCCTTTTGCTACGATTTTCTTGAAATAGACAAGAATCCAGATAAGAAAAAAGCATTGACCATTAGAAAAACGGTACACCTTAGTTTTACTTTTTTGATGTTTATAGTCATTCTCCTTTTTCGATGGTTAAATGATCAGAGTGTAATCAATGCGGTTTTTCTAATTGCAGGATATACTTACGGTCCTTTGCTAGGCCTCTACTCCTTTGGGCTTTTCACCAAATATAAAGTGAAAGATAGATGGGTTCCCATTTTGGCTGTTTTGGCTCCATTAATATCCTTCGTCCTTTCATCAAAATCAGAAAACTGGTTTTGGGGTTACAAATTCGGATTTGAATTGTTAATATTAAACGGTTTGTTGATGTTTTTAGGCCTTTGGTTAGTGCGGAATAAACACACCTAATGAATAAGATTCCTTTCAATTGAAAGGAAATTTAAAGTCAATAGTTTGACCATAAATCGTTTGGGAAAGTTGAGGGCCGGCTTTTATTTTTTGCATAGCAAAGCATACCATAGTCTAGGGTATTGATTGGCCATAATAATCTTAGTTTGAATTTATAACTTAGGTCTGTAAGGTGGTAGAGAGTTGCCAGTTGTTGATATTGTCAAGCCTACTTAATAAGCTTTTCCTTTGTCCAAAAGTAAAGAAAACACAGTCCAAACTATGATTTTAATATCCAACATCGGTGACCAATTGTTCACATAGAATATGTCCAACTTACATCTTGAATAGATATCATAGAAATCTTTGGTTTCGCCTCTAAATCCTTTTGCTTGGGCTAGACCTGTAATACCTGGTTTCACAGTGTGGCGAAACATAAAATTGTCGATCTCTGAAGAAAATTTATAATTCATCGGCATGGCGTGTGGCCTTGGCCCAACGATAGACATTTCACCTCTGATAACATTTAAAAATTGAGGTAATTCATCCAAGCTTGACTTCCGTAAGAACTTACCAATCCAAGTAATTCTTGGGTCATCTTTGGTGGCTTGTTTAGTGTCCGCTTGGTCGTTGATGTACATCGTCCTGAACTTATAACAAAAAAAAGGTACATTGTCTTTTCCATGTCTTAATTGTTGGAAAAACACAGGGCCGGAAGAGGTGGCTTTAATGATAATGCCTATTAATGGGAATAGCCATGAGAAAACAAATACCATAAGTCCCAAGCTCAAAGAAATATCAAAAACCCTTTTGAGCATTTGTTGAGATTCATCAAAATTGACTCTAGGGAATATTTTTGAATATTTCCTCTTTATGCTGATTGATTTAGCGGTTGGTTTTCGCTCGGTGATAGTGGAGGGCATACGATTGATTTTATTTAAATCATTCAAAAGATATTTTCAGGTAAACCATTATCATGCCATAATTATGTTGTTTACATTTTTGTCTTTTGAAAAATGTATTTCAAAACTAGAATAAAGTATTTTAATTTCCTAATATTTTGTTTCTAAGTTTTGTTATTAGCAAAATAGTTAATGATTTATTAAAGATTTGGTAATTATTACATGGTTTTTGATAAATTATATATTTTGGTTTCTTTGGTGTAGGGTTTGAAACACTGTAGATATGAAGTGTAATTTTTAGTTTTAAAATGACAATTGAAAGTCGTTGGATTTCAAACCTTTTATAAGGTTAAATGGTTCTCTGGGTCCCAAAAAAAGTTATCAAAATCTACAATAATGTCATTTTCTACATTGATTCCTTCTTTTTCCAGTAGTTGCTGCATAAGGTCTGGAGTGGCAAAATGGTTTTTACCTGATAACATCCCTATTCTATTTACTACCCGGTGGGCAGGTACATCCTCCATACCATGTGCTGCATTCATGGCCCAGCCTACCATTCGAGCACTTCCTTTGCTACCAAGGTAAGAAGCAATGGCACCATAAGATGTTACCCTTCCTCGAGGGATGAGTTTTACCACTTGGTAGACTTGCGAGAAAAAGTTGTCATTTGTTTTCTTCACCTGTAAGGTTGATAATTGCCTGATTGATTATTCGTCGTATTTTTCTTTCAGATTCTCTTGATTTATTATTTAGTTGTATCTGAAGTTTCATTTTAACGATGTCTTTTTTTATTTCTAGTGCTTTAAGAGAAATACTGTCACTCTGAACCTCTTCTTTAAATGGTTTTATTTTTGCTTTCAGTTCGTTTTCCATTTCATCCACATTTAACAATGAATGATTGGTAGCTTCAAAATCAAAGGTCAGCTTTCTTATGTTCTGTCGACTGTAATTGACAACGTTGGCAGTAAGAATGAGGCTATTCGGAACCATTACCAAGTCGTAGTCATCATTTAAAAGGACAATATTCAATAAAGTGATGTCTTTTATTTTTCCTTGATGCTCACCAACTTTAATATAGTCACCAAGGGTGATTTGGTCTGAAAACATGATAATGAGTCCATTGAGCATATTAATGATATAGTCCCTAGACAAGAGTGCAATGGCCGCAGCTACTATGGTAATACTGGAAAGGAATTCTTTGGGATCAATATCGAAAAAGACCATTATAGCGATCAAAAGTATAATCACATTTAGCAGACTTGCAATCCTATTAATGCCAAGGACAAAATTACTGTGTAGTGAGTTCGTTTTCTTTTTCCTCAAGTAAAACCTCACCAAAAATATTCTTCCTAGCGAAACCAAAATATTTCCTGAAAGTAGGAAGGCAAAGGCATCTACTATATTGTAAAGTTTTGAAAATAAAAGATTTTTATCAGGCTCAATGGCTTCCTGAAGGACCAAAAAAGTAAAGTAAGCAAGCACTTTTAAAACGAATATTATTCGTTTTTTTCGTTCATTGACCTCTATATTGCTTTTTCCTGTTTCCATTACTATTTTAAAAATAAACCTTACTTTTATGTTTTGTCCATTTAGCTGACAAAAATACCGCATAATAACCAAACAAAATAATAGCATGAATAGAAATATTATTATCACAGGAAGTGCAGGGAATTTGGGTAGCGCAGTTGTAAGTAAATTTAAGAGGGAAGGATTTAAAGTGATAGCCATTGTTTCTCCAGGTAGCGACTTGGAAGTTGAAGAAGCGGATGATGTTTACCAAGTAAATGTCACTGATGAGCAATCTGTGAAGGATTTTAGTAAAGAATACCAAGTTCAATACGGAAGCCTTGAATGCATGGCCTTATTGGTAGGAGGTTTTGCTATCGGAGGAATTGAAGAAACTACTAGTAAAGACATAGAGAAAATGATTCAACTTAATTTTTTCAGTGCTTTTAATATGGTGAAACATTTTATACCGTTAATGAGAAAAGCCAACAATGGCACTTTCCTATTCGTAGGGGCTAAGCCTGCTTTACAGCCCAATGAAGGTAAAGATGTTTTGGCATACGCTTTGAGTAAGAGTTTGGTGATTGATTTGGCAGATTTTATTGCCAATGAAACTGCCGATCTAAAAGTTAGGTCACATGTCTTTGTACCAAGTATTATAGATACGCCTCAAAATAGAGCGGCTATGCCTGATGCTGATTTTGGGGATTGGGTTAAGACGGAAGAAATTGCTGAGGCTATGCACTATGCGGCAACCAATGCCTCCTTAAGAAATATGACATTTAAATTGTATGGTGGCATCAATTGATTAATTAATTATTTAGAATTATGAAAAACACAGCATTATCCCTATTCATGTTGCTATTGGTCTTAAGTGCCAAAGCACAAACCACTACCGAAACCAGAGCCTTAAATGCTTTTGATCAGCTAGTAGTCAGTGATGCCATCGAGGTTGAACTTGTTAAGGGCGAAATACATGAAATGACGATTACCGCCTCAGGGATTGATATAAGTCAGGTGACTTCAGATGTTAACAAGCGGGAATTAGAAATTGAGGTTTCTGGTAATAATCCCAAGTCCAGTTCTGTTAAAGTGGTTTTAACCTATGTCCAACTTAACCAAATTGAAGCTAGCTCTGGAGCTAAGGTTTTTGTAAAGGACATGGTTGAAAGTAAAGTGGTTCAGTTAAAAGTGGCGAGTAACGCTTACCTGGAAGTAGAAGTTAAAGCTGAACAGTTGATTTTGGAGGCAGAAACCAATGCCAGAATGTTTGTGAAGGGAACTGCAGAAAATTTAGATTATAACGCATTTACAAATTCAGAGATTGACGGAGAAGAGTTGGTTGTGAAAAATGCAGAAATCAGAACCAATACCAATGCAAGTGGAAGTTTTGAAGTGTTGGAATCGCTAAAAGGAACTGCTGCAACTAGAGGTAGAGTGAAATACAAGGGAGATCCCAATATAATTGACGTAAAAGAAAGCATTGGTGGTGTAATAGAACAATTTTAGGAAATAGAAACTGAATTAAAGGCATTGAACCCGAATTATGCAATAGACATTCTATTACGCGCTGAAATCGCTTTAAAATCAGCCACTTCGTTGCTGTTTGGAGATTTCACCATAGCGATGCTATGCTAAAATCTCCAAACAGTCTGATTTTCTTGCGATTGCAACACTTCCCGTAAACACGGGACAGGCTTCACCCCTGACATTGTCAGGGCGTAGAAATCCTATCACATACTCCGGGTTGAAACACAGGTTTGATTCAAACCCTGTGTTTCAATGCTGGATTTTTTTAAAATTGGGATTAAATGTTGGTTTCTTGATAGAAAAATCTACTTAACAATTTAGGAAAAATGGAATTGGTTTTTAGTCTTCCTGAATTTTATCAAAATATTTCAATGCTTACAGACCTTACTGAAGGATGTCATGTATTTTGCATAGAGCTCTTTTGTTTGGTTTTGCTTAGAATTATCTCAAAGTTTTCATTTTATAAATTGAGCGGAATTTCAATTTTTATGATTAGCTAAATTAAGCCTTAGACAACATTTTATAAGGCATAATGAACTTGTTTGAGTGACAATCAGTTTTTTAATCTTAAGGTAATAAGGGATTTCTAATCTAAAAAACTTGTGATATATAAAATTTGTCATTAGAATTGTCCCTTCAAACATTCAAACATGGTTTTCGCAGTAAATAAAATTCTAGAAATTTCTTTAACCGAAACTTTTCGGTCACTTAACTGCAGTCTATTTTTTAGTGGCAATACTACCACAATTACAGGTATTACGGGGTAATCCCGTGCATACATACATATTGCCCTGACACAAGAGGCCCTTCATAGGCTTTTGTTAACCTTATTAATCGATAAAGAATAGCAATGAAAATATTAAAATTTGGAGGTTCATCCATAGCTGATTTGGAAAGAATTAAAAATGTTCTTTCCATTGTCAAGAACGCATCCCTAGACGATCGCATAGCTGTTGTCTTTTCAGCATTTGGGGGAGTTACCGAGGATTTACTAAAATGTGCCCATCTCGCAAAGGAAAACGACATGGAATACAAGGCACTTTTACTTTCTCTGGAGAAGCGTCATCTCCAACTCGTAAAACAATTAATTCCTGTAAGAAAGCAATCTTCTGTTTTGACCTATGTCAAGGTAAGGTTCAATGAACTTGAGGATCTGTATCATGGTATTTTTTTAATAAAAGAATTTTCTGCAAGAACTTCTGATTATGTAGTAAGTTTCGGAGAACGTATCTCCACCTACATTATGACGGAAGGGATGCGAGAAAATGAAATGGATACGCATTATGTTGATGCCAGAGAGCTCATCAGAACCAACGATCGTTTTGGGAATGCTAGAGTAATTTTCCCTACAACAAATCAATTGATTTACGACTATTATTCCAAACACCAAGGAGTACTTGTCATTACTGGTTTTGTGGCTTCAACAGAAAAGGGAGAAACAACCACACTCGGAAGAAGTGGCTCTGATTATACTGCAGCTATTTTTGCCGCGGCATTAAAAGCTGACAGCTTGGAGATTTGGACCGATGTGACTGGAGTAATGACAGCAGATCCTCGATTGGTTTATTCTGCGATTACCATTCCACAATTGAGTTATAATGAAGCGATGGAGCTTTCTCATTTTGGTGCTAAGGTTGTATTTCCAGCTACCATGCAACCAGCGATGAAGCGTAAAGTGCCTATCTACATTAAAAACACTTTTAAGCCAGAGGAGGAAGGAACACTTATTTGCGAAAAGCCGGAGAACTCTAAATTGATTAAAGGTATTTCTTCATTAAGCCACATTTCGCTATTGAATGTCCAAGGTTCTGGACTGGTAGAGGTGATAGGAGTAAGTAGTAGAGTTTTTGGTGCCCTTGCTAAGGCGGATGTCAATGTAGTATTGATTAGTCAGGCTTCTTCAGAACACAGTATTTGTATCGCTATTAAAAGTGAAAACGCTAGTGTGGCTCAAGAAGTTTTGGAAAATGAATTCCATTATGAGATTCTCGCCGGAGAAATGGACAAGGTTCAGATTATGCCAAATATGGCCGTAATAGCCGTTGTTGGCGAGAACATGAAGCACCATCCAGGGGCAAGTGGAAGGCTGTTCCAAGCGCTTGGAAGAAATAATATAAATGTATCGGCAGTAGCTCAAGGCAGTTCTGAACTAAATATATCTGCTGTTATTAAACAGTCTGACCTGCAGAAGGGCTTGAATGCTTTGCATGAAGCTTTTTTCCTCTCAGACAACAAGGTGCTACATATTTTCCTTATTGGCGTTGGGTTGATTGGCAAAACATTGATATCGATGATTCAAAATCAATTGAACAAGTTACAGGAGGATTATATGTTGGATATCAAAATTCATGGTTTGGCCAATTCCCGATTCATGGCTTTTGATGAGGACGGGTTTGACCTTAGTTCTATTCCAGTTCCATCGAGTGCTGATTTACCGATGAACCTTAGCGTATTTTTAAATACGATGAATAGCATGAATTTCTCAAATTCTGTATTGGTAGATTGTACCGCTAGTCAAGAAGTGGCTGATACTTACGAAAGAGTCCTTTCCTCCAAAGTGGCCATCGTTACCCCCAATAAGAAAGCCAATTCTAGTTCTTTAGAGAATTATAAATCCCTGAAAAAACTTTCAGGACAAAGAAATATTAAGTTCCTCTACGAAACCAATGTGGCTGCTGGATTGCCAGTTATTAGCACTTTGCAGGATTTGATTTTAAGTGGTGATAAAGTACTTAAAATTGAAGGCGTACTTAGTGGTTCTATGAATTTTATATTCAGTGAATTAAGCAAAGGCACCCCGTTTAGTAAGGTCGTAGAGCAGGCCAAGGAAAAGGGATTCACGGAGCCAGACCCTAGAGATGATCTAAGTGGGATGGATGTAGCGAGAAAGATCCTTATATTAGGTAGAGAAGCAGAGCAGGACTTGCATTTTTCAGACGTTTCTATTCAAAGTATGGTGCCTGATGACTGTAAAGACATAGCATCTGTAGACGCATTTCTGGAAAAATTAAAAGAACATGATCCTCATTTCAAAGCCTTAGTAGACGAAGCCAACGAAAAAGAGGAAACCCTTAGGTTTATGGCCGTTTTAGAAAATGGTAAAGCTACTGTAGGGTTAAAATCTGTGGACAAAAAGCATCCTTTTTATTCCCTGGAAGGGAGTGACAATATGATTTTGTTTACCACTGAAAGATACCATGAGTTTCCTATGATCATTAGAGGTCCGGGAGCTGGAGCGGATGTTACCGCTGCAGGTGTATTTGCAGACATTATCAGGTTAGGAAATTATTCAAGGTAATATGGACAAGCAAAAAGTTACTGCATTTGCACCAGCTACTGTGGCAAATGTTTCATGCGGCTTTGATATTTTAGGTTTTGCGATAGAAGACTTAGGAGACAAGGTGAGTGTGTCACTATCTGATACACCAGGAGTTAGGGTGGTGAAAATAACCGGAGACAATGGGAAATTGCCCTATGAGTCCGAGAAAAACACCTGCAGCGTGGCTGTTAAAGCGATGGTGGATAATCTAGGCTTTAAAGGAGGGTTAGAAATAGAACTTTACAAAGGCTTGCCTTTGGGGAGTGGAATGGGTTCAAGTGCTGCAAGTGCAGTGGCTGCCTTGATGGCAACCAATGCTTTGTTAGGTAACCCTTATGAAAAAAAAGACCTATTACCTTTCGGAATTGAATCCGAGAGAATTGCATGTGGAGCGGGACATGCTGACAATATCTCACCTTCATTACTCGGAGGCTTTGTACTGATCCGTGAATATAAACCCTTGGATGTAATTCCTTTGCATGTGCCAAGAGGTTTATATTGTACCTTGATACATCCTCATTTGGAACTGAATACTTCGGATTCCAGAAGTGTGTTAAGAAGAAATGTAACATTGCAGGATGCTACTACCCAATCCGGAAATATAGCGGGTTTGGTTGCAGGCCTGTTCCAAGAAGACATGGGACTGATAAGTCGCTCACTTAATGATGTGATTGCAGAACCTTCAAGGTCAATTCTTATTCCAGGCTATGATGAGGTGAAAGTAGGTATAATACCAGCAGGAGCTTTAGGCTGTGGTATTTCCGGTTCCGGCCCGACCATGTTTGTATTGTCACCAAATGAGGAGGTTGCCTGGGAAGTAAGTCGACTGGCTCAACAAGTGTTTGATAAAATTCAGTTACCGATTGATTTATACGTGTCAGCGATTAATACCCGCGGAGCCTATATCATCGAAGAAGAAATTTAATGTTTTGACAAATCTGTCACTCTCTAATGAAATATTACAGTACCAACAATCCGAATCATAAGGTAGATCTAAAAGAAGCCGTTATCAAAGGGCTGGCACCTGATCAAGGACTCTACATGCCTGAAAGAATTCCTGTATTGCCTGAGGAATTTTTCTCTACTATGCATGAGCTGTCATTCAAAGAAATTGGTTATAAGGTGATTGAAGCTTTGTTTTCAGAAGATTTAACCAAAGAACAAATTAAATCACTCGTAGACCATACTTTGGATTTTGATGCACCTGTGGTTGAGGTGGAAAAGGATGTCTATACCCTTGAACTATTTCATGGGCCTACATTGGCTTTTAAGGATTTTGGTGCCAGATTTTGTTCCAAGATGATGAGCATGCTTCAGGAAAAGCATGGGATCAAGGTGTTGGTTGCTACCTCTGGGGATACAGGGAGTGCCGTGGCCAATGGCTTTTTGGATGTTGATGGAGTTGAAGTAGTTATTCTTTATCCATCTGGAAAAGTTAGTGAACTTCAAGAGAAACAATTTACAACCCTCGGTAAAAATATTAAAGCCATAGAGGTCAATGGTGTTTTTGATGATTGTCAAAAATTGGTAAAAGAAGCATTTCTAGACGCTGACTTGAACAGTAAGCTACTACTTACCTCTGCCAATTCTATTAATATTGCCCGCTGGATACCTCAGTGCTTGTATTATTTTTATGCTTATTCCAGATTGCCAAAAGAAGGCAAGCAACTTGTGTTTTCTGTACCAAGTGGTAATTTCGGTAATTTAGCAGCAGGCATTCTAGCAGAGCGGATGGGTTTACCTGTTGATAAGTTTATAGCCGCCACCAATGTCAATAAAGTGGTGCCGGATTATTTGAATGGTGCTGCATTCCTACCAAAACCTTCCGTACAAACCATTAGCAATAGCATGGATGTAGGGAACCCAAGTAATTTTTTCCGATTGCTGGCTTTATTTGGAGGAGATGAAGAAAAATTAAAGGAGAAAGTACAGGGATGTTTTTATTCTGATGAAAGCACCAAAGAAGCCATGGTGGAAGTTAAAAAGGAAACAGGATATACCATGGATCCACATGGAGCTGTTGCTTATCTTGGCTTGAAAGCTTTTATGAAAGGCCATCCTTCTGCCCTTCAAGGTGTATTTTTGGAAACAGCTCATCCTGGTAAATTCAGGAGTACTGTGGAGGAAGCACTTGGAGAAAAAGTGGTGTTGCCTGAAAGATTGGCTGCTTTTATGGAAGGAAACAAGAAGGTGGAGATAATGGAAAACGATTACCTCCAATTCAAAAACTATTTATTGGCCTAATTCTGTTCAGGAGTGTATAGGCTTATTCAAAATATTTTTGATAACCTTCCTTTTTGCGCATATATGGATACAGGAGCCTAGGGCTTGGGTTTGACACCCTTGTTTTTGAAGGTAGATTACGTTTTTGTTTTAATCTTCTGATTAATCCAAGAATTCCCATTGAAGGATTGCTTGAAAATAAAACGGTACTGCCTTTATCGCTCAGACCCGACAAAAGTTTGTCATAGCTGTTCATGTCATTATGGTAGCTTAAATGGTGAATGTTTTTTATAAAATTCACATTACTTTTTAGGCGTTCTTCTTGCAGATGGAAAGCCGGATTCGCAGTTATTACTTGTTGCTTAAATGATTGCTCACTCGGTAAAGTTCTAACCACTACCTCATCCAATTCTACAGCTGAAGGAAGAAGAATTATTGTAACTGGAGAACTTGTAACACTGTCCACAATGTAGCTTGTCTTTTCATAGCCTATATGTGAAATCTGAAGAGAGATACCTGCTTTTACGCGAATTGAAAAATCTCCCTTTTCATTACTTATGGTTTTGTGTGTTGACCAGAAAATGTGTGCATTCGCTATTGGCTGCATTGAACTAGCATCAATTAGCTTTCCTTGAAGTTCGAAAAATTCTTTAGGGTCTTTTTCGGGAATGGGCGTATAGGTTGCGAGTAGAAATGGAACAAGGTAAATTAAAGGCATAATGACAATTGGTTTGACAATGAATTGTCATAAATATAGGCTGGTGAAATAGGTTTAGTGAGGTATTAACATTCGTTAACCTCATTTTTAACAAAATATAAGATGGTTGCACTTTGTGGGGTTGATAAAATTTATTGTTTGGTAGGTATTGTTGAGGTGATTTCGTTTATTACCTAAGGATTAATTTTTATAGAATTACCATTGGGTGATTTAACCCGGATTATGTAATAGAATTTCTCCGCCCTGACAATGTC
>TARA_R110001599_G_scaffold84265_9_pt1 | contig 26233 bp, 28 predicted proteins | sample TARA_R110001599 | Tara Oceans TARA_R110001599 (sample SAMEA4398360) | marine metagenome | biome: Polar Biome; feature: [MES] marine water layer (ENVO:01000295) within the mesopelagic zone...; material: water (ENVO:00002006), including particulate matter (ENVO:01000060) such as......
AAGTTGTAAACCATACTCCTTAACGAATATTAAAAATGAAATTTCTATAGTTTATACCAAACCAAAAATTAATGCATAATAATCCATAGCCGACATTTATACGAGACTGTTAGCTACAACTCTCTAAGTATTAAACTTTATATGAAAAATTGGTTATTATTCTTTTCACTGTTTCTGCTATTTAATTCTGCATTTGGACAGGATAAAAGTATAAATGGTAGCTTGAAAAAAGTTGTTACGAAACCCCACTATAACACTCTTAAAGCAAATATTGGGTTAATTCAAATTCAACAGGGCGATAAAATTGGATCGACCAACAAAAGTAAAGTTTATGAATCTTCAGAAGAACACTATGAAAACTTAGTGATGCTCGATTCTGCTTACACACTTGCTTCTTCTATTAATGATAAGCAACGAGTCATGATAATAATAACCAACCAAGGAATAGTCTATACAAAGTTGGGAAAGCATCAAAAAGCTAACAGATTGTTTAAAAGCACCTATGAAATTGCAATAAAAAATGGCTTTCTCTACCAACAGATGGAATTGGCAGGAAAATTAGCCATTAGCAACGAAAGAGTGAAAAATTTCAAAAAGGCTGCTTCATATTATAAAATCCAAACGAACCTGAAAGACACCATCTTTAAAAAAGATATGAAAACGGTAATTGCAGCAAAGCATACCAAATATGAAATACAACGAATTTTAAGTGAGAAACTAAACGAAGAACGTAAAAATGCAGAATTGCAAAAAGAAAATGTGATTAAAGACTTAAAACTCATAGAAGAAAGAGATGCTAACAAAAACTTAATATTTTGGGGTGGACTAAGTTTGGTATTAATGATATTACTAGGGTCGACTTATTATTTTAATGCTCGAGTAAAAGAGGTGAAATCAAAACGTGAAGAAGAAACTGTACGCTACAGAGCTATGTTTGAAGCAGAGGAAAAAGAACGTTCACGTATTGCAAAAGACCTTCACGATGGTTTAGGCCAATTACTTTCTACCGCAAAATTAAACGTAGCAGGGCTAGAAGGTGAAGTAAATGAAGAAGATAAAATATTGGTTCAAAATGCAATAAACTTGATAGATGAGGCTGTAAATGAAGTACGCACTATTTCACACAATATGATGCCAGCCGCACTCATGGAATACGGATTGGTTTCTGCTATTAAATCATTTACTAATACAATAAATGAGTCTAAAGCACTTCATATTAATTTTAACTACAAAGGAATGGATAACCGATTAGAGGAAAATAAAGAAATTGCATTATATAGAGTTGTTCAAGAAATTCTAAACAACATGATTAAATATGCTAAAGCAGATAAAATTAATATAGCATTAAATCGAATAAACAACAAGGTACACCTATTAATTTCGGATAACGGAAAAGGTTTTGATACAAGTACCATCCATCAAAGTAAAGGTATTGGTTGGCGAAATGTTTTTTCAAGAGTATCTATGATAAATGGTGAAATTGATGTTATTTCTGCTCAGGGAAAAGGAACAGATATCCGAATTGATGTAATTATTTAAATATGGAAACACCTGTAAAAATAATGATTGTAGATGACCATCAAATGTTTATTGATGGAATAAAATCATTGCTTCGAAAAGAGAAACACTTACAAGTTGTGTCTGAGTACCTTTGTGCTGAAGATGCACTAGAGCAGCTTAAAAAAGATACTGTTGATATTGTTGTTACCGATATTAGTATGCCAGGAATGAGTGGTATAGAATTTACTAGAATAATAAAATCTACTTATTCCAATTTAAAAGTACTTGTGCTATCGATGCATAATGACAAAGAAGTTGTTGGCGAAATAATGATGAGTGAAGCTGATGGCTATATCCTCAAAAATACGGGAAAACAAGAACTTATTGAAGCACTAACTAAAATTACAGACAATGGTACTTATTACAGCAAAGAAATCTTGTCGGTTATGGTAAACAAAGTAAAAAAAGAACGGAAAATTGAAGCCGAAACAAATATACTGACTGATAGAGAAGTAAAAGTTCTCGAATTAATTTGTCAAGAATATAGTAGTCAAGAAATTGCAAACAAACTTTTTATCGGAAGACGAACAGTTGATACACATCGTCAAAATATTCTCCAAAAAACAAAAGTAAAAACCATTGTAGGCCTTATTAAATATGGCATAAGAAACGGGTTTACCTCAAACATCTAATAGCACTCAACCTACTTCTACTATAACTCCTCCGTAATCCTACGGATATAAAATCAGTACAATTACCTATTTTATTAACTATATATAAGAGGTAATTTTGCTGTATAAAAAAATTAAAATACTTATTTTAATTCGACGTTGTAAACCATAACTCAAAAAAACATTACCCTATTATGAAAAACTTATTTATTGTATTCTTTTTATTATCTATCAACACAAAATGTTCAAGTCAAACTAAAGCAGAAACACTTCAATCTTTAAATGACAAAATAGATATACATAAGCTTTATGATAGCGAAAAAAATTACAACTATTTACTTCATGAAGTTGATTTTAATCATAACAAAACGATTAAATTTATACAATTCTGTACAGCTTTTAAACTTTGCTCAACAGCATATTATTTGACCGCGAAAGAGTATTCAGAAATAACAGTCAAGCAAAAAGCAGAAAGTAAATACATTCAAATATTTTTCCCCAATAATTCTATTGAAACTAAAAAGATTAATATAAAAACTGAAGAACATTTCGATGGAGAAACAACTTCTAGTATAACAATTTTTCTAGAAAAGAATATATCAGAATCTGAAGTTAATAAAATAAAAAAGGGATTTGTTGATTTATTTAAAATCTATAATATTAAAAGAAAGGACATTTTGGACTAAAGTCCAATTATTTTAATGTATCTCAATACTGTTGCAAGATGGACTTTATTCCGATGAAAAAAAAAGAATTCAAGTGTGATTATCCAAATGTGATCTATAGCTCGAAATTGACATAAAATAACCATTATTAAAACCTTTTTACATTTCTTTCTTTTACATTGCTACAAAATAAGATAGCTACTGAATGTATGAATTTTCCATAGCTTTTCTAAAGCCATTTAAAAGGGTGCAAATGTTGACGACTTAAGAGTAATGCCTAAAATTGTTTTTGCCAAGTTGTAACTAGTATTTTAATACTATTGGAATTAAATTTTTAATTTTATAAAAAAACAAAAAACATGAAAATATTACTAATCCTCTTCCTAACGGCAACCTCTATTATAAGTTCTCCTAACACCAATGATTCATTGTCAAATAATGAAGTTAATGTGGTAATTTCTAATGAAAAAATGGCAAGTATAGTCAGTGTTACTTCGTCAGGGATGGAGAATAATTATACCTTTAGCGTGAGCATTTCTAGTCCAGATACAGGATGTAGTCAATATGCAAATTGGTGGGAGGTAGTGAAAGAAGATGGAACACTTTTATATCGTAGAATCTTAGGTCACAGTCACGTAAATGAACAACCGTTTGTTAGGTCTGGTGGAGCTATAAATATAGTTAGTGATCAAGTCGTAATTGTCAGAGCTCATATGAATACTTCTGGTTATGGGATTAAAGCTTTTATTGGGTCTGTTAGTAATGGATTTACGGAAACTATACTTGATAATGAGTTTGCTAAAATCCTTGAGACAGTTTCGCCTCTACCAGATGGGTGTGCTTTTTAAGATTTAAAGATAGAATAGTAGAAATAATAGATTGGTCACGGAAACCCATAGAAAGACAATATATAACGATTATCTCTTTATTGTTACCAAACCTGAGAACCACTCTACTTTTTTTACTTAGATAAATTAAAAAAGGTATTTGTTGATTTATATAAAATGTATAATATTGAAAAAAATGGCCTTTTGGACTAAAAGTCAATTATTAATAATGTCCATAAAATTGTTGTGTAGATGCTCTTTACTTCGATTGAAAAAAAGAGGAATCCAAGCGTACTTACTCAAACGTATCGCTACAGTTCACAACAACATGTATAAAACATAGCTAATAAGTTCTAAATTCAAAGGTTTGTGCTTATTTACAAAGACCACCAAATTTTTAATTTGGCTTTTTAAATAGAAAAGATAAAAACAAAATAAAAAATTAGGCTCTGTGTTTATCCCGAAATGTAGTACATTTAAACACGCTACGTTTCATACACAAACCGTTAGCGAAACATAAAAAACTGCCGAGGTTTATCTTGAGCGACAGTCGAAAGGCAGGAATGACATTTTGTTTTACTTAAAAAAAGAATCTACAAACTCGTGTTTGTTAAAAACTTGTAAATCATCAATTCCTTCTCCTACTCCAATATATTTTACAGGAATTTGAAACTGATCTGAAATTCCGATGACAACTCCACCTTTTGCTGTTCCGTCTAATTTGGTAACAGCCAAACAAGTTACTTCGGTAGCTTTTGTAAATTGTTTTGCTTGTTCAAAAGCATTTTGTCCGGTTGATCCATCCAACACTAATAATACATCATGAGGTGTATTATCAACAACCTTTTGCATTACATTTTTAATCTTTACCAACTCGTTCATTAAGTTGACTTTATTATGCAATCTCCCTGCAGTATCAATAATAACAACATCTGCATTTTGTGCTTTTGCAGATTGCAACGTATCAAATGCTACTGAAGCTGGATCTGAACCCATTTCTTGGCGTACCAAAGGAACATCTACTCTATCTGCCCAAACTTGTAATTGATCAATTGCCGCTGCTCTAAATGTATCTGCTGCTCCTAAAACTACTTTTAAGCCTTTCTTTTTAAACTGAGAAGCCAACTTACCAATGGTAGTCGTTTTTCCAACTCCGTTTACGCCAACAACCATAATTACATATGGTTTTTTATCTGCTGGAATTGTAAAATCGGTTTGATCTTCAACATTTGTTTCAGACAATAGACCCGCAATTTCTTCTCTTAAAATCTGGTTTAATTCTTCAGTTCCCAGGTATTTATCTTTTGCAACACGTGCTTCAATTCTGTCAATAATTTTTAAGGTGGTATCTACACCAACATCAGAGGTTACTAATACTTCTTCTAAATTATCTAAAACATCATCATCTACAGTTGATTTTCCTGCAACTGCTTTTGATAATTTAGTAAAGAAAGTAGATTTGGTTTTTTCCAATCCTTTGTCTAGCGTTTCTTTTTTCTCTTTTGAAAATATATTTTTTAAAAAGCTCATTATTATTTTTTAGAAAATCAAAAATACGGTTTTATTAAACATAAAAAAAGCTACTCTCAATAGAAAGTAGCTTTATAATATTTTTATATAAAGTAATTACTTTTTAGCTAAAAAGTCATTTACTTTAGCAGGATCCATAATTGCTTCAACAAAAGTATAAGCTCCGGTTTTTGGAGATTTTACCATTTTGATTGCTTTAGATAATCTCTTTGATCCTGTCTGTAACGACGCTACTGATTTCTTTGCCATGACTTATACTATTTATTTGATTTCTTTATGAACTGTCATCTTCTTTAAGATTGGGTTAAATTTCTTAACCTCTAATCTGTCTGGAGTATTCTTTTTATTTTTCGTTGTAATATATCTAGAAGTACCTCTTTCTCCTGAAGCTTTATGCTCTGTACATTCTAAAATTACCTGAACTCTATTTCCTTTTTTTGCCATCTCGGTTTCCTTTTTTAAGGTTGGATTTATTTAGTTAAAAATCCATTAGCTCTAGCTTCTTTTAAGACAGCAGAGATTCCTTTTCTATTAATATTTTTTAAAGCAGAAGCAGAAATTTTTAATGTAATCCATTTATCTTCTTCTGGAATATAAAAACGCTTTACCATTAAGTTAGCGTCAAATTTTCTTTTGGTTCTGTTCAATGCATGAGAAACATTGTTTCCAACCATTGCTTTTTTTCCTGTAAGTTCACAAACTCTAGACATCTTCTGACAGTATTTTAGTGTTATTTCTAAACGAGGTGCAAATTTAAGTAATTTTTAAAGATACCACAAAACAATTTCAACTATTTTTTATAATTTCTTTTTGTAAAATTTCTAAGGATTTATTTACGGTTCTATTTATTACTTTTTCTCTTGGTTGACCAAAGTTAAATTCTTCTACAATAACGTTTATTTTTGTAGCCAAAGCAATAAAAACTACACCAATTGTTTTATCAGTTTTGTCTGTTGTTGGTCCCGCATTTCCTGTTACTGCAATGGCATAATCTGTGTCTAATTTTTTCATTGTTGCAAACGCCATTTCTTTTGCTACCTCTTTACTTACAACGGTAAATTTTTTAATAGTGTTTTCAGAAATCCCCAACATACTTTTTTTAGCTTCTGCAGAATAGGCTACAAAACTCCCTTTAAAATAAGCTGATGAGCCAGGAACTGAAACCAATGTTGAAGCAATACTTCCTCCTGTTAAACTTTCTGCTGTGGCTATTGTTTTTTGTTGTTGAATTAACAATTCGCCAACTCTTTTTTCAATGGAATCTCCATCTTCCAATCCAACAATAATCTCTGGAATTAAATGCTGAATTTCAGACACTTTTTCTTGCAACTCTTTTTCTAAAATCTCTTTATCATTTCCATTACCCGATAAACGTAATCTTACTTTTCCGAAAGATGGCAAATACGCTAATTTGATATTTTCTGGTAAGTTGTCTTCAACTTCTGCTATTCGTTCTGCAATAACACTTTCTCCTTGACCATAGGTCATAATGGTTTTATGGCTGATAAATGACAACTTAAATTGCTTTTGAATTCTTGGCAAAACCTCATTAGTCATCAATCCTTTCATTTCGTAAGGAACTCCAGGCAACGATACAAAAACGGTATCATTTTCGTAAAACCACATTCCTGGTGCTGTGCCATAAATATTCTTTAAATACGACGCTTTTGATGGTAATTGTGCTTGATATCTTTGAATTTCTTTAAATGGATGGTTTATTTTTTGAAACAATTCTTTAATATGCTCAACAACTTTTGGATATTCCACAAGTTTAGTATCATTAAAATATTCTGCAATCGTTTTTTTTGTGATATCATCTTTCGTTGGTCCTAAACCGCCTGTTAAGATTACTATATCAACTCTTTCTTGTGCTTCTTTTAAAGCGTTTAAAATATGTTGTTTCTCATCTTGAATCGATGTAATTTGATACACAGAAACTCCTATTTTATTTAATTCAACTCCAATCCATTGCGAATTGGTATCAACAATTTGACCAATTAGGATTTCATCTCCAATGGTAATGATTTCTGCTTTCATTTATTTTTAAGTTACAAAGGCTCAAAGATTTAAAGTTCTTCTTTTAACTTTTTGTGATTTATTTTCTCTGTTTTGACTTAAGTGTTCTCGATACATCACGCTAAAAGGCGCGACACTCGAACGGACAAACTATTTACTGATAACTATTAATTGTTCATTGATAATTGCTCACTGATAACTGATAACTGATAACCGATAACCAAATATCACTTCACTCTAATTTGAAATGCTTTATTTCCTTCAATTGTTCCGGTTAAAATATCGTTTTCTACAACTTTTCCCACTCCGGATGGAGTTCCTGTAAAAATAATATCGCCTTTTTTTAAAGTAAAGAACTGAGAAACATAAGAAATTAATTCATCAATTTTCCACAACATGACTTTTGTATTTCCGTCTTGTACAATGCCACCGTTTTTATCTAATTGGAATTTTAAATTTTCTAAATCGAATTGTTCTTTTGGATAAAACTCACCAATAACTGCACTTCCATCAAAAGCTTTTGCTTTTTCCCAAGGGAAACCATTTTCTTTGCATTGTTGTTGAATGTCTCTTGCCGTAAAATCAATTCCTAAACCAATTTTATCATAATATTTGTGTGCAAATTTTGATTCGATATGTTTACCAACTTTATTAATTTTTACCAAAACCTCCACTTCATAATGTACATCATTAGAAAATGGCGGAATAAAAAATGGGTTTTTCCTAGGTAAAATTGCAGAATCTGGTTTCAGAAAAATAATTGGATTTTCTGGTCTTTCGTTTGCTAATTCTTCGATATGTTTTGCGTAGTTGCGCCCAATACAGATTATTTTCATCTTTATTATTAAAAACTTCTTTACAAATAAAGTGAAGCAATATTAAATATTACTTATTTATAATAATTCTTTCGATTTTTTCCAATGCACATCCATTTCATCCAAAGACATATCAGAAAGCTCTTTGCCTTCTTTTTTTGCGGCATTTTCTAAGAATTGGAATCGCTTAATGAATTTTTTGTTGGTTTTTTCCAACGCATTTTCTGGGTTTACGCCGATAAAACGTGCATAATTTATCATAGAAAATAAGACATCACCAAATTCTGATTCTATATTTTCTGTATTCTTGTTTTTAACTTCTTCGTTGAGTTCAGACAACTCTTCTTGCACCTTTTCCCAAACTTGTTGAGGTTCTTCCCAATCAAAACCAACACCAGCAACTTTATCTTGAATTCGGTTTGCTTTTACAACCGCAGGCAAACTTTTCGGAACACCTTCTAAAACAGAAGTTTTACCTTCTTTTAGTTTTAGTTTTTCCCAATTTTGTTTTACTTCTTCTTCATCTTTAACAACAACATCGCTGTAAATATGTGGATGTCTATCAACCAATTTATCAGAAATTGCATTGGCAACATCACTAATATCAAAGGCTTTTTTCTCGCTTCCTATTTTTGCATAAAAAACGATGTGTAATAACACATCGCCCAATTCTTTTTTAATTTCTTCTAAATCGTTATCTAAAATTGCATCAGCCAATTCGTAGGTTTCTTCAATCGTTAAATGTCGTAACGATTCTAGGGTTTGTTTTTTATCCCACGGACATTTCTCTCGAAGCTCGTCCATAATACCTAACAACCTATTAAAAGCTTCTAATTGTTGAGCTCTAGAATTCATTTATGCTTTTTCTATTGATTCTTCAGTAGTTTCTGATGATAATTTTGCAGTAGAAAAATCAAATTCTGCAGCAATTAGCATATTGTACCATTGTATAATCTTTTTAATGTTTGATGTGTACACACGTTCTTGATCAAAATCGGGTAAAATTTCAGAGAAAAAAGCTGTTAATTTTGCGCCACTTTCTTTATGACTAATCGTTTCTTTTCCTTCTTCTTTTTCGAAAATTGATTTGAAAACGGTTAACAAAGGTACTTCTTCTTCGTACGTAAAAATGGCAATATTTTCTAACAAACTCACATTTTGAGTAGATAGAATTGCAAATCGTTTTTTGTCTGATAAAGATTCAACAACAATTCCTGTTTTGGTTTGTGAAACTACATGAAACAAACCTGGTTTACCGGTAACGGCAATAATTTTATTAAACTCCATAAATTGTGTTTTTTTGTGTCTTCTCGAGCGGAGTTAAGAGGTTATTAAAATCGAATTTTAAAACAGTTCTCGACTCCGCTCGAACGGACATTATATTTTTATTTCTTTTTTAATTTTGGGAAACGCATTCTGTAATCTGCTGTTATTTTCCCTTTTGATATGTTTTCTAATTTCTTTTTGATCAATCGTTTCTTAAGTGAAGATAATTTATCTGTAAATAAAATTCCTTCTATATGATCGTATTCGTGCTGAAAAACTCTTGCCGCTAATCCACTTAAAGTTTTGGTGTGTTTTTTAAAGTTTTCATCAACATATTCAAATGTAACTTCTTCTTGTCTAAACACATCTTCTCTTATGTCTGGAATACTTAAACAACCTTCGCTAAAAGCCCATTCGTTACCTTTCTCTTCAATAATTTCTGGGTTGATAAACACATGCTTAAACTCTGCCAAAAAAGCTCTTTCTTCTTCGTCTAAATCTTCGTCTTCTGCAAAAGGAGAAGCGTCTATAATAAATAACCGGATTGCTTTACCAATTTGCGGAGCTGCCAAACCAACACCATGAGCATTGTACATGGTTTCTTTCATGTTGGCAATTAAAATATCTAATTCTAGATACTCTTTGTCAATTTCTTTTCCTACTTTTCTTAAAACAGGATCACCGTAAGCCACTATTGGTAATATCATTTAGTATAAAATTTGGTTGCAAAAATACAATTTAGAATTACGAATTACCAATTTTTGAATTACGAATTTTAAAGATGTGTTCTTTTTTGAGTTTTATGAGATTGCTTCACTAGGTTCGCAATGACAATTTGGTGCGTCATTACGAGGAGTTTTCGACGAAGTAATCTGTACTTTTAATTGTGAGATTGCTTCACTTTTCTTGTCTTAAACGAGACAGTCGAAAGGTTCGCAATGACTAATTAAGTAATATTTGCAGCAATGATGCTAATTTATTTATTATATAAATAAGATTGTAAAATTATTGTTGCGCTTATTTCGTCAATCAATTCTTTGTTCTGACGTTGTTTTTTCTTCATTCCACCATCTAACATTGTTTGAAAAGCCATTTTTGAAGTAAACCGTTCATCAACTCGTTGTATAGGAGTTGTTGGGAATTTTTTTTTTAGTTTTTGTAAAAAAGGCGCAATTAAAACTTCACTTTCGCTATCGGTATTGTCCATTTGTTTTGGCAAACCAACTAAAAATAATTCAACTTTTTCTTTTTGAGTATAGTCTTTTAAAAAAGCAATCAAATCTTTTGTAGCAACAGTTGTTAATCCAGAAGCAATAATTTGCAGTTGGTCTGTAACAGCGATTCCTGTTCTAACTTTACCAAAATCGATGGCTAAAATTCTACTCATTAGTTTTGTTTTTGCAAAAATAAGGATTTTAAACAGGATAAAATTTTCTGTTTAAAAAATGTATCTTCGCTTAGATTTTTACAGATAGATTTATATTTGCAGAAAGATACTTTACAAAATGGAAAACTTAAGAGAAATAATAGAAAAAGCTTGGAACAATAGAGCGTTATTAAAAGAAAAAGAAACAATTTTAGCAATACGGAAAGTAATCGATTTATTAGATGCTGGAACGTTAAGAGTTGCTGAACCAACTTCTGATGGCTGGCAAGTTAACGAATGGGTTAAAAAAGGCGTTGTTCTGTATTTTCCAATTCAGAAAATGGAAACTTTAGAAGCTGGTATTTTTGAATATCACGATAAAATTCCGTTGAAGAGAAATTATGCAGAAAAAGGAATTAGAGTAGTCCCAAATGCGGTTGCTCGTTATGGTGCTTATATTTCTGCTGGAACTATTTTAATGCCAAGTTATGTAAATATTGGAGCTTATGTAGATCAAGGCACAATGGTAGATACTTGGGCAACAGTTGGTAGCTGTGCGCAAATTGGTAAAAATGTACATTTATCTGGTGGCGTTGGAATTGGCGGAGTTTTAGAACCGTTACAAGCTGCACCAGTTATTATAGAAGACGGCGCTTTTATTGGTTCTCGGTGTATTGTTGTAGAAGGCGTTAAGATAGAAAAAGAAGCCGTTTTAGGAGCAAATGTTGTGTTGACAATGAGTACCAAAATTATAGATGTTACTGGTGATAAACCGATTGAAATGAAAGGAATTGTTCCTGCTCGTTCGGTAGTAATTCCTGGAAGTTATATCAAAAAATTTGCAGCAGGAGAATACAATGTTCCGTGTGCATTAATTATTGGCAAACGAAAAGAAAGCACCAATAAAAAAACATCCTTAAATGATGCCTTACGCGAATATGATGTAGCCGTTTAGTTTTATGACAAAAATCACAGCAATTATTCCAACTTTTAATGAAGAATCTAATATTCAAAGAGCATTAGATTCGGTTGATTTTGCTGATGAAATTATTGTCATTGATTCTTTTAGTACAGATAAAACAGTTGAAATTGTAAAAAAAACAAACGCAATTTTACTACAAAGAACATTTGATGATTTTTCAAATCAAAAGAATTTTGCCATTGAAAAATCTTCAAATAAATGGATTTTTTTACTAGATGCAGATGAAACTATTTCACAAAATTTAAAAAAAGAAATTGCACAAACGGTAACTTCTACAAACAATTTTAATGCGTATTATATTTATAGAAGCTTTTTCTTTAATGACAAAAAACTAAACTTTAGTGGTTGGCGAAGAGATAAAGTTATTCGATTATTTAAAAAAGATAAATGTAAATATGTAGGTAAAGTTCATGAAGAAATTTCTACAAACGGAGAAATAGGTTTTTTAAAAGAAAAAATCAATCATTACTCGTATAAAAATTACCATCAATATAAAAATAAACTTAAAAGTTACGCAAAACTACAAGCGCAAGAATTGTTAGAAAAAGGATTATTTGTTACACCCTATCATTTGTTTTTAAAACCATTTGTTCGTTTTTTTATTCAGTTTTTTATTCAACTTGGATTTTTAGATGGTACAAGAGGATTTATAATTTCTTGGGCTCATGCATTTGGGGTTTGGAGAAGATATGTTGAGGTGTTAAATTTAAAATATAGAACTCTTAAAATTGTAAAAAATCCGATTGAAAACTTTGAAGTAAATTCTGCAGACAAAGACATTTCAATTATTATAGTAAATTATAAAAGTTGGAAACATCTAAAAAACTGCTTGGATTCGTTAACTTATTTTAAACAAGAAAAATTCACTTTTGAAGTTATTGTTGTTGATAATAATTCTAATGACGGAAAGTTAAAAGAATTTTTAAAAAAATATACGCAGTTTAAATTTGTAGAAAATACAGGAAACAATGGTTTTGCTAATGGATGTAATTTTGGAGCAATTAAATCTGTGGGTAAAAACATGTTGTTTTTAAATCCAGATACCATTGCAAATGAAAACGAAATCTATAAAATGCTAATCAATTTAAACAGCAATGAAAACTACGGAATTGTATCTTGTAATCAATTAAATAACAACGGTTCTTTTGAAGATGTTGATAGAGTTTTTCCAGGAGCATTCACTTTATTCGGGATTACTAGAGCGATTTATAGACTTTTTACAAAAGAAACAAAACAAGATGATGAAAAGATTTTTCCTGATTGGGTTTCTGGTTCTGTTGTTTGTATTTCCAGAAAATGGTTTCAAAAAATAAATGGCTGGAATGAAGATTATTGGATGTATTTTGAAGATGTAGATTTATGTAAAAAAGTAAAAGATGCAAATGGAGAAGTTGTTTTACTAAAAAATGTAAACATCATTCACAATCATGGAGGAGCATCAAGAATAAACATAAAAACATCAAAAATTACCAAATCAGAAGTGTTGATTTCTAAACATGTATATATTAGAAATCACTTTAAAGGATTGACACGATTTTTGTTATTGTGTTTATTAGTTTTTATGAGTTCTATTTCTAAAATACTTTTAGCTGTAATCGGAATTTGTTTCTTTTTTATACCTAAACTAAAATTAAATCTATATTTGTTTATAGAATTGATAAAATATTATAGTCATTCATTAAAAAAAGGAACCTGGTTGAGTAAAAGATCAATGAATTTACCTTTTAAAAAAGAGCAATAAACCCAAACAGTATGGATATTAAAGACGCAGAATATTATAAAAATGTAAGACCAGAAATGTTAGGTTTTATACCGAAAACGGCAAAAACTATTTTAGAGATTGGCTGTGGATCTGGTAATTTTTCTGCTCAATTGGTAAAAGATGGAGTAGAAACTTGGGGGGTTGAGCCTTTTGAAGAATCAGCAAAGGAAGCAGTACAAAAATTAACAAAAGTATTAATTGGAACGCTTGATGAAGTGTTAAATGAATTGCCAGATAATTATTTTGATGCAATTGTAATGAATGATGTAATTGAACATTTATTAGAACCGTGGGATGATATTGTAAACTTAAAATCTAAATTAAAAAAAGACGGAGTTTTAGTTACTTCAATTCCGAATGTTAGATATTCTAAAAACCTTTTTAAACTGATTTTTAAAAGAGATTGGAAATATACAGACGATTTAATTTTAGATAGAACGCATTATCGTTTTTTTACAAAGAAAAGTATTAAAAGAATGTATAAAGATTGTGGTTATAACATCCAAAGTATAAAAGGAATTAATACGACAAAATCATTTTTATATTTTCCGTTTGCAGTATTGTTTAACATTATATTATTAGGATCTCAGTTTGATATGTTTTTTATGCAACATGCAACTGTAGCAAAGAAAAACGAATAAAATAAACGATTTTGAACTCAGAAGAAATTCAACATTATTTATCAGTATTAAGAAAAGGGAAAACACTTTTATACCCAACAGATACTGTTTGGGGAATTGGTTGTGACGCAACAAATTCTAGTGCAGTTTCAACGATTTTTAAAATCAAACAACGAGTAGAAAGTAAAAGTCTAATTATTTTGGTTGATTCTTTTAAAATGCTTTCTGATTATGTAGAAAATATTCCAGAAAAAGCAATTGAAGAACTAGAAAAAGCGACCAGACCAACAACAATTATTTATAACAATCCAAAAGGATTGGCTAAAAATTGTGTTTCATCAGACAACACCATTGCAATTAGAATTGTACAAAACAATTTTTGTAAAGCGTTAATTAAAGCATTCAAAAAACCAATTGTTTCTACATCGGCAAATATAAGCGGAGAACCAACTCCAAAATCATTTTCAGAAATAAGCACAACTATTTTGGATAGCGTAGATTATATAGTAAATTTGCAGCAAGAAATAATAACAACAGCTTCATCAAGAATTCTTAAAGTTACTGATGATATAGTAAAAGTTATTAGAGAATAATTCTATGCAACAACAATTTTACAAAGACGCAATTTCGGCTTCAATTTTTAATTATATTTCAAAAGCTTCACAAGAATTAGATATAAAAAGCTATGTAATTGGTGGGTTTGTGCGCGATTATTTATTAGAAAGAGGAACGGCAAAAGATGTAGATGTTGTTGCTGTTGGTAGCGGAATTGAATTGGCAGAAAAAGTTGCCGAAATTTTACCAACTAAACCTAAAGTACAAGTTTTTAAAACATACGGAACAGCAATGTTGCGTTATAAAGACATCGAAATTGAATTTGTTGGCGCAAGAAAAGAATCGTATTCAGAAGAAAGTAGAAATCCAGAAGTTAAAGAAGGAACGTTACAAGACGATCAAAATCGTAGAGATTTTACCATAAATGCCTTGGCTTTAAGTTTAAATAAAGAGGATTTTGGTTTGTTGCTAGATTCATTTAATGGCGTAAAAGATTTAAAAGCTAAAATTATTAGAACGCCTTTAGAGCCAAATATTACGTATTCTGATGATCCTTTACGGATGATGCGCGCCATCCGATTTGCAAGTCAATTGCATTTTACAATTGAACCAAAATCGTTAGCTGCAATTTCTAAAAATGCTGAGCGATTAAATATCATTACCAAAGAGCGAATTGTAGATGAACTCAATAAAATGATGCTTTCTGCAACACCTTCTGTAGGATTTTTATTATTAGAATCAACCAAGTTATTACCGTTGATTTTACCAGAATTGATCGCTTTAAAAGGAGTAGAAGAAGTAGAAGGTCAAAAACATAAAGATAATTTTTATCACACCTTAGAAGTAGTTGATAATATTTCTAAAAATACAGAAGATATTTGGTTGCGTTGGGCAGCTTTACTACATGATATTGGAAAAGCACCAACAAAAAAGTTTACCAAAAAAGTTGGTTGGACATTTCATGCACACGAATTTGTGGGTTCTAAAATGGTGTTTAAATTGTTTAAACGCTTAAAATTGCCGTTGAATAACAAAATGAAATTTGTTCAAAAAATGGTCCTGTTAAGTTCTCGTCCAATTGTGTTAGCTAGCGAAGTAACAGATTCTGCCATTAGACGTTTAATTTTTGATGCAGGAGATGATATTGAATCGTTAATGACATTATGTGAAGCAGATATTACAACTAAAAACCCAGCAAAATTTAAACGTTATCACAAGAATTTCGAGTTGGTTAGAGCTAAAATAAAAGAAGTAGAAGAACGTGATCAAGTTCGTAATTTTCAACCTCCAATTTCTGGTGAGTTGATTATGAAAACCTTTAATTTAAAGCCTTGTAGAGAAATTGGTCAATTAAAAGAAGCCATAAAAGAAGCTATTTTAGAAGGTGTAATCCCGAATGAATATGAAGCTTCTTATCAATTTATGATAGAGAAAGGAAAAACTATTGGTTTAAAGCAAGTCTAAACTTGTTTGGTAGATTTAAAGTAAGCTTCTAACACTTTTAAAGAAATAATTTTTTCTAATTTTTTATCTTGAAAACGAGTAACCCAAGCTTGAGCATTTTTAATAATTGTCAGTGCTTTTTCTTCATGTTTGGTATAATATTCCATTTTTTCAAGTAAATCAGAATAGTCATCTTTTAAATGTACATAATGTACATTAGGAACTAATTTCCCTTCCATAAACCAAGTCTCAAATTTAGGAGTTGGCATAAAACATAAAGAATTAGAAGAGAAGATCCATTTTAAATTTGTTGCAACATCATGTCCTTCAATAGATAAAATGAATTTATACTGTAACTGCTCTTCAATAGAAATAAACGGTTTTGCCCAATCTGGATTTTCATTATGCAAAGGGATATTACCAATATTACACTTAGGATGATTGTAAAATTCTTTAACTAAAGTCCTTCTATTTTCTTTATGAATATAACCTCGCCAAACGGCTTTGTTTTTCTTTTCTGAAAACGGAATTACATCATTTACAAAATAGTAATGCCGTAAAGCATCTAATTTCATAATCACAGAATTTCCAGAATGATTTATGGGCCTACTTTTAACAATGGTTAAAGTATCTTGATTTTCTTGAACATCACCAAATTTGAATTTTATCTTCAAATTATTTTTAAAATAACGCGTGTATTGAACCAAGTCAAAATAATACATAGTCCCTTTTTTAGGGCGTTTAAAGTCTTTTAAAGCAATTGCATTAGCTGCTAATTGTCCGTTATTATTTGTAATATAATAAGAAATCCTTTCCTTAATTTCTTCTTTAGGATATTTATTTACTTCTTGTAGTAAATACTTTAGTTTACGTTGAGAAAAGTAATTGGGAATTAAAGAGTTAAATATGTTATTGACATAAAAATAAAAATTTTTCATCAATCTAAATTTTGCATAGTTACTAACTTAAAATAATCTCCTTTTGCGTTTAATAATTCGTCGTGTTTTCCTTGTTCTATAATTTTTCCTTTTCTAAGAACTAAAATTGTATCTGCTTTTTGTATGGTAGATAAACGATGTGCAATAACCATAGATGTTCTGTTTTGCATCATTTTTTCTAGCGCCAATTGAACTAATTGTTCAGATTCTGTATCTAAAGCAGATGTTGCTTCATCCAACACCATAATTGGTGGATTTTTAAGTACGGCTCTGGCAATACTTAAACGTTGTTTTTGCCCACCAGAAAGCATATTTCCACTATCTCCAATATTAGAATTGTATTGGTTTGGTAATTCTTTTATAAACTCATGTGCATTGGCAATTTTTGCAGCTTCTATAATTGCTTCTTCAGTTGAATTCTCAGATCCTAAAGCGATATTATTTAAAACAGAATCATTAAAGAGAATAGAATCTTGTGTTACAATTCCCATTAATTTTCGTAAAGAGTCTTTTGTAATGTTTTTGATATTTACACCATCAATAAAAATGGCACCCTCATTTACATCATAAAATCGTGTAATTAAGTTGGTTAATGTGGATTTTCCGCTTCCAGATTGTCCAACTAAAGCTACCGTTTTTCCTTTAGGAATAGTTAAAGAGAAATTCTTTAAAACATATTCATCTTGATATTTAAAAGAGATATTATCAAAGACTATTTCTGATTCAAAATTAGTTTTTACAATTGCATTCGGAATGTCAGAAATAGGGTTTTCAGTTTCTAAAATATCCATTACTCTTTCTGCAGAAGCATTTCCTCTTTTAATACTATAAATAGCATTAGATATGTCTTTAGCTGGAGTTAAAATATTGTATGCCAAAGCCATAAAACCAATAAATGTACCGCCTGTTATTTCTTTATCAATTAATACCATTTTACCACCATACCATAAAATTACGGTAATAACCAATATCCCTAGAAATTCACTAGTAGGAGAAGCCAAATTTTGCTTAAACATTAAACTATTCATGTTTTTAAATAGTTTATTAGAAGAGATTTCAAACTTTTTCATAAACCTTTTTTCGGCAGTAAAACTCTTAATAATTTTTAACCCAGTTAATGTCTCTTCTACATGTGATAAAAAAACGCCATTTTCTTTTTGAACTTTATCAGAATCTGAACGTAATTTTTTACCGATAAAAGAAATTAATAAACCCGAAAGGGGAATAAAAATAAAAATAAACAAAGTTAGTTTTGCACTAATTAAATACATTGCAGCTAGTGTTGTAATAATAATTAATGGCTGTTTTACAAACATTTCTAATACGCTCAAAAACGACCATTGAATTTCTTGTATATCATTGGTTATTTTAGAAAGCGTATCTCCTTTTCTTTTTTCGGTAAAAAAAGAAATAGGCAGTGTAACCACTTTTTCATAAACACTATTTCGTAAATCTTTTACAACTCCATTTCTTATAAAAGTCATAAAATACAGTGCTATGTAATTTGCTAGATTTTTAAAGAAAAACATAATAGCAATCGTTGCACAAACAATACCTAAAACAATAATTTCGCCATTTTCTTTTTGTTCAATTTGTTGTGTAACAAAAAAGTTTAAACTGTTTTCTAAATAAGGTTTAATTTCAGAAAACCCATTATATATTGGTGCTTTATAAACGCGTTCATTTGTTTGAAATAAAATGTTAAGCATGGGTATAAAAGACACTAAACTCAATGTGCTAAACAAAGCATAAAATATATTGCTAATAATATTAAGAACAGTATATTTCTTATAAGGATAAATAAATTTGATTACTTTTTTGAAATTATTCATAGTAGTTGTAAAAAGATAGTATAAAATTATTTATTTTTCCCAGTCTAAAAATTTTTGTGTTTGAATTTCTTTAATTTTTGGACAGTTAGTATTTAAAGTTTCTCCTAAAAATACTTTCTTATATTTTTCAAGATAAGAAATTGCCATTTTTTTAGAATTAAAAATTTCAACCGCGTATTCATGACATCTTTTAGATGAGAAAAGGTCAACATTTTCGATAGCGCTTGTAAGTTCTTTCCTTTTTTTTGATAAAAACCCAACTTCTTTTGTTATAATCTCAGGAAGAGATCCATAAGGTGTTCCAAATACAGGGCATCCAAAATAAAGACTTTCAATAATGGCTAACCCAAAAGGTTCGTGCCAAAGTACAGGAAAAATCAATCCTTTAGAAAAATTTAAAAAAGAATTTTTTTCTTCTCCTCCAACCATTCCACAAAAAGAACTTCTTGTTGATGTTGTAAAACGAAAGCCCATATTAATATTCAATCGCTTTCCTCCTAGTATTTTTATTCGCTCTTTTTTTGTACTTGTAACTGTTTTAATAGCTCCTTTTACATTTTTTATTCTCCAAGCAGCATCACCTAAAAAATGAAAATAATCTTTTTTAGAAAACGTTGGTTTAGAGTAATCATTCCAATCCAATCCATTATGGACATAAGATTCTGATTGGTATCTGCTTGCATGATTTTTTGAAACAAAAATAGCATTCTTATCAAATGGTGTCGCATCATTTCTGTTTCCATGAATTGTAACCACATAAGGAATCGTTGTTTCCTTATTTTCTAATGGTTCTTCTTGAAAATGGACAACATCTATGTTTTTTGGGATTTGTTTCCAGATATCTTTTTGATTGTCAATAAATAGTACAGGAGCAAAATCACAAGAAGAGCCGTGCTTAACCAAATAAACAACTTCATGTCCTAAGGCAACCAATTCTTTTCCTAAACACCAAATAACACGCTCTGTGCCTCCATATGTTTTAACAGGAATTACTTGGTTATGTACAATCAAAATTCTCATTATAGATTTAATTCTTTTATGATACGTTGAATTTTAGCATCTAATTCATTTTCTGTTTCAATAGCATTTTCAACAGTGTCTAATTTAGATTTTACGCTAAAATAGAACTTTATTTTTGGCTCTGTTCCACTTGGCCTTGCAGCAACTTTTGTTCCGTCTTCTGTTTGATAAATTAATACGTTAGATTTTGGAACATCCATTACAATTTCTTCACCAGTAATTAGATTTTTTTTGATTGATGATTGATAATCACATAAAAACTCAACATTAGAATCATCAATTTGTGTTAATGGATTTTTACGTAAATCAATCATCATTTGTTTGATTTGATTTGCGCCGTCCATTCCTTTTTTTACAATAGAAATTAAGTGTTCTTTGTAAAAATGATTTTTGATGTATAATGCTAATAAATCTTTATAGAAAGAACTTCCGTTTGATTTTGCATTTGCTGCAATTTCACAAGCCAGCAATGTAGAAGTAACGGCATCTTTATCTCTAACAAAATCACCAACCATATAACCAAAACTTTCTTCTCCGCCGCCAATAAATTCTTGGTTAGTAAAATCTTGTATCATTTTGGCAATCCATTTAAAACCAGTTAAACCAACTTTAGTTTCAACTCCATAAGAATTGGCAATTTCATTGACTAAATTTGTTGACACAATTGTAGAACCTACAAATTGATTTCCGTTTAAGTTGCCTTTTATTTTCCATTGTTTGATTAAGAAATCGGTCATCATACTCATCGTTTGATTTCCGTTTAACAACTTCATGTTTCCTTCTAAATCTCTTACAGCAATTCCTAATCTATCAGAATCTGGATCTGTTCCAATCACAATATCGGCATCAATTGTATTGGCTAAATCAATTGCCATTTTTAACGCTTCTGGCTCTTCTGGATTTGGTGATTTTACCGTCGGAAAATCTCCGTTTGGTACTGCTTGTTCTTTTACAATATGGACATTTGTATAACCAGCGCGTTTTAATGCTTCTGGAATTAATGTAATTGATGTTCCGTGTAAAGAGGTAAAAACAATTTTTAAATCAGCTCTGTTTTTAACATCAAAGGTTCCGTTTTTAATTGATGCTTTCCAAAAAGCTTCATCAACTTCAGATCCAATTTTCGTGATTAAATGTTCATTGGCTTTAAAATTAATTTCTGAAAAATCTAATGAATTTACTTCATCAATAATTTTTTTATCATGTGGTGGAACAATTTGTCCGCCATCATTCCAATATACTTTATAACCGTTGTATTCTGGCGGATTATGAGAAGCAGTTAACACAATTCCTGCATCACAATTTAAGTGATTTACAGCAAAAGATAATTCTGGAGTTGGACGTAAATCTTCAAATAAATAGACTTGAATATTATTAGCAGAAAGTACGTCTGCAACCAATTTTGAAAATTCTTTACTGTTATGTCGGCAATCAAAAGCAATAGCAACTTTTAATTTTTTGTTAGGAAAACATTGATGTAAATAATTACTCAATCCTTGCGTTGCTTTACCTAAGGTATATTTGTTAATTCGATTGGTTCCTGCACCCATTATTCCACGCATTCCGCCAGTTCCAAATTCCATATTTTTATAAAATCGATCGGCTAAATCATCAGAATTAGTATCGATTAATTGTTGAATTTCAGTTCTTGTTTCTGAATCAAACGTATCAGAAAGCCAACTTTTTGCTTGTTTTAAAATCTCTTTCATGTAAAAAAAGTATTGTCCGCAAAGATACGGATTTAGATGTTTAAGGTTTCTTTAATAGTGTAATGCTTTTCGTGGCTTTTTGTTTTAATTAAAAGCTCTCCAAGAAAACCTGCTAAAAATAATTGTGTACCAATAATCATGGCTGTTAAAGAAATATACAACCACGGATTATCTGTTATTAAAATTGTTTTTAATCCAGCAGATAATTTATAGAGTTTCATAACTCCAATATAACCAGCTGCTAAAAAGCCAACGGCAAAAACCATACTTCCCCAAAGACCAAAAAAGTGCATTGGTCGTTTGCCAAATTTTGATAAAAAAGAAATAGTAATTAAGTCTAAAAATCCATTTACAAACCGATTCATCCCAAACTTTGTTACACCGTATTTTCTTGCTTGGTGTTGTACTACTTTTTCTCCAATTCTAGTAAAACCTTCATTTTTTGCTAACACAGGAATATATCGATGCATTTCTCCACTTACTTTTACGGTTTTAATAACGATGTTTTTATAAGCTTTTAAACCACAATTAAAATCGTGTAATTTTAATCCAGAAGTTTTTCTAGCAGCAGCGTTAAATAATTTTGATGGAATGTTTTTTCTAATTTTTGAATCGTACCGTTTCTTTTTCCAGCCAGAAATTAGATCGTAATTTTCTTTTGTGATTAAATCGTATAATTCAGGGATTTCTTCAGGATTGTCTTGTAAGTCAGCATCCATTGTAATCACAACATCTCCTTCTGCAAGTTCAAAACCTGCGTCTAAGGCTTGACTTTTTCCATAATTTTTTTGAAACCGAATTCCTTTAACTTCTTCATGTTCTTTTGATAGTTTATCAATTACATTCCAAGAAGTATCTGTGCTGCCATCATCAATAAAAATAACTTCAAAAACATAAGAATTGGATTGCATTACGTTTGCAATCCAACGGTATAATTCTTCTAAAGATTCTTCTTCGTTTAATAAAGGTATAATTACCGATATGTCCATTCGATTCAAAATTATAAGGTTTTGTAAAAACGTAAAGGTAAAACATCCGAAGATATTTTACCTTTATATCGTTTAAATTTTTCTTAAAAACTAGTATTGCTCTTCTGCAGGTTTTTTCATAATTGCTCCTACAATTGCGGAAACAATAAAGCCAATAAAAGCCGCAACAACAATTCCAATTGCCGATGAAATAAATGGTCCTTGAAACTTTTGCATCATTTCTTTTGCTGCATCAATTTGCTCTCCAGACATTCCCTGATCTGTCCAAGTTTGTTCTTGCATCATCAACATTTGTTGCATGTAATCTGGTTCTATAAAATTTGCAAATATTTGTTGATAAACAATTACAATTAATGCACTAATAACGGTTAAGCCAACACCAATTTTTACTGATTGCCCCCAAGACATAAATCCACCGTTATCTAATAAGAATTTTTTATTTGCCATTACAATCAAGGCAATCATTATAAGACCACTTAATACACTAACAGACCAATGTGGTTTTAAATAATCTCCAGTTGCATATACAACTAAGTTAATTAGTACAGAAGCGATACCAAGATATACCCCATAATTTAAAATAATATTTTTACTGTTTGCTTGATTTTCCATTGTGTTTTGATAATTAGTTAGTTATACAAATATATAAATTTCATTTTTGTCAAAGATAAATAAATCAAATTTGATTTATTTACAATTAACTATTTGATTAGTAACTAAAGTACATCTTTTGTTACAAAATAGACAAAAAAAGATTGCGCAATTTTAAAAATGATTGTAAATTTGCAGCGGCAAGTCCTACACAACTAGCTCCCTTTGAATCCTCCAGGGCGGGAACGCAGCAAAGGTATTAGGTTGTAGCAGTGTGATGTAGATAGCTTGCCATTTTTTATGCTCCTAAATCTTTTTCTATCCTAAATCCTTTCCAAAGGAAAGGACTTCAAAAAGCCAACATTTACCTTCTCTTTTTTAGTTTTCTTAATTTAGTTTTAAGATATTTGCTAAACTTTGAATTTTAAATCAAAAATTTTAAATCTTTATATGCCAAAAGTTGTTCTTATTACTGGTGCTACCTCAGGAATTGGAAAATCCGTTGCCAACTATCTTTCTAAAAAAGGAATGGTAGTTTACGGAACAAGTAGAACTCAAAAAGAAGACAAACTTTTGCCATATAAAATGGTAGCTTTAGATGTTTTAAATGCAGCTTCTATTCAAAAAGCAGTTTCTATTATTATTGAAAAAGAAGGAAAAATTGATGTTTTGGTGAACAATGCCGGAATGGGAATTACAGGCCCAATTGAAGAGACACCAACAGAAGAAATGAAAAAGGTTTTTGATACCAATTTATTTGGTGCTGTTGATGTAATGAAAGCTGTTTTACCAGAAATGAGAAAACAAAATTCTGGCAAAATAATTAATGTAACATCAATTGCTGGTTATATGGGATTGCCTTTTCGTGGAGTTTATTCTGCAACAAAAGGTGCTTTAGAATTGATAACAGAAGCTACAAGAATGGAAGTAAAACAATTCGGAATTCATATCGTAAATGTTGCTCCAGGAGATTTCGCAACCAATATTGCAGCAGGAAGATTTCATACACCAGTTTTTGAAAATTCTGCATATAAAAAAACCTATCAAGAAAATTTAGATTTGATGGATGCGCATGTTGATGGCGGAATGAACCCATTAGTGATGGCAAAAGCAGTTTATAACATTATTGAAACTAAAAGCCCGAAAATTCATTATAAAGTTGGCGGATTTATGGAAAAATTCTCCATTGTTTTAAAGCGAGTTTTACCAGATAAAATGTACGAAAAACTACTAATGAACCATTATAAATTGTAAATATTATTTAAAGACCTCACAGGTTTTAAAAACCTGTGAGGTCTTTTTAGATATTGTTTATAAACTACCAATAAATCAATTCCCTTTTTTAAAAGTAACTTAATTTTTGTGGTTATCTTTGTTGCTGGTAAATATGCCTGCGTTAGGGATTGCAATGACATCCTTTTTTGTGCTTTTTAATACTCGTCATTACGAGTGGAGCGAAGTAATCTCTTTAAATATTGAGATTGCCACATCACGCAGAAAAAGCGTGATTCGCAATGACAAAAAAAATATAATGGAAAGCCCGACTTGGTCCTGAATGCTTTCAGGATAAAGTAACGCCTAAGTAATTAAAAATAAAACTAAAATAATATATTATGAAATTTTTTATAGACACAGCAAATTTATCACAAATAGAAGAAGCTCAAGCTTTAGGGATTTTAGATGGCGTTACTACAAATCCGTCTTTAATGGCAAAAGAAGGAATTACAGGAGCAGCAAATATTATCAATCATTACAAAGCAATTTGTAATTTGGTAGAAGGTGATGTTTCTGCAGAAGTAATTGCAACAGATTTTGCAGGAATGGTAAAAGAAGGAGAAGCATTAGCAGCTTTAAATCCGCAAATTGTGGTAAAATTACCAATGATAAAAGACGGAATAAAAGCGTGTAAATATTTTTCGTCAAAAGGAATAAAAACAAATGTAACGTTGGTTTTTTCTGCCGGACAAGCGTTGTTAGCAGCAAAAGCAGGAGCAACTTATGTTTCTCCGTTTATTGGTCGTTTGGATGATATTTCTACCGACGGATTAAATTTAATTTCTGAAATTCGTTTGATTTATGATAATTACGGATTTGAAACTCAGATTTTAGCAGCTTCTGTGCGTCATACAATGCACATTATTGATTGTGCAAAACTAGGATCAGACGTAATGACTGGACCTTTAAGTGCCATTGAAGGATTGTTAAAGCATCCTTTAACTGATATTGGTTTGGCAAAGTTTTTAGAAGATTATAAAAAAGGAAATTAAAGAATAAGTTACAAAGTCGCAAAGTTCAGAATAGTTGCAAAGTAGTCTTTGTAAACGCTTTGTGCTTTTGCAACTTTGTGAACCTTTGCAACTATAATATGTATCCAAAGAAACCTTTAGCACAACTTGTAATTTCAGCTTGTCATCAATTTAAAATTGACACAGTTGTTATTTCTCCGGGTTCTAGAAATGCTCCGTTAACGGTAGGTTTTTCAAATCATCCGAATATAAAAACGTTGAGTATTGTGGATGAGCGTTGTGCTGCTTTTTTTGCATTGGGAATTGCACAGCAAACTCAAAAACCTGTTGCCATTGTGTGTACTTCTGGTTCTGCTTTGTTGAATTATTATCCGGCAATTGCAGAAGCTTTTTACAGCAACATTCCGTTAGTTGTAATTTCTGCGGACAGACCAAAACATTTGATTGATATTGGCGACGGACAAACCATCCGTCAAGAAAATGTATTTCAAAATCATATTTTATTTTCTGGAAATTTAATGGAAGGTGATGTTAAAAAAGAGTTCAATATCAATTTGATTTCAGAAGCTTTACAAACTGCAATTTATAAAAAAGGCCCAATTCATATCAATGTTCCTTTTGATGAGCCTTTATATGAAACGGTTGATAAACTTGAGGAATTTACTTTTCCGATAGTCATTGCGAGTGAAACGAAGCAATCTGTTGATTATTTGGAAATTGCCAAAATTTGGAACGCATCAACCAAAAAAATGATATTGGTTGGTACACATTTTCCAAATATAGTTGCCCAAAATTTAATCAATCATTTTGTAACAGATAATTCTGTCATTATTTTAACAGAAGCCACATCAAATTTAGCATCAGAAAACACCATTAATTCTATTGATAAA
>TARA_R110001599_G_scaffold88359_2_pt1 | contig 26231 bp, 36 predicted proteins | sample TARA_R110001599 | Tara Oceans TARA_R110001599 (sample SAMEA4398360) | marine metagenome | biome: Polar Biome; feature: [MES] marine water layer (ENVO:01000295) within the mesopelagic zone...; material: water (ENVO:00002006), including particulate matter (ENVO:01000060) such as......
AAATGGATCATGCTCGACAGACCTGCCTTATCGTAGGGGCCGCTAGCAAGATCGGCCGAGCCATTGCCAAGCATTATATTGTCCAAGGTGCAAATGTCGTGATCACTGATCCGCTCTTGACCCGAGCCCAAAGAACAGCGACCGACCTTCTGCCAGGCGCGACCAGCCGGCTTTTGCCGACAAGACTGGACATCGCAGACGAGGAAAATCTGTGTACCGTATTCGAAACGGTGATGGGTAACTATGGCAAGATCAGTGTGTTCGTTCTTGTCACCGAGATCGGTACAGCCTGTGACCGGCAGAATATACCGTTTGACGCGTGGAAGTCCCGGTTAGCGCGCCACTTGGGGACTGCGCGTGTCGCTATGCAAACCTGCTTGCCTTACATGGATATCTCTGGCCAGGGCAGGGTGTTGATGGTTCAACCACCTCGTGTCCAAGGTACCACGGCGATCGAGCTTACGAATAATCTGGCCAAGCATGGGCTGGCGCGTACCGTGCACCTTATGGCGCGCGAAGGCAGAAAATATGGGGTCGACGTAGAAATGATTGCCCCAACCCAGACGTCATTGGCGTTTACGCAACCACCCGCGATCAGCGTCAGTAAAAAACAGATGCGCCGCTTTGTCTCAGGCCCCGATTTGAATGTCATCCCACGCGGTCGGAGAATGATTGATGAACGCGAGGCAGACAGAGAACGCTTTTTGCGTGTTTTCCGTTTTAAATCAACCAATAACCCTCCCTTGATGTAAAGCTGATCGATCGTGTGGGACGTGGAGGGGCGCGATCGAGATGGCGGGCCGGTTTTGCACGGAAACGCGAGAGATGGCAGACGATCACGCGCAAGTGACATAATGGTTATTGACCTCCCCCTGCTGGAAGGTTCCATCTAGGGCTTATGAATTTCGTTTATCGCCTAATCCTGATTCTGGCCCTAAGCTTTGGGGTGACCGTCGCGCCGGACGTATCGCCGGCCGACACGGTGGGCGCGTCTATGTCACAGATGGATACGGAACGGGGTGCGCAGGATAAGTGCGATGGGTGCATTTCGCGTGATATCGTCAATGGTGCAGCCTGCGAAAGCGGGGGACCGGTTCCGTGTGGGGCAAGCGGTACCGCCGCGATTTTGAACGAAGTGTCTATTGCAACAGTTGCCCGTACATATGAAAAAATTCTGATGGTCGCTGACCCGACCGTGCCCCCCGGTACCAGCCCGTCACTTGATCCGTTTCCGCCTAGAAATTCTGTCTGAGAACTTGGGCTTGCTTTGTGCAGGCCTTGACCGTTGCCATCGGTATGGCGGCGACGGGTGATCCTTTCAGATTGAGGCAAATAGACAATGAAATTTGAACAACGACTTACACGTCGCAGGATGCTGGGTGCCAGTGCTTTCGTGGGTGGTTTGGCCATGCTATCGCCCGGGCGACTGGCCTTGGCAGCCACAACGCCTGACCCTTTCATTCTTCGTGCGGGTAAAGGCACTGCGATGTTGCGGCCTGTGCCCTATAGCCCGACACAGGTATGGAACTATAACGGGACAGTGCCAGGCGCTGAAATCCGGGTGCGGCAAGGTGATCGCCTGCGCGTTTTGGCACAGAACGGATTGGATGATCCAACTACGGTGCATTGGCATGGGATACGCACACCCAATGCAATGGATGGCGTGCCTTTCTTGACGCAAGACCCGATAGCGGCGGGCCAAGAATTCCTGTACGAGTTCGATGTTCTTGATGCAGGCACGTTCTGGTATCATCCGCATCACCGCAGCTCTGAACAGGTCGGGCGTGGGTTATACGGTCCGTTGATCGTCGAAGAAGTTGACCCCATCAGGGTTGATCGCGACCTGACTTGGATGCTGGACGATTGGCGCATGACCAAGAACGGCCAGATCTCCGACGATTTTGACAGTCGCCATGATGCTGTGCATGGCGGACGGGTCGGAAATGCGGTGACGATCAACGGTAAGGTCCCCGAAACTATGGAGATCCGCGCCGGAGAGAGGGTTCGCCTGCGTCTGGTTAATGCCGCAAACGCGCGTATATTCGGCCTGGATTTTGGTGACCTGTCACCAATGATAATTGCCATGGATGGACAACCGGTAACCCCGCATGCCCCGGAAAGCGGCGTCATTGTCTTGGGGCCAGCGATGCGCATCGATCTTGTGATCGATATGACGGGTAAGCCCGGTGACACAGTTTCGGTTGCCGATGTGTTCTATAAGGACCTCGAATATCGGTTGATTGATCTCACCTACGCGAGTGAGCCCTTGCGCAGCACGGTTCCGGACTGGCCGATCGCGCTTGCCCCAAACCCTCTCACTGAACCTGATCTTGCCGCGGCGACGCGCCATCAGATTGTATTCAACGGCGGCATGATGGGCCAAATGATGATGGGCGCGGGCATGGCCAACATGATGGAGCAAATGCGCGACGGCAACATGTGGTTCATCAACGGCAAAGCAGAAAAGGGACCGATCAAGGATCCATTGCTAACGCTGCCTTTGGGAACATCTCACGTGTTCGAGATGGAAAACAGAACCAGATGGGCGCATCCGATCCACTTTCACGGCCATAGCTTTCGCGTGATTGCCCGGAACGGCCAGCCAACAAAGTACAACGAATGGCAAGACACCGTGATGATGGCCCCCCAAGAACGGGTCGACATCGCCTTTGTCGCGGACAACCCCGGTGATTGGATGTTCCACTGCCATATTCTTGAACATCAGTCGGCGGGAATGATGGGCGTTGTCCGTGTTTCCTCTGCTGTTTGAAGCCTAACCAACAGACGTTAAATAAAAGGAAGAAGAAATGAAAAAGATACTAGGAATTACCAGCCTTGCCTCTGCCGGTGCCGCCGCTGTGCTTGCGATCAGTCTGAACGCTGCTCCGGCAAGTGCCGAAACAGTCACGCTTTACAAGAACCCACAGTGCGGGTGCTGCGAGAACTATGCAGACTACCTTCGCGAGAACGGGTATACTGTTGAGGTCAAGCCTACGCATGAATTGACGCAAATCAGTGAAGAAGCGGGCATTTCGGAAAAGATCCAGGGATGTCATACCGCGTTTTTGGGTGATTACGTGGTCAGCGGACACGTGCCGGTCGAGGTGGTGAACAAGATGCTGACTGAAAAACCAGAAATAACGGGGATCACGCTTCCCGGCATGCCGATGGGTTCCCCGGGAATGGGCGGTGCAAAGCAAAAGCCGTTCGAGATTCTGGCGGTCAAAGCCGGGGCAGAGCCAACAGTCTATGCCGTGGAATGACGCCACGATTATCCCGGCACGGACACGTGCCGGGATAATCTTAAGGTTGGATAAAGGATGAAGTGTATGTTTATGGAAAATGGAATGATGGGTGGCGGAATGATGATCGGCATGGGATTAGTCTGGTTGTTGACCATCACGGTGTTGTTTCTGGGGGTGATCGCGTTGTTAAAGTACATACGTTCTGACGACAGCAAATAGTGCCCCTGACAGGCGCCAATTGCGCAACTGAACGGGTGGCAGGCTAGTGAGCGCGGGACTGTAACATAGAGTGTTCTTTCGGGTGCGGCCTCAACGGTTTCGCTGCGCGTCGGCGATAGGGAAATTTAGGAAGCGAGATGATCAAATATATAAGTGTCCTAGCCTTCATGCTGACAGGCTTGGCTGGAACGGTTTCGGCCCAGGATGCGCGGTTAGCCAGTGGCAAGGCGCTTTATCAGGAAAATTGCGCAAGCTGCCATGGTAGCAACTTGGAGGGCCAAGCTGACTGGAAAATTCGGTTGCCCAATGGCAGGTTGCCGGCACCCCCGCACGACGAATCCGGGCACACTTGGCACCATCCCGACAGGGTGTTGGTCGAAATTGTGAACCGCGGCACGGCGGCGATTGTCGGAGGTGGGTACGAAAGCGACATGCCCGGTTTTGGCGATGTTCTTTCGGACGAAGAAGTTATCGCGATACTGGACTACATAAAAAGCACCTGGCCGGCGCGCGCACGCGATGCGCAGGCAAAGATAACGCAAGGCGACGAAGAGGCGCGTAAATGACCGATCTTGACCCCCCCGAGCGGCGCGAGAAGCCCGGTTTTCGGTTGACCACACTGGCAATCGTTCCCGCGATTGCCTTTGCGTTACTGGCGCTTTTTGCTTGGGGGCTATTCAACAGCGATGAAACGCTGCCATCGACGATGGTGAACAAACCTGTGCCCGAATTCTCGTTGCCCCCCGTTCTTGGCCGCGCAGAGGGGCTATCGACGCAAGACCTGGCCGGACATGTATCATTGGTCAATGTATTTGCGTCGTGGTGTGTTCCGTGTCGCGCCGAACACCCGCTGTTTGTCGCACTGGGTGCCACGGGCGAGGTACCGATTTATGGCATCAACTATAAGGACCCACCAGAACAGGCACGGGCATGGCTGGATGAACTGGGCGATCCATATACCCGTATCGGGGCCGACCGCGACGGTCGCGCCGGAATCGAATGGGGCGTATACGGCGTGCCTGAAACCTATGTCATCGCTGCCGATGGCACGATCGCCTACAGGCATGTCGGGCCGTTAACGGACGATATTTTGCAAAACACGCTCATGCGTGTGGTGCGCGAGCTAAAATCTTCTTCTACCGCCAAGGAGGCGACACAATGAATTTTATCAAACTGGCATTCGCGTTGCTGGTGGGCTGGTCGACCGCCGCCGTGGCTGCCCCGCAAGGGTTCGCACTGCACGATGCGGCTCAGCCTATCGCCAACGTTCGTTTCGTTACGGAAGACGGCACGAAGCTGGATATGGAATCGTTTCAAGGCAAGGTGTTGCTATTGAACATCTGGGCAACTTGGTGCGTGCCTTGCCGCGAGGAAATGCCGACACTCGATGCGCTTGAAGACAAGCTCGGGAGTGATAAATTCGAGGTCGTAGCCCTGTCTATCGACCGCGCCGGCGTTCCGGCTGTGCGGCGGTTCTTTGACGAGATCGGCGTGAAGCATTTAAACATGTATGTTGATAAAACCATGCTGTCGGCGACAGCGTTGCGTACCGTGGGCCTGCCAACCACTTTGCTGATCAACGCAAAGGGAGAAGAATTGGGGCGCCTTGTAGGTCCAGCGGAATGGGATGACCCAGAGATGGTGTCGTTTTTGGAAGGGTTTATCGAATGAACGCTACGAGCAGCCAGATGTCGTTGCGCGGATCGGTCTCTGGGCTATTCAACGAAGATGGCGGCCAGACGATCGAAGGATCGTTGACGAACGCACCCGCCGACGCCTCGGCTACATCTGTATGGCCGGCATGGATGACCCGAAAACGCGTGATTTTCGCCAGTGCCGCGACCCTTCTCGGTGGTGGTATGGCGCTCAATTGGGGGTGGCTGACAGCCGTCGGCCTTGCTCCAATCCTCATATCGCTGGCACCGTGTGCCGCGATGTGTGGGCTAGGTCTGTGCATGAAGGGTGGCACAGGCAAGGGGTGTGGAAAATCGACCCACACCTCATCAAGTGAATAACCTTTCAAACCAACGTATATTAACGCAAGGAGTGACCCGATGAAAAAGACACTTGGACTAATCGCAGTTGCCACCGCATTCGCGACCGGCGGCTTCGCCGTAAATGCCGAAGAAAAGCCCGCGATGGATCATAGCAAGATGACCCAAAGCGACGGAACCATGAAAGACGGCAAGATGGACGGCAGCATGATGAAAGACGGCACCATGAACGGCGACATGATGGGCATGATGTCGATGATGTCGGAAATGAAGCCGATGATGGCCGAATGCACCAAAATGATGGCGAACATGAACAAGATGATGGAAAGCGGAAACATGAAGTCGGAAAAATCCGACGGTTGAACGCGACCATGTTCCTGCCGGCTACCCGGTCGGCAGGGGCACTTTGTTGAAGGACACGGTATATTGACTAACCTGACACGGCGTTCCGCTTTGGCGGCTCTGGCCGCACTTGCTGCTACCCCCGCTTTTGCTAACCATCCCGGCGAAAACCTTGACGCGCGCATGATGGAGATGGAGGACTACTTTCAGCGTATCGATGAACCTTCGGCACCTGCCTTTGAATTGCAGGATGCGCAGGGTAAACTGGTGCGTCTTTCGGACTATAACGACAAGATCGTCGTGCTGTATTTCATCTATGCGGGATGTAATGACGTCTGCCCACTTCACTCGCAAAAGATTTCGGAGATCCAAAGCGCGATTAACGAAGGCCCCATGAAGGACATGGTGCAGTTTATTGCGATCACTACCGACCCGGCCAACGACACCTCTGAAATTTTGCAGGCCTACCCCGAAGTACATGGGCTTGATACCCAGAACTGGGTGTTTCTGACGACCGCGGCGGGACAGTCTGAGGATGCGACGCGGCGTCTTGCCCGGGAATACGGGCTGGAATTCACAATGACCGAAGATACCGACATGATGATGCATGCGGCAGTTACCCATGTGATTGATATCGGAGGACGTTTTGCCGGAAAGTTTCACGGAATGAATTTCAAGAACGTCAATCTTGTCTTGTACGTCAGTGAGCTTATCAACAATGCGCAACACCGTCAGCGTGAACGCGGATGGTTTGACTGGCTGACCGGTGCCTTTCGATGACTGCTATGAAAGCTAGCGAATTGATGCGCACTGACGCCCAACTTTCCCTGGGGGCGCTGCGACGTTACTTCGCTGTTATCATTCCCGCCAATCTGATTTGGGAATTTGCTCATATGCCTCTGTACACGATCTGGACCGAGGGCACATGGAGCGAAATTATCTTTGCTGCTTTCCATTGCACTGGTGGTGATATCCTGATCGCAATGAGCGCGTTGATGCTTGCGTTGATGCTTGCGGGCCAGGGCTGGCCTTACAATGTGCGGTCGCGCCACCTGGTTCAGTTACTTGCGGTCAGTATCGGTCTTGGGTACACGATTTTCAGTGAATGGTTGAATATCGTGATACGTGAAGCTTGGGCTTATTCAGACCTCATGCCTATCGTGCCGATCTTGGACGCCGGCCTGACGCCGCTGCTGCAATGGATAGTTATTCCACTCGCCGCGTTTTGGTGGGCCGCAATTCCGTATAAAACAAAAGAGGTCTAGCAATGGATTTATCGGGCATAGGTATTTTGGCGGCTTTTCTGGCTGGCGCTATTTCCTTTCTTTCACCTTGTGTGCTGCCGCTGGTGCCGGGGTATGTCTCGTATATTGCCGGACAGCCCGGGCTGCGTACCACGCGCAACGTCGGATTGCGCGCCCGCGCCGGGGCATTGGGGTTAAGCACCTGCTTTGTATTGGGGTTCTCGACGGTCTTCATTGCGTTGGGTGCCAGTGCCAGTGCGCTTGGTACGCTTTTGCTGACGTGGCGGACTGAACTGAACTATCTGGGCGGCGCAATCATAATCTTGTTCGGGCTCGTCATGCTGGGCGTTTTCCGTATCCCCGCGCTTACCCGCGACACACGACCTGATCTGAACATTCCGGGAGGTCGCCCTTTGGGGGCATATGTCCTGGGTCTTGCTTTCGCATTCGGATGGACCCCGTGTATCGGACCCATCCTTGGCGCGATTTTGACGCTTAGCTCAACCTCGGGGGGAATGACTGACGGTATCTGGTTGCTGGCGATCTATTCTGCCGGTCTGGGCGTGCCGTTTCTACTGGCTGCGCTGTTTACCGATGCCATTGCATCGCGCGTTCGCGAGATCGGCAAGGCCGGGCGCTGGCTGTATAAGGGGGCAGGGATAGCTATGGTTCTTATGGGGCTGGCAATCATGACGGGCCAATTGTCACGACTTGCGTATTGGCTGTTGGGAACCTTTCCTTTTCTTGCCTCGATCGGTTGACCATTGCCGGAGGGCACGATGATACCTTCCTGAAATCAACGTAATGCCGTCTATCTGAGAAAACAGAACATCCCGAACAACTGTGTCGGAAAATCCCGTTTTTTCTGGATAGTTCGCGAATTTCTTTTTCTATCCGTGGTTTCACAAAACTGTCGCAAACCACGGGTAGGCGACCGGTAGGAAAAAATTCCGAAAACCGAATCTGAAGGAAAACTACTAATGCTGCCTAGACACCTACTGAGCTCCATCACCGCTTTGCTCGCGCTGAGCGCAATGCCGGCCCTGGCTGAACTGAAATACTCCAACGATACGGGCGGCTCCGTGAAACTCTATGGTCAGCTTAGCCCCGCTTACCTTTCATTTGATGACGGTGTGGCGTCTTACGGGGATTTGGTTGACAACGAAGTATCCAACACGCGTGCCGGTCTGACAGTGACGCAGGATTACGGTTCGTCGGTTCTACAGTTCGACTTTTTGACCGCACTTGGGTTTGGTCAGTCGTCCAACTATGGCCAAGCTGGCGATCCAAAGTTTCTGGACTGGCGCCGGACCTTTGTCCGCAAGCTGGAAGTCAGCTGGAAAACCGAGAGCGCGGGCACCTTTACTTTTGGTCAGGGTAGCATGGCAACTGATGGCGTCGCGCAGTCGGATCTGTCGGGTACCAAAATGGCGATGTATAACGGGCTTGATACAGTAGCCGGGAACTACCAGTTCCGGACTTCCGCCGGTGCCCTTTCCGGGATCGAAATCGACCACACGTTCACCAGCTTTGATGCGTCGCGCCGCGGCCGTATCCGGTACGATACACCTAGCTTCAACAACTTCACGTTCTCCGCAGCCTACGGCAAAGACATCCTGTCGACCAACAGCAATGATATTTATGCTGATGCTGCCGTGCGCTATAAGAACGAGATCGCCGGGACAAAGATTGCCGCGTCGTTGGGTTTTTCGCGCAGAACGCGGAATGGATGAGACCGTGATGATACGTTCGGTTCGATCAGCGCTCTGCATCCGTCAGGCGTGAACGTCACCCTTGCCGCCGGTAGCCGGAAGAATGACGGGCAATATGGGTTGATCAAGCTGGGCTATACCGCCGATTTGTTTTCAGTGGGCAAGACGTCCTTTGCTGTCGACTACTACAAGGGTAGCGATTTCGTGACAAACGGATCGTCATCGAAAAGTGTCGGAGCAGGCATCGTTCAAAAATTCGACGACGCGCGTTTGGAAACCTATCTTATCGTTCGCAAGTACGAGTACACCGATACGACTGCCACGAGCTATCTGAATGCTTCTTCGGTGCTGCTGGGAACACGCTGGAAGTTCTGATAATCGCAAAAAATTCGGTACGCGCGCCAAGTTAGTGCGTACCGAACTCCTGTTGCATGCAGGGTAATTGGAACCGATTATGTTCGGGCGCGTTGCGTAAGTATGATAGAGAATGCGGCATTGGCCTTTTGGCCGTCGCAGCGGGAAATCTAGATAATTTGCAACCGACAAGATCCGGTGATGATGATCTAGCTGACCGGCTTGGAGACTCAAGGCTAACACCACGGCGTTTAACGAGATGGAAATGAATTTCGCCAAAACGTCGCACGAATATGTGAAGGGATATGCTTTGTTTCGGACAGGATCGCTAACATATAGGTACTATTGCACTAGTCAGGAGTTTACGTTGCCATGCTAACCAGGCGTCATTTCGTTCTTTCATCCGTCGCGCTGTTTTCCGCGCCGATTCCTCAAGCTTCCTGGGCTGCTGCCACTTCCGACAAATCGATGTGGGAGATATGGGATGCACAGGTCACGCCAGCCAACTATGACCCGGCAACGTCCAACCCCTGGGGCTTCCACCCTAGATTTCTGCCGCAGTTGGTCGAAGCAAACCCCAGCCTGACGCCCGGCGACATCCATGTCGATGCCGTAGCACGGTATCTCTACCATATCAGAGACAACGGTACTGCAATGCGGTACGGCGTGGCGATTGCACGCGGCAACCTGTACGAACCGGGTACATACACCATTCGTCGAAAAACGCACTGGCCTACTTGGACGCCCACGCCTTCGATGATCAAGCGCGAGCCGGAAGTGTATGAACAGTTTGCCGACGGTATGGATGCGGGCCCAACGAATCCGCTCGGGTCGCGCGCATTCTATCTTTTCGAAGGTAACCGTGACACGTATCTGCGCATCCATGGGACGCCGAACCCGGAGTCAGTGGGCGGGCGTGCCAGCTCTGGTTGCGTCCGGATGGTAATGCCCCACATCAATGGTCTTTATGATCATGTAGAAACCGGTTCGACAGCGTTTCTGTATCCGCCAGAAGACCGGATCACTGCGCAAAGCTGAGCCGGGCCTCTGGCGATAGATTTCGAAGGGCTCTCGCCCGTTTCGGTCGGATTAACCGGCCGCTGGCACACCCGGCTGTCTTGTGCAGATCGGGTTGCCGTTTTTGGATCTCAGCGGCAGGAACGTCGTTTCAACTGGCCCTACATGCTGGTAGACGAAACACCCGTCAGACGGCTGAAGCTTGACAGCATTAAGATTTTGATACGGGGCGGCAATCGCAAGCACACTCGCAGGCAGTTCTGTCATGAAGCCGTTTTCGACCACGGGAGGAGGGGCCACAGGCTGAGCGCAGGCCCCCAAAAGCGTAACGGTGGACCCTATCAGCCACAGACTTATCTTCATCTCTTCCATTCCTTTCAATGTTGTGTCGCAGTAAGTTTAGCACAGCCGAGACACATTTCCCGACAATTACCGAAAAACTTGATTATCGCCAGATAAACATCGCTTTATTCAACATTTGGCAAGGCTCGCCAAAGCTTATTCTCGACAGTGATGGCCCGTGTACCTGCTCTCTGTGCTGAAAAAACGTTGGCAACATCCGGATCGGCATTTCAGTACCGCAAGGTTGGCGACGATTGCCAACCAAAACAAAGTATTTTCAAATCAGACTTATGTGTCGATATCCTCACGAGAAAGTGGGCATCTTTCCCCCGCAGGAAGGATTGACAGACGGTTTATGGTCGACCAAGTATTTGGAATGAAGTTGAACTATGCCATATCCGCTTGCGTTAAAGCACTTTCGTGCTTGGCACTTATCATGGCATTGGCACTCTCCCCTACATCCGAAGCTCATGCATCGTCGATCGGGCATGATGACCATGCTGTCACATCAGCAGGAGCCGATAACGCGGACCAAGCCATATTGCAGTCCGGTAGCGGCGACGTTAGCAGCAGCGCGGCAGCTTCATCGCAGGACAAGGCTGACGCCTTCGCATTGTGTTGCGATGCACTTTGCATGTCGATTGTGTTAAACGAAACCGGGCATCCGTTTGTTAACGAGAACATCCGCGAGAACCGTTTGACCCTTCATGCGCAAACCGCATTGATTGATCCTTCAGGATTCCTGCGACCTCCCCAACTTTCGATCTGACTCGAGGCCCGTGAGAGGCCCGTACGTTACACGCGAACTGCGTGAAACTGAAGCTTGTCGATCAGGTTGGTTTTGTGAAAAATTTCATTGATCTCTGGGTTGCTGACCCTGTTGTCCATACGGCCGTCGTCGCCGCCTCCTTGCTTTTGATAGCCGGGATCCGGTCCGCGCACGGCGTCGCGTTGACGTATTATCATCGGGCCGACAAGCTACAAGGCATTCAACCAACACGAAGTTTCCACACAGAACATACGTCCCCGGACGTACCGATTGTTGGAAGCATCGCGAAGAAGTTCATGCTTAACGCTGATGATACCTCACCATTAAATATGGATTCGGGTTCATTCGCTCCGGGTTTGCCGGGAAGCATGTTCACGGTTGCAAAATACCTCGGTGATATGACGAGGAAAATTTGCACCGGTTCCGATAGGCATAATAACCCATCGGGCAAGATGGCAGATGAATGGACCGGCGAAGTTGTAAGCCTTTCCGCTGATAACGGTCCCGATGCTATTGACTATCTCCAACCACATTTGAAAGGCTGAGAGGCCTTTTGAAAACTCACACAAACCTTACAGGAAAAACTGATGAAAAACCTTCTTTTGACAACCGCTCTGACAATCTCTCTGGCTGCTCCAGCGTTTGCGGCAGGTAAACACGAAGCCGGCCATGGCGATATGAAAATGGACGACCATGCGGCAATGATGGTCGGTATGCCCGGCGACGCGTCTAAGGTAGACCGGACAATCGACGTGACTTTGCTGGAAAATGACGAAGGCCAAATGCTGATCGAAAGCGAAGACCTGAGCTTTAAAAAAGGTGAAACAGTTCGGTTCAAAGTTGCCAACAAAGGCGAGCTCGAGCATGAATTCGTTCTTGATACAGTAGAACGCAATGCAGAGCATAAAGAAGAAATGATGGAAATGGCCGGAATGGATATGAAGCATTCCGATCCAAACAGGCTTCTTCTCGATGCAGGTGCTTCAGCTGAAGTCGTCTGGACTTTTACCAACGATGGGACATACGAAGCCGCTTGTTTGATACCGGGTCACTATGAATCCGGCATGCATCGCGAGGTATCAGTAGGCAAGTAGCTCACTACTGAGGCTGAGGTATTCACTCGCGGGAAAGTCAAAAGAATTGACAGAAAAGCCGGTGAGGTAACTATCAGTCACGGTCTGGTCGTCAACCTGGACATGCCGGGGATGACCATGGTGTTTAAAGCCGACGAAGCGACGATAGACACGCTATCGGAAGGCGACACCATTGAGTTTATCGCCCACGAAGTCGACGGCGAAATCACTTTGACCGATGTAAAGTAAGCCACCGGGCGAGGCTGCAATTACGATTGCAGCCTCGCTATCGACCAAAACCCGACCGGACCGGGTTCCCGTCCGACACCGGGATGAAATTTACCGCGAGGCAACGCTGGCCGTGAGACCACTATTGATCATTATCACGTATTTGTTGTTCGGGCTGTTGCCCGCGCTGGCAGGGACGGGTGGAGCGATAAGTCCGCATGCCGATCTATCAAAGAAATCCAAACACAACTTCATAGGGCACCCCAGCGACGATGCGCTGGTTACTCGGGAAATTGAGATATCAGTCAAGGAAACCGCCGCAGGATATATGCTGTTCGAACCTGATGCGATCTACATTAAAAAAGGGACCACTGTCCGGTTTGTCATCACCAACACGGGGGCAGTCGATCACGAATTCTATCTTGGGTCGTTTGACGAAATTCAGCAGCACGAACGATGGATGCGCAGTCATCCGGACATGGCTCATGTCGACCGGAATGCCGTTGCCATCCCGGCGGGTGAAACCGCTGAATTGGTTTGGCAGTTTTCGGTCGAGACCAATCTGGAATTTGTTTGCCTGATTGATGGGCACCGCGAAGCAGGCATGTGGGGGGTCATTATTGTGCATGATCATGTGTCCGGCAGCACGGCGAGGTAATTGACCGCAATGGCGCTGCTGGAAAGATATCACCTGTTCGTCCACGACGTCGCGGCGATGTTTGGCTATGAATACAGTGACGCCACACCTGAGTGGATGCACCCTTTCATCCATGTCATTTTGGTGCTGGCCCCATCGTTTCTGGTTATTGTCGGCACGTATGGCATTATCGCCGGGTTGTTGAAATTGTTGCGGCGCACCCGCTTGAAAGAGCCTCGCAGCGAAGCGATTAGGGGGCTGGACAATAGCCTGTTCAGCTCGATATTGCGTCACTCGCGCCGGCAACAAGTACAGATGACTGGCCTTAGTTTACTGGCTTTGCCCATCCTCTATCTGACGTTGGAGCTGCCGAAGCAGATCGTGAACAATGCCCTGCATTCCGACCGGTTCCCTATTGTGGTCTATGGTTGGGGCGTGGATCAGGTCACGTTTCTATTGTTACTGTGTGGTCTCTATCTTTTGGCGATCGTCTTGTATGGGCTGAACAAGTATTCCTTGAACGTTTTCAAAGGCTATGTTGCCGAACGGTTTGTGCGGCGGTTCCGCCTGTCGGTCTATCGCCAATGGCGTGCCGATGCCAATTTCAGGGGCCAAAGCGAAATCGTTCCCATTCTAGCCCAAGAGGTAGAACCTGTCGGAGGGTTCGCGGCAGATGTATTGACGTTGCCTATTTTGCAGGGCGGGACGCTGATGACAATTCTGCTGTTCATGTTCGTTCAAGATCCGATTCTGGGTGCTGCTGCGCTCACGGTGCTGCCGATTCAGTTGGTCCTGCTGCCCACGCTTCAACGTCGGGTGAATACCTTGTCACGCGAGCGTATCCAGCAGGTACGTCACATGGGCCGGCTCTTGAATGATCAGTTGCGTAGTGAAACTGGTGGCGGTGCTTTTCTCGAACCCACAAATGCTAGTTTCCGAGAACTTGAGAAGGTCAGGCGCCGCATCTTCCGGCTCAAGTTTTTCATAAAGGCGTTGAACAACTTCCTCACCGCACTGACGCCTTTTTTGTTCTATTCGCTCGGGGGATATTTTGTGATCGAAAACCGGATCAGCCTTGGGGCATTGGTCGCCGTTCTCGCCGCGCACAAAGATTTTTCTGCACCATTGAAGGAGCTATTCAGATATTATCAAACGTTAGAAGACACGCGAATTCGATATCAAGAAATAGTCCAGTTCTTTCGGGGGCATCGCGGGCAGGTGCCGGTATCTCAGCGGTCACCAAGCCTCCCCGAAGCATTGCATGCATAAAATGCCATTGATTAACAATAAGGAGATTTTAATATGAAGTGGGGAGCAATGATTTTTGCTTTGATCGCGCTGGTTGCGGCTGTCTGGTACATAACCCAGCCCAAGGTAAGTGACGCAAACGGCCCACAGCCCAGCCGTGCCGCTTTGCCCGACGGGGCGCTCGCTGTGGTCAAGATACCGGCTGCGTTCAGTCCAAAAGAACAACTTGGCAAGCGCGCGTTCGATGCCACGTGTTCAAAGTGCCACGGCGACAACGCTCAGGGCAGGGACGGCACCGCTCCGCCGCTTGTGCATAAAATCTATGAACCGAGCCACCACGGAGATATGGCATTTGAACTTGCCGCAAAAACCGGAGTCAGGTCACATCATTGGAAGTTCGGCGACATGCCACCGGTAGAAGGGGTAACGCGCGCTGATGTTCTTAACATCGTGGCGTATATCAGGGCGTTGCAACGCGAGAATGGTATCAACTAGGTATACGAAAGCTGGCCTAGCCAGGCCAAACGGTCCGGCTAGGTTACTTTCAAAGCCGTGTCAGTTGACTCGTTCCGCATCATAGCCTGCCGACTTCATTGCCGCGATCAACGCGTCGGAGTCTGCATCGCTTTGAACAGCAATCTGACGCGTGGTCATATCATAATCGACTTCTGCATCGGAATCGACCGATGCGATCGCTTTGCCGATGGATGCTTTACAGTGTCCGCAGCTCATTTTTGGTACCGAAAAATTAGTCATGAGATTCCTTTCCTTTGCTGGCTGCATACCTGTTTACTGTCCGGGAAGGTCAATAAACATTTCGCATCTACAGCTCTTCCACCTGACATAGGTGCCGTTTGACAAGTTGCAATGCCTGGGCGGTTTCCATGGTCTCTGACCGCGTTTCGATATAGTCAATTCGGATGAGAAGGCTGCCCGGTAAAACATCATGATCGCATATATCGGCCTGTTCATGTCCGCGTTGGTCGCGGCAACGATCTTACCAATGCAATCAGAAGCCGTTTTAGTGGGGCTGTTGGCTTCATCCGCCTACCCCCCAGTGCTTTTGATCGGTGTCGCTACAGTCGGGAACGTGCTGGGATCAGTCATTAACTGGTATTTAGGCCGATTTTTGATGCGTTTTCGGGGCCGGCGCTGGTTCCCCGCATCGCAAAGCCAATTGGATAAAGCGCAACGCTGGTATCACAGATATGGGCGATGGTCTTTGCTGGGCAGTTGGCTGCCCTTGGTCGGTGATCCGCTGACCGTGGTCGCGGGGGTGTTGAAAGAACCGCTGGTGCCATTTCTTATACTGGTGACGATTGCCAAGGGCGCACGCTATCTGATTTTGGCGGGTATTGTACTGGCCTGGTACTAACGGTGCATCACAAGAACCTGGGCTACCGTGTCATCAGTCAAGGTGGTGGCGGCCCCGGGGCAAAATGCCCGGGGCCGTCGTTCGGGTTTTACTTAGGTATTTTCAGGTCCGTGTAGTCGCCGCGTACGTATAGTGTCACGGTCACGTCCTGCCCGTCGCGGTTGCGCCAGAACCAGCCGTGGTTGCCGGTAAACGCGGCCGTCAAAACACCTTCGTCCATCGGGACGGCGCGCCCTTTTTCATAGCTGATGTTTTGCCCGCCACCGTCACCATGAAGGTCATAATTAACCACGCCGCCTTCCGCGACCCAGATATATTCAGCGTTGGCACCTTCGGTCATGCCCAGTTTGATCTCGGTGCCTTCGCCGGGTGTGAGCGTGAAGCTGTGCTGCTCTTTCCAATCCGTAGGTGTGACGGATTGCGCATAGGCACCGCCCACGAACAAGCTGAATATGTCGCTGCCAAGGCTAGACTGCTCTTCGACGACGGGGGCAGGTATCAACTGCATCTGGCTGTCCGCCTCGGCTTCTTCCGCGAGCTGGACTTTAATATCACCCATTTCCGTTAATCCGATGACCCTGCCTATGCCGGTAGGGTCGATACCGTATTCGGATGGAAGGACGACCAAGGTCAAAATAGCCACCGCCGAAACAGCAGCGATAAGCGTAGATTTGCGTAGCTGCGCAGAGGTCGGCAGATCTTCGGGGTTTGGTTTGTTTCCGTTGTGCATTTCAAGTTTTCCTTTGTGTTAAGCAACAAAATAGCCGGTAATCTGATAGCCCATCAGAATAAAACCAGCCGACATCATGACGACATTCGCGGTATATGCGTGTTTCCAGAAGCTTGGGCTTTTACGCCAATAGCCCATCACGATCAGGATCATCCCCAAGGCAATGAGCTGCCCGAGTTCGACGCCAACGTTGAAGGACAACAGGTTGGGGAGAAGCCCATCCTTGGCGATGTTGTAGTCGAGGATTTTCGTAGCCAATCCCAAGCCGTGGAAAAAGCCGAAGACGAGCACGGCGATTTTCGTGTTCGGTTGAAAGCCGAACCAGCGTTGGAATGCGCCTAGATTATCCAAGGCTTTGTAGACCACCGACAAGCCAATGATCGTATCAACCAGGTAAGAGTTGAAGTTCCAGTTAAAATAGACGCCGGCAAGCATGGTCGTAGAATGGCCAAGCGCGAAAAGGCTGACGTAGATTCCAATGTGCTTCATCTTGTACAAGAAGAAGACCACACCGAACAGGAACAACAGGTGATCATAGCCGGTCACCATGTGCTTGGCCCCCAGATACATGAACGGGATCAGCTTCATGCCGCTGACCTCCATGATATAACCCTTGTCACCCGCGGTGACCGCGTGGGCATAGGCGGATGTCGCGAAAGCTATCAAGGCCAGCGCGATTGCCGCCGATAGGATCAGCAGTTGGCGCATGTGATGCGTCACAACCACCGACCCGAAAGTACGGTTGTTTGTCATTTGATTTTCCATATTAGCGAAATTGAGGTCTGTGCGCCGAAAGGCGAAACCTCAGACGCGCGGAGGGCGATCCAGATCGAAGGCCCTGCGACCCGATAAAATCGTCGCCGTTGGCGACCAGACAGCGCTTGCGATTTCGGCAACGCCATTGGTACCACGTGGTGTCAGAAACGCGATGTTATGATCATGGTCGGCGAATTCAGGGCCATGACTTTGATACGCATGCAGGATGTCCACGATGTCTTCATGGGCATGACCGTGATTTTCGACTTCGAGCTTATGGTCCGTCAGAATCTGGGCGAGTTGGGCAAGGTCATGCGGGTCGCTTTGCTCATTCGACGACAAAAGGATGCCGGCGGCCAATACCGCAACCATAATAAAGCGCAGGAATGTTAGTGCCTGTAAAACCATGTCTGCCGTATCAGTTTCGCCTGTTTCCGTAGGTCTGGGCCTACTTGCTCTATCCCCCCGGGGAGGATACAGGATGTGTATGACAAAACACACCCATCATGCAAGCCACCCCGATATCGTTAAACGGCTAAAACGTGCCGGCGGCCATCTTTCAAGCGTTATCACGATGATTGAGACACAGCGCCCCTGTACGGATATTGCCCAACAGCTTCATGCTGTGGAAAAGGCCATCACCCAAGCAAAAAGAACACTGATTCAAGACCATATTGATCACTGTTTGGATGGCACTGTCTCTGACCAGAACGACGCCGTGCCTATCACTGCCGATTTTAAAGCGATCATCAAATATCTCTAGAGGAATCCCCCCATGCTCTCTGTTCTGGCTGACCGCACTTACCGGCATCTTTTTCTCGCGCAAATCATTGCGTTATTAGGGACGGGGCTGGCGACCGTCGCGCTTGGCTTGTTGGCGTATGACCTTGCCGGAGAGCGTGCAGGCTTGGTCTTGGGGACAGTATTCACGATTAAAATGCTGGCTTACGTGGGGATCGCCCCGATCGCCGGTGCCTTTGCCAACCGCTGGCCGCGCCGCAAGATGCTTGTCAGCCTTGATCTTGTCCGGGCGGCGGTCGCGTTGTGTCTGCCTTTCGTAAGCGAGGTGTGGCAGGTGTACATACTTATTTTTGTTCTACAGTCCGCTTCGGCGGCGTTTACGCCAACGTTTCAGGCCACCATACCGGATATTCTTCCGGATGAAGATCGCTATACACGGGCGTTGTCATTGTCGCGATTGGCGTATGATCTGGAGAATTTGATCAGCCCAACGCTGGCCGCGATCTTCTTGGCTTTTGTCAGTTATCAGGCCCTGTTTGTCGGTACGGTTATTGGGTTTCTTGGGTCCGCAGCTTTGGTGGTTTCCGTCCTCCTGCCAAGTCCTTCTGCATCAGCGCCCCGAGGTATCTACGATCGTACCACACGAGGGTTGCGGATATACCTGGCCACGCCAAGGTTGCGCGGGCTGTTATCGCTGAACCTCGCGGCGGCAGCTGCCGGAGCAATGGTTCTGGTCAACACAGTTGTTTTGGTGCGATCGGGGCTGGGCTTCGGAGAAACGGAAGTGGCTCTGGCGCTTGGGGCATTTGGCGGCGGGTCGATGCTGGCTGCGCTGATCTTGCCACGATTGCTGGATCAACGACCCGATCGGCCGGTAATGATTGGCGGGGCAGCGGTGCTGGTCATCACGCTTTTGGGGCTTGCAGGTTTGTCTGCCTATCAGGGCACGGGCTGGCCCGTGTTACTGACGGGATGGGTTGTGATCGGTATTGGCTATTCCACGGTCCTGACCCCGTCGGGGCGGCTTCTTAAAAGGTCGGCGCATCCAGAGGACAGGCCCGCGGTTTACGCTGCACAGTTTGCCTTGTCACATGCTTGCTGGCTGGTGACATATCCGCTTGCGGGATGGCTTATCACAGACTTCAGCGCGGCAACCGCCTTTGCGGTTCTCGCTTTGCTTTCGATTGCCGGTATGATCGGCGGGGTGGTTTTGTGGCCCCGTGGCGACGCGGATGTCGTCGAACATTCCCATGACGATCTTCCATCTGATCATCCGCACCTCAACGGTGAACGCCGCCATGCGCATACAATCGTGATCGACGATGATCACCCACGCTGGCCAGCTGTTCACTAAATCGGACTTTGGTCCTGCGTGGGGAACGCCTGGACCATTTATCGCGGTGTCACGGTGCGCAATAAATACTGTACAGTGCGTCGATCATCCGTTGAACACGTGTATCGGCGATGCGATAGAAGATGGTTTGCCGCTCTCGGCGGGTGGCAACCATACCGGCATCGCGTAGCTTCGCCAAGTGCTGGCTAAGTGCGGATTGACTGAGGTTTAGTTGCGCCTGCAAGCTGCCAACCGATTGTTCCCCATCCAAAAGATGACAAAGCACCATAAGCCGGTTGGCGTTAGAAAGTAGCGCCAGATGTTCCGACACCTCTATGGCTCGTGACTGCAGGACCGCCAAAGGCAGCTTGCTTTCTTTTATATTAGTGTTGACTAAATTAGACATGTCTTACATATATAGATCAAGGATACAGATAACAATAGAAATGTAGAAAAGGACGTCACAATGGGACCTGTAACGCCAACAGATTTTACACCTTGGCTATCACTGTTCGGAGGCGTGCTTATTGGGCTTAGCGCGGTCATCGTCATGGGGGCCTTTGGCAAGATCGCCGGTATTTCCGGTATCACAAAGGGGCTTGTCGGGATGGTGCCGGGGTTAACCGGGCCGGCAGACCGGAACTGGCGGCTTTCGTTTCTGCTGGGGCTGGTTATTGCCCCGGTTGCCGTATTGCTTACCACCGGTAACTTTCCGGTTCAGACGATTCCCACCAATCTGGTCGGGATGGCGATCGCGGGGCTGTTGGTGGGCGTCGGTACTGCGCTTGGCTCGGGCTGCACGTCGGGGCATGGGGTCTGCGGGCTGGCCCGGTTGTCGCCGCGATCCCTGGTCGCAGTATTAACATTTGTTGCGGCGGCTGTCGTGACGACCACCTTGGTTCGCCACATTTTTTAAGGAACAGATCATGCGTAACATCACAGGTTTTTTAGCTGGCTTAATCTTTGGTATCGGGCTGATCATTTCAGGTATGGCCAACCCTGCAAAGGTGCTGAACTTTCTTGATATCCTCGGCCCCTGGGATCCGAGCCTGGCTTTCGTCATGGGCGGGGCGTCGATCACGGCATTTATCGGATATCGACTTGTATGGTCCCGCGAGGCTCCCTTGTTGGAGGCAAAATTTGATATGCCTGAAAACAATGCCATCGACGCACCACTTATCACCGGCTCTATCCTGTTCGGGGCCGGTTGGGGGCTAGGCGGGTTCTGCCCCGGCCCGGCTTGGACGTCCCTGGCGATCGGGTCACCCGGTATCCTGGTTTTCCTTCCTCTCATGCTCGTCGGCATCGTTTTAGGAACTGCGGCTAAATCCCATTCGTTATTTCAACTGAAAGGAGTTTAGAGATGTCAAATAAGTCGGAACTAGATAAATGTGTCGTTCGTCATTCGCCTTCAACCGGTCCTTCCAGCCCGGATGTTTGGGGCATTTACGAACCGGACACAGGTTCTATCCAGTATATTTGCGCCGATCCTGAAACACGCGAAGCAGCTTTGATCGATGTCGTCTTGAATTTTGATCCGGCCAGCTTTGCGCTGGACACCAGCAGCATGGATCAGGTGCTGGGCTTGGTGAAAGAGAACAATTTGACCGTGACTTGGGTGCTGGATACGCACCCCCATGCTGATCACGTAATGGCTTCATCACGTTTGAAAAAACACACCGGCGCACCCAATGCGATAGGTGTGAAGGTAAAAGAAATCGCCGAATTATGGCGCGAGATTTACCACACGCCAGACGCCTTTGACCCGGATCGCGATTTCGACCGATTGTTCCAGGATGGGGATACATTCAAGATCGGGTCTCTCGAGGTATCCGTCATGCTGTCGGTGGGGCACACCTTGGGGTCGATATCTTACATTTGCGGTGACGCGATTTTTGCCCATGACACGTTCATGCAGCCTGACAGCGGCACAGCGCGTGCAGATTTTCCGGGCGGTAGCACCGAAGAATTGTGGAATTCACTGCAAAAAATCCTCGCCCTTCCCGGTAATACGAGGGTTTTCGTCGGCCATGATTATGGTTCGAAGGACCGCAACGAACCAGAATGGGAGGCGACTGTAGACGAACACAAGGCGCACAACATCCACGTAAAGGATGGGACCAAGAAAGAAGATTATATCAAGGTTCGCAATGAACGCGACGCGACGCTGTCGCTTCCCGACCGGATGCTGGCCGCCTTGCAGATCAACCTGCGGGCGGGGCAGTTGCCCAACGCAGAGTCAGATGGTGATCACTATCTGAAAATTCCCGTCAATAAGTTCTAAAGGAGATATGCCATGAATAAATCTATGAAGGACTTGGTCGCTGATGCGAAATCTCGGGTTGAAACCATCAGCCCCAAAGATGCGCTTTCCGCTCAGCAAAGCGGAGACTTGATCCTTGACGTGCGTGAACCAGCGGAGCTTACAACCGATGGCGCAGTCGAGGGGGCGGTGAACATTCCGCGCGGCTTGCTCGAAGCGAATGCGGACCCCGAGACCGGTAAGGGAAATGAAAAGCTGGTCGCCAAGCGGGGTAAAAACGGGCGTGTTCATATTCTGTGTGCGTCTGGCGCACGGGCCACTCTTGCCGCTGATTGTCTGCGCGAGATGGGCTATGACGCTACCGTCATCGAAGGTGGCTTGGGCGGCTGGAAAAAAGCTAATCTGCCCGTCATCATGTAATGCTGAGATGAACCCGCGCTACGCGTACTGCCTTGATAGCAACAAGACAGTGCGCGTGCCGCGACGCTGAGTTTTCAAGGCTCCCAGTCGCACGATCATGCTGCGATGCGACCTACTGCAAAACCAGGTAAGGAAGCGCATATGTCCGAGACCTTCTTGTCGGCAGAACCTACGGCGCGGCTTGCTGTGTTTCTGGTGATGCTTCTGCTCATGGTTATATGGGAAATTGCAGCCCCGCGGCGACGGCAAGAGATTCCACGGCTTTTACGATGGACCAATAACGTAGGCGTCGTGGTAATCGACACGTTATTGGTACGTTTGACCTTCCCGATAGTGGCCGTGGGGTTGGCAATCGTTTCTCAGGAACGCGGGTGGGGCCTTTTCAATATCTTTGACCTACCGGGACCGCTGGTTTTCATCGTGTCTTTGCTTGTTTTGGATCTGGCGATTTATTTGCAACATGTAATGTTTCATGCGGTTCCGGCGTTATGGCGCTTGCACAGAATGCATCACGCCGACCTTGAATTCGATGTAACGACAGGGCTGCGGTTTCATCCTGGTGAAATTCTTCTGTCGATGGGAATAAAATTGGCGGTTGTGGCTGCGTTGGGACCACCAGCAGTTGCCGTATTGCTTTTTGAAATTCTGCTGAATGCGTCGTCAATGTTCAATCATTCCAACATAAAGATCCCGAAATCCATAGACCGGGTATTGAGATTGTTGGTGGTAACGCCGGATATGCACCGGGTGCATCATTCGGTCGATCCAAAAGAAACCAACAGTAATTACGGTTTCAATGTGCCATGGTGGGACCGGTTGCTAGGCACATATCGTGCGCAGCCTGCCAAAGGACACACAGGCATGGATATCGGGATTGAACAGTTCCGTACGCGCCGTGACCTGTGGCTCGACAGAATGTTGATCCAACCGGTACGTGGCCCGGCAAGCGGTTATGCCCTGGATTCGTCTGAGCACAAGGACTGAACCCTGGTCTTTCTTGCACCGGATGCCGTGTTTTTGGGTGGTGCAGGGGGGGCAATATTCAACGGCCGTTTCTCAAGACGCAAGCAACAAGCGGCGGCGTGTTAAGTCTGGCCGCCAATGGCCTTTGTTGGGGACAGTTCGATGTTCTACGCAGCGGCGCACAGTGGTCATGCGCATCCTTTTGGGTGCAGCATGAACATGGCTTCTGTTATTCGTCATCGTGGGTTCATGGGGTAGCCCAACAGTAGAAACGATCGCTGGCTTCAAGTCTTCCGTGCTATTCTTGAGCTGCTGACATAGGGCGCTCACTTCTTTCCGTGCCATAAACGTTCGTACCATTTTGCCATATCGCAAGACAGCGGTGTCTAAAGAGTCGATGTACCCGAAGGCGGGAAAGCGACTGAGCAGTCGGAGCAATTCCACAGGAGCCAGCATTTTCAGGGCCTGCGGGCCGGGGAAAAAGCTTTCGCTCAGCGTACCCTCGGCGACTATGATTTGATGCGCCTCAAACATTAAATGGACATAGGTGACAGACTTTTTACCCTTCGCGATCCGCACACCAGGAAGTTCGTCGACCAAGTGAATTGCCCTCGCCAGACGCCCGCCCGGCATCAGCATGCCGTGCTGGCGTGAAACGAATATATCGCGCTCAGCGCCAAGCACGCCCTTATGTATGCGCACTGGCAACAAATTGGGAAATTCAGCAAGCTCATCCCCACAGACGGTTCTGCTGCCGACCCAGGCGATGGGCTGTGCACCATTGTCCAAAGTGCACACCAGATCGCCTTGTTTCAGGGTCGCTATGTCCACGTCGCCGGCTGGGGTTCTTATACGGGTGCCTGCGGTAAAGCAGACGATGCCCGTGTTGTCGTAAGAGTAACTGGAGGAGGTGGCACCAAAGATGGTTAGAGAATTCGCGCCAAACTGCTTGTAGCCAGAATAATCGACAATATTGCCCCGGTCATCCACGGTGTTCGATTGGTTAAGAATACCGTCGTCCGCTTGGTCGGCACGTAGTACGTGCAGGCTGCCATAATATTGCGACAGATCTATAAAGTCGTTGTTGGTGGTAATGCCGTCGCCAAGGGACCCGGAGTTCCCGGCGTTGAAGTCGGTGATGGTGTCATTGCCGAGTTCAAATTCGAATACATCGTTTCCGTCGCCGCCCGTCAGTCGGTCGTCGCCTGCTTGACCATTCAGGGTATCATCGCCAAGCCCGCCTTCAAGCGTGTCGTTACCAATGCCACCATCCAGGTAATCGGCCCCGCTGCCGCCTGTCAGTGAATCATCACCGCCGTCGCCGTACAGGATGTCATCGCCGTCACCACCATCAATGACATCGTTTTCGCCACTCTCTGTACCAGGTGAATAAAGCCTGGCGGCACCAGGGGTTACGGTGACCGAATGCGTTGCGTTATCGGCACCGTCATAAGTAAAGGTAAAGCTGCCATTACCGTTGTCCACCATCGTCTTGGTGCCGATAAGTACGATACTGTCATCTTGGTCTTCGTCAGCGATGGTGATCGAAAAATTGTCAACAAAAGTTGTCAGGTCAATTTGAAAGACATCGTTTTCGCCCTCGTCGGCACCAGCACGTCTTAGATGGATGGAATTGATCGCTTGGTCGGTACTGTCGGTTATCGTCACATCGACTGAATTGCGCTGCGATATCTGGTCGACGTTCAGTTCAAAATTCCCACCGCTGTCAATCGAAACGGCTGCTTTTACAGTGCCCGGTGCAGATGCGGGCAGGGGAATTGCGCGGTCACCATAAACAACATCGTTGCCCGCGCCTGCGTGGATCGTATCGGCACCACCGAGGCCATAAATGATATCGTCATTACCATCGACGCCATCGACTTCATCGTAATCCCCATCCCTAAACCCGGCACCCATGACGTCTGCGCTGTTCGTGCCTTCGACAATACCATCGGGGGTAAAGATGTTTTCCGTATTTGCCGTGGTGATGTTCGGGTCTTCACTGACGATAGTATCATTACCCGACTGCATATCGAAGCGAGGGACGCTCGCGTTCTGACCGACCCGGATAAAATCGTCGCCTGAGCCTGTTTTAAAGTCCTTGGTTGACGTAAAGTTGTCGCCGATCTGGATCGTATCTTGGTTATTTGATCCCTTGTATTCGTTGATCGTGACGCCGTTGCCAATGGTCATGTCGATTGCATCGGCGTTGGACGCATCGATATTCGTCGCGGGCAGGCCCACCCCGTCAGAGATGTGGATACTTGGGGTCAGATTAGAGTTGAACTGTATGTTCAACGCATTGGAATTACTGTTACTGAACTGGACCGCAAAATGCGTCGGCGACCCCGATGCCGACTGGAAAGTGATGTTTCCAGCAGCCGTACTTTCGATGATGAAAATATCCCCTTCGTTAACAGGGATATTCCCGCCTGCGAAGTCTCTGGGAATATAGTACGTTGCCATCGTGAAGTACCTGAATATGAAAATAATAATCTCTGTGGAATTTTCATATCAGTGGAATAGGCCGAAAGAATGGCGAGGTGATGACCAATGTGGCATCCCCCCTTAGATCTGATCGAAACTGGAAACAATAAACCTCAAGTTGAAACTGCTTTTGGTACAGTCACCCGGTAGTGGGTACCGACCTTGGTTATATCTGTTGGGGGCTGGCTAATTATGGCAGCAATATTGCTTATGGCCCGGAATGACATGAAAACTCGCCATTTTTTAGTCAATTTCGTCTTATATGAGAATAGAGCACTCTTTTAAGGATTACATCATCATGAAGATCTATGAGACGCTCGCCCGGGGAAATTTCCCCAAAACGTATACAGGTAAAATTCTCCTCGTAAGCTTCATCGGCGTTCACGTGCCAATGTTTGGGGCCGTGACGTATGTTTTGCTTGCCGATACCAAGCCCTTTCTTGAGCAGCTCGATGTTCTGGGCGCAATGCTTCTTGCAACATTGATAGGTACCGGTGGCACAATGTTCGTGATGAAAGAGCTTCTCGCCCCGGTCCGCGCGGCTTCTGAAGCGGCCGACCAATATTTACGGAACCGGCAAATCCCGCGCCTGCCTACAAAGTACACCGATTCAGCCGGGGTGTTGATGGCAAGTGTTCAGGAATGTGTAACGCGTTTGGACGCCAGCCTTTCCTCGACCGAAGGGCGGTATCAGCAGCTGGAACGGGATCATTCCGAGCAGTTCAAGACATTGGCGGGG
>TARA_R110001599_G_scaffold181243_1_pt1 | contig 26228 bp, 24 predicted proteins | sample TARA_R110001599 | Tara Oceans TARA_R110001599 (sample SAMEA4398360) | marine metagenome | biome: Polar Biome; feature: [MES] marine water layer (ENVO:01000295) within the mesopelagic zone...; material: water (ENVO:00002006), including particulate matter (ENVO:01000060) such...
ACGTTGTGTTCAACCAAGGGTACGTGCTTATAGGCGGCTGCGTGGTAGACCGTCTGCACACCAAACGCCCTCATGGCAGACTCGCAGCGGCGGCGATGGCCCACATTACCAAGCAACGGATGCAGTTCTACACCCAGCCCCTCAACACGGTTAATCGAGCTGAGCTCCCGCTCGATGGCGTACAGGGAAAACTCGGACTGCTCGAACAGAACCAAAACACGAGGGCGATGGCGGATAATCTGGCGGCATAGCTCTGAGCCAATCGAACCGCCCGCGCCAGTGACCATCACGGACTTTTGATACAGGCTCTTGGCAACAACGGCGGAATCCGGCCGAACCGGGTCCCGCCCTAACAGGTCTTCAATTTCCAGATCCCGAATGTCATTAATTCGCGCCTGGCCCGCCACCAGTTCCGACATGGAAGGAACGGTCTGGACCGGGATCGACAAAGGCTCCAATTGCTTCAGCAGCTTCTTGCGGTCGATCTGCGAATGCTCATCCAGTGCCAGCAATATCCGCTGCACACGGTACTTAGGCATATGCTTGGCGATGTGACTAATGCTCACCACTGGCAAGCCATTGATCATGGACTTGTGGTTGGCCCGGTCAAAAGTCACGAACACCACTGGCCGGTATTCCGTGCCCTGCTCCAAGGCTGACGCCAGTTGCATGCCGGTTTCGCCAGCACCAACGATGGCAACCGCCTCCTTCGCCATCTGCTTGGGGTGGTTCACAATCATACGCACACCCAGGCGGGTGCCGCTTACAAACAGAAAAGCCAGGGCGCCATAAATGATGGGCACGGAACGTGGCACAAACACCTGCAACAGGTAGCCCAGAATGATCAGGGATACACTAGAGGCAATGACCCCATAAATAATGGTGATAAATGCTCTGTCACCCAAATAACGAATGACTGCCCGGTACAGCCCAAGGCGGATAAACACGGCAATGGTAAACACCACCGTAATGGCAGCAACCGTTAATTGCTCTTGGGTAGGCAGCCAGAGGTGCTGCTCCAGGCGCAGGGCAAACGCAGCCCAGATGGCAAAGAACAGGAAGAACGCATCCGACAGAACGGAAACAACCCGTTTATGAAACCTGGGAAGGTTCAGAAATGACCTGATCATAAGATTGCCATCTCTACGCTTTGCCAACTTGTCCCTGTTCAAGCGGTTGCCTCCTTCATTACCCGTGCGAGCACCTCACACGTGAGTTTGATTTCATCGGCCGTCAACGTAGGGTGAACCAAAAACATCAGACTGGTATCACCCAGCTCCCTGGCCACCGGCAAGCGCTCTGCCGGAGCCATTCCTGCGTCCTGTATCGCCTTCTCAAAATACACTTCCGAGCAGGAGCCGGAGAAACAGGGCACGCCGGAACTGACAATCTCTGACATCACCCGATCTCTGTCCCACTCTGGTTTAAGAGTAGTAGGCTCTACAAAAACATAACACTTATAACCAGCATGGCCGATGTGTTCCGGAACATCCGGCACACGCAGCCCCTTGCACTCCCGTGCTACCTGCCAGATAACCTCGCAGTTGGCCCGACGTCGCTCAGTCCATTCCGGCATGCGCCGCAACTGAATCCGGCCAATCGCGGCCTGCATCTCCGTCATCCGCCAGTTGGTCCCAAAACTCTCATGCAGCCAGCGAAAGCCCGGCGGGTGCTCGCGCTCGTAGACGGCTTCCCAGCTTTTACCATGGTCCTTGTAGGACCACATGCGCGACCATAGCCCCCGATCATTGGTGGTCACCATCCCACCCTCACCACCGGTGGTCATGATCTTGTCCTGGCAGAAGGACCAGGCTGCCACGTGCCCCAGGGACCCAACCGGTTTGCCCTTGTAGGTCGCCCCATGAGCCTGAGCGCAATCCTCAATCACCGATAGGCCATGGCGGCAAGCCAGTTCATTCAGGCCATCCATGTCACAGGGCCAGCCCGCAAGGTGCACTGCAATAATCGCCTTGGTGTTGTCGTTAATCAGCGGCGCAACCGTCTCAGCCGACCCCCCCTGGGAATCCGCATCCACATCCGCAAACACAGGCCAAGCGCCCGCGTTAACAATACACGTTACCGAGGCCAGGAAGGTTCGGGAAGTGACAATAACTTCATCACCAGCACCAATACCCAGCGCCTTTAGGGCAAGATCCAGAGCCACCGTGCCGTTAGCCACAGCCACGGCATAGTCAGTGCCGGCAAATTCCGCGAACTCCCGCTCGAATTCACGACATTCCTGGCCTGTCCAGTAGTTGACACGGTTAGAGAGCAATACGCGGGAAACCGCATCGGCCTCTTCCTGAGTGTAGGAAGGCCAAGGAGGAAACGGAGTATTAAGCATTAAGACGCCTTTTAATCTACAAGAACTACTAATAACTAGAGAGGCTTGGCGGGGTTACCAGCAACAACCATGCCGGAAACGACATTCTGGAGAACAACGCTTCCCATCCCTACGACTACTTCATCACCGATGGAAATAAGCTGTTTAACGCAGGCATTCGCCCCAATCCATACTTGCTGGCCCAGTATCACACCGCCAGCCAACGTGGCGTTGGGGCTTATGTGTGAACACTCCCCCACATGGCAGTCGTGTTCAATAACAGACCCGGTGTTAATAATAGCTCCGGGCCCGACGACGACATCTGCATTGATTACAGCATTGGCAAAGACCACAACTCCCCGACCAAGCTTCACATAGGGACTAACCTTTGCGGCAGGATGGATAACAGAAACAACGCTAGCTCCAGCGGCATCAAGATCTCGAAGCTTCTGTCGGCGGATCTGATTGTCCCCGATACCCACCACAACGCCATCATACTCTTCCAGGCTGTCCAGAAGCTCGGCACTACTTCCAACAACAGGCCAATGGCCGTTCGTGGTCAGCCCAGGCCAAGCATCGTCAAAAAAACAAATGCCTTGCCATCCAGCCAACTCTGCTGCATCTGCGACCACTTTACCGTGGCCACTCGCACCCAGAACAGCGAGGCGCATCAATCCTTGGTCCCGGTAAACTTCGACATCGTCACCTCTCCCTCACCTCTGATCCCTTCGCGAGCTAAAACCTTTTTTACAGTGAGGAACAAAATCTTCAGGTCAAGCCAAAATGAACAATTGTCTACATACCATACATCCAGCTTGAACTTGTCCTCCCAGGAAATCGCATTGCGCCCATTCACCTGCGCCCAACCGGTTATTCCGGGTCGCACTTCATGGCGGCGATACTGCTCAGTGGAGTATCGCGGCAGATACTCCATGAGTAGCGGACGGGGCCCAACCAAGCTCATATCGCCTTTAAGCACATTCCAAAGTTCAGGCAGTTCGTCAAGACTGCTCGAACGCAGAAAGTTGCCAAGCGGTGTCATTCGCTGATCATCTGGCAGCATGTTTCCAAACCCGTCCCTCGCATCCAACATGGTTCTAAATTTCACCATGTAAAACGGTTTCGCCATTTTCCCGGGGCGGATTTGGCGAAAGAATACAGGGCCTCCCAACTTGAGGCGAACCAGACAGGCGACCAAAGCAATAACAGGCGCAAATAACAGAAGCGCTGTTGCAGACAAGGAAAAATCAACGATTCGTTTAAACATCAAATCCCATGGCCTTCAACATAACTTCATTTACCTTGCGAACGTCGTACCTTTCTTCTACTAACTGCCGCGCCCTGGCTCCTGCCGTGGCAATCAGCTCAGGTTTCTCAATAAAACGCAGCATAGCGTTAACCAGAGCATCCACTGACTTCACGGGCACTAAATATCCATTCTCACCATTAACCACGGTTTCCCGGCACCCAGGCGCATCAGTAGTAATTACGGGGCGACCCATGGCCATCGCTTCAAGCACGGTACGCGGAGTGCCCTCGCGGTAACTCGGTAAAACATAAACATGAGAGTCAGTAATACTTGGTCTGACATCCAAAAGTGCTCCTTCCCAGACAATGTCCCCAGCATCATGCCACTTACGAACCTCAGTTTCAGAAACGCCATCAGGATTTGGGTCCAGACCACCAACCAGATGAAACTCAACGTCCGGGTGCCGGGTTCTTATCTCTGCCGCTGCAGCGGCATATTCCCGTATGCCCTTATCTCCTAACAGGCGTGCAATCAAAAGAAACCGAAGCGGCTTTTTCGGCAGAGGTGTCGGTGAGAATGCTTCAACATCAACACCGGAGCCATTAACCACCACCACCGGAACGTTGTTGGGCAAGAGTCCCAACCGCTGAAAGTCGGCACGGTCATCTGGATTCTGGAAAAATATCAGTGTGGCTCGCCGTAATGCAAAGCGATAGAGCGCCCTGGCGACGCCCTGAACCAGCGCCCGCTTTCCCTTGGCTTCACCCGTGAAGGCATAACCAAGCCCAGTAACCAACGCGGCACGATTCGGGACGCGGGCAATCCAAGCGGCTATAAGTCCCCATATAACAGGCTTAATGGTATAGCCAAGAAAATATTCGGGCTGAACCCTCTGCATAAGGCGAACTAATTGACGCAAAGTTGTCAAATCACCTAAAGGGCTCAATCCAGCGCGAGATAGTGAAACGCTATAACTTTCGATTCCTCGCTCAGATAGCCACCCAATAGTTTCAGTATCTTCATGCAGGCCGGGGGCCGCCGTATATACTGAGTGGCCATGCTCCCGAACAGCAGATATCAACGACCCTCGAAAATTCCGCAACGAGGATGCCAGCGAGCCTAAAAACAGAACTTTAGCAGTCATGTATCTTCAGTATATTGGGAGTGGAAAAGTGTCGCCGAACTTTACGGCGACTGGCGGAAGGCAGCCCTGATGAGTGATAACAGCCTCGGCGCCTGCGCCTGAAGCGAATACCACTCTTCCACTCGTTTTCGGCCATTCGCACCCATATTATCTCGAACCGAACAATCAACGCTTAGCAAACTTCGCAATGCTCTATCCCACTCTTCTACCGAATCTGCCAGCAAGCCATTTTTTTCCGGTTCCACAATTTCACAATTTACCCCAACCGGCGAAGCCACCACAGGTATCCCACACGCCATGTACTGAATCAGCTTATAGCCACACTTCCCGCGTTCCCAGGGTGAGTCCTGAAGCGGCATTATACCTATATCAAACTGTTGAATAGACTCAACTTCTGTTTCTTCAGACCAAGGCCAGGTTTCAACAGAGGTACCTGCGAAATCTTCCTCGCGAGCTCCAACGGCGATAAAACGAACCGGCATTTCCTCCTGGATTGATTTGAAAATCGGTAAAAGCTGCTTCAGGTAACGACTGGTTTGGGGTGTGCCAATCCAACCAACAATAGAAGCCTCAGTGCTTGATTTCTTTTTTGGTTGGTAGCGTTCTAAATTTACAACAGTAGGAATGATTTCGACCTTGCTTACACCTGCGCGGCGGGCCCGTTCAGCAAGGTAGTCATTCCCGGCAATAACCGTCGAGGAGTGACGCATCACGGTGTCGATTTTCTCCCGCAATAGCTGCCTGACCCAAGTGTTGGAATGGCAGTCATATCGGTGGAAAAGAGCATCGTCGTAGTCGACTACATAGGGCACGCCAATCAGCCGGAGGAAGCGTTCGGCGATAGCGGGCATGAAGGGAAACAGCTCTTTTTCGATGATAACAACATCAAACCTGCGGGCCCCCAATAGAGCCAGAATTCTTCCACAATATCCTTTAACCACCTCGCCCCAGCGAGAGCCGCTATCATAAAGTGCTCGCAAATAGACATCAGACAGCAAGGGTTCTACTGTCACTTCAACACTTTGTGAGTGGAAGTAGGGCAAATATTGCAGAAACCGCACACGAGAACTGGCGCCAAGAGGCCCGTACCGTGAAAGAAGTAGAACCTTCATGGATTATAACGCCCCTCACCTTGGAGAATATGCCCCATGGATCGCCAGAGCATGCGATAGGCGGCCCAAGTGTGCTTGATACCAACAAAATCACCGCGTAGCAGACACCATATGGATCTTGTGAAGGGTTCCAAAAGGTTGGTTACCGCAACCAATGTCCAGGCTTGCCAGCGCGGGAAGTGTTTGAAGGCATATAATATTCGGCCGCGAAGCGAGTAGAACAGCCGGTGAGCCTTTACTTGGCGAGACGTACCGCCACCGGCATGGAAGGCTCGGGCTTCGGCGAGGTACCAACTATCAAACCCAGCTGATTTGCTGCGATTCGCAACGTCCACTTCTTCAAAATACACGAAAAATCTCTCATCAAAGCCACCACAAGCCTCGAAAGCTTCTCGCCTAACAAAAAAGAAAGCGCCCATTACCTGATCGACCTTGCGGGTATCCTTATGATCCCAATTACACATACGCATTCCAGACCCATATAAACCTGGCACCTTATCCATACCCAAAGCCGATGAAACCAAACGTCGCAGGGTGGGAAATCTCGCACAGGTTCGGCTTACCTTGTCATGTTCATCAATTAGTTGAATACCACAAATTCCGACCTTTGCATTTTCCGGCTGCTCCATAAAAGCCAAAGGTACTGAGAGCGCCCCCTCCTCCAGGCGTGTATCCGGATTCAAGAACAAGATATAGGGGGCACTTCCAGCCTGTGCACCTATATTGCAAGCCGCCGCGAAACCCAGGTTTTCGCCAGTGTGAATGACCTCCACACAGGAAAGGCCTTCTACTGCGGCTACAGAATCATCAGTGGAACCATTATCTACAACGATAATGCGGCTTAGCTCACCTTTGTTATGGCTAAGGGCAGAATTTATACACTCTTTTAACTGGAGGCCAGCGTTCCAGTTTACTGTAACTATATCAATCATACTTAGGCCGTCGGGTTAGATAGGCATTAATCAGAGCCACTGGGAGAAAGATCACCCAAAGGTAATCAAACTTCCCTAAATAGGGATTAGTGGCGTTCATAATGAGAAATGCGCTTAGCGCGGTAATTAAGGGAACAAAAAGCTTCGCAAATTCGGCGTTCTTTCGAGACAGCTGAATCCCTTTGAACGCTACCCAAAGAACAGCAGTTGAATAGACCAAAAATCCGATAAACCCGACATTCATCAACAATGCCAGATAAGACAATTCAAAAGCCCAAGGCATTTCATGCGAACGGACAACATCGACAGTACTACCGAGTCCATGACCAATTAGCGGGGAATTGGTGAACGCCCCCCAGAGAGAAGCAGCTTGCACATAACGTGCCCCACTGGACGCCTCCTGTCCTTGGAACGCGGATACAAATATTTCTACCAACGCAACCGGGTCAAGCCCGATAGCCACGATAACGCCAGCTATTGTCAGAACGGCAAGGACAGAAGATCTAAAAGTTAGCGAAAGAAGTGGCACAGACTTTAGACGACATGAGGAAAATTGTAGGAACGGTAGTATGATAAACGGAGTTAGCAACATCACCAGCCAGAATACCCTGCGCCCGGAACCCAAAGCAGCTAGGACAATAGCAAATAAAAGCAGGTAAATACCGAGTTTTCGCAAGCTACGAAGCTCACCACGTCGTACTAAAATATAAGATAGAACAAATGGAAAGCCATACATCACCGTAGTGAGTCCATAGATACGAAACTCAATGAAGCCGCCATAGTTACCAAAAGCGGCCCCCTGAAACTCAAGTAGCGGGTATATGACACCGCCATAGCCCCATAGGCCCGCCAGCATGACTGTGATCGCCATTAGGGTAGCCAAAGCTATACCCAACAGTAATGCGGACTCAATCGCTTTAATTACTCGCGCATCATGGGCTAGGCCAATAAAAAGAACATAAAGTACCGGCCACACAAGATAAACTGACGTAACCCTCAAAGCTCCAGGAGCAGAGTTAATCACACCCCAGAACACGCCAAATAGGCCCACCAGTAATGTAACCAACCAAAGTAGAATAATATCGCGGTGAACCCGCCATGTACGCAGCGAAAGCACTATGGCAATAGTTGTGATCAATACGAGAAATATGGCGCGTGGCGTTTGAAGACTTGTGGGAACAACGAGCATTAGCACAAAGAAGGCTTGAATTAGGAACAGCCATATTTTTTCGACTGCCCTGAACATTCTTTGTTCAAAACCAAAGATAGTAGACTTATAAATAGCTGACATTTTTAAAAACAATAGGTTTTGGAAAAAGCCGTTGATTCACGACTTGAAAGGCTTGGTAAGGTTATTGTAGACGGTTGCTCGCCCTAGCATAGAAAACAAAAACTTTACTAAATAGCGAATATTAAAAGGTTCACATCTGAGAGCATTAAACAATAGCCTACGACCACTCAGAACACCAGTACTCATTTGCGCATCACCAATCCGATGCAGCCAAGCGGCCTTGAGCGCTTTATTTTCATTTATGGCATTACGGTGCACCTCATAAATTCTTTCAAGTGCTATTCTATGCGCCTCACTATTTCCTGTAATACTGCCTCTAGTTACATATGCCAGAAGTGTGGGCTCCTTCAGATACTTAAAACTGGCTATTTTTGACAACCTGAGTGATAAATCCCAGTCTTGATAACGTGGCATCGAAGCGTCAAAACCTTTTACTTCATTCAGATACTTTTTCTTTACGACGAGCGAAGGCGTGCCAACATAATTCTGCCAAAGTAAAGATTCATAAGCATTGCTATGCTGAAATCTATTTTTCCCGACAGGCATCAGCCGACAATTGTCTCCCGAAATCTGGATATAAGATGTAAATATTGCACCTATTTTTTTATCTGCTTCAAGCTCATCTAATGACTGCGCTAGTTTAGCACATGTCCACTCATCATCACTGTCTTGGAAAGCGACAAGATCAGCACGCGCCATCCGAATTCCGACATTTCGCGCTTCCGCACCACCAACGTTCTTTGGAAGTTTTTTGTAATGGATTCGATCGTCCTTAAATCTGGATATCACTTCCTCTGTGTTATCTGAAGAAGCATCGTCCACAATAATTAGCTCTAGATCCTTAACTGTTTGCGAAAGAACGGAGCGAACTGCTCGTGGGAGCTCCTTGGCTCGGTTGAAAGTGGGCATAACTACACTAACTTGAGGGATTTTTGACATTTAAAGAATCCAGAACCACCTGTCATTATCGGTTATTTTAAAGCCGAATTTCAGCGTTGATTTAATTTAAAAATACTCCAGATCATAGAGAAGGTAGGAAATTCCTTACGAAGCCGGGGCTTTTTTATACACCAGGCTCAACACCTCCCGAATACCCTCTCTGTTAAAGACAAGGCTAGCCACAAGATAAACGACACCACCAGAAAAGATGGAAAGTACGACACTGAACTCGGCCCCCAACAACACCATAAAAGGCATCGAAAAGTGTAGCACTAAGCCCATGACACAGCCACACAGCGCTGGCCTAAGGGCCGACATTGCATACCCAATTGCACACGGTCCTATCAATCTCCGGGTCCAGAAGAAATACATAAAAAAGGTCAGTGTGGCCTGGATGCTAATTTGAGCTAATAGGACATATTCCAGAATCCCTTTTTGCGCGGATAGCCAAATCACCGGAGGGATAAACAGGAGAAGAGCCAGGTTCCAGTAAAAAGCCCAGTCCGCCTTACCCAGCCCCATGGAGAGTGGTCCATTGAGGTTGCCAAGGGATCGCAAGAGTACGTAAATGCACATGAGTCTGAGTGCTGGCACGAGTGCCCCCCAATCTGGCCCAAGCACCAGATGAACTACGGGGTCTGCAATGATCGCCAGCCCGATAAATAGTGCAGCATTGACCGTAGTAACTCGGTTGACGAGGCGGAAGTAAGCATGTCGAACACGAGGTTTGTCCGATTGAAACTGGGCAATGGCAGGAAAAGCAACCTTTGTTGCGATTGAATTGATCTGCTGCATGATCATGAGCGTCCAAGTCATAGCCATCGAATAGAGCCCCAGCGCCGCACCACCAAGAAAGGCACCCACTATGACTTGATCAACCCGCGAATTCAGCAGTGTGAGGCCGGTTGCCCCGGTTCTGTACAAACCGAATCGGAGCAAAGACTTGCTATGCGCAAATTCCAGGGCAAATCCATTCAGCAACTTGCGTCGACGTGCGAGTATGACCAAGCCGGTTTGACGGATTGCACTGCCCAGTAGCCCAGCCGCCACAATGGACCAGAGCCCGAACCCATTGTAGACGCCTATGATAGCGACGGAGGCATTTACAAAAGAGCCCGATATGGAGACTCCGGCGAGGACATTAAATTCCATCGACTTTTGCAGCAAAGCGTTAACCTGCTGACCAACCGGCTCCATCAGGAACACGACAGCGACCCAGGGCAGAAGCTCTGCGAGCGCTTTTTGGTCAAACACCTGGGAGAGTGGCTCTGCTAATACCTGAACGGCACAAAAAAAGAAAAAACCAAGCATCCAGTTGACCGAATACAAGGTAGCCAACTGGCGAGACGTCGGATTGGGGAAGTGGATGATTGCCTGCGATAAACCAAAATCAGAAATAGCCACCGAGAACTCTTTGACAAGCATGATAACCGCAACGACACCCATGCTTTCCGGCCCAAGTATCCTGCCTACCAGGACAAAAGACAGGAAGACCAGCCCCCGCGAAATCAGAACATCCAGCGTCACCCAACGCACAGACTTGAAAGACGACATCAAAAATCTCTCTTCACGAGTATGGTTGCCACGTAGCGTCCTGATGATAGATGCACAAGCTAATGATCCTCATTCTTCAACCGGAGCATGGCTATGCTTTTGAGTAATAGTGCCCGAAACGGCTGCAGTTGCCATTCCGCAAAATGGCTATACTACATCATTGTGCTGCCGCGATAGCCCGGAAGCGCCCCCAGACTACATATTCAGCAAGTACGCAGACTGGTCTAATATCACTTTTTACATACCCACCATTGTTGACACCGGAATAGGATCAGTGCACGTCGATGCTCATCAAGCATTGTCCGAGCCGGTCGCCAGAGCAACCACACGACCCCATAGCTGTTTGGAGCAGCACGGCGATTTGAAGAGACTTTGACCTGGTTTAGCAGACAGCATGTCGCCTTGTCCCATCTTGGCTTACCAAACTTGGTGGCCATAATAAAGGGGGCTAGGCTCACAACCTCGATCAAAAAATCGAAGGCCTGGTGAGAATCGGGGTAACTTTTTAGGGGACGAGACATCAGAACCAATGCCCTGTGCGCATTATTTCTGACCCAATAGCCTTCCTTTAAGCCAGTTGTAACCCCCTAAATGTGATAGTTTTCATAGCTATTTATTTGATGTCCTTGATTACTTGACTCATGAATGAGATTTTTTCCAGTAACCATATTTTTCCATCTGATCTCCACATATTCTCTCGAACATAAGGTTCTGCTCCTCAGTCCATCGCTCCGGCTTATTTTCCGTTCTATATCCTTCATTTTGGTTAATCTTCTTTTTTGTATGAAAAGCCCAAGTCTCCCTATCTACTTTTAAACCAACACGATCGCCGATATTATATTGAAAGTAATCGTAATCATGGATCAACTTTTCAAACTGAACCGTGACATCACATACCTCTGAAAGCCAACGATTCTCCTCTGACCATATAAAACAAATCTTTTCAAACCGAGTCATGTTCAACCATACATTGCTTGGAATTATCGATTCGTGAGGCACCATACTTCCATAAATTGAGTCGCTCTCGGTAAATGTATGCCGATTGAGTATCGAAGAAACCAGATCCCGACCATCTCTTACTATATGGATAACAGGAACATTTGGTAACGAAACTTTTAAGTCTTTAACACATCTTCGGAGCGCCCCGTTTACTTCACCGTATTTCTTTTTATTATTATCCTTCCTTAAAAATATTTCTTTTAGCCGAAAACGATTAATGTAGTTCCTAGAAAATTCCGGATACTCTAAAGCTAAACGGTGAAAGTACTGCTCTGATCTAATTGGCTCATGTACCACTTGAGCTTCACCCGATGCATTGAGAATCTCAGAAAAGAGCGTCGTTCCGGTACGGCCAGTACTAGTAATCAGAAAAAAATGGTGATCAAGCGAAGACACTATTCTTTGATGCCGAATGGGAACTAGCGATATAAACCAATAGTACAATATATGACCTTTTGGAAATCGGTTTAGAGTTTTTCTCAAGCTATCGAATATATTCATTTAAGTCTCACAGTGTAACAATATTCAAATTCTACTATTAAATATTAGAGGGAGTCTCTGAATAAGTCCCCAACATGGCCATCGTCAATTACACAGCATTCGTGGCCAAAATGGATCAGGCGACTTCGCTGAAACTGGGCACCCTAACAAGAAGCGCAAAACCCGCTGCGAAGCCTTTCTGGAAAAAAGGTGGCCCGCTATTACCCAAAGAGCCTGAAACTAGATGCTTGCCGAACGAAACCACCACTCACAACTTTCGTTATTTTTTGAAGCGCTACGGCCTCAGCGAAGTGCTGTTCAGCAACGAAGGACATGCCGGCATGAAGATGAACAATGGCTTCGGTTATGCTGGTTATCTTGGCATTCACAAGCAGGCTAAACACAAGCAAAGTGGAAACGTCTTAAGGTCTATTGCCAGGCGGCCCTGCACCAAGAGGCAACTTGATGTCGACGAACTAAAAGCAGAAAAATCCAAGCCCCATTCCGGTACACCAACAGGTCTTTGGCCATAGCAGGAGGCTTGGCCAAAAACAGCAATCAGCCGCACTTGCTAACTGCGTTCAGCAATCTGCTGATTGACGAAAATCAACAGTTAATCGGACCCTTCCATCGACACCACTTACCTCTTCTCCGAGTCAGGTTTGCGAGCTACAACAATGTACATCCACGTCCACTGCTCTGTTTTATCCACTCTATCGAGTAGATAAAATCCCCCCTGGAGAAACAGGCCAATCGCATCAATAATTCTCAACCAGCGCAAAGGACCTCGATTAAACCTGTATATGTTGTAAACCAGCAGCTGTCCAAACGTTACCCAAAACCCGGAAAGCGCCCTAATTTCTATATCCTCAAATCCAGCTTTCCCAAACAAATACTCCAAACCGTACTTGGAAAATCTATAAAAATCCCTCGGTTCCTCATGCAAATGCCAAATAAAAGGCACGCTGTAAATAGCATAACCCTTGGGCCGGAGAACCCGATAACATTCCCTCAAGGCAGCCTCAGGTTCTTCCAGGTGCTCCAGTACAGCACTGCATAAAGCAGAATCGAAACTAGAGTCCTCGCAAGGTATGTCGTAGGCAGTGCCAAACAAATCAACGTTATTCTTGCTATGAAAGGACGCCTCATGATCCACCCCTACGTGTTCAGTCACGTTTGGCTTCAACATCTTTTCGTACGGTTTGATACCGCACCCAATATCTATAAGACGCCCTTCGAAATATCGCTCAGAGAGTCTCTTTAAGGCATTGTCGTGAATTCGGTTTACGAGAATATTTTTTAATTCCTTGGCCATTCAGAGCTCTTTTGCATCAAATGAATTGTTGAACCAGCAAGGGTGTTTCTAGTTCAGCACGGACCGATCTACTTGAGATCATAGAAACTTTTTACACAGCGCACTATGTAATGAAGATCCTCTTCGGTGATCCCGTAAAACAGGGGCAGGCGCACAACGCGATCACTAGATTTCGATGTATGGATATCCTCACCGTGAAACCGGGAATAACTCAGTCCCGCCGGCGAGTTATGCAAAGGTACATAGTGAAAGACCGCGTAGATACCCGCATTTTTCAGGTATTCCAACAATTCAGTGCGCTCATCAAGAGACGATGCCTTAAGATACAGCATGTGGCCATTATGAATACAATGAGCGGGCACGGTTGGCAGTTCGACCAGACCTCTCGCTGCTATCGGCTTCAATTCCTGAATATACCCGGCCCAGACATCCCGGCGGAAATCGGTGATTTTATCAGATTCCTGTAACTGCCCCCATAGATAAGCAGCTTGGATCTCGCTGGGCAAATAACTACTTCCGATATCTACCCAGGAATATTTATCGACCATCCCCCTAAAAAATTGGCTTCTATTAGTTCCCTTTTCTCTAATTATTTCAGCCCGTTCAGTAAAACTTTTCTCATTTACGATCAAAAGACCACCTTCGCCACCACTGGTGATATTTTTGGTCTCATGAAAGCTGTAAACGCCAAGATGGCCAATCGCGCCGAGGGGACGACCTTTATAGCTGGCCTTGAATCCCTGAGCAGCATCCTCAATGACATAAAGGTCGTGCCGTTTCGCGATGTCCATGATGGCATCCATCTCGCACGCCACCCCGGCATAATGAACGGGTACAATCGCCCGCGTCCTCGGGGTGATTGCTGCTTCAATGAGCTTTTCATCGATATTGAGAGTATCGGGGCGAATGTCAACGAAAACCACCGTTGCGCCTCTCAATGCAAACGCATTCGCCGTGCTCACAAAGGTGTAGCTCGGAACGATTACTTCGTCACCAGGGCGCAGTCCGATAAGTATGGCTGCCATTTCTAACGCATGAGTACAGGAAGGAGTCAACAGAGCCCTCTGGCAGCCAAGCTTCTCCTCAAACCATGTTTGACACTTGACTCCGTAGGGGCCGTCCCCCGAGAGTTTGTCACTGCGCATCGCATCAAGAACATATTGTTCTTCGTTGCCCGTGTGGGGAGGACGATTAAATGGTATATCGTAGGTCACTAGCACCCCTCAAATCGAGACCGAAAAGAAATTTGACTGATCACAGACCCGTCCGCATCAGCAGTAATTAGGCACAATTTCAATAGGCCGGTACCACAAACGACAACTGGACACTGATTTGCGAAGAAAATGATTTTACCTAAGTGCCTGGTTCGGTCTTCAACCACCACATCCCCTACAACCTCAGCATCCAGGATTCTCGCGTGAGCGCCGTTAAGTAATGCAGATGCGCCTTTATAGGGGTACCCGACCGAATCAATAAATCGCTTCACCGCAGCTGAATCAAGTGACCAGTCAATAAGGTAATCATTCTCATCCCGCCACATACTGTAGGTTGCCTCTCGTTCATTCTGTTCGTAGGAGGCCAGCTCACATCCTTTAAGAATTTGGCCCGCAATAGCCTTAACAAGTTTGGCATACAGCGGTAGCAAGTGATCGATTGCGCGCTCAATTCTGATTGGGTAGGAAATGTTCCTCGACTCTTGTGCCAGTATATTTCCTCGGTCATATTCCTCATTGGCCAAAAGCGCCGTGACGCCAATGGCTGGCTCACCATTGATCAGCATATTTACAAGAGGTGCAAAACCTCGGTATTTCGGCAGAAGGGAATCGTGGAAAACGATCAAGTTCCTACCGCCCCTGATCATCCACTTCCAGCCTATTGCAAAGGAATAGTTTGCTTCGGACGCCCTTGCCGGCGGAACCACATTCCTTTCATAAAAGGGAATTCCCTTAATAGAACAGAATTTTTCGACTTCAATAAAATAATCTTGAAGCATACCCTTATCCCTTGCACCAACCACGAAGGCTATGCCCCGAACTCCAAAGGTCTCAACAAAGGATTCTAGGCAGAAAAATCCTTTTTTACCGACGAGATAAAACGCGAACTTAATCATTCATTCAAATATATTTTTGTATTGTTCAATCAGTTTATTTTCAGAAAAAAACCGCCGAATGATCTCCGAATTATTATCAGCAATAGTTTCATCTAGTCTTTCCACATCAATATTATCAACACAAAATGTCTTTACACCTATGCCATCAAAAAAGCCCTTGGAAGTCACACCTTGACGAAGGTAAACTTTTTTTCCCATGCCAAGCAGCTTCACAATATTCCCCATGCCCTGCTGCCGGCTGTGGTTAAAAATTGCAATGTCTATGTTTGACAAATATTCAGCATACTTACTGGCAGACATAAACTTATCAATCGCACAAAATTTTTCGCCGAAAATTTCATTTCCGGCTCTTTTAACTTCTCTGGCATTTACAGGATCACCGTAGGAAAGCGGTACGCATACCTGAATTTCTGATTCCTTGAATCGCTCAAGCTTTCTAAATATTTCATGATGTAGATTGGTTGGATCAGCTGAATTCCCCACCTGAATGCGCAATACCGTTCTGTCTTTCCGGGTCTCACAAATCTCATGAAAGACATTGCTTGGATACATAATGCACTCTTCATAAGTACCTTTCGCTCCATACATCTCTTTGGCAATCAGGTAGTCGCCCGGAACATAAGTCACCAAATAACCCAGACGTTTTATTACAAATCGCCTGAAAAACTCGTTTTTGTGCCAGCGCCAATCTTTTTTTTCCATCCGCCCAACATACAGATCACCGCCCCACATAACCCAGTGGCATTTCCCCAAAACTTGTGAATTTAGGAACAGCAAATAGAGTAGGTGGTTGCTAAAAAGCCCATGAATGATGATTTGGTCGGCGCACCTCATTTCTCTCGAGATAAGAAAGCTGCTACTCAGAAGATTCTGACAAACTAACATATCAGGATCCGGCTCCAACTGAGCCCCATCAAAAACGCCGTGTACGATGAATCGATGTGTCTGATGAGAAAAGTGATTTTTGACAAGGTCACGGAACGGAGGCATGAATTTTGGGTCCCACCCAAAGATGTGCAAAATGTTCCGACTCATAATCTGCCTTCTCTAAACGCAACGTTCAGACTAATAACTTTCATTTAAAGGACACACACTTCTAAGGGGTTTTATATGAATACTTTCAGTCAGTAATACTCTCGGAGTTCAGGCAGAGCATTTTTGAGGCTTTGCCCGGCCTGATCCTTGACTGACATCAATAACCCTTTCGGGCTATCTACATCCCAGTTAATTTTAAGCGTTGGGTCATCCCATTCGATAGTGCGCTCGTACTCTGGCGCATAAAAATCTGTACACTTGTACTGAAAATCCGCAGTTTCGCTTGTGACTAGAAAGCCATGACCGAACCCTGGCGGTACCCACAACATGCGGGAATTATCCTCTGACAGGTATTCGCCGACCCACTGGCCAAAAGTGGGTGAATCGGGTCGTAAATCTACGGCTACATCAAACACTTCACCTCGGGTTACCCGCACCAATTTACCCTGGGGTTGTTTGATTTGATAGTGCAGGCCACGCAGCGTGTTTTTTACCGACCGGCTGTGATTATCCTGCACAAAAGTTGCCACTATACCCGCTTCGCGGAATGTCTGTTCGTTCCAGGTTTCCAAGAAAAAGCCGCGCTCGTCGCCGAACACTTTGGGTTCAATGAGTTTTACGTCTGGAATTCTGGTTTCGGTAATCTTCATAAAATTCGCTTACTTGGCTGATTTGACCAGTTTCTTCAGGTAGGCACCGTAACTATTTTTTCTGAGGTTCTCCGCTTCGGCCAGCAATTGTTCCTCGCCGATAAAGCCCATGCGATAGGCGATTTCTTCCAAACAAGCGATTTTGAGGCCTTGGCGTTTTTCCAGGGTTTCGATGAAGCCGGCGGCGTCGTGTAAGGAGTCGAAAGTACCCGTATCCAGCCAGGCAAAACCACGACCGAGCAGTTCCACCCTCAGGTCGCCCTTTTGCAGGTACGCTTGGTTGATACTGGTAATTTCAAGTTCACCCCGGTCGGAGGGTTTTACCTGTTTTGCGATTTCCACAACGTCGTTGTCATAGAAGTAGAGGCCAGTGACCGCATAGTCGGACTTTGGATTGGCCGGCTTTTCTTCGATGGATATCGCGTGCTGGTTGTCGTCAAATTCTACAACCCCGAAACGCTCTGGATCCGTGACCTGATAACCGAACACGGTGGCGCCTTTGTCACGTCTTGCCGCTGTTTGCAGCATTTTACTCAAGCCCTGGCCGTAGTAGATGTTGTCTCCCAATACCAGACACACGCTGTCTTTTCCGATAAAGTCTTCGCCAATGATGAAGGCTTGCGCAAGGCCGTCTGGACTGGGTTGGGCGGCGTAACTGAGGTTTATACCCCATTGATTCCCATCATTAAGAAGGCGTTTGAAGCCATCCTGGTCTTCAGGCGTGGTGATGACAAGAATGTCCCGAATGCCCGCCAGCATAAGGACAGACAAGGGATAATAGATCATGGGCTTGTCGTACACCGGGAGGAGCTGCTTGGAAATACCTCTTGTGATGGGATATAAACGTGTGCCGGAGCCCCCAGCAAGGATGATGCCTTTCATTGCTTCTCCAGATATTCACCCAAGGTGAGTGCCAACTGACTTTGCCAATCCGGAAGCTGGATGTTTAAAGCCTGTTCAAGCCTTGTTACATCCAACTTTGAGTTCAGGGGCCTTTTTGCCGGTGTCGGGTAGTCGCTGGTTGGGATGGGATGGGCGTTTTCAAGGTTCAGTGCCAGTTCCTCTCCTGCACTGGCAGCCTGCTTAAAAATTTCCTTTGCGAAGCCCTGCCAGCTGGTTTCACCGCGTGGCGCCAGATGATACAAGCCAGTTTCAAGTTTGCCGAGTATGGCCAGAGTGGTGACCTGCGCAATCAGGCGTGCAGGGGTAGGAGCACCGATCTGGTCTGCCACAATATTAAGTTCCGTCTCGCTTTTCGCGAGGCGAAGCATCGTTTTCATGAAATTGTTGCCGCGTGCGCTATAGACCCAACTGGTGCGGAAGATGAGGTGATCAGCACCGTTTTGTTCAATGGCCCGGTCGCCTTCGAGCTTGGTTTTACCATAGTAACTTAGAGGGCCGGTGGTGCTTGTTTCCTGCCAGGGGGAGTCACCTGTGCCGGGATAGACATAATCGCTGCTGTAATGGACCAGGCGGCAGTTTTGCACTTTCGCCCAAGCAGAGAGCTGTTCAGGTAAACCGGCATTTAATCGTTCAGCATCAGCCTGTTGTTCTTCAGCTGCATCGACCGCCGTCCATGCGGCGGCGTTTACGATCAGTTTAGGTCTGGTGTTGGCCAGGTATGCTGTTACTGCCTGCTCGTCCATCAGATCCAGCTCTGCTCTCCCTGGTGCACTGATTGCACCTAGTGGAGAGAGCGCGCGATGGAGCTCAAAGCCGACTTGGCCGGTTTTACCCAGCAATAAAATATTCATGCGCTTGCACCCAGCCGCTCGCGTTGATAGCTGCCATCCTGTACTCGCTGGCACCAATCGAGGTTGTTGAGGTACCACTCGACGGTTTTGCGGATGCCGGTTTCGAAGGTTTCTTCTGGGGACCAGCCAAGTTCCCGCTGAATTTTGCTGGCATCTATGGCGTATCGAAGGTCATGGCCAGGGCGGTCTTTTACGTGGATGATCAGATCCCGGTAGTTATTTTCCTGAGGACGTAGTTCCTGGAGGATATCGCAGATGGTCTGGACTACTTCAATGTTCTGCTTTTCGTTGTGGCCGCCGATATTGTAGGTTTCGCCTGGCTTGCCTTCGGTGACTACCTTATACAGCGCGCGGGCGTGGTCTTCTACGTAAAGCCAGTCGCGGATCTGGTCGCCTTTGCCGTAGACAGGGAGGGGCTTGCTCTCCAAGGCGTTAAGGATAACTAATGGGATGAGCTTTTCCGGGAAGTGATAGGGGCCATAGTTGTTGCTGCAGTTGGTTACCAGTACCGGAAGTCCGTAGGTGCGCTGCCAGGCTCGAGCCAAGTGGTCGGAGCTGGCCTTACTAGCGCTATATGGGCTGCTCGGGGCGTAGGAAGTGGTCTCGGTAAAAAGATCATTTGTGCCTTCGAGATCACCATAAACCTCGTCGGTGGAGATGTGGTGAAAGCGGAAGTTCTCGCGACGCTCCGCATCCAGACCATTCCAGTATTGACGAGCAGCTTCCAGTAGGGTGTAGGTTCCGACTATGTTGGTTTCGATGAAGGCTGCCGGGCCGTCTATGGAGCGGTCTACATGGCTTTCGGCGGCGAGATGCATGATGGCGTCCGGTTTGTGCTCTGCCAGCACACGGTCTACTTCGGCTCGATTGCAGATGTCGACTTGTTCGAAGACGTAGCGGCTGCTTTTGCTGACTGCCCCGAGGCTTTCGAGGTTGCCGGCGTAGGTGAGCTTGTCCAGGTTGACCACTTCATCTTTTGTGTCGCTGATGATGTGACGAATGACGGCGGAGCCTATAAAGCCGGCGCCGCCGGTTATCAGGAGTTTCATAGTTGGGTCGTTACTTGCTGGTGGTTTTTGACGCTTTGAGTGTTTGATTTTGCTTGGGTTGTCGGATTTCGCCTTGCTCTATCCACCTACGTTGTTTCGGGCTCGCCCTTACCACTACGGATAAACGCACGGACGAAGACGATGAATACGCCTAGCATTCCGCCTAACATGGTGGCCACTATAGCGATAAGAGCTCGTTTGGGTTCACTTTTTTCTTGGGGGACGACGGCCGGGTCTACGGTTTTGAAGACGTATTCTTGCTGCGCGTTTGCCAGCATCACCGTTCGTGTTTCACTTTCTATCAGTTGATAAAACACTTGTTGCATGCCGGCTATGTTGGTCTCATCCAACTTGTCTTTAAGGTATCTGATGCTGGCCTCCGCATCTTCAATATCTTGAGCTCGCATATGTTCGTTGATGTCTTTGACCAACCACTCGGTCCACTGCATTGCAGCCACTGGAGAGCGGCTTTTCACACTTACGGTGATCATCCCATTCTCTTTATTTTCAACAACACTCAAGTGGCCTCCCTTGAATTTTTTTACAAGGTCCCAGTTGGTTGGCTTTAAGCTTTTACCATCTTCACCTTTACCCCATTCATCAGTTTCAGGGTTGTAGATTTCGCGATTATAGACCCACTTTGCCTGCTGGGTATTCCATTCCTTCGTCGCCATGAGTGAAGCCACGAGTTGATGGCGATGAATAAAGTCAGTCAGAAACGCTCTCGATTGAAGTACTTCTTTGGCGATGATTGTCTTGTTGGCACCGTCCCTTCCGATATTAACGCCAGCAAGACTGGCTAGGCTGCCTAGCTGGCCACCAAGACGCCCCCCATTTTCGCCATCTGCGGGCGCGAGAAGTGCATTCGCTTGGTATATATCCGGTTTGCTAAGGGCGTAAGCAACACCTCCGGCGGCAAAGAGTGTGGTGATTAGGATGATTATCCATTTACCGTCCCAAAGGGTTGCAAACAACTCCCTAAGGTCGATTTCATCATCCGGATACTGCAGCAGTTCAGAACGTTGTTGGTGCGTTGTGGTTTGCTCACTCATTAAAGGTTCCCCACAGCCGCTGCACCCAGCGCCATCTGATAAACAATCTGACTCACGTTAGTCCATAGCTCCAACTGGTTCAGCCTGTCCACATCAATGGGCACAATAATGGTGTCACCCGGTGCCAGTTGCTGGCTGCGGCCACCAAACCAGCGACTTTTCTCTGGCAGCATCACCGAGCCGTCGGCCTTCACCACGTACACCCTTTCCTGATCCGCTTGGCGGGTTGGGCCGCCACTACGCTCGAGGTAGTCATCCACGGTTAGCCCCTGCGTGTGAAGGTGACTGGTGGGAAACTGTACTTCACCAAATACGCTGACTGATTGAGGGATGACAGGAACGGTCAACGTGTCACCATCCTGAAGGCGGATGGGCTGGTAGTCATCGCTCTCCACAACCGATGCGAGGTTGATCACCATTCGGCCGACGGGGCGGGAGTCCTGCACTTCTTCCAATAGATCCTGAACCTGTTGGGTGCGTTTGGCATTCTCGCCTCCGAAATCGTCGCCTTCCAATTGCACACCTACCAGGTCGCCCTGCAGCCTTTCTTCCGCTTCACGTAGGCGCTGGGCTTCCAGTTGGCGTAGTTTTTCGCGGGTAAATACAGCGCCTTCCGGGAAGGCATTGTCGGTAAGGCCGCCTGCGCGTTTGATGACATCCCGCAGGGTTTCACCGTCACGGATAGTGTATTGGCCGGGGTAGCGCACCTCGCCGTTAAGCTCAATGGTTTTGGCTCGAGCGAATTCCGGTATGGATTTGATAAGCAGTCGGTCCCGGCTTTTGAGGGTGACAGAGGCCTGGCCTTCCATCACGGCCTGCAGGTTCAGGTTCTGTATCCTGGTTTTACCGGTGCCTTCGTCGTCCACACCGAAGCGCGCCAGTTCGGCGGTATAGAGAGAAGCGGAGTCTTTAAGGCCGCCGGCTACGTATATTGCATCTGCTACCTGCCTTGAGGCAGGCAAAGGATATTCGCCCGGGTAGCGTACCGGGCCAGTCACCTGAATCGTCTGTTGCGGGGCGCCTGGTTTGGCCTGGGCTTTGAGCCTTTGCAGTACTGGGCTGAATAATTGTTGCCTGGTAAAGTTACGGCCTTCTTCCCCGCCATCTACTTTGCCAGCATCTGAGAAGATAAGCAGGCGATCTTGTTCTTCGAGCAGTATGTCCTGTTCGCTTCCGGGGTTCTGAATGGCGTCACGCAGCCGAAGGTTCAGCACGGATACTTCGTCGGTCTTTGGATCAGTGCGAACAAGGGCGGCATACCGCTGGTCAGCCACTGGCACCAGGTCCGTGTCCAGATTATTGATCACCGAGCTTACTCGCATGCCGGGCACCCAGGCGAACTTGCCGGGGCGGGTGGCCGCCCCTTTCACTTCCACATATTGCCCAGTGATGTCGGAGATGGAGGCCACTTCTATGCGGTCACCGGGTTTGACCTTTGCCTGCTTGCCTTTTGTGGTGGTGAGGTTGGCTTCGGCGATGATGCGCAGGAAGTCGTCGTTATTACGTTCAATGCGCACCAGTTGCGGATAGGCCTGCGGTGTAAGGCCGCCAGCCAGATTCACCAGTTCCTGAAGGTTGGTGCCATTTCTCAGCTCATAGAGCGCGGGGCGGTAGACTTCGCCGTCAATGCCTACACGATCGCCTACTGGCGGGATGAAAATTACATCGCCGGGTTGCAGACGATTGTCATCGGAGGTGTCACCCGCTAGCAACAGATCATACAGATCCAGCTCTCCAACCAACTTGCCGTCCCGCTTGTGCTGGATCTTACGCAGGGAGCCGGTACGTTTGATGCCGCCCGACACATAAAGGGCATTGGTAATGGTAGAGAGAGAGCTAACAGTATAAGAGCCAGCGTTTCTTGCCTCCCCCAGCACAAACACCCGCATGCTGCGCAGCTCTCCCAAAGAAACACTCGCCTGCACGCCGATGTACTGCTCGGAGACCCTTTTCTTAATCTGCTCCCTGGCTTGATCAAACGTCAGACCCGCAACGGTTTGGGGGCCTGACTGCGGAAAGCTAATGGTGCCATCCCGGGAAACGGGCAGCTCCAGTTGCTGGTTTTCCTTGCCCCATAGCTGTACCCGCAGTATATCGCCAGGGCCCAGGGTGTAATCGTTGGGAATGGGAATTTCCGTGACCGGCGCAAAAGTCGTGGGGCTTCCGGCGAACAGGTCGTAACCGAAGGGCTTCAGCCCGCCGTTCTTGCGGTCCTGTTCTTTGTTGTCTTCCTGTTCTTGCCGGGCGCGTTCCCTTTCTTCATCGGAGATGGCGTCCACCGGCTCTACCACATTCACGTTCTGTGGCCGCTGGTTCCGTTGGCCTGCCGAGCCGGCAATGGAATCCAGATCCACCCCATACTGGCTGGCCAGGGCTTCCTGCTGGGCCCGGGGCATGCTCTTGAACTGTTCAATCTGGGACTGGCTTATGGATTGGGCGGCGGTGGTTGCTGGCAATACAAGCGCCAGTGACATCAGTAGTCGTTTGGTCAGGTTCACTTAGTCAAATCCGTTTTTTAGAAGCGGTAACGCCAGGCGGCGCCGACAGACCATTGGTCTTTTTCGCCCCCCAGAAGTTCAATCTTTTTGTCGGCGGCCTGGGCCGTGAGGTCCAGCCAGCCATTGAGAAATTGTGTGCCGTAACCCACGGATACCATAGCGGCCGTTTGGTTGCCATCCGGGACGGTATAGAATATGTCGTCGTCAGTTGCAATCGCACGGTTCTGGCCATCTTTATTGAGATCCAGATAGCTTACAGACGCCGACAGGTTACGGCCATCTGGAAAGAAGTTGAACGCACCAATCGTCAGGGTTTCGGCATCGCCATCAAAAGTGGAGGCCATGCTGCGACCTTTGTGGCGGTAACCGCTTTGGTAGCGAGAATGGTTGTAAGTGATGTTGGGCATGGCATTACCCAGAAAGTCATCGGCCAACGTGTTGGAGTACTCTACAAACCATTGCTGGTCACTCTCTAACAATTGAGTGGTCCAATCCGCACCCAGCAGCCAGGATTTGCGGGCCGGGAAGGCGCCGGCCTCATCTTCGCCCATCATCTGGCCGTAGGCGCCCATGGTCTGATCGCCGATGGAAAAACCGTAGCGGGCATCAATACTGGCCAATTGATTGCCGGGGTCGTTCTCTTCCAGTTGGCCATTATCGCGGCCGATCAGGGCATTCCATATCGTAGAGGCGCCTTCAGGCCGGTCTTCACCCCCGAACATGATAGCCCTTGAAAAGCCGATATCCAGGCCCTCGACAGGCCTTACGGTCAGGCGCATACCAATCATCTTGGCCTCGGGAACCGCCCGCTCGCTTTCCAGTTGGCCAGCAAAGGTGGTGAACTGCCAGGGGCCGATCCATTTCAACCAGCTGGTTTCCGGCTCACTGGCGTCTTTACGGTTGAGCCATACGGCGGGCATGGGGCGGGCATTGTTGGACAGGATCAGACTGCTTTGCCAACCCGGGCCCCACCAGCGATCGATGGCGCCTGCACCGAATACCCAGTTGCCGGCGGTAGCTGCCAGGTAGGAGCCGTCCAGGCGCAGGGCTTCATCATCTTCTGGATTGGCTGCAAAGGCTGGCTTCAAACCGAACGCCCAAGATTCGCCCTGCCATTGCACGTTGAGACTGGTTTCAGCTGTTTCACGGGGGCCGGCCTGGAAGCCTCTCACAAAGGTCGGTTCATTGGTGGCGCCCAGCTCGTATTCTGCTCGCCAGCCCTGCTTGCCCTGCTCGTCCATCTCGAACTTCAGGTAGGCCAACGGGCCGCCAATGGCGGGGGCGTCGCTACCGGTTTCCCGGCCGAGGCCGCTGTGCACGGTGCCCATCATCACCGGCCAGGTGGAGGTGGTGCGGTCCAGGTGGCCTCTGTCTGCCAGTTTCTGGAGGGCAAAACGGGCACGGTTGTCACCGGGCTCAATCCAGGGGGCTGCGACGACTATGGAGGAATACATAGAGGTGATCAGGCACGCTACCGCCCCACCGACCAGGGTCCAGTGTTTTGAGGTCATATACCGACAACTTTCTGAAAAAAGACAGGAGAGAACGAACAACACGGCGGGAACAACTGAATCCCAACTGTATCCCTGTCGGTTGATGAAGCTTCTATGTCAAAAGCGTGACGATTTTACGGCATCCTATATGACACGCAAGTGACAAAAGTGCGGACACAGGGCCTCAGCCGCTGCTAAGTTGTTAAGTTTCGTTAAAGTGTAGTGAATGCATGGATGTTAGGTCGAAATTGCCTGATTACGTTTTACTCATCCAATCCTCGGGACCGAATAGTCGACAAGGAGACTTTAACCATTTGTTCCTTCTGCATAAAGCTGATCAGAACAATGGCGCGTTCTTCGCCATCGTAGGCCTGAAAGATGGCGCTGATGCCCTTGAATGGTCCATCTTCCAGATCCACGGCCTGACCGGGCTTGATGCCACCCTGCTCTGCCACTGTGTGCAGGCTGTCTTTTATATGTTTGATGACGTCATCCGGGATGGCGGCTGGTTTATTGGCAAAGCTGACGATCCGCAGGATGCCGCGCGTGGAGCGTAGCTTGGCCCACATGGGGTCGGTTTGCTCCAGGTTCACGAACAGGTAGCCGGGAAACAGCGGCTCCAGCTTTTTGGTGCGCTTGCCAGCCTTGATCTTCTCCACTGTGATTTTCGGGTAGAAGCAGGCGATGTCCTGATTTTGCAGATGAGTCAGGGCGCGGTCACCCTGGCTGGGTTTGTGTTGTAGTGCGTACCAGGTCATTTGTACCAGTTGCCGGCGGCAATGAAGTGAGGATTGAGCACGTCTTCTTTGCCATACTGCAGGGGCGCACCGTCCGTTGTTTCCACTTTGCCCCCGGCGGCAGACAGGACCGCGTGGGCGGCACCAGTATCCCACTCACACGTTGGCCCCAGCCTTGGGTAAATGTCTGCATGGCCTTCGGCGATTTTGCAGAATTTGAGGGAACTGCCGGCCTGTACCAGCTCATGCGCGCCAAGCTTGTCAATAAAGGCTTTGGTTTCGTCGTTCAGGTGGTTCTTGCTGGCCACAACACGTTTTGTTTCGCCGGGCTCGACCACACTGATCCGTCTCGTGCGGCCGGTGCGGTCCCGCTTGTAGGCACCCTCGCCTTTCAGGCCCCAGTAGGCTTCCTTTAAAGCTGGTGCTGTGACCACACCGAGAATGGGTTCGCCGTTTTCGATCAATGCGATGTTAACGGTGAATTCACCGGTGCGCTGAGTAAAGTCCTTGGT
>TARA_R110001599_G_scaffold5194_4_pt1 | contig 26226 bp, 24 predicted proteins | sample TARA_R110001599 | Tara Oceans TARA_R110001599 (sample SAMEA4398360) | marine metagenome | biome: Polar Biome; feature: [MES] marine water layer (ENVO:01000295) within the mesopelagic zone...; material: water (ENVO:00002006), including particulate matter (ENVO:01000060) such as......
CAAGGGTCTAACTCAGCCCCATCTACACCCAGTAATACCCAGCACTATCAAAGACTTACCGAGATCAGCAATGATCTCGGTTTTGTCTCTGTGGGTGCTGATTGGTCCTCAAAACGACACAAATATGACACAAGGGCGGCACAAGGCCCCTACACCCTCACCCAATCTGCAGTCCTCCGCATTCGATCATTACTTGATGAAATCGAATATAACGGTGCACTCCGTCGCATATCTCTAGGTTATGACACGGCATTTGTTGCCGACTTCGACCTTTCCCTTTCAGACAAAGACTTAAGGGACTTTGCTACCGAGAAAGCAAATCTCGCTAGTGACCAACTCGTCCGGCACAAAGAAGACCTCGACACGATGACCCGTAAGCTTGTCGAGAAAATAGCCGTATACGGCATTTCACCGCCAGATGACAAAGACCCCTTATCCGCTGCTCTGAAAATGGCTGACAAAGACTGGTGGACTGGTCGTCTAAGGCAATTACAGGCCCAGTACCACGACACAATATCCCGCGATATTGGTCTAGTGAGTAAAAAAGTCGATAGCTACTCCGGACGCAACACCGTACTAATCCACCGCGCACAGCAAGAGCGCAATAAAACGTATATGGAAAATACGGAATTACGAAACACTAAAGGCGAAACTATCTCCTTAGCTGAAATCGCTGAGCACAACCTTTCAAACCCTGAAATACGTAACGCTGAATTTATGGTGCGTATCAAAGGCTTTGAGCAAGTCAGTCAGATATACGGCCACACAGCCCAATTCATTACCCTGACCACGCCATCAAGATTTCACTGCACCAAATCAAGTGGATTTAAAAACCAAAAATTTGACGGTAGCACTGTTGCCGATGGTCAAAAATGGCTCAAATCTAAATGGGCGTTAATTCGCGCAAAGCTGCATCGCAAAGGCATTACCCCCTACGGCTTCCGCATTGTCGAACCCCATCACGACGGCACTCCGCACTGGCACATGCTGCTATTCATCGCACCCCAACAAGTAAAACCACTAAACCGCGTGATTCGACAGTACATGCTTTCAGAGGGCGAACGCGGGTCACAAGAACATCGTATGGACATTAAGCCTATCGACCCTACTAAGGGGTCAGCCGTTGGCTATATCGCCAAGTACGTCTCTAAAAACTTAGATGGTAAGCACCTGGACACCGATCTTGACGGCAAGCCCGCTATCGAATCAGCCGAACGTATCACGGCATGGGCGAGAACATGGAATCTCCGTCAATTTCAACAAATTGGAGGACCAAGCGTCACCGTTTGGCGCGAGCTACGCAAACTCAAACCGGAAGTCGAGCATGCGGATGCGCTAGCGCAAGCGCGCACCGCTGCCGACGCCGGTGATTGGGCTGCGTTCGTCATCGCCATGGGCGGCATAGACGTTCCTCGAAAAGAACAATTACTGGCCCCCTACCGAGAGTACAACGAACTCGTCGATACCAATACCGGCGAAATTACTCTCGATGATCTAACCCGTCATGGAGCAAAAAAGGTGCCTCCGCTAAAGGGTTTGAGAATGGCCGATGTTGTGATCGTCACACGTACAGAGCGATGGACTCCGGTGCCCGTTGGGAGCTGCGCGCGGAATACGGTTCGGCCAGAACCGTATGAGCACGGAGCAGCAAGGTGTTGATTTTGCTTTTCCTTGGACCTGTGTAAATAACTGTACGGGACATATTTCTATACCCAAAAAACGACATTCCAAACCCAAAAGGACACGAATATGAATGCAAGCCGAGTGATTGATACTTTCGGTGGCTGGGGAGGCTATACCCTAGAAGAAGCGGTTTCACTGATGAATTTACACGTCGTAAAAAAGGAGCACTTCAAAAAGAACAAAACACCTGACATTGAAAAGCTGGGCTATATCGCCGGCGTGGTATCACTTAATGACGAGATTGAAATCATCGTTAAATTCCATGAGGAAATGCTGCAACTCACCAAAGAGGCCGTGAGCCAGCAGATCCACATCATCCCAGATGATGACGATGATGATTTCGGAATCTGAGCTTTACACGGTCTTTGACCTGTATATACAACACGGCAGACGCTTCGGCTTTGCCGTTGTTAATGCACTGCCTCGCAGTTATGCCGTGGTGCGTGACTTCGGCCGCTTTGTCGGCCGAGGTGACGAAAAAAGGTGGCTCAGCTTCGACCCTATGCAATATACGGAAAGCGAAGCCCGTCGGAAAAATCTGGGCTACCGAGTAGATCGCTACGAATTTGAAACCAATTACCTGATTTCAAAAGACCTATTTCTCATCGACGGCAAAGACTGGTCATTGCACCGGCCTTGATCCTTAAAAATTCAAATCACCTGCGACAACTATCAGCTAACTGCTTGTTCAACCGGTTTCGTTGATCACGCAGTTGCTCACCATTGCCGTTAGTATTGCCGCTACGTAATTGGCTTTTAATACTTTTAAGCTTTGATTTAATAGCGGTACATAGATAGTTATTACCCTGACTTTCGCCAGTATTAGTAGCGATTTTTGCAGCAGTGGACGTTGGCCGAGATGAATATGACGGCTTTTTAACCGACTTAACCGGCGTACTCTGCGTCGTTAAAAGAGGCGGTAAGCTTTGCTGTGACCGCACTGTGTAGGGTGTACCATCGGTTGGCTTAGTATCGGAGTAGACCCGATGCCCTTTTTTATCCGTCCACTGATACAAGTCAGCACTCAGACCCGAGCTAATACCAATGCAGATAAACACAAGTAACACTCTGACAAGCTGCATTTTTCATCCTTGAAAACACTAATTTAGCGATAATATATTACGAGTAGAGAGAGCTTGCCAGTAATCCTTAACCAACTGCGGCAGGGTAGTAACCGTTATCCCTAAGCGGGACGCCAACCTTGGTCATATGGTCAAAGGAGTAGATATGCTCTGCTCTGGCTCGGCTGCATTCGCCAATTAAACGCCCCTTAAACTCGCCCTTGCCGTCTTCAATAATTACTCGGCCACCACAGATCGGGCATTCGCCCTCGTACACCGCAAGCCTGATCTGGCGTATCGTCCGGCCAGCATCAGCTTCACCGATCTCTCGTAGCTCCAGCTGCGCTGATGGCACACTCAGCCCATACATCCAGTCAGGGGCTTTTAAGATCGAGCGGTCAAGGACATCGTAGATTGGCCGGATGACATAAAAGGCAATGGCGCTTACAGACACCGCGTACAAGTGCCATACCAAAAGCTTCTTAAGAATCAGTGCATGAATTAATGGCCCTGCCAGCCCAATCACCAGCGCGAATATTCCCGCAAGGAACACGCCCCGTCGCCAGCCCGCCAAGGTCAAGGCCATAAATGGCTTTGCCCACGGCGCCGGACGCGGTAACTGCTTAACCCGATACTGGACATAGCGGGGATCAAGGGCTGCGGCCTTCTCCGCCTTTGGCGTATCAGCCAAGGGTTCCAGCTTCAGGTAGTAATGCTTTTTGTGCCGGCCTTGGCTTTCCGTCGAGGCGATGACGATTCGCTGGTGTTGGTCGTGTTGACGCAAGTAGGCGTCTAATGAGTCGCGATTCTCCGCCACCAGCTCCTGATACTTCTTAAGGTTATCGACCACGTACTTACGAGCAACTTCGGGGCTGTCTTCGCCCTCGTCTTTACCTTTCACTACCGCGTTCAACTCCGCCACCGTGAACTGGGCGTCGTCGACGTTCACCCCTTGAGTGACGTAATCGCGTGTTTTTTCGTAAAGCGATATAAAAAGATCAACCGGCCGCACCGTGGCATTGCCACTTTCGCGCAGCCAGTCCTGCATTATTTGGCCTGCCTTCAGCAATTCCTCTGCATCGACTCGTTCAACAGCCAATTCCTATCTCCTTGATTTTAAATGACTCTCTACCCACCGACGGGGTTGCAACTGGGTTGTGTCCTGTTGGCGGCCTAGCCCATCGGCAACTATGGAGACCACTTTACACCAACGGAGACAAAGTGATGAACAAGTGGGTAACGATTAAGAAGTTTGCCGAGGCAAGCGGTTATTCAGAAGACGCTATAAGAGCAAAAACCAAAAACGGTACATGGGCTTACCGACTGCATTTCACCAAAGGCCCAGACGGACGAATCATGATTAATGTAGAGGAGGTCAACAAATGGCTAGAAAATACCGAGGCGTAAGTGTGCGTGGCGAAGAAAGTATTCAGATTGAGTTTATGTTCAAAGGCAAACGTTGTCGGGAGAGCCTCAAGCTCTCCCCAACCGACAAAAACCTAGCCTACGCCAGCCGCCGGAGAATATCGCTTTTATCCAAAATCGAACGTGGTGACTTTGACTACTCCACTGAATTCCCAGAAAGCCGCAGCGCTATTGCCAAGGCATCCAAAAACGGATGCCACATACTGGTCAAGGACGCCATGAACGATTGGTTGGTGTCCTGCCAAAAGCGTCATGCTTATAGCACCGTACGCGACTACAACTCTGCCGTGCACTTTCACCTTGAACCCAGATTCGGCCACCACACCCTAGACGAACTCAATCGACAAGAAATTGAGACGTGGATCAACGGACTCGAAATTTCAGCTAAGCGTATTAACAACATACTTATTCCACTGAGGCAGATCATGGAAAGAGCATTTCACGACGAATTGATCAACAGCAACCCCATGTCGAGAATCAAGAATCTCAAAGTACAAACGCGGGAGCCAGAACCCTTTACCTTGAGTGAAATTGACGCGATACTCGGGCAACTAGAAGGGAGTGCCAAAAACGCCATACGGTTTGGCTTTTGGACAGGATTACGTACCTCAGAGCTACTTGGCTTGAGATGGGAAAACGTATCTATCGAGGATGGAACCGCAGTGATCAAGGAAGCCTTAGTACATGGACGAATGAAGCAGCCCAAAACTAAGGCTGGTGAGCGTAAAATCACGCTTCATGAAGAAGCATTGTGTGCGGCAAAAGCACAACTTGCCATTCGTACGGAATCCCCCTTTGTTTTCCACGACCCTAAATCTCTTAAACAGTGGGCGTCTGACCAACCTTTCAGAAAGCGCGTGTGGATACCGGCATTAAGGGCTGCAAAAGTAAAATATAGAGAATGCTACCAAATGCGTCATACATTTGCGTCACACATGCTTACAGGGAACTGCAACATTCTTTGGCTTGCTTCACATATGGGGCACACCGACTGGGGAATGATACGAAAAATTTATGGACGATGGATAAAAAATGCTTAACAAAATAAAAAATGTTCGAAATTTAGGTGTTTTTAAAAACTACACTCCTTCGGAAGATTTAGAAAATTTCAAAGAACTAAATATTATTTATGGATGGAACTATTCAGGAAAAACAAGCATATCTCGAATTTTTTCATCCATTGAAAATGGACATAAGCATTCAGACTATAGTGATTTATCTTTCACCATTAAATCTACGAATGGTGACATTACAGAGCACAATTTATCCGATCGCTTAGAAATAGTTCGTGTATTTAACGCCGACTTTGTTGACAACAATATCGAATGGAATGGAGGCGACTTCAACCCAATACTGTTACTCGGCCAGGATTCTATAGAAACACAAAGAAGTATAGAACATTACGAATCAAAACTTACCAGTTTCAATTCACTTAAATCTACAAAACTTCGCGAAGACGAAAAACTTGAAGATGAAAAATCCAAGCTCCACAAGGATGAAGCAAATAAAATAAAGATAATTCTAAATCTTATTGAAGCATTTACAGCTACCCACCTTAAAGCGATAAAACCAACATTACTACCTGACCCAAGAATTCACATACTAAATCACGAAAATCTAAACAAACACATTGTTATTGGAACAATGTCGGAAAATGACAAGAAAGAATATATCGAAAAATTTGAAACCGAGACCATAACAGAAGAAGACATTAACAAAATAAACAATCTCCTAGGCAAAAGTCCATTACTAACTCAGACGATAGACCACCTAACAAGAAACCCCGAAATTGCAAACTGGATCGACACAGGGCTCTCTTTACACAAACAAAGTGAAAACTGCGAATTCTGTGGAAACAAAATAAGTCCAGAACGAATAACAGAACTCAAAGGACACTTTTCCAAAGACCTAGAAATTTTCAAAGGAAATTTAACCGAAGTAATAGCCAAACTAGACAGCTTACAGGTCGAAAATACATTATTTTCAAAATCTGATTTTTACTCTGAACTCCAATCCGACCTCAGCTCTAGCTTAGAAAAATTCAGGCAAGCTAGAAATTCGTACATCAACATGATCAAACAAATTAGAAATGCAGTATCAATCAAGCTTTCGGCCCCATTCAACATAAGCCTTAGCGTTCAACTAGACTCAAAAGTATTGACAAACCTAAAGAAGTACACCAATGAAATTAACATTATAATCCAGAAAAATAATGAAATAACATCTCAGTTTGAAGAAAGAAAATCAGAATCTATAAAAAAAGTTAAAAATCACTTCGCAGCAGTATTTTTTACATCAGAAAGACTTTTAAAAATAGAAAAGATTCAATCTATACTTAAAAAACACGCAATCTCTATCCACTCTGTAATTTCAGCTATTATAGGCATAATAGCTAACCTTCAAGCATCCATTAGCCAAGCACAATCTGGCAGGCTTGAAATAAACAAATTGATATTTGATTTACTTGGAAGTGAAGAAATACGTATCGAAGTGATACAAAAATCTGGTCTTGAGCGCTTTTCATTAATGCGAAGAGATAGTCTGGCATTAAATCTTAGCGAAGGAGAAAAAACAGCTATTGGATTCGCATTTTTCTTAACAAAACTCCGAGAGGAGGATGACCTTAAAAAAGTTGTGGTTTATATCGACGACCCAATCTCCAGCCTAGATAGCAACCATATATTCCAAATAAACGCCATAATCAAGTCTACTTTTTTTTCAAGGAACGGAGACGCTACGCCAGTTGAAAGTTTAAAATGCGCGCAATTATTCCTTTCGACACATAACTATGAGTTCCTAAGCTTACTTAAAGAACTACCACTTAGAAAATCGACCAGAAGAAGCTACTTTTTAATTCGACGATTTGGCCCTACCGAATCCACACTAGAAAACCTACCACTGAGTATAAAAAGCTACGCATCTGAGTATCACTATCTGTTTGAAATTTTGCATAAATTTCATTCAGCCGACGATAAAAGTGATTTTGAAACTTTAATTCAAGTTCCTAACGCGATAAGAAGGTTTATTGAGCTATACACTTATACAAAGATTCCATCGCAAGAAACACATACTGTAGACAATCGGCTCGACATTTTAATTGGTGCGGAAAAATCAAAACGAATACTAAAAGTTCTCCATTACTTTAGCCATCTCAACAATATTGAACGAATTCGCAACACTCCCAATCAAGTTAGCGATATAGCTGGCGCAGTATCAGACGTTTTTGATATCGTTAGCATGGACACCATGCACTATGACGCCCTACTGGAGTCATTGGGCTGAAATGACACATAATCGACACCACACACCGTAACTAGCTGATAATTATATGAAAACTTCAGGTTCAATTCCCGCCGGCTCCACCAAGTATCAAACCCCAAGTCGCAAGACTTGGGGTTTTTTATTGCCTGCGAAGTATGCCCAAGTAATTATCTCACGCCTTTGAAAGATCAATTTAAATCACTTCTGCGAAGTAATTCCTCGATACTTATTACGCTGAAGAATTCTCGCCTATCCATTGCGGACATTACCTATTAGACCAGACTACAGCAGATGGTATCTTTCCGACGCGCTGCTGCTTAGGCGCGTATTAAATAGCCAAGGAGATGGACCTTAATGATCTACAAAAATCTAATTCCAACGATGGGAATATGTGCACTCGCCTTAGGTGGCGTGGCTGCGCAAGCTGGAACGCCTGCAGTTTACTTTGGAGGCAACCTCGCAACACTAAAATACGCTGAAGCTAGGCTTCATGATGACGCAACCATAAAATCGTTTTATGGTCGTATTGGCTTACAATTGAATAGTAATTTTTCTGGTGAATTGCGCGCAGGTATGGGGCTACGTGATGAAACCATCGACGTAATTGGCACTGATGTTGATTTAGAGCTGGATCATTTCTATGGCGCTTACCTCCGTGGCGGCTTTCAGGCCAGCGAAGAGGTTTCGCCCTATGTCGTTATTGGGTATACCAAAGGTGAATTAACAGCGTCTGAACCTGGTGTGGGCAGTAAAACAGCCTCTGAGTCTGATATGTCATTTGGTTTTGGCGTTGATTTTCTGGTAGACAATTTAGTTACTGTGAATATCGAGTACATGCGCTATTTAGATAAAGACGGTTTTGATGTTAGCGGCCCCTCACTCGGGATTTCATCCAGCTTCTAATACCACAGGCCCGCAGACGCGGCCCTAGCTTGATATTCTTCCAATCTGGTCAAATTGCCACTCTGTGCCCCTTTCTCACCTCGCTTCCTGCATTTGGCAATCATTGCTATATTGAAATATTACACTCATTCCACAATTTGTAATATTTGTGCCATAGTGGTCTGCCACACTACAAACTAATTAAATTCGTTAGGCGTCGGAGAATAAGAATATGGGAAAGCGTAAATCCCGTCGTGGTCTGTCACGGCGCAGTTTTTTACGACGAATAGGACTTGGCGGCGCCGCAGTTGGCGTTGTTGCGGGTTCCACTGCCACGGTCAGTATTGCTGCGTCTAGCTCAGAGCAAAAAGCAATATCACAAGCACAGTCGCCATTTCAGCACGGCGTGGCAAGCGGTGACCCGCTGCAAAATGCCCTAATTATTTGGACTCGCCTTAGCATTGAAGGCAGCTTGCCCTGCGATGTGAGCTGGGAGGTAGCCGAGTCACCCCTGTTTAGCAGCATAGTGGCGCAGGGTGTGTTTACCACCGACAGCAGCCGCGATCATACCGTTAAAATAGACGTAACCGGCCTCTCGCCTGAAACAAGCTATTACTACCGTTTCTCGGCTTTAGATTTTGTTAGCCAGATCGGACGTGGCCGCACGCTACCCCAAGGCACTGTAGATCATTTGCGCTTGGCGGTAGTGAGTTGCGCAAGTATTCCCCACGGCTTCTTTAACGCCTACCGCCGTGTTGCCGAGCGGCCTGACCTAGATTGTGTGATTCACCTTGGCGATTACATCTACGAATACGGCAATGACGGCTATGGCAGCGACGTTCAAGCTGGCGGCCGTATTTATGAGCCGGGCCACGAAATGGTCAGCCTGTCTGACTACCGTCGTCGCCACGCCCAATACAAGCGCGATTTAGATTTACAACGCTGCCATCAACAGCATCCGTTTATTTGTGTATGGGATGATCACGAGTTTACCAACGATGCTTGGTTGGGTGGCGCTGAAAACCACAACGACGGTGAAGGCGATTGGGCCCAGCGCTCGTCCTTTGCACTGCAAGCATATAGCGAATGGATGCCAATTCGCTTACCGGAGCCGGGCAATAGCGCGCGCATTTACCGACAGTTCCGCTTCGGTGATTTGCTAGACCTCATTATGCTCGACACTCGCTTTGTCGGCCGTGACCAACAACTCGCCGGTAGTATTCCGAATGAGGTACCCGGACTCGGCGGCTTTGGCTTTATCGACGCTGGCGACATAGCCAGTACAGAGCGCGGTTTACTTGGCGAGCCTCAAAAACAATTTTTAGGCAATGCGCTTAGTAACAGTCCGACGCAATGGCGCTTTCTTGGCCAGCAAGTTATGTTCGGGCAGCTAAAGCTTATTGGCGAACCGAATGCCTTGAATATTCTGAATCCAGGCGGCCAAGGCGGCATCTTTTTAAATACAGATCAATGGGACGGCTATCCCCGCGCTAGGGAAGAGATTTGGGCAATGATACGCGGCAGTGGCGGTGCACCCGTCGACAATGTCGTGGTGCTCACCGGCGATATTCACACCGCATGGAGCATGGACATTAATGAAGACCCAAATAACCCGATAGCCTACAACCCGCTTGATGGTAGCGGATCGATGGCGGTGGAATTTGTGGCAACGTCGGTGTCATCTCCGGGGCTCGACGAAGTGCGCGAGCTTGGCGAGGAAGGGCTGAAGATCGTGAACCCCCACATGAAGTACATCAATTTACGCGAACACGGCTATTTATTATTAGACCTAACGCCTGAGCGCTGCCAGGGCGAACACTGGTTTGTCGATTCCATTGAAGGGCCATCGCGAGGCGAAAGCTTGGCTGCGGCTCATTTTACCGCCAGTGGCGAAAATCGCCTGCAAAGTGCAGCTGGGGCCAGCACGGCCAAAGCGAATCCACCCGCACCAGCACCTTACGAGGGAATTCCGCTATGAAAAGGCTATCGATAATACTTCTACCATTATTGCTGGCGGCCTGCGGCGGCAGCTCTAGCACCGGTAATACCAGCACACCACCGCCGGTAGATAAGGAACAAACCCTGCGCTTCATCGCCATTGGCGATACCGGCACCGGCAATGATGGCGACGCCACGCATCTGCAATATCAGGTTGCAGAAATGCTAAAGCAAGTGTGCGAAATACGCGGCTGTGATTTTGCGGTATTGGCCGGAGACAATATGTATGAAAGCGGCGTGGACGGCACGGATGATCCGCTGTTTGCCGATGCCTTTGAGCAACCCTACGGCGATATTGGCATTCCCTTTTATGTCGCGCTAGGTAATCACGACAACTCGGTTACTCTAATTGGCGAGGGCTCACAAAACGCCAAGGGCGATGTGCAAGTGCAATACACTGAGGTGTCACCGTCGGGCGCGTGGAAAATGCCAGAGCGCTTTTACACACAAACATTTAAAGGCAGTGTTGGCGACGATGTGTTTGCGCAATTGTTCACACTAGACTCTAGCCCGATAAGCCATTTCTTTGACGACAACAGCGCGGAATGGAGTGGCGATGCGCTCGATACATACATTCTCAGCCAAGCGAATTTTATGCAGGAGCAACTGGCGGCCAGCCAAGCCCCATGGAAAATCGCCCTAGCGCACCACCCCTACGTCTCGAATGGTCAGCATGGCAACGCAGGGCAATACGATACCGGCACCATGCCAGACCCTTGCATTGGCGCAGGTAGCGTAATGCTAAGCAACAGCTGCCGCGGCGAAGACTATAAAGCGTTTCTTGAATCGACCATCTGCGACAAAGTGGACTTATTTATCGCAGGGCACGACCATGAATTATATTGGTTTAAACCCCAAGCAGGCTGCGGTAAAACCCAACAGATCGTCTCCGGCGCAGGCGCAAAAAGTCGTGAAGTATTTGATGCCACCCGCAACGATGCCTATTTTCAGCTGGGCATGAGCTGGGGCTTCTTTTGGATTGAGCTGCGCGAAGATCGCTTGGTGGGCGCCGCCTACGCTCTCTACCCAGACGGCACACCCTACAATGCCGACGATCAAGGACGGCCGCTGCCGGTGTTTGAGCAAATCTTGATGAAACAGCCGTGAGAACAATATTGCTAGCAGGCTTACTGTTGCTTTTGGGGTGCACCGACAACAGTCAGCTATACCAAAATACGCCGCTCGGCTTTAGCCTGCGGCTACCAGCAAGCGTGCAGCTGCGTGAAGATTATATGGGTAGTGCGGTGGTGATTGAGCCGCGCGCAGACTCTGCGCTCGCAGGCAAGCTCAGATATCTTAGTGTTGACGTTAACGAAGCGAAATCTGCGACCAGCAGCTTAGAAAGTTACAGCCAGTTTCGTCTAAAGGGCTTACAACATTTTGCGGTTAGAAGTGACATCACCCACCGCGAGGAAGTAAAACTGGCGGCTTACCCCGCGCAGCGTTTGCGCATGGACGTGCAATTTGGCGCCCAAGAAAGTGAACTACTGCTGCACTACCTAATAGCCGGTGGTCGTGGCTACACGTTTACCGCGGCATTTCCGCCAAATGCAGACCCCAGCGCCATTAAAGTAGTCGACTCGATCATTACTAGTTTTAGCGCCCCCTTAGACTGACCAGAGGGCGTCGGCTAACTGCGAACTGCGTAATAACAAGCAACCAATGGTAATGCACGTCTAGCGGTCTAAAACCGCTAGACCCACGAGCAAGCCTTCAATATTAAGCAACAACGAGCACCTTACCGTCTCGCCCACCCTCGGCCGCCGCTGCAACCGCTTGCTTGATTTCGCTTACGGGGTACTCGGCGTGGATTTTAGTTTGCAGCTTGCCTTCAATAATATATTTGGTGATTTGACCAAACACCGCCATTTGCTTTTCTGGCGTAGCGCTGCGGAACCAACGTGCCAACCAAAAACCCTTGAGAGTCACATCACGGAACACCAGAGACTTTGCCGACAAATGGCATGGCTCGCCACTCATCAAGCCGTAGTTCACCAGCGTGCCACCCGTTGCAAGACAGCCGCCTACGCGATCAGTTGCCGCGCCACCAATGGCATCAATCGCCAGCTTAGGCAGATTGTCGCCGGTGATTTTAGCAACGTCTTTTGCAAGTTCTGGCCCGTCGACCAACACCACATCGCCGCCCATGGACTTTACACCGTCAATCGCCGATTCACGGCGCACCACATTAATGGTTTTGAGTCCTTTAATTTTTGCCAACTGAATTAAGTAGCTACCTACGCCGGAATTAGCGGCGTTTTGAATTACCCAATCACCGGCCTGCAGCTCAACAAATTCTTCGAGCATCAACAAGGCCGTTGGCGGGTTGATGCTCATCATTGCCAGCTGCTTGGGATCGGCTTCATTGGGAACCGGTATCAACTGCGCGGTTTTACACACCATGTGGCTAGCCCAAGTGCCAATGCCAACCGGCAGCATGACGGTTTGACCAATAGCCGGCCCCTTACCGCCAAGCTTAACTATTTTCCCCACACCTTCATTGCCACCAATCGCAGGCAAGGGCGGTAAAATGCCGTATTCGCCAGTCAGGGTCAACACGTCGGATGGATTGATCGGTGAGGCAATTAACTCTACTAGAGCTTCGTCTTCGGCCAAGGCCGGTGCTTCAAATTCTACGGCGGCGATCGACTGCTCAGGGATCGGTCCACGCTCGCTGTACTGTGCTTTTAACATAAATTGCTCCGTTGTGATTACGCCCAGACAAACCTATAGAAAGCCTGGGCGAATAATGGGATTAGAGTTTGAGACTCATTCTGGCGGCCGTTATTGGCCTTGATATAATTCTGCGATTTTGTTGTAGCGCTTGCGGTTCAGGCCCATGTCGGAATAACCCGCTCGGCTAGACGAACGAAAATGCACTTGCTGATTTTCGGTGTCGAGCCAAAACTCCACGTCGTCGCGATAACGCATGAGCGAGGTAGTGAAGATCACGTAAAGGTAATCATCGGTCTCCGTTTCGATCTTGCCGCCGCCGTAGCTCGCCACAGCCGCCTTCAAGGCGCTCATGGTGCTTGCGGGCGTATCTTTAAATGGTAAGGTCGCCACCTGCTTTTCAGGGTCGTCGGCCTGACTCGAAACATTATTAGGCTTGCTGCTAATCGCGGCCAATTTGCCGTTTTTCACACCAAGTTCAGGTACCTGATTACCCTGAATAATGACTCGCGCAAAAAACAACACAAGCAAAACGCCAATTACCGTAAATGCAATTTTCATGGTTTTATTCCTCAGGGCTAGCGCGCAGCATCCTGTATTGAGGTGCTCAGCACTATAAAGCCAATTTACTTTGTGCGCAAAATAATGGCAGGCGATCATTGACCTGTCAATGTTTTGCGCGCAAAATATTTCCAACTTCGGAGAGCCGCTTTGACAGACATTCCAGCCCTTAAGCTAAAGAACCAAATTTGCCATTCGCTATATTCGGCCACCAACGCGCTGATTCGAGCCTATCGGCCATTGCTAGATCAGCTTGGGCTCACCTATGCGCAATACTTAGTCATGCTGGCACTGTGGGATGAAGACAAGGTTATTATTAAGAACTTAGTGCTGCGCACGCGTTTTGACGCCGGCACACTCACGCCCATACTCAAGCGCTTAGAGAGCAAGCAGCTACTGACTATAGCCAAGTCCAGTAATGACTCTCGGCAAAAAGTCATTGTTTTAACGTCGCAGGGGAAAAAGCTCGCCGAATGTGCAAAGAAAACGCCGGACAATATCACCAGCCAAATCGCCATGTCGCAAGAAGACGCCAAGCAACTCAAAGCGCTTGCCGAGCAACTTTACGCGCTAATAAACACCAACTTACTCGGTGAGATTGAGCAGGGCTAGAATCAACAAGAATTGCTGAATAACCGCACGTAAAAAAGGCGAGATAGATTAACTATCTCGCCTTTTTTATTTCAGCCTAGGTTAAACAACTTACGGCTGCTGCCAGGTTGGCTCCCAGGTTTTAGCAAAAGCTGGGCTTGCCCAACCAGCAGGGAAATCTGCCGGCATCATTTGCTCACCACCCGTAATCACATCGCCTTTGTCGTCTTGATAATTTAGCCAGGTTACCGTGCGCTGCCACTCCAAAGGACGCTTAGACCAGTCACATACACCGGTCGCAAAGGTTTGTTCCAATAGCAACCAGTCAGCTTCCTGCCAAATGGCATTGCCCAGCCCGTAATTATCAGCGCGGCTAAAGGGTTTTAACTGACACTGAACTTGATCACCGTATTTGTCAGCCCCCGCTTGTGTGCGAGGCGTGCCAAATACCGTCATCAGCTCTTCTGGGCACATTTCGCCGGGCACACCATTACACTGGTCTTGCACGTCGGCAGGCTTGTTCGCAATGATCTTTTGGGCAAGCGGTGTATCACTGGTATCGGCCTCAATGGCGTCTAGCCAAGATGCCATGGCCACCAAGGATTGATTCATGTAATTGAGGTCACCAATCAACGGAGTAAGCCCACCCCAATGAACAAAATTATCGCGATGACCAAATTCACGTTCAAGACGCCAACGCACCCAATAGCCGTGCACGGCATCGTGCGCCGCGCCGGGATCAGGTCCGGTCATATTAATAATGGGCACGGTATCCATATTCACAATCGTGTTCAAAATACCGGTGCGGTAGGCATTGGGCAGCGCCGGGTAATCTGCTTTCATACGGCCGGCAGTCACATTCAAGCTAGGGTCCAGACCACCGATGTTCGTGTTCAGCGCGATAAATTGTGAAGGAGTTATCGTACCCGTTTGTAGCGGAATTAATCCGTACTGCACGCCTTCGTTACCTAGCGGGAATCCGGCAAACCCATAGCCAAGATCTTTTTCGATTTGTGACCAACGGTCGCTCAAGGGATCCGCAGCAGGGAAACGCTCACGCTCGCCTACCATATTCTCCATAAAGCTAATAACATCGCAGCGCACGCCGCCAGGATTGGTGTCTTGATCAAAACGCTCTTCGGCGCTCACGCCGCCACAGGCGGACGCAGGATCCACTGCCTCGCCAAACAGCGCGGTATCGGCCACAGTGGCGTTAACAATGCCATTCACGTGTCCGTAGATTTCGTTCTGCTGAGGTATCGCATAGAAAGTGCCATCGCGCGACGTTGGCGCCACAGGATTATCCGCTGTAATGCCAAAGTACCTTAGCAACATATGGTAATCGGCAAACTGCGTTGCCGTACTCATTACATCTGGGTAAGTGCACGTGGTTAGCAAACCCTGATACAGGCCTGGGTAGGCGTTGGCGATCATGTTTTGGGTGATCGCACCGCCAGAACAACCGGTACCCACGGTGTAACGCAGCTCGCCGTATTGCTCTATAAAACGCTCTTTGGCCATCATCAGCGACTCCGCCTGATAGCTCAAATTGCAGTTATGGCCCAAATTAAGCTGCGCGGTTGAAAGCACCGACCAGCCCATGCTTAAAGCGGTGATGTACGACTGCTCGGTAAGCGGAGTACCCGGTATCGTGCCCGAATAATCGTCGGTACGCGCGGAGCTCGTATCGTGATCGCCGCGGCAATTACCGCCATGGGTCACCAATAAGCGGCGGTTCCACTGCGACTGAGGCTGCACTGGCGTCCAGTCGTCACCGACCTTGTGCAACGTGAAAATAGTGTATTGATCTCTGGCCTGATAGCCAATTTCCTGCCGCACAATAAAGGGCAGGGTTTCGCCACCATCGGTTGTTGTGTCGGCAACATCTGTCGGCGGGTTCTCTAGATCATAGGGCTGCAAACCGGAAAGCAGTGGATTAGAAGATTTATACAACCACTGGTACTCCACCGGCTGATTACAGTTTTCATCCGTCGCACCGTCTTGGCATTCCCAAGGCTGAATATGCGGCCCAGTAAACACCGGCCCGCCAGAGGGATGATTCACCACAGTAAGGCTATTGCCAATATTCGCGCTAAGGGTATTTTCACCCACACTTAATCCGGTAACCACACCCAATAAACGCAGCGGATTGTCAGGCGTCGCCTGCAAGACACTGGTGACATCGACGTTATTCAGCAGCAGTTCCAGCTCATCTGCCACGTCGGCACTTGCCAAAACCACCTCAACCAACACATCGCCGGCCGACACCAAGTCAGGTCTATTCGACAAGACCCGAATAGTGGCTCGGTCATCAACTTCGCCACCCGAATCGGGGTTAGCAACCACCCCAACCCGCGAGCTACTGCCGCCACAGGCGGCGAGCATTAAGCTAATCATGATAGTAATTATTATATTCTTCACGGGTGTTCTCCTCTGCGCACCAGCTGGCACACGTCCCAATGCAATGACATTATCTATGATACTTTATCGTATTTTTGTGTATTTTTAAATGACCACACCTTACCCAAGCATAGACCCTCAACAAAAAACGAGTGAAATTAGCCGCGATAATTCTTACTGGGGGCGGCAAAATTCACAGCATTACACCACCGCCCACGCGCTATAAACATCCAAACCCAAGCGCACCCATCGCCAAGCGAGATACCGACGCCAAACCGCAAAAACCAAGCCCGCTGATAACACCTCATTGCAAATATCGCGGTAGGCTCGGCTGCTTTCGCTACGCAGTGCAATAGCAAGCCTTACACACGACCTAGCTTAAAACTCTGATTGAGAGAGCACCTTGACGTAAAAATCAAAGAGGTCGGTATTGCAGACTGAACGACAATCACCAAAATTACCGATATTTCACATGACCAGCAGCTAACTCATCACGTTATTCAATTACACACAGAAGAATTCCCCGCTCCAACTACACCAATGATTTTTATTTTGTTTATCAACTGCTTGAGCGCGCCCAAGAAATCGCCCGACACACGACCCTGAGCCAATGCCAACCATTTCATCTTTCTAGCGCTTTTTAGTGACCGGCAATGTCACGAATTTGCCATATCGGTACTTTTCATTCCGGCAATTTACGGTACCCTGAGAGCACTGAGTACACCTCCTGGCACACTAAAAACAATACCAGCTAGGGTTATAGCCCCATTTGCAGCCACTACTTACGGTCAATTTTATGAATTTTCGCCTACTGCCTCTTATCTTCATATCCTGCACACTCATTAGCGCCTGCGGTGGCTCCAGCTCCAGCAGTAATCACAGCACACCAAGATCCGGCTCAGAAGTGCCGCAAACCCGATTCGCCATGGCCAACGGCTGTTATGCGCTGCAGTCAGTTAAAAACGACAAATATCTAGCCGCGACTACCGAAGGTAGCTACACCAGCACCGCAAGTAGCCCAGCAATCGCTGAAGCATTTTTCTTGCAGCCGGCCACCCTCGGCAAGTACCTGCTGTACACCAAAGACAAGCTCTTACTGACCGCTGGCAGCGGCGCAGTTAGTGGCGAAGCCGCAGCGACCGACGCGGCGATTTGGACCATTACCATGAACTCAGCCAATGCCAGCTTTAGCATTGTGTCTGAAAGCACCACTCAAACTATGCAGATCAGTGACACTGGCGATTTGATCGCTGGCGCCGACAGCAACAACGCAGCCTCCCAGTTTAAATTTACCCCAGCAACGACCTGCAGCAGCTACCCAGAAATGCCGACGTCAATTAGAGGCGAAACGTATAAAGGCAACGGCGTCGACAAACCCATTATTGGTTTTGCCGACATCCACACCCACATGGGTATGTCGAATGAAATGTCATATGCGGGCGATGTCGGCCCCTCGGCTGGCGGTGTATTGTACGGCGGGCCTATTCACCGTTTTGGCGTAGACCACGCGCTAGAAGACTGCGAAGAGCTACACGGCCCCAACGGTATTCGCGATGGCAACAACGTTATTAGCCTAAACCCAACGGACACCCATGAAACTATCGGCTGGCCAACCTTTGTCGACTGGCCGCGCCGCGACTATTTGACCCACCAAGTGATGTACTACAAATGGGTTGAGCGCGCATACCTTTCCGGCCTGCGACTCATGGTTAACCACGGCACCAATATTGCCGGCTTATGTAATGTCGGCAAAGTACTTGCCGCCAACCCAAATGCAGACTGTAACGACATGAGTGTTGCGGTTAAGCAAATTGAATACCTTTACGACGTCCAAGATTATGTCGACGCCCAATCTGGCGGCCCCGGCAAAGGCTGGTACCGTATTGTAAAAAGCCCGCAAGAAGCACGCGAAGTTATTAATGACGGCAAAATGGCCGTCGTACTCGGCGTTGAAGTTGCCCAAGTTTTTGACTGCGGCGTAACCTTATTGCTCGGCGGCATTGAACAGCGCAACTGCGACGAGGCGCAAATTGACGCTGAAATTGAACGCTTATGGGAACTTGGTGTACGCCATGTATACCCCTTCCACGACATAAACAGCTCATTGGGCGGCGCCGGTATTTTTAATGGCGACACCATGAACCTGCTTAACTTCATGGACACCAAGTCCTTTTTCAACACAACCACCTGCCGCGCCTACCCCGATGACGAGCCTTCGGTTCGCACCCCTGGCGCAGAAATGACCACCGGAATTCCCGGTACAGGTAACGACCCAATTACGCAGGCGTTCTTCGAGGTTAGCGGCGGCATAACCCCTTTCTACCCAGAAGGCCGACGCTGCAATGAACGCACCGTGACCGATCTGGGCGAATACGCCCTACGCGCTCTAATGCAAAGAGGCATGGTGATTGATATTGACCACGCGGCTTATCACAGCAAAGACATAATGCTCGACCTTGCCGATGAAGTTACGCCCAAGTACCCGCTAGCCTCTTCACACGACGCCCACGGCGGCCTAACGAGCGACCAGGTTGTGCGTATGCTTAAAAACGGCGGCGTCGTCTACCCCTACAAAGGCAACGGCATTAAGCACAAGGAGTTTTTAGCCAAGCTGAAATTCTGGCGCACCAAAGCAGGCATTAGCGACAGCGATCAAGTGTTAGGACTTGGCTACGGCGCCGACGCCAACGGCTTTGGTGGTCACCCCGGCCCACGTGGTGGTGACTCAGAGCCCGTTCAATACCCTTTCACACTTTTCAGCGGCGATGATTGGGGCCCACAATTTGAGGGCTTTAAGCCAGTCACCGTGAATATGCTAATGATTCCTGAGAGCGGCAAATACTGGCATATCGACGAAACCGGCATGTCGCACTACGGTCTAGTCGCTGACTTTGTCGAAGAAGTACGACTCGAGGGCGGCAAAGAGGCTCTGGATGCGCTGTACAATTCAGCCGAAGCCTATGTGCAAATGTGGGAGCGCGCCTACAACCGCAATGCCAATATTAGCGCGGCCCAATAAGCCAGCGCTGCATTTGCAAGCTCATACCATTAATGCCTCGGTCTAAGCGCCTAGGCCTGCCCCTCACTGGATTATTCCTCTCCAGTGTGGCGCAGGCCCACTCCTTCGGTGAACCCTACGTCTTACCCATGCCCTATTGGATGTATATCTATGGGGCGATGGCTGCACTAATTTTATCTTTTATCGTACTCGCCTATTTCTACAATGCAGACGCAGCCAAACGCCCAGCGCGGCATTGGCACATAGGCCACCCTCGACTGCGCACCACGTTCCGACAATTAAAACTAAGCACAATACTCAAAGGCCTAATGCTCTTTTCCTTTGGCCTTGCCATTGTCAGCGGATTAATCGGCAACCAAGATCGTTACCGCAACTTCAACATGACCTTTTTCTGGATCAGCTTTGCCCTAGGCGCAAGCTACCTGAGCGCAGTATTTGGCAACTGGTACCACTACCTCAATCCCTGGCGCCTCATCCTAGCCCCGCTAAAGCAGTTTAGCCAAGGCCGCCAAGCCTACCCCCAACAATTAGCCTACTGGCCCGCCGTGATCCTGTACATGGCATTTATCCTTCTAGAGTTATTTGGCGATACCAAGCCCTTTTCGCTGTCAGTGATACTTATCGTTTATACACTCATAAACATTGCTGCGGTGTGGCGCTTCGGCAGCCAAAGCTGGTTCCGCTACGGCGAACTGTTTTCCGTCATGTTTCAACTAATCGCCAAAATGGCACCCCTTCGCTACGACCCTAGCGCCCAGGGCATTGCCAAGCTAAGCCTATGCATGCCCTTCAGCGGTCTATTACACCAGCGTTTGGAGCATCGCAGCCTACTGATCTTCCTCTTATTCATGCTGTCTTCTACCGCCTACGACGGCCTACGGGAAACGACGCTGTGGTTTAATCTATTTTGGCGAGATCCTCTGCATATCATAGAACCGCTTCTAGGCAAGCACCCACTCTTTGCCTATATCACGCTACGCCCCTGGTATTTCGCTTTTGAAACCCTGTGCTTACTGCTGTCGCCGTTTATTTACCTAGCGCTGTTCCGCATTTTTCTATCGGCGGGAAAATGCCTAACACGAAGCGAACTGAGCGTCACCGAGCTGTCTTTGCGCTTTGGCTACAGCCTCCTGCCCATCGCCTTGGTCTACCACATCACCCATTACTACACCCTGCTACTCAGCCAAGGCCTTAAAGTACGCGGCCTAATCTCCGACCCCTTCGGCTGGGGATGGGATCTATTTGGCACCGCCATAAGCGGCCGCCTACCCGTACTCCCCGACATGGGCCTGATCTGGAACAGCCAAGTGTGGCTAATCCTTATCGGCCACGTTGCCAGCGTATACCTCGCTCATGCTGAAGCCCTGCGTAGCTTTCCCACCCAGCGCCAAGCCAGCCTCAGTCAGCTGCCCATGCTTCTGCTTATGGTTATTTTCACCGGCGCGGGATTATGGATACTTGCACAACCGCTGCAAGGCTAAGCGGCAAGGTCTTGAAAACCCTATCAAACCGTATTCAGCCAATCTAATTTGCCTTAATTTAAACTTATATCCGAATAGGGCTTGCAAGATCGAATTTCCACTCCTATAATGCGCGCCCTGTCATCGAGAAAACGACAGCAGATCAGTTGCGGGGTGGAGCAGTCTGGTAGCTCGTCGGGCTCATAACCCGAAGGTCGTAGGTTCGAATCCTGCCCCCGCTACCACATTAAAGAACGGCAAATCAGTTACTTACTGGCTTGCCGTTTTTTTTCGCCTGTTGCTTTTTATAGCCTGTGACGCTCTGTGACGGTTTCTGTGACGGTTTTGAATTCGCCCCACCAACAAACAACTTCCTCCATGACCTTCGGTCACCTCGCCACGATTACAGCAGCGATAAAAATAGACCTAAGTAGCAAAGACTGAAGATCAACCAATGCGCGCCCAATTCCCCAACCCACCTATCAACTTGCACTAAAACACACGGGATAGGAAACTGGCGGTCGCCTGCCAATAACATCATTCAAGGCAACCGCGCCAAAGGTCCATATAAATGCAGAATATCTCAATAGTTGTAACCTCCCCTCTATCCCAAGAACTCTCCAGCGGGAACCAAGCCGTTCGAGTCGAAATATACAAGCTGGAAGGAGAGCATCGATGGTGCCTTGAGGTAGTTGACGAATACAATAACTCGACAGTTTGGGACGATACATTTGAAACCGACTCTGACGCATTAGATGATGCTCAACGTATTATTCGAGACGATGGTATTTGCGCACTCATTGGCCCAGAGGGAGACGAAGAATGGGCGTAGCAAATAGCGCGCTATGATGACCTGCCAGCAAGCATCGTCACTCCTAAAGCCATAGGACTGCAGCGTCACATTAGCGGTCAGTGGCTGTTTCCGCGTCGTCGAGACAAGTGAAAAGAGAGCGCTTCCCATTTACACATTAGGGAATCACTTAACCCATTGAAATTTCTAAAAAACGCGATATGATCAGGTGAAAGGAATATTTGGCAAAACTAAAGGGAGTTAGTCTTCGCTTGACCGGCGCTCACTAATCGTGACACCGCTATCTCATTGAATCCCATAGAAATTCTCTGTCACAGTAAAAGCCCACTCCTTGATAAGGGGGCCAAAGTGATATAAGGCGCGAGTCGTCATAACAAAGCTGTTAAGTTCTAGGGGAAGCATGAAACTTAAAAAGTTACTGTCGCTGGATTTCATGCAAGGTTTTCAATCTTTATTGGAGACGGACTTTGAAAACCGATTGTTTGTAGCAAGTTTAAGAAATTATGCGTCACATGGTAATCCGCTGAGATTTCACAACTTTACGTTCTCAATGAGGGAGTTGGTGCTTCATGTAATACAAAGAAAAGCTCCGCTTAAGAAAGTAAAAGAGGTTACTTGGTATGAACGCGAAAGTCATAAGCATGAAGTCACAAGAAGGCAGCAGCTAAAATACTGCGCGCAATCAAATATATCTGATGCTTATCTTGGCGAAGCTGTTCTAGAGCATCTGAATGAATGCATTTCAGAGTTCCTTGATGAGTTTCGATTTTTTAATAAATACACACACATAACCGAGAAGTATTTTGATGTATCACCAAAGTCCTTCTTTCAAGATGCTAAGTCAGTTATTGAAATTGCGAAAGACTCTTTAAATCAATTGGATGATCTTGAAGCGATAGTTGTAGATGCTCTTGAAGAAAAGGTAAGGGATGCAGTTATCTCAACGGCTGTAAGTGCTATGCCTGATAGCTTGTCAATTCTCGCAAATCACGTATACATCGATTACACAGAAGTAGATGAAATCGAATGCACTGGAATAGATGATCGGTTTATTTATGTGACAGCTCAAGGAAATGTACACGTCACACAGGAATATGGCCCCAAAAATGACCTATGTGAAATTAGCGAATGTTACCCTTTTACTTTGTGCATGAAATCTCATGTTGAAAATCCAGAAGACTTTACCATCGAATCCGAAGAGTTGGATGTGGATACATCTTCATGGTATGAATAGAACTTAACAAAGTGCTGCTAGGGGCAAACCTGCGCTGCGCTTCGGTTTGCCCTAGAGCACGGCGTTAGGCAATAATTATGGAACTTGATCTTAAGTATCTGATCCCGCTCGCTGGCGTACTGCTCGGATGGGTGCTGAGCCAGTTTTCGGGCGCCATTAACACTGCGAAAGAATTGCAACAGTATCGCTCCTCGGCGTTACCGCCGATGCTCGACCTATACTTTCAGCAATACCGAATTGATCAGATTCTTAAATTTTTCAATATTCGGCTTGGCGACAGCCTGGAAAAGCTGCACGAAATATATGATAAGCATGACGTCCCAAAGGAAAATAGACTCGAATTTTTCTCGCTATTAGTCGAGAAGTTCGAGCAGACGCGGCAAGGGAATTTGGATTTGCCAGAGAAGAATAAGGAATATCTTTTTCGAGCGCTCGACACAGCGACTTTAGGTTTATCAAAGGCAGATCCTGTTTCCGCGTACAGGCTGTCAAGATTGGTTGCCGAATTTATTCTTCTGCTAGAAATCAAGTTTCCCGCGAATCAGATCAATAGTGAAAAATACCTTTCGAGCTGGGGTGATCTCCTCCAGACCTTTAGAAACGACATAGGGGACTTGAGAAAGCTAATATTAAAAGTGTCACGTGGCATTGGCTTGGTCACCTTCTTGAGAATCTGGTGGCTTCTTCGGAATGAAGAAAAGCTCCTCGAGCAACCGCCTGGCGATGTTTTAGAGGATCTGGTACAGGCACTAAAGCCTAACCAAGCAATGCACGCGACAAGCGTGTGATTGCGGTGTTATATTCCAGGTGACTATGCAACAACTATCGATCGAAGAAATTGAATCCGCACGCGTCAAGTTGCTGCGAAATGCTGAAAGCTTGTTCGCTGAATCTCGGCTGTTGTACGAGCACGGATTCTTTTCCAGAGCCTACACTCTAGCGCATATTTGCTGTGAAGAACTGGCAAAAATCCCGATGTTGGTGGGCGCTGGGCTGGATCTTGCGAATGATGATGAGGTTGATTGGAAGAAACTGTTTCGTCGGCTGACCGCTCATAAAGAGAAGATCGAGGCTATGCATGCCAGCGACTACTTCCGTAGCGAAATCAGAGCAGATGGGTCCGACCTAAACCGTTATGAGGAAGCTTTTAGGACAACCCCTCACTTGAACAATACGAAAAACAATAGTCTTTACGTGGGTCTCGTCGATAACGTATTTCTTGAGCCAGCTGAAATGGTAGTGGAAGAAAATGCCAGAGAACTCATAGCTATTACCGGAGATCGATTAGGCTACTTCCAGATGGCCGAAAAGGAGTCGCTTGGAAAGATAGCAGGCTCAAAAATCGGTAAAAAGATGAGACAACTTGCCAAGGAATATAACAAATGAATCAAGCCGACCGTTTTGTACTGGCACTACAAACAGCGGCTTATTTAAGATGCTGAGGCTGTAAAAAACATCCGATTCGGGATTTCTGAGCGTCCGCTTATTACCAATCGCAGACACAATAAATTCAATAGCGGTAAGCATATAGGTTTACGCCTAATATACGTGACCTAACGAAATCCTTAGCTTAACCCCCTTCGACATAACGCAGTAAATCTTTCGGTTCGCACTCAAAATAAACGCATAGTGCATTTATGGTATCCGTGTTGGTGTTATAGCCGGGAACATTAGCAACACGGGTCAATGTAGCTCTACTTATACCAGTGACCTCAGATACCTCTCCGACCGTTATCCGCCTTTTCTCGCGAAACGATTTTTCGTCTAGAAGCTGTTTAAACAATATCCGAATCACGTTAAAGCCAACCCTTACCACACCCAATAATGCACCCAGTGTACCAAATTAATCATAAATGAGCATTTTAACGCTTGACTGATTCTTTTTAGCGCAATATGATTCACTTAAGCGCCTATTGAATCATACATGAGCCAAGGAGAAGTGCATGACTACGACATACCTTACAACCGAAGAACTATCTGAACGTATCAAATATGACGTACGCACCATTCGGCAACAACTCAACGACAGCGTGTTACTCGAGGGCAAGCATTACATCAAGCCTTTCGGTCGACGCAAAATCCTATACCTGTGGGAAGCAGTTGAAGAAGAGATGCTTAGCGGACGCCATATAGGTGAAATGGATATCCCTATGGCTAACGGAGCAGTGTGTCATGGGTAATATTAGGGCTCGAAAGGAAAACGGGAAATTACTGCTGGACTTCCACTTTCACGGAGTTCGTTTCAGAGAACAAACCGCACTTCCCGACAACCAGCAAAACCGCAAGAAGGTGCAAGCACTTCTCGACAAAGTAGAAGCCCGAATAAAGCTTGGGGAGTTCAACTATTCTGAGTTTTTCCCTGGCAGCAAAAACATTCAGAAATTCCTAGAGGTAGATCCTAACCACGCCAATACGAGTCAAACACAGCTTGTACGGACACAAAACACAGATGCCCCCTCGAAGAGTTCAACGAAAGCACCGCTATTTGAAATCTTCGCACGCCAATGGCAAACCGAAAAGAAGATAGAGTGGCGTGCGTCCCATGCCCGCAACATTGAATCGGTGCTTTCCAATTCGCTCATCAAGTTTTTCGGCAAACGTGCGTTATCCGATATCACCAAAGCCGAGATTCTCGAATTCCGCTCTAAACTGGCATCGAAGCCAGGTCGTGGCGGTAAAGAGCAGATTGCAGCTAAGACCATCAATACCCATATGGCGCTATTGAAGGCCATTTTGGAAGAGGCCTCAGATCGCTACTCCTTTGAGAACCCCTATAAGAACATCAAGCCACTCAAACTCCAGCGCAGCCATGTTGAGCCGTTTTCCTTAATCGAGGTTAACCGCATCATCGAATCGGTACGGGAAGATTACCGCAATTATTATTCGGTGCGCTTTTACTCGGGCATGCGTACCGGCGAAATCGACGGACTTCGCTGGGAATTTGTCGATTTTAAACGTGGACTGATCGCTATCAGAGAAACACTGGTTCAAGGCAAGACCGAATACACCAAAACTGACGGCAGCCAGCGGGATATTCCCATGCTAGGTCCGGTTAAGGCCGCATTAGAGGCTCAGTATCAAGCAACAGGCAAGCTTAGCCCTTATGTGTTCTGCAATACCGAAGGCAAGCCCCTAGACCACAACAATATTACTAAGCGTGTCTGGTA
>TARA_R110001599_G_scaffold91437_3_pt1 | contig 26198 bp, 19 predicted proteins | sample TARA_R110001599 | Tara Oceans TARA_R110001599 (sample SAMEA4398360) | marine metagenome | biome: Polar Biome; feature: [MES] marine water layer (ENVO:01000295) within the mesopelagic zone...; material: water (ENVO:00002006), including particulate matter (ENVO:01000060) such as......
TGCACTGACAGGCAGTCAGTCAAGTGGCGATGCATTTGCAGCGGCGGCGCTTGAAGCGATTTTGACGGACCGGTCCGTTCTGGATGGCGTAGACGTACGTACCGGCGTGTTCCGGGTACTGTACGGCATATGGGCGAGCGCCGGTGCGCCTGTAGAAGAGGGTGAAAGCGGTCTTCGTGCCAAAGCGCAAAAGCATCTTGCGAAATTGACAAACCACAGCCGCGAAGCGTTGTTGCTACATACGATCGAAGGGTTCTCCTTTGAAGAGGTTGGTCAAATTATTGGCGTCGACAAGGAAGAAGCCAGCGAGCTGGTTCAAATTGCACGTCGCGAAATGGCGGACAACGTGGCCGGTTCGGTGATGATTATCGAAGACGAAGCTATCATTGCAATGGATATTGAATCAATTGTTGCGGATATGGGGCATCGGGTCACAGGCATCGCCCGGACACGCGACGAAGCTGTGAAGCTTGGCAAATCCGATGTACCGGATCTGATCCTCGCCGATATTCAGCTCGCTGACAACTCTTCGGGTATCGACGCCGTTAACGACTTGATGGGTGAACTCGGCCTGCGGCCGGTTATTTTCATCACCGCGTTCCCCGAACGCCTGCTGACAGGTAACAAACCCGAACCTGCCTTCCTGATTTCCAAGCCCTATACGGTGGATCAGGTCATATCGGCCGTTTCACAAGCCATGTTCTTTTCGTCGACAGAGACCCTGAATACATAAACCAGATAACGCATGCCCCTCCTGTTTCATGGTCGCGCTCGGCGGCGTGACCATGCGTGGAACCCGCCTCCATTGCCTATGCAGGGGGAACCATACAGGCTAACATGCGTTAGTAACCGATAATTATCCAAGGAGACTGGAATGGCCAAAGAAGCAACGTCTACTATTGCTGCAAACAAGGAAGTCTCGATTGAGGAACTAGCCTCTCAACTTGCTACTTTGAAAAACGATATCGCTGAATTGACCGGAGCGATGACCAACTTTGGCAAAACGCGAGGTCGCGCCGCAGCGGATCAGGCTAAATCCACCGCGCAGGGCTTGGCCGATACAGGTCGGGTCAAAGCTGCCGAAGCGCAGGAATCTGCAGAAGAGTTTCTTCGTACACAACCCGCCACTGCGTTAGGTATTGCCGCAGGTATCGGTTTTCTGGTCGGGCTCGTCGCGGCACGCCGTTAATGATTGATCAACTTACAGATAGGGTTGCCATTCGGGCAGCCCAATCAGCCCGAACGGCGGCAATCGGGATTGCGTCCTTTATCTGCCTTGCTGTCGGTGGCATTTTCCTGGCGAGCGCTGCGTGGTTATTTTTGCTTACGGTAACCACTGCAATTGTTGCGTGTCTCATCATCGGGGGCGCATTTTTCGGCATCGGTTTGATGATGTTCTCGCTTATGCTTCTCCGGATACGAACCCAAAAACGTCTAAGATACGAAGCCGCCTTGCAGGCCAGGGCCGCTCAGTCTGCTCAAATGGCAGGCGGTATCGGTGGGCTGCTCGGCCTGATCACCGCGTTCATCAATGGCATGAATGCAGGTAAGAAAGCGCGCTTTTGATCCCAGCGGTAAGGCTCTCGTTTGTAAAGGGGCGATGAACGTATGAAATTGAATCCGCTGCTTGCAACAGGCCTTTTTCACCGTCCTCCAAGATCACATAGGCGATATCGCGACTGGGTGTGTAAAACGCAAAAAACTCTGAAATCTGAACTTTTGTACCTGATAATATTGCGACACGGTTGCCAGCGCTGGTTCGCAATCCATCTGCTAGCCTAGTCAATGAATCCGCGACGGTAATAGTAAGCTCAGTGAAGTCACCAAAATAGTCCTGGAGAATGTCAATCACATCCCCCCTGACAAATGCATCATTCTCGAAGATGTGGAACGATACCACTGTACCTCCTTTGGATGTCTTCAAATAGCAACTATTTCCGAAGTCGCATTAATCTATGACATAGCAAGTAGGATTATTTCATGAGTACCGAATGTCGTTATTGCCCACTTCACAGAAAAGACGCCTTTGTAACGCTGTCTAAGGAAGAGCTTGAATTCATGCAAAAATTCAAGGTCGGCGAACTGACTGTCGACCCTGGCACGACAATTTTGATGGAAGGGTCGAACGCACCGCAGCTATATACAGTGTTATCGGGCATGGGGCTGCGCGACAAAATCTTGTCAAACGGGGAGCGACAGGTGGTAAATTTTGTGATGCCTGGCGATTTCCTTGGATTACAGGCCAGTATGCTTGGCGAGATGGGGCATTCAGTCGAAGCACGTACTAATATGCGCCTTTGCGTGTTTAATCGCTCTGATTTCTGGAATTTCTTTAAAAATCACCCCAACCGCGCCTTCGACATAACGTGGCTAGCTGCGGTCGAAGAACATTTTCTGGGCGAAACCCTCGCGACAGTCGGTCAACGCAGCGCCCTTCAAGCTGTAGCCTGGGCGCTGGTCAAGCTTTTTGAGCGTGGGATGACGCTGGGGCTTGTGACCAACAATACGATGTCCATGCCATATTCCCAACGCGATCTGGCGAATGCTCTGGGATTGTCATTGGTCCATACCAATAAGACGTTGGGCAAATTGCGCAACCAACAGCTAGCGTCCTGGAGTGACCAAGTTCTGCAAATCAACGACCTTGATAGCCTGGCTGACCTGGCTTTGATCACCCGTTCGGTTCCTAAAAAACGCCCGCTGATGTGATCATCTGTTTATTCGGTGTCTGCTGACACAAGGTTGTCGGCCACATAGGCACCTCGCTTCCCGGGCGGTCTATTACGCCCTACCGTGGTGTCGGGTTCGGTGCGCAATTCGACTTGCGCATTCCACGATGCGCCCATCAACACGAGAAAACTGCTGATCCACAGCCACACCAGCATCGCGATGACCGCACCTATAGACCCATAGACCTGGTTATAATTTCCAAAGTTTGCCACGTAATAGCTAAACCCAATGGATAGGACCGCCCAGGACAGCACAGCAAACACTGCGCCAAAGCTTAGCCAACCAATCCGTGCCGCACGGCGATTGGGGCCGAAACGGTACAATACACCGACCCCCGCCAGCAAAACCGTGATTGCAATGCTCCAACGAATGATCTCGGCCATGAAATAGCCAAAGACCCCCAACGGCAAGAACGACAGCACGATCGGGGCGATCACCACGGAAACCAGGGCGACGATACCTACGAAAATCAGGCTTAAGGTCAGCATCAACGCGCTGAAATAGTGTCGCGCTGCATTCCGATTGCGCTCATTGTACACACCGTTCAGGCCGATCATCATCGCACCGACGCCTGCCCGTGCTGACCATAGCGCAGCCAGAACCGAAATCGCCCCGGTCCACCCCAGCTGACCAGTGCTTGCAGTCACCAGCGTGACCACTTGTTCGTTGATTATTTTATATACATCATCCGGTAGCAAACCTCGCATATCATCAAGCTGGGCGATCACGACAACCGGGTCAGAAATCAGGCTAAGGATCGTCACCAAGGCTGCCAGCGCCGGAAATAGCGATAACATCCCGTAAAACGCGACGCCCGCAGCGATCAGGGCTACGTTTTTTTCCTGAATATCCGCGATGGCAGCCTTGAGCGAAACCCAATAAAGCTTGGACAGTTTCAAAGTTTTTTGTTTCAAAAGGCAGAGTTTCCTCGTGTTACCTACTCTGTCGCTGACCTAATTTATCATTTTGGTACCGACTAATTTTCCTCTTCTACCTCATCGCGCACCTGACCCCAAGCGACGAGTGTAAAGATGATCGTGCCGCCGACGATGTTACCCACCAAAACCGGGATGAAAAACCCGAACACTGCGGTTCCCAATCCCAGCTCGCCCACCAGGATCATGACCGCCATCTCGACAGACCCGGCAACGATATGGGCGAAATCACCCGCTGCGATCAACCAGGTGAACACCAATATCAAAAAGAATGACGTCTCATCGGCCTGTGGCAACATCCACACGATCAGGGCCACGATTACCCCGGCGGGGATGGCGCGCCAAAAACTCTCGTAAGTGCCAAGCCCGGTCGCATGTTCGGACAATTCCAGAATGGCCGGAACGATGTCAGGTGAAATCGCTGGCGTCCACATGAACAACATCGCCGCCGCAAAAGCCCCTACGACGTTCGCGCTCAACACAATGCCCCATAGGCGCATCATGCTGTAGAACGATACCCAGGATCTGGCCCGCATGATTGGCAAGACCGTAGTGATGGTGTTTTCCGTGAACAACTGCATCCGGCCCATGATCACGGCCAGAAAACCCAGTGAATACCCAAGGTTTTCAATCAGGAAGCGATATTCCGTATCCGGCAAATAGGTCCTGAAGATCGCCTCGCCCAACACCGATAAACTTATCATGACGCCGGCCGCGACGCCTGACCAAATCAGGGACCGCTTGCTTCGGGCAAGCTCCTCCTCGCCCTCACGCCGGATCACCTCGTAAATCAGCCGAGGAGAAAGCGCCGTGGCTTCACTTACCGATTTTTCTTCCGCTTGTGTATCATCTTGCTTTTTTTTCGACACTTTGCGGTGAATCAAGGGGGCCATATCGCTCTCCGAATGAAAATTTGACGAAATCCACCTCTGTCCGACCGTAAATCCATGGACAAGAGCCGCATTTCAATTGTTCTTATGTGACAAACTAGCGCAGAAATCGTGCAAGCATACCAAGTAACGCAGCGAAGGTGTAAAATGTTCACAAATAATTCAGATCTCATGACCGCGATCCGCGGACGCTTCGCACATGTCGATTCATGTCCTTTTCAGGGGCCGCGCATTTTCTTTGAAAACGCCGGCGGTGCCTTGACCCTGAATTCAGTCGTCGACACCTCGGCACTGTTTGCCGCCATCCCCGATAATCAGGGGCGTGATAATGCTGCATCTCACGCGCTTGTCGGAAAAATCACGCAGGCCCGTGCGGACATGGCGCTGTTCTTCAACACCTCCGGTGGTCGTTTCTTTGTCGGCGAAAGCGGCACGGAACTTTCGTTTCGCCTGATCCGCACCGCCGTGATGGGAACACCGAACGGGGCAGTAATCGGTTCGACCGTTGAACACCCCGCCTCGCGCAGTGCAGCTTTGCATTGGGCAAATATCGCAGGCAAACCCTATATCAGCGTGCCGCATGATGACGCAACCGGTCAGGTCACGGCCGCCGCTTACGCCCGTTTGATGACACCCCAGGTGCGCGTTGCCACGATCCTGCATACCTCTCCGGTGACCGGCATCGCCAATGACGTGGCAGGCATCAGCGCGGCCATCCGTGCCGTCTCCCCAGAGGCGATCATCTTTGTCGATGGCATCCAGCACGCCAGCCACGGGCGAATCGACATCGCTAGCTATGACATCGACGGATACGTAATTTCGCCCTACAAGCTGTTCTCGCGACACGGCTACGGTATCGCCTGGGCCTCCGACAGGCTGACCGGACTATCCCTTGAAACCCTCGCCAACGGGCCCGCAGGAAATTGGGAACTCGGCACCCGCGATACCGGCTCATACGCGACTTTCAGCGATGTGGTGCGCTATTTCGAATGGCTGGGCGATCAGGTCTCAGAACAAGCCGACCCCCGTGCCAAGATCGAAGCCGCAGGTACCGCAATCCATGACCACGAACAAACGCTGACCAACGCCTTGCTTTACGGCACCGGCAACCTCCCCGGGGTCGTCGATTTGCCAGGCGTGACCATACTGGGCGGGGCCGATAATCCCGCTCGCGAAGGCCTCGTCAGTTTTGCTCTCGACGCCGTACCCGCCGCCGCGATCGTCGAAAAGCTCAACGCTCAAGGCATTCGCACACATCTGCGCAAAGCCGATCATTACTCGGGTAATATCCTGACACCATTGGGGCTGGAGGCCGCCGTGAGGGTCTCGCTATGTCACTACAACACGCTCGACGAAATCCGCACACTGCTCGCGGCATTGAAAGACATCGCCGAATAACGACAACGACGCCTTTCATTTTGCCAAATAAACTCAAAATCCAACAGAACGGCAAAGACACCGCTTGCCATATGTACGCGTCCGTTCAAACATACGCTCATGACAAGCACCCTTACCAACGCCATCGTCGCCAAGCGTGATGACCTGATTGCCCTGACCCAGGATCTGGTCCGTATCCCTACACTCAACCCCCCGGGACGCGACTATCGGCTGATTTGCGAATATCTGGAAACACGGCTCAAGCAGCACGGTTTTGAAACCCGGTTGTTGCGCGCTCATGGTACCCCGGGGGATAGCTCCAAATATCCCCGGTGGAACATCATCGCCCGCCGCCAGGGTTCGCGGCGCGGCGAAACCGTGCATTTCAACAGCCATACCGACGTTGTCGAAGTCGGTGCCGGCTGGACACATGATCCGTTCGGGGCCGCCATTGTTGATGGCAAAATATATGGGCGCGGTACCTGCGACATGAAAGGCGGTCTGGCGGCATCGATCATCGCCGCCGAAGCCTTCGTGGAAACCCATCCCGACTTTGCCGGCGCTATCGAAATCTCGGGTACCGCCGATGAGGAATCCGGTGGATATGGCGGCGTCGCCTATCTGGCCGAACAGGGATATTTCAACCCGGACCATGTCCAACATGTCATCATTCCAGAACCCCTTCACAAAGACCGTATTTGTCTGGGTCATCGTGGGGGGTGGTGGGCGCAAATCGAAACCAAAGGCGAGATCGCCCATGGGTCCATGCCGTTTCTGGGGGACTGCGCGGTCCGGCATATGGGGGCTGTGCTTACCGAATTCGAAACCAAGCTGTTCCCAGCGATGGCGGCGCGGCGCACGGATATGCCCGTGGTCCCCGAAGGGGCGCGTAGTTCGACCATGAATATCAACTCGATTCACGGCGGGCAGAAAGAAAATGATGACGACTTCGATGGCCTGCCCGCCCATTGCGTGCCCGATAGCTGCCGCATCACCATAGACCGGCGGTTTTTGCTCGAAGAGCCGCTGGATCAAGTCCGCGATGAAGTGAGAGGTTTGCTGGAAGGATTGCGTGAAACCCGGATCGATTTCGACTATGAGCTCACCGAAATTAATTCCGTGTTACCATCGATGACCGATCAAACCGCCCCGATCGTACAGACCGTGTCGCAGGCTATCCGGGATATCATGGGCAAGCAGCCCGAATACGTAGCCTCTCCGGGCTCCTACGACCAGAAACATATCGACCGGATCGGCAAGCTTAAAAATTGCATCGCCTATGGCCCGGGGCTGCTCGAGCTTGCGCACAAACCCGACGAATATATCGAGGTAGACGACATGGTCGACAGCGCCTGCGTGATGGGCGCTACGCTGGAAACGCTTTTATTGCCAAGGAAATAGTCGGCTGTTCAGCCCCGTGCAGACGAAAAGGCGTGGGGTGACGCAAGCACCAGACCATCCACGATCGCCGTCATTGCGGCACCGCGATGTACTTCCGCCTGAGGGAAAGCGGCGCGCATCGCGCGTTCGACCACCGACATCATGCTCGATCCACCCACAAAGACAAGCTTGTTCACGTTCGGTATGTTCACATCAGCCTGAACCGCGAGCGCGGTCGCTACCTGGGCAATCTCCGTCGCCATACTGGCTAATGTGGCCGCCATCATCGCAGCGGGCAGCGGGATACACAGACCACGCTCCAGTACATCTAGCTTGATTTCCGGCGGTGCCGAGGCGTTGGGGTTGTTGGCCGCAATCTTTCCTGCTTCTACCGCAAAGGCCAGATCATGGCCCAGCTCTTCCTCCAACACTTTGACCAGGCGGTTCAGCAATACAGGCTCTACCGCATAGGTCGCCAAATCCTGTGCCGCTCGCCGTTGTTCGCGCGTATAGAGAAACGGTATTTTTTGCCAGGTCGCCAGCTCCGTGAACACTGCGTGGGGGGCCGTGTGGGTTTCAGCACCGAAAACATGTTTGATGTCCGACCCCATTCCCAGCTGCGGCATGACGTGTTCCAGGCTTAGCCCCCGGTCAAAGTCCGTGCCGCCAATACGCACGCCTTTACTGGCAAGGATGTGGATACCTGCATCTCCCTCCTGCCGAAACAGCGTAAAATCCGAAGTACCACCCCCGATATCGACAACCAACCCCAGGTCGCCCTGTGAAAGAACCGCACGGTTGGCCAAGGCGGCGGCTTCGGGTTCCGCCATGAACCGTACATCCTTAAACCCGGCAAGCTCGTAGCATTCGGTCAAATCAACCAATGCCTGCGCGTTGCGTGCTTCATCCGAACTGTGAAACATAACCGGTCGTCCCGATAACACGCGATCAAAGCTTTGCCCTGTACTGGTCTCTGCCCGTGTCTTCAATTCCGCCAGAAAGCGTGCCACAATCGCGATGAAGTCCATCCTCTTGCCCAGCAAGACACGACTTTCGCGCATCAAAGGCGTCCCAAGCAAGCTTTTGAGCGCCCGCATGTATCGCCCATCATCGCCCCCGATCAGCGCTTCCTGCGCTTCGCGTCCGAAAATGATCCGCTTTTCTTCGTTATCGAAAAACAGCGCGGTGGGAAGCGTGGTTTCTCCACCCTCCACCTGAATAAGCTGTGCCTTGCCGTCGACCATATATCCCGCGGCCGAGTTGGAAGTTCCGAAGTCTATCCCTAATGTAGAAGAAACCGCAGCCATAAAGCACCCTATCCAATCGATTGAACACCGGCCCATAAACCCGGTTGCCCAAGGGCACAATCCTATTTTACCTTGATTTCTCTTTGCCAACGTTACGGTTTTTTGGTCCAACTGACGTGGTGGGGCATACCACAAAACCAAGGCGGCGGCCCGAACGACGGTTCGGGAACGCCCCCGCGCAAATGATTTCACCACAGAAGCTGCGAAACTTAGTTTTTCATTAACCTGGGTTCGGTAACCATACCGAACTTTATACTCTTTTGCGCCCGCGACCTATCCGTATGGAACGAAGAAAAAGGTAAATAACCCTGTAGTCTATTTGCTAACGCCTCAGTTGCTCGGGTTCACTCAAATCGAAATCAACGTGAAGGCAAATGCTAATTTAATGAGGGTCATGATTTTTATACCGCGCCATCCAACGACTGCGAACACCCATCCCGGTAAAAGCTGGCACGGATCGGGACCGCTCGTATCGTTGGTGCGCATGGCATTCGTGGCTGTAAACGACGCAGTTCGATTGGACAATTCCCGGTCGTGGGCTTTTGTCAGCGACCTTCGCCATCAAAACTCAACAATCCGCTGTTGTTACGCACCATAACCGCCGGTGCGCGCGCCCCTTCACTTACCGAATGGACTCACGAGACATGTCATTTTTCCGCTCCACTACCCTCGGGATGATATTACAGGCTCGCATTTCCTTCGTGCCACTCTCTTGGCGTGTCGTCCTTGCGACCCCGCTTGCGTGGCTTATTCTTGCAATCACACTTTGGGCACACGGGGCGTGGCTTGGTACCGGGGTTATCAACCTGACACCAGCATCACGTTCACAACTGAAGGCAAACGTTCAAAATGGCGACCCTGCGCTTCAGAACGGCGACGTGATCGAAGTGTTTTCGAGCTTTCCGGCAATTGTCGCCGGTACAATCGACGGGCCGGGCGGATATGCAACCATGTACGTCCCCGACGGAACCGAGGTCGTGGGAGCCTATATTACCGACGCGGCCGGGAACGCTCTGCCAGCCCGCCCGGCGCAGGCTACAACTGGCAGCGGTGTGTCCAAAGGGTGGGGTCCAAAAGGGCAGCTGACCTTTGATGTATCGGCCAATGGTTGGCAGCCAGAAAGCAATAACGAATGCTCCTTGGCCGGTTTTTCGATAGCAGACTGCAATGCCGGGTTGGCTTACATATATGGCGACACGGGTATTTTCTATTCGACACGATCTGACACAGCGCTCTTTGCCAACGGCGACAAGGTCGCTTCGCTGACCAACGGGTATCTGGTCAACCCGACCAATGGCACCCCCTGGACCAGCGTCGGAGGCAGCGGTACCGCGCGCGTTCATAATAAATGGGATGCAGTCCAGATCAACGCCTTCGGGTCCGGAGGCAACATTGACCCTAATGGATTCACAATACAGGAGGAAACAACAATAACGGGGGGTCGTGGCGCGACCCCGTTCCGATCGGGCAGCCCAGTAGCAGGCCCGGAAAGCGGCAGCGACTGGGACAGATACGGCACGACAGGACCATGGAACCGCATTCAGTACGCCGGGTCTTGCAAGGCTGACGACCCTTCACCGACACTTCCCGGTCAAGAAGGTCCAGCAACCGGAGCCGGCTCGGTATCACCTGAAACGACCGACCCCGGGGTGAATTCAGTAGAAGTATGTACCGAAGTGCCGACTTCAGGTTTTGACCTGAACGCAAGCGACGCTACCGCCTTGCCCCCTGGCACAAACGCGGTACGCTTTGCCTTTGGCGGCATTGCGCAGGGCGAGGTGTTCTATGCCGCGCTCAGACTTCGTGTGTTGGACATCAACGCCTTGGGGCCCGTCAATGCCGAAGGCCATGGAGGCGACAGCGCCGAAGGCGGGGCGGCGGGTAATGACAACCCGTGGCGGTATTGGGTAGCGGGATCCTCGGTTTACGCTTTGCCAAGTCCCGACGATATCAGCGTTGGCATTTCAATTGTCGAAGTAAACGGGGCACCATATACCGGTGGGGATATACCCCCATACGCAACCCTGCGCTATAGTGTGTCTTATGCAAATACAGCGCTCGCCCCGCTGACAAATGCCTCGGTTCAGGTCAACTTGCCCTCGCAAACAACCGGTACGTCGAATTTTTCGGTGGTTACCGGCAGCGATATCCGTCCTGCTGTGGATCCCACCGGCGGTACATTCAGTTTCAACACGATCCCTTCCATGACCGGCCTGCAAAGCGGCACCATCGAATTCGACGTGACAACGAACGCCTCGGCATCGGATGTGGTCACAGCCGACGCCCAGATCACCAGCGACGAATCCGGCCCCGCTAACGCGTCGATCGCTGTGAGTGTTTTCAACGAGCCGGTCGAAACAATGCCGTCGTGTAACGGCACCCGCGCTTCGGCCGTTGACTGGGCGACGGACAGTCCCACCCTGCTCGGGGGACCGTCGGCGTTTTCTAATAACGGGCTAAGCGGCACAATTACCGCAACTGACCAATCACAGCCATTGCGCCCGGCGGCAATCAACACCACGAGCACGCTTTACGCCGGCGACGGTGGCAACCCTATGCTTGATGCACAATACGTCGACTTGCAGGTGTCCTTCGACGTTCCGTTAACCGGTATCTACCTCTATGTCGCAGACCTCAATCAAGATGAATCTGTCACGGTTTACGGTATGTTAAACGGGTTGGTTGTGTCGCCTGGCATCACGAACGGTGCGGGATCGCTCAACATGGCCAGAGCCGCGAATGCCGACGGGTCAGTGACCGGCGAACGCACCAATGCGCTTGGTTCGGGATCGCAGCGCGCTGTTACCATTGGGTTCAATCTCCCGATTGACACGCTGGTGATCCGGCATACGCCGCTTCAGCTAAGCGCACCCGGGTTATCGGGCGCTGATGGCATGCATCTGGGCGATATCTTGACCTGCATAGATTTCACCGACGCGCCGTCGACCATGGGCGATGCGCTACATAACTTCATCGACAGTGATGCGATACGGCTGGGGGCCACGGAAACTGGCGATACCAGCCCCGGCAACGCGGCAAACGCTGATAGCGACGAAGACGACGGCATGGATATCCCGTTGATGACTCAAGGATTTATCACAGTGGTAACGGCTGATGTAACTGGCAGCGATGGTGTTTTGCACGGTTGGATAGACTTCAACGGCAACGGCGTCTTTGAATCCGGTGTGGCTGAGCACGTCGCGATGAGTCTGGCCGATGATGGTACGGGTGACGATGTGGCTGCGGGCGACGGCCAAATTCAATTCAATGTCAACGTTCCGGGCGACGCCGTTCTGGACCAAACCTTTGCCCGATTTCGTTGGTCGACGACTCCACAGCTTGGCCCCTCCGGATTCGCCTCTGATGGTGAAGTCGAAGACTATGCGCTTACAATTGCAGCGGCTCCCCTTGTTGACCGTGGTGATGCGCCGGCAAGCTATGGCGACCCGCTACATATCATCGCCGATGCAGGCCCGACGGGCGTATACCTCGGGGCGATAGTGCCGGATCCCGAAGCGGTGCCCCAAGCCAGCGCTGATGCCACCGGGGATGACCTAGACGGCAACGACGATGAAGACGGCGTTATACTGCCGCAGCTTTACCAAGGTGCCGCGAGCGAACTAACCGTAACCGTCAATGAGGTGACGGGTGGAGTGGGGTTCGGGGTGGCCTATTTGCAGGCTTGGGTCGATTTCGACGGAAACGGCATATTTGATACGACCGACATGATCGCGGCCGATTTACAGGATGGCGCAGCCGGTGACAAGGACGGCGTTCTGAATGGAAAGATCGTTTTCGATGTCAACGTCCCCGCAAATTCGACGCTGCTGCCGACATTCGCCCGCTTTAGATGGTCCACCACAGCCGGGGTCGGAATCGTCGCCCTGGACGGCGAAGTCGAAGACTACAGCCTGACGATTTCAGGCGATTCCGCCCCTATTACCTGTGATGCGGGTCTATATCAGATTTCAACCAACAAATCCGTTCTCAAAAGAATGGTCTTTACGACCGGGCTGACCGGCTACACGCTGAACCTGCAAGATATTGGAAGCGCCGGAACCGATTTGGACGGCGGTTGGGGATATAATGAATTGGATGGATATATCTACGGAGTCAAAAGCGGCAGGAAGGAGCTTTGGAGAGTAGACGGATCGGGAACATTCACCAGGCTGCCGGACCCACCGTCGACCATAGAAAAAGGTGGCATTGCGGGCGATGTGTTGCCTAACGGGGTGATGGTCTATCTTGCCAATAACGATGAGTTTCAACTGCTTGATCTGTCGGACCCGAACAACACTATTGATAACGGGTTGCTGGTGCTGGCGACGCCTGTGGATACCACGGATTTCGCGTTCAACCCGCTCGACGGAAATTTGTACGGCATCGACGGCACCACGGCCCAGGTCTTTCGGGTAACTGCCAACAACGGTAGTGCGAGCGTCGGGTCCGAAGCCGTTACGTTTTTCGGGCCCAGCTATTACACCAGCTCTTATGGTGCCGCGTGGTTCGATGAGAACGGGTTGTTCTACATCTATGACGACATCACAAACGAAGTTTTCCTTGTTGATATCGCCACGGGGGTGCGTCAGCGCATAGCCGTCAGCCAGAATGACGAAGGTGGCGATAACGACGGCGCGTCCTGCCGCGGTCCTTCAGTCATACAGTTCGGTACCATCTCGGGAAATGTGTATATTGATCAAAATGCCTCAGATGAAAAAGACGGCGCCGAAATCAACTTGGGTGGCGGTATAGCGATAAGCGTTTACGATGACGCCGGCACGCCCAATGATCTTGCCGATGATCAATTCATCAAAACCGTCGACACATTTGCCGACGGTACCTATCAAGTTTCCAACCTTTCTCCCGGCTCCACATATCGTGTGGAAGTGGATGTAAATGATACCGACCTTCCGGCCGGGTCGCAGATCGGCACATCCAACCCGATTGTGGGTGTGACAGTGGTGGCGAACGGCGATACCTCGGATCAGAACTTTGGTTTTGACCCGCAGCTCAGTGACCTTTCGCTGGTCAAGGTGGCCTATGCCTCAGGGACCAATACGGTCATTACCACGGCCTCTCCTGGTGATGTAATTGATTGGGTGATCACGGTAAATAACAGTGGCCCGGGGTCTCCTTCCAACGTGACAGTTATTGAAAAGCTTCCGTCAGGATTTCAGTATTTAACTGACGATGCCCCCGCTACCGGCGACTACTACGACCCCGATACGGGCGTTTGGTTTGTGGATGAAATTCTTCCCGGGACCAGCGAAACACTGACGATCCGGGCGCGGGTAGAGGAAACCGGCGTCCACGTTAACACCGTCGAGATCATTAAAAGTTCATTGCCTGATCTCGATAGTGACCCGAATACCGGTGCGAGGGTGGATGATTTCAACGATGGTATCGCGGATGATGATGAAGACAGTTATGAGATTTTGCTTTCCACCGGGGAGCGGACGTTGTCGGGCCGTCTGTTTGTCGACAATGGCATAGACGGCGGTATCGCGCACGATGGTATCGCCAACGGCGGAGAGAACGGAACGACCAACGCGGTTATGGTTATTCTCAGTGACAACAACACGATAATCGCGCAGCCCAAAATCTCGTCCGACGGAACTTGGTCCTATGGGTTGAGCGCGGATTATTCGGGCCGTATCACGCTAAGGCTTGATCCTTTTGCGGCGTGGTTACCGATATCAGAAAGCAAAAGCGGATTGCCGTCACTTGTCGACACGGACGTTCACGATGGAACATATAGTTTTGTCCCCGCCGCAGATACAGACTATCCAGACTTGAACTTTGGCGTGGTCAAGGCACCGACTATGACATTGGATCAATCCGCCGAGATTCAGGCCGGACAGGTTGCTGTACTTGCACATCAATATGTTGCAACCACCACTGGTACGGTCTTGTTCACCTTTGGCGATGCGACCCAGACTCCCGCAGGTGCCTATAGCGCGGCGATATTTTCGGACCCGAATTGTGACGGCGCTCCCGACGCGGCCATCAATTCTTCAACGCCGGTGATTTCAGGCGAGCTAATATGCATCGTTTCGCGGGTCTCTGCCGGGGCGGGTGCCGGGCCGGGAAGCAGTTTTATCTACGCGCTTAATGCCACGACGTCTTTTGATGGAACGCCTGTCACACACGTTGCGGCTAACATCGACCGGGTTACCAGTGGCGCTGCCTCAGGGGTGCTCACCCTGTCGAAAACTGTCAAAAATGTAACCGCCAACTCAGCTGAGGGTACATCCAACCTGGGGACCGCCGGGGATGTGCTGGCTTATCGGATTCAAATCGAAAACAAGAGTTCTGCCGCCGCGAGCGACGTTATCATCTATGACCGCACTCCTCCATATACCAGCCTGTCCGAACCGGTGGAAACGCCGGTATCAGTTGGTGCGGCGTTAAGCTGCGCGTTGACGATCCCGGCATCCAACACCATTGGATACGCAGGGCCGTTGCAATGGAATTGCTTGGGCAGTTATCCTCCTGGTTCGATCGGTTCTGTATCATTCAACGTAAAAATTGAACCTTAGCGCTTTGGCTACGCGGGGCGTTACCGCGGCCTCTGGCCACGCAAAGCACCGCCCCACGTTATGGCGTATACGGACCAAAGCCAAATCACGGCAAAGCAACCTAACGGCAGTGCTGGTCAAACCAAACAGAACTGGCTAACGTTTCGCCAAATGCTTTCAGGGAGACACCGATGTTCCATCTTCGCTCATTAATACTTGGCACATGTGCCGCCGCATTGATGGCGGGCTCCGTCGCCGCCAAAAGCGATATCACCGTCGCGATGCAGCTCGAACCGCCACATCTCGACCCTACCAGCGCGGCTGCGGGTGCGATCGATTCGGTCCTTTACTCCAACGTATTCGAGGGGCTCACGCGATTTATGGGCGACGGGTCAGTTGTACCGGGCCTTGCGGAAAGCTGGGAAATTTCCGACGACGGACTGACCTATACGTTCAAGCTTCACAGCGGCGTCACGTTTCATGATGGCACAACGATGGACGCTGATGACGTGAAATTCAGCCTTGACCGGATCAATGCCGATGACAGCGCCAATGCACAGAAGGCGCTTTTTAGTGCGATCTCCGAAGTCAAGGTCCTGGACCCCACCACTGTCGAAATCAAGCTAAGCGAACCGAACGGGAACCTGTTGTTTAACCTGGCTTGGGGCGACGCAGTTATTGTCGCCCCCGAGAGCATCGACAACATCAAACAATTGCCGATCGGTACCGGGGCGTTCAAGTTCACCAGCTGGACGCAGGGCGACAACATAATGATCGAAAAAAACCCCAACTATTGGGGTACGCCAGCCGCCTTGGATGTTGCCACTTTCAAATTCATCTCAGACCCGACTGCCGCATTTGCAGCAATGATGGCCGAAGATATCGACGTGTTTGTCGCGTTTCCTGCACCCGAAAATCTGCCCCAGTTCGAAGCAGACCCTAGATTTCAGGTGCTGGTCGGTTCAACTGAAGGTGAAACCATCCTTGCCATGAACAACAAGCAAGCGCCATTCGACAACGTCAAGGTCCGCGAAGCAGTGGCGCATGCGATCAATCGCCAAGCAATCATTGATGGTGCGATGTTCGGCTACGGTACCCCGATTGGCACACATTTTGCGCCCCACAACCCAGCCTATGTCGACGAAACAGCACTTAGCGCCTTTGATCCTGAAAAATCCAAGGCTTTGTTGGCTGAGGCAGGCTTCCCTGACGGGTTCGAAACAACACTTGATCTACCACCCCCGTCCTATGCTCGCCGCGGAGGCGAGATCATTGCGGCTCAGCTTGCCGACGTGGGGATCACGGCAAAGATCAACAATATCGAGTGGGCTCAATGGCTTGAGACCGTTTTCAAAGGCAAAAACTTTGGTTTGACCATCGTCAGCCATACAGAGCCGATGGATATCGGTGTATATGCCAATCCAGATTACTACTTTCAGTATTACAACCCGGATTTCCAAAAGTTGATTGCCAATTTGAACAAGACAACCGATCCAGACATGCGCACGCAGATGCTGGGCGAGGCACAAAAAATCATCGCCGAAGATTATGTTAACGCCTATCTGTTTCAACTCGCCGCGATCACGGTAGCCAAAGCAGGCGTCAAGGGATTGTGGTCCAACGCGCCCACTCAGGCGACAGACCTTACTGCGGTAACCTGGGCAGACTGAACCGTTCGGTATCGCATTCAAAAACGCCCCCGATATTTCACGGGGGCGTTTTTTGCTTTGAACAGTCCTATTGAAGCCAAACGGTTTTTCTCTGCTGGACGCTGCAACCTTCCAAGCCTAACCTGCGCAAATGACGCGATACATGCTCAAAAGGTTGGCCTCTCTTTGTATCAGCTTGGCTGTTGCATCGCTTGTCATCTTTACTGTGATCGAGATTGCCCCGGGTGACCCTGCTTCGTTCATGCTGGGCGTCAACGCCCAACCCGACACATTGGCAGCGCTGCGCACCGAACTTGGCCTCGACGCATCAAAGGTCGAACGGTACCTGTCCTGGGTGGGCGGTTTGCTGACCGGCGATTTTGGGGTTTCATATACCTATCGCACCCCGGTCGCGGACATGATCGCGGCCCGTATGTGGGTTTCGTTGCCGTTGGCATTTTACGCGCTTTTGCTTTCAACTCTAATCGCTTTTCCCGCGGGTATCTTCGCTGCTGCACGTAGAGGGAAAGTTGGCGATATGGGCGTGATGGGGGCCACGCAACTGGGTGTCGCGGTGCCTAATTTCTGGTTTGCGATGATGCTCGTGCTCATCTTTTCCATCAATCTGCGGTGGTTTGCCGCCGGCGGGTTCGTCGGTTGGGACAAGGGGTTTTGGGCCGGGGTACATGCCCTGACCCTGCCGGCCATCGCCCTGGCCTTACCGCAGGCTGCTATATTGGCGCGGGTCATGCGGTCTTCGCTGTTGGATGTACTGGGCGAAGACTATATGCGCACCGCCCGTGCCAAGGGTCTGACCACCCGGCAGACCCTATGGCGGCACGGGTTGCGCAATGCGTTGATCCCCGTGCTTACCATCATCGGTTTACAGTTTTCATTTCTGCTTGCAGGGTCGATTATCATCGAACAGGTCTTCTATCTTCCCGGGCTTGGCAGACTTGTGTTTCAAGCGATCTCGGCACGCGATCTGATCGTGGTGGAATCTGTTGTCATGCTGTTGGTATTTTCCGTGATAATCGTTAATTTTATTGTCGATCTTGCATATGCCGCAGTTGATCCTCGACTTAGGGCGCGGGCATGAGAAACAACTTGATCCTCGGCACGCTGCTGACGTCCATCTTTGTATTTGCCGCCCTGATTTCATTTGTCTGGACTCCGTTCCCCCACACGGCAATGGATATCCCTGACAAGCTTCAAGGCGTGGGAGGCGAACACCTTCTTGGCACGGACCACTTTGGTCGCGACATACTGAGCATGATCATGGTGGGCGCACGCACTTCGATCGCGGTCGCCCTGTTGGCGGTCGGCATCGGGATGAGCCTCGGCGTCCCCTTAGGGCTTTTTGCGGCCGCAAAGCACGGGTCGCTTGTGGATGAGATCATCATGCGCGGCAATGATTTGGTATTTGCATTTCCGTCACTGGTCATCGCGATATTGATAACGGCGGTTTTTGGGGCAAGTGCAATTAACGCCATCATCGCCATCGGGATATTTAACATTCCTGTGTTTGCCCGCATTTCCCGCGGTGCAGCGCTTAGCCTGTGGAAACGGGATTTCATACTCGCCGCGCGTGTCGCTGGTAAATCTGCGGCGCGTATTTCGGTTGAACATATCCTGCCCAATGTAACCAACCTGTTAATCGTCCAAGGCACCATCCAGTTCAGTCTAGGTATCCTGGCCGAAGCGGGCCTGTCCTACGTCGGCCTAGGTGCGCAGCCTCCCACGCCGTCGTGGGGGCGCATGCTGGCCGACGCCCAAACCCTGGTCACCATCGCGCCGCATATGGCGCTGGTGCCCGGTTTGGCGATTATTCTGACAGTGCTTGGCTTGAACTTGATGGGTGACGGGCTGCGCGATTATCTTGATCCCCGCTTGCAGGTGGCACGCGTATGACCTTGCTCAGCATTACGAACCTGTCGCTGGCGATCCACAGTTTCAGTATACTGCGCAATGTGACCCTGTCAGTGGCCTCGGGCGAAATTGTCGCTGTTACCGGTGAAAGCGGTTCGGGCAAGTCGATGACCGCGCTCGCCGCGATGCAGCTTTTGCCGAAAGGTGCTCAGGCCAAAGGCCAGGTCATGCTCGGCGATCGGGATCTTCTCAGGCTGCCGGAGAAGGATCTATGTGGCATCCGAGGCAACGAAATCGGCATGGTTTTTCAAGAGCCGATGACAGCATTGAACCCGGTGCAAACCATCGGTCAACAAGTCGCCGAAACCATTCGTGTGCATGACAGGACGGTTTCACGTCAGGTCGCCCATACCAGGGCCATCGCGACGCTCGAACGCGTCGGACTGCCTGTCGACCGGTTTCCGCTTTCGCGTTTTCCCCACGAACTCTCGGGGGGGCAGCGCCAGCGGGTGGTGATCGCGATGGCGATCGCCTTGCGACCCCGCCTTTTGATCGCGGACGAACCTACCACCGCATTGGACGTAACGACCCAGGCGCAAATCCTTGACCTGCTCAAACGCCTCGCAAAAGACGATAATATGGGTTTGCTGATGATCACCCATGATCTGGCCGTGGTCGCGGATATGGCCGACAGTATCTACGTGATGCGCAAGGGAGAGGTCGTCGAACAGGGTCAAACCGGGACACTGCTCCGTAACATGCGCCATCCTTATACGCAGATGCTGTTCGCGGCTTCGGGTCACAAAGTTAACCTGCCACCCGCCCCTGCCGGATCTCCATCGCTGCTTGATGTACGCCACGTCTGCCGTGATTACGCCTTGCCGCGTAAGGAACTGTTCAGCAAACCGGGGTCATTCCGGGCAGTCGACGACGTGTCCTTCAGCATACGACGTGGCGAACGACTGGGCCTTGTCGGCGAAAGCGGGTGCGGAAAATCGACCCTGACACGCGCCATTTTGGGCTTGGAGCAGGTTCAGCGCGGGTCGATCACCCTAGACGGCGAACCCGTTTTTTCGCAAAAACATCCAAACCTGAGCGTTCGCCGCAAAATGCAGGTGGTATTTCAGGACCCCTTCGGCAGCTTCAATCCGCGTCACCGGGTCGACAGGCTGATCACTGAACCCTTTCATCTGTTATCGGATCCGCCCAAAGGGGCCGACCGGGCACGCGCGATCACGCAATCATTGACCGCCGTCGGGCTTTCCCCCGATGATGCGACAAAATACATCCATGAATTTTCTGGTGGCCAACGCCAGCGCCTTGCGATTGCCCGCGCCGTTATCACCCGTCCCGACCTGATACTATTCGATGAAGCCGTAAGCGCTCTGGATGTCTCTGTACGGGCGCAAATCCTCGATTTACTTGCCGATCTGTGCAAAACCTATGATCTGACCTATCTGTTCATTTCGCATGATCTGTCGGTCGTGCGTAGCGTGACAGACCGCGTCTTGGTGATGAAATCGGGAAAGATCGTCGAAGAAGGTGCCACGGAAACCGTCTTTCAGACTCCAGGGCACCCTTATACACGAAAACTTTTGGCGGCCGCGCCGCTATTGCCCGATCTCGAAAGGCGCATGCGATGAAGGTCGGCATAATTCGCGTGGTCGAAGCTGAACGCGCTGACCTGGACAGTATGGCAAGGACCTATTTCTCCGAAATGTTGCCCGATGGCCCGCCCTACTATCCTGCGGCACTTGATCGCTATTGGGCAGAACCCGGTCGTCACCCGTATTTGGTCCTTGGCGACAATCGACCGATCGGGTTTGGGCTAGTCTGGAACCATGTCGACGGCACTCACGAGTTGACGGAATTCACCATCACGCCCCAATACCGTCATCAAGGTCTGGGCACCCAGGCGGCGCATTTGATCTTCAACGCTCTCGGAGGCGACTGGACGCTGGGCGTAGCGACCAATTCGCCAGGGGGTATGGCGTTTTGGCAGCAGTGCCTCACCGATTGTGAAAACGCCTGCGACGTAACACCCGGCCCGGCAAGAACCTCAAGACAATGCGGCAGCTTCAACTTTCGGATAGAACGTTAGTCCACACCCGGCGAAAGCTCGCTTGGCTAAGCCGTATTCTCACCTTAGCATGACTTCATCTAGAAACCGGAGGACTCACTCATGCGACTGACAGGGAAAACAGCTATCGTTACCGGGGGGGGCTCAGGCTTTGGCGCAGGTATCGTGCGGCGCTTCGTTCAGGAAGGCGCACGTGTCCTGATCGCGGATATTAACCGCGAAGGGGCGGATCAGCTTTCCAGCGAAATGGGCGATCACGCATTCTCATACCAGGTCGACGTGGGCGACGGCGCTTCCGTCCGGGCGATGTCCGCCGCAGCCATTGAGGCCTGGGGCCATATCGATATCCTGATAAACAACGCCGGTGTCTCGCACATGCCGGGTCCGCTGGAATCGATCAGCGAAGACGACTTTGACCGCGTGACCCGAGTGAACATGAAATCAGTGTACAATACGGCCCAAAGCATCGTCCCGCATATGAAACAGCGCAGTGCCGGGGTAATTCTCAACGTCGCGTCCACAGCCGGCGTATCGCCGCGCCCGAACCTCAATTGGTACAACGCGTCAAAAGGCTGGATGATCACAGCGACCAAGACCATGGCCATAGAACTGGCCCCCTACGGAATCCGTGTCAACGCAATCAACCCTGTTGCCGGCGAAACGCCCTTGCTGAAAACCTTCATGGGCCAGGATACCCCGGAAACCCGGGCCAAGTTTCTCGCCACGATTCCGCTCGGCCGTTTCAGCCAACCCGAAGACATGGGCAATGCCGCGCTGTTTCTGTGCTCTAACGAAGCAAGCATGATCACGGGCGTCGCGATGGAGGTCGACGGCGGCCGGTGCATCTGACCTGTTTCATTTTGCCAAATAAACTCCCCGCGGAGCGTCCCGCACCATCAACAGGCAGTACCTATGCAGACAGGTCCCAAAAACCTCATCACCGATGTTCCCGGCATCAGGGTCGGAAACGCTCAGAATGACGTTTTGAAATCCGGTACGACGGTTCTGGTGGGCGATGAACCCTTTACCGCATCTGTACATGTGATGGGGGGCGCGCCCGGTACCCGTGAAACCGATTTGCTTGCTCCTGATAAAATGGTGGCGGCCATTGACGCGCTGGTGCTGTCGGGCGGGTCGGCATACGGGCTTGATGCCTGTTCGGGTGTGGCCGACGGGTTGCGCAGGGCGGGACGCGGCTTTCGATTGGGCGACGCCACGATCCCGCTCGTGCCGGGTGCGATCCTGTTCGACCTCCTGAACGGTGGCGCGAAGGATTGGGTTGAAAACCCCTACCGCGGCCTGGGTCTCGCTGCTCTGGAATCCGCCGACACCGATTTTGCTTTGGGGACGGTTGGCGCAGGCACGGGAGCGCTGACCGCTATGGTCAAAGGCGGGTTGGGGTCCGCGTCGCTACGACTGCCTGACGGCACGACCGTTGGCGCGCTGGTTGCCGCCAACCCCGTGGGGGCCGTCACCACACCCGGTGACAGGCACTTCTACGCTGCTCCGTTCGAACTCGGGAACGAATTTGGCGGGCTCGGTCCCGATCCATCCAGTGGGCTTGGCTTCAGCCTCGAGAGCCGCAAGCTTGCATCGATGTCGCCGCGCGAAAACACCACGATCGCAATTGTTGCAACCGATGCGACCCTAACCAAGGCACAATGTCAGCGAATGGCCGTAGCGGCACATGACGGCATAGGCCGCGCGACCGTCCCGGCGCACACGCCCCACGACGGTGATCTTGTTTTCGCTATCAGCACCTCAGCGCGAGATATCTCCGATACCACGGTCCCGCTGATCGGCCATGCTGCATCGCTGTGTCTGTCTCGGGCCATCGCCCGCGCGGTTTTTCATGCAACGCCGGCCGAGGGCGATCTTCTGCCCTGCTGGCGCGACCTGAACGCCTGATTTGTGCGGACGCGGCATCAGCCTGTCGAGTTGCCCTTGTTCAGAGTGGTGCCAGCTGCGGGGTCAGGGGCGGTCTGAAATTGTAACTTCAAGCGTCGCAATACCATCAACGCCGCCGGTGATCACGTCACCCGGTACAACGGCACCCACGCCGGCCGGGGTGCCTGTCATTATTATATCACCCCGTGCCAAGGTAACGGATCGCGACAGGATAGAGACATGTTCGCTCACCGACCAGATCAGGTCTGCCAGATCGGCGTCCTGTTTGATATCACCATTGACGGCCAGCCAAATTCGTCCCGATGTGATTGAAGCGACATCGCCAATCGGAACGATAGGCGCAATCGGTGCCGAATTATCGAAAGCCTTGCCCCAATCCCAGGGTCGACCCATGTTTTTGGCTTCGGTTTGAAGATCGCGGCGCGTCAGGTCGATTCCGACAGACGCACCCCAGACATGTTTCATTACATCCGCTTCATCGATGTCGGCACCCCCCTTGCCGATAGCGATCACCAATTCGATTTCGTAATGCAGGTTTTCGGTCAACGGCGGATACGCGATGCTGCACGGCGTGTCCAAAGCTGCATCGGCGGGCTTGGTGAAAAAGAACGGTGCTTCGCGATCAGGATCTTTGCCCATTTCGCGGGCATGCGCCTCGTAATTGCGACCCACACAAAAGATACGGCGGACCGGAAAGCGTGCTTGCTCACCCTTGACGGCAAGACTGGCTTGTTTTGCAGGGTCAAACACATAGGAAGTGGCGGTCATCGGTGATCCTTTGTTCTGTCAGGTTATCGGCGAAGCGAACCGTGGTTCACACCCGCCATGACTACGATTGCGCCATAGGCGTCTTCCCCCGCGATTTGCGAGCTGTCACTTGCCGGTAACTCAGACGTCGGCCAAAGCGGCAAAACGACAGCACAGAGCAGGGTCAATGGCTCGCGGCTGAAGACGGTTGCGTCGCTTTGGTATTATCCGCATCTTCGGCGGGATCAACGATCAGCTCTGCTTCTTCGATATCGTCGCTGGTCGACTTCGACGTTGTGGTCGACGGTTCGACCGGTACCACTTGGTTATCACTGGCTGACCCCACAATCAGTGGCAGCATTTGCACCCCACCGGGCATCGCGACTTCAGACATCGGCGGGGTTTTCCACGCCAATGTATCAAAGCTATGGCAGTTCTCGCAAACCGGCTTCCAGTTCGTATGGATGTGTTGACAGTTATCGCATATCCACTGTGGTCCGCGCGATACCGTCAAGGCACGCGCCAGCCAGCCCTTTATCACCGTATCCGACGCACCTTCGCCACGTTCAATTGCCGCCATAAGCGTCACTGACCGCGCTGTCGGGTCTGTTTCCACAAGGTTTCCCAGCGATCGACGGGCCTGCGGAAAATCTTCGTTTGCTATGTTCAGTTCGGCCAACAGCATTTTGGTTTCGGGATGTTCCGGGTGGAGTCTGGTCAGTGTCGTAAACCGCTTAAGCCGTTCTTTCGGGCTTTCATCAGGCTGAATTGCTGCAAAAGCGGCCGCCAGATCGGGGTGCGGTTGGACATCCCACGCTTTCTTGAGAAGTCGTGTCGCGTATTTTGGCCGTCCTTGATCAATATAGCCGTGAGCCGCCATCACGGCTGCTGGAATTAAATCAGGCGACAAACGGTTCGCCTCTATCGCGGCTTCGCGGGCCTCGATGCTGTTACCTTCTGCAATCACGTCTTTTGCTTCAGACAGCGCCAAAACTGCATCGCGGCGCTTGTGCACATCGCGGGGCATCTGCCCGTTCTTAAGCTTTGTGTTCAAAGTCTGCCGCGCGCCCGCCCAATCTTCCTTTTCGGCCTGGAGCTTCAGCAACACATCGCCAGTTTCCTCGTGTTTCGGTTTCAGCGCGAATGCTTTTTCGGCCAACTTCAGTGCAGTGTCGGTGTCACCTTCGGCCAGCTTCTGTTTCATGATGCCACGCACCCCGACAAACCTGGTGGATTCGTTGGTAACCAATTTACGATAGGTTTCCTCGGCCTTGCGACGATCCCCGGCCATTTCAGCGGCTTGCGCGATCAGCAGGTTGGTCAGTTCGGGTTTTTCCAAATACTTGTCGGCCTTCTCTGCCTTGGAAAGTGCCAGTCGTCCCTCGCCACTTGCCAGTGCCATCAGACCCTGAGACAGGGCCTCGTAACCCTTGCGTTCACGGTTGCGGTCAAAATGGCGCGACAACGCAGTTTCGTCACCGTTCAGGAAATGCCAAACCGCCACGAGGAGCGACAGGATTTTCAATAGCAACCAGACTGCTATCACCAGGACGATCACCGCAATCACCGATTGCAGCGGCCCGAAACTAAACTCAGTCCCCATAACGGTAACCTGCAACCCGCCCGAGCTTTCCAACAGGGTCGATGCACCCCAGGTCAGCGCGGCGATCACCGCAACAAACACAACGATCTTGATAAGTGACCAAAGCATAAAGTCGTTCCTTAATTTGCCGTCAGGCGTTGTGTTAGGGACTGCACGGCATCCTGCGCATCCTGGCGAGCCTGGGCATCTTTCAGCCACTCCGACAAGGGTTCTTTTGCTGCATCGGGTAGGGCTTGCAGTTCCGACAAGGCATCACCCAGACGCCCGTCCTTGATAGCAGCCTCGGCACGCGACAGCACCGCGTCTGGGTCATTGCCTTCGCGAGGTGCCACCGATCTTGCCCCAAGCTGCTGCTTGAAGAATCCGCTGATACCGCCGCTTTCTGATGCTGGGGCCGCGGCTCGTGCCGCAGCCAAAGCCGCCCGCGCGTTATCGGTGAAACGATCCTGAAGGCTCGCAATTGTCACCACACCGCTTGCTGCCGTGTCGACCAAGGCCGGAGGAACGTCTTGGGTGCCGGCACTTTCCAGATCGGCAATCGCCGCCTCAAAGGGTTGGCCGGTCGACAGCGCCGATACAATACGAGCCACCGCAGACTGCTGGCTGGCAGTCTTCGCAGCCCGGGATGTCGCCTCTTCAATGGTGGTGGCATTGTCGATGAGCTTCTGAATTTCGTCCCGCTGCGCTTCAACAGAGGATTTGAGCGTTTCAAGCTCTGCCTCGAAACCCGACGTATCAACCTTGGGCGGGGCAGGCGCAGGAGCCTCTGGGCGGTTCGCGATCTCGTCCACACGAGCATTAAGAGCGGCAAGCGTACTCTTCAACTCTTCGACCGCCGCGCCGTCGATAGCCGCGCTATCCGTTGCCGGTGCAGCTGGTTCGGCTTGTTCCAGTGCGGTGATACGCGCATCCTGATCGGCGATTTGCTTGGTCACGGCATTGTCGACAGCGGTCGCGTTGTCATTCGCCACAACCTTTGACCGCAGGCCAAATTCTTCAAGCAGATCCAGCTCGGACGCGGCAAAGCCGATACCGCCAGCGATGATCCCGCCAAGCAGCATAGGAAAAAACACGCTTGGGCGCTTTTCAGGTGCGCGGGGTGCCGGTGCGGAAGTGGTGGTGTGCGGTGGCGACGCGGGCGTGGTCTTGGCCGTTGCATGGGCAGCGGCAGACCTTGAGGACCCTGCCGACGCTTTGCTTGCCGG
>TARA_R110001599_G_scaffold85828_2_pt1 | contig 26174 bp, 46 predicted proteins | sample TARA_R110001599 | Tara Oceans TARA_R110001599 (sample SAMEA4398360) | marine metagenome | biome: Polar Biome; feature: [MES] marine water layer (ENVO:01000295) within the mesopelagic zone...; material: water (ENVO:00002006), including particulate matter (ENVO:01000060) such as......
TTGTTTCAAGTAGATTAATATTACAAGTGTTGAACCTTTTTCCCTCCCCGCAGTAACTCTAATTTCAAGGGTATATAGCACCATCACCTTCTATATAGCTACACCCCATCACCACCCCCATAGCACCCACCCGTGGCCCCTGCGCTCTGCTGCTGCTCTACGCTCTAGCTCTCCCTCTGTTGCTGTTGAGGCTCGCTCCGCTCGCCGCTCCGCTACCTGTGCTGTGCCGCCTATGCTTCGCTGTGGGGGAATCGTGTTGTCTGCTTCTATCTGGCGTAAGCAGACCATGTGGTCGAGCTATGATGCCTTGTTGCCTGCCTGATGCAGGTTACAGCTTACTCCACAACCCAACAACCTTATGATACTCACACTAGCACTAATAGCCATCTACCAACTAATGTCAGGCTATCACCTGTTCTCACCGATAACCATCATAATCATCTGCCTTAACCTGCCTTAAACCGGCTTCAGAAGCTCTCAGACATTCTCTCCCTTAACGCACAAAAGTTGCAATAGGGAGTGCGACGTATCAATGACTATTGAGATCAGTCTCAACAACCACCAAACCAAGGTTAGCTAACGCCTTTAACGAGCGCAAACTATTATGAACACAATAACAACAATACCCAAAGAAGATCCATACATCATCGACATAATCCTAAGGGAGAATCCAAACTGGTCGCTTAGTTTAGGAGGGGGGTTATACAATGGATACATTACCCTACCAGAAGGTCATCCTTGGTTCGAGGTTGACCTACCTGATGAGGCACATGACATCCATGGACGTATCACTTACTCAGAGAAGGAAGGTGATGAGTGGGTGATTGGGTTTGACACTGCACATGCTGGAGACACTCCAGAGAAGTGGCCAATAGCTAAAGTGGCTGAAGAGGCTGAGAGACTAAGAGACATAGCAATGAAAGCATAAAACCATGAATGAGCTAACCAAATAATAATATGAAAAACATAAAAGGAGACTTATGGGAGCATGTGGGGAGGACAGACCTCATCTGCATCACCACTAATGCATTTGTGAAGTCAAACGGACAAGCAGTGATGGGGAAAGGGTGTGCTAAAGAAGCCACTATCCGCTATCCCGGCATAGCTGCTAAATTAGGGCGTAAAACGCTCAAAAAATCGCCGCCAGTGGCAGGCTTAGTCAAGGACAGAGGCACTTACATATGCTCGTTCATGGTTAAGCCGGGAAGCGCGATATTTAACGGGTCAAACGCAGTGAAGCACATGATTCCCAAGTTCAAAGTGGGAGACTTAGTTCCAGGGTGGGCTTGCCTAGCCGATATTGAGCTAATCAAAGCATCAGCCAAACACTTGATGGAGATCATGGATGGTCATGAGTTTAAATCAGCCGTCATCCCTAGACCAGGGTGCGGGGCCGGAGAGCTTAAATGGAGTGAAGTGGAGCCAATACTTCAAACCATACTAGACGACAGGGTGAGTGTGATCACTTTTTAAGCATCTATTCAAACTGTTCATCAGTAAATCTGGTGGGCAGCAATGAGTTGATACAATCAACCAAGGTAAAGCAAACACCTTCCATTAAGGAGAAGATGCACAAAACAATATGATCAATACAATTACAGAATGGCTAGTAAACTTAGAAGAAGAAGAAACCACAGAATTGCCTAATCCAACCCAAGCCAACTAAATCATACAACCAAAACAACATGAAAAGCCCAACAATCAACCCAACAGTAGACCGAAATGCAAGGATGCAAATAGCCGCGCTAGAAGTCAACGTTAAAGAGCAATCAAAAATGATAAAAAGACTTCAAGAACAACAAAAACTGCTAATGAAAAAAACCCAACCTAAATAAAAATATGAGCAACTTATCAATAGTCAGAGAAATAACAAGCAAAATAGGGAAAGGAAGTCAAAAGATCCGTGTCGGAACAGATAAACATAAAGCCCTAAGATGGGCTTACCGGGTGTCGAAAGGAGCAGAGCAAAAGTTCACGTTTAACAACTTTGGAGTGACAGTCTTAGTTACAGTGAGCAAATCAGGAGATTGGCTTACCATTAATCTAAGGAAAGTTAATCCAAGAGCACTCACCCCACTGTTAAGGAAAGACTACCGAACACCATCCACACATCTAAAGACAAAACAAGATGTATTTAGCCCGCAATACGGAAACATAGAATAAAATGAACCAGAATCAGTTTATCTGGAATCCAAAAGCAAAAATAACCCCCAGATGGGGAGTGAGGATATTCCACAAAGAAGGAAGATTATGCTTAAGGACAAAAGACATAAAAAAGGGGAAACCACCAACAAACTTCTACCCATGTGAACATTGCTTCACCATGAGTGAAATAAGAAAAATAAACCTAACAACCAAGCTGGCGAGATACGCGACTAAACATCATGAAAGAACTAACAATAAAAAGAATAATAAAAAAAGGTAAGAAGATCCTCAAAGAGGAGGGAAACATAGACATTAGAGTGAATGACAATTTATGCTGACTAACGCAAAAAATAGCCGCTAGGTCTAGCGGAGAAGTTGAGGGGAGCGTCAGATCATCATGGGATAACGTTTGCATAAACGACATAGAAACCCACAAAATAGATGTGGATTATAAACATGCTATAGAATCACTACCCTCATTTAAACACTCTGACAGTGAATTAACATACAAACTTAAAACAATAATAGAAGCACTAGAAAACCATGCAAGCATATAGCACAATACACGACAGAGACGAGATGAGAAAAAACTGGAGGGAAGGTAACTGCAACTACAGGAGAAAGAAAGCCTCTCGTTGCTACAAAAAGAGAGCAAGAAGGTTATTTAACAACCCTAAGACATTCAAATACAACACATTAACAAGAACAAACAATATGAAAACACAAAGAACAACACCAGCAGTGAAAACATCACCAGCATTCAACGACAAGCTAACAGCATTCAACGACAAGCTAACCCCGCTACCCAAAGTTACCTTCTACACTGTGTTTGAGGATCAAAGAGACATACCAATTCATGGGATTAAGTCTATCGCAATAGGCTTACCGGCAGACAGAGCCTGCCAATGGTTTGAGCAGAAATTCGGAACACTAGAGAATATTGAGGTGTATAATACCCCCAAAACCTGCGTGGAAGCTGATCTCATCGTGCACCATCCAGATGCGTTCATGAGAGAAAAGAAAGTAAAAGTGAACACTAAAACTCAATGGCTTGAAGCCTATAACAAAGAACAGGAAAAACAGGAAGCCTTCGCGGCTATGCTGGTTAGAGGTTTCGCAGCAATCTGCGCTGCCGGAATCATCGCAATCATAATCCTCTATTCCCAATCCCACCTATAATGGCTGCCTCATACGAATCAGACACCTGGGTAGATGACATGCTAGCCATTGCGGAAAAGATGCCAAAACCCAAAAAACCACCAATCGCAGAAGTGGGGTATTACGTGAAGTCTAGATATGGAAGCAAAAAAGCAAAAGTGATGACAGTAACCCCATTCTATGTGGAATTAGAATTCAACCCATCAATGGAACTCGAATTCAGCTCAAGAAGCAGAAAGAAATACCCGGCAGAAGACTTCACTAAAAATTGGACAGTGATTTAATAAACCTTAAACTAGCGCAAGGTGTCGTAGATTACCTATGATGCCTTGTTGCTAATTAATCTAAACCAAAATAACTATGAAACACATATACGATTGGCTAGATGAGCCACCTAAAGACGAAGGAGAAAAGCAAGCCAAAGAATGGCTAAACAAGTTCTCTCTCCCCGCACACAAGAAATGGGAGGAAGAAATCAAAAACTACCTAAACAACAATGAAATAAGCGTTGATTGGGAGGGTGTAACCTACATATGTTCTGGATGCTCAAGAATGGGAGATGTCTGGCTAAAGTCAAAAACATCTAAATCATTCTACGATCATCGAGTAGATGTTAATAAATTATCAAACTGGAGGAAAACAAAATAATCATGATATATACAATACAACAATACAAAAAAGCCCTATATAAAGCGGCAGAACATGCAGAGAAATGGAACAGAATGGCCAAATCATCCTGCGAAGACAACTACACCTGTCCTGTCACAAGTTTCGAGTGACCAGCTAATGCATTCGCCCTAAGTTTAGGGCTTATAGGTGGAGACACGGGAGCTGCCAGATCAGCCTCCCCTAGATATATGAATAAAATATGTGAAGATTTAAACCTAAACGCCAAAGATCATTTTGATACCCCCATACTAGAACCATACGGGATAATCCAGCAAATAGCAGGAAATTTCTACCCCTCAGAGTGCGATGAAACAGGCAGAGACACAGCAAAGGCATTGCGTGAATTCGCAGACAACTTGTAATTAAATATCAATTGCATCATCTTCCTCTTTCTCAACAAGAGTCGGGGGTGATGCAGATTTAATCTCAGCAGGTTTAACTCCTGAGAAATCAAGGGTCATAAGCTTACCCTCTGCGGCATCGGCAATATCAGAACCTAATGTTCTGCGAGCCATAGCATCCAACACATCAAGGTCTCTAATACTTCTGACCTTTAAATGTTCAAATCCATTATCAGTGGTGGTGGTCATTATCTTATCGATAGCGCCCATCATCTGCTGACGGTGTTTTTCTCTCTTGCGATTGAAGTCAAGCCTGTCAAGTCTAATGGCAACCTTAAGCTCCTCCTCTTCCTCCGCTTTAACATCTCGGAGAGCTTTAGCAAACTTAGCCTTCATAACACTTGGCGTTTGCCACTCATCTCTGTGAGCCATTGAACGTAAGGTGTTTATATTAACATTGAAATGCTTAGAAGCTTCAGTAAATGACATCCCTCCCTCAACAGTGGCGCATCTAATTGCTTCACGTTTAACCGGGCTAATCTTCTCTTCACTGTTAGTCATAAACAAACAATACACAATTAACTAAATTAAACAACCAATTATGAGCACACAAATAAAACACAACATAAATAAATGGCTTGGAGAAATATATGCCAAAGCAGAAAGACCAAAACTAAACGCAGTTGATCTAAGGGAGATAAAACACGAAAGACAAATGATACAAACAATAGCAGACAGAAAGATCTCAGCCATTGACCAAATAATCAAAACCCACGAATTAGTAGAATAATAAAACCACCCACCTCTGCTCATTACAATGTAGTGAGTAGTAGTGAGGGGTTACATAACAACTCAAGGTAAGCTCACACCTCCAACAAGGAAAACAGGCAACAAAATAATATGGAAACAACAACAGTAGCAACAACAGCAGTAGTAGATAACTTCATGAGCTTCGGTGAAGAGACAGCAACCATCCAAGAGCGCATTGCTCAAGACGTGAACGGCAAGAATAAATACTTCTTCCTTCGCATGTCATCAGACTATGCAGTTAAGAAGATGGAAGGCCAGATCATCGTTGAAGAAGCAAACGAAGGAACCCACATCAAGGTTTCAGAAAACTGGCAACCAACGATCCAGGAAGCCACTGACTATCTTGTATCTCAAACAGGAGAAAGATCAGCATTTGAAGCGCTGAAGAAAGAACTCCGCCCAGTAGAGGACTCTCCAAAGTTCGCTCAAGCATGGATTGAAGCAACGAAGGACGATGAATACAAGACAAGAGCCCAAAAAGGCTGCATGAATGTGGAGGGTAAAACACTCTTCGTATATGTAGTGGCAAGCGTGTTCATCACAGGTAGAAGGAAAATCACAACCCCAAGCATGGTGCTAATCACTGAACGTGAATTCAATGGTCTAAGCGCAAGCAAGAGAGTGACAGAAATCCTCCTAGAAAGAAGTGCATACGCTAACACCCAAAACGAACTAGCAAGCATCTAGTTGATTCAAGCTGCTCATCATACTTGGTGAGCAGTAATGAGTTAATGAGATTAACCCAAGGTAAACTCAACCTCCATTAAGGAAAAAGAGAAAACAATAATATGAAAACACTAAACTTTAGCCCCGCCATAATGGAGCGCATCGCAAACAAGTCAGACAGAGATCTAGGAGAATCCTGGAGGTTTGATTCTAATACAGAAGAACAGTTCCTGGAGCACAAACAACGCCAGTTTGAAGAATGGGTAGGACAACAAGCACCACTATACGACTACAAAGTGGAGGTTCAAGGGATGAAGAAAACTGTAGTAATGGATAACACATTCCCTCAAAGAGCCTACAGAGATCACATCAGAGGAGTGTGGGCTCAAACACTTCAACAATACCCAAAGGTTGAAACAAGCCCGGCCATGCTACTTAAATACCCAGAAGGGAGATGGAATCATGAGGCCATCATTGTCAACTCACATGCAACAGAAACATCATACATCAAAATAATGGTAACACCAAAGCCGTATGAACATAATGGTGAGGTGTCAGACAGAAAAGGACACGAGCAAAGAGTGTGTCTCGGCTACCGTGACTTCGACAAAGAAGACAGAGAGTTCAATGTAATCAGCAACTGTGAGTCCTTTAAATTCTCAGCAACAGAAATCGCTGGACTAGATCAAGACGAATCACGTAATGAAATAGATGATTACGAGGGTAGTTTAAAAGAAGAAGACGAGCTCATGGCTAACATGGAAATCGACATCATACCTGAAGACACTGATGGGTTTCTTCGCAACATGGTGAAGGAGAGAGACATATTAAGAGCTCATATCGAATCAGAAGCAATCACTTGGTAAACCAACAGCCCCGGCAGTTGTCATTAATTTGACCGCTCGCTGGGGCTATTTTTTTACGCTCGCTATCGAGGCTTGTTGGATGGCTACACCTTCACCGAGTGCCACGCACAATCAGGAGTTAGTTTTGTGGGTGCATTTATTTGAGTTTTTGAATTTATGACTACTGAAGAAATAGAGAATCTACTAATCGAAGAAATAGGAGAACATCAATACAATCTTGGAATCAATAAAGTAGAAGAAACAAAAAGAAAGTTTGATGTTGATGAAGAAACAGCACTGAAAATACTATCAGAAGTGAGTTGGATAAAGATTCAACACCAATGGGTGAATATGGATCTATTCCTTAATTATAAAACAATACAAACAAATTTATGAATACATATAGAAACCTAAACCCTCTAGCAACCAAATTAGCTGACATCCTATTAGGAGAAAAAATACTGGAGGAAAACAAATGATGTAACCTGCTATTCAGAAGATAATAACAAAAAAAAGAGAAGAATTAATAAAAACAATCAATAAACCAAATAAATAACATGAAAAGACAACCAAAAATCAAACAATGGAGCAGTAAGCAAGCAGACACAACAAACTCAACTGTTCACTTAGCAACAACTCCACCAAAAGAAAAGAAAAAGAACATCCTCATCGAACGCCTAATGGGAATGAGAAGGCAAATCTGGGGGGAGTCGTCAAAGTCAGGAAAACACGCCACTCAAAAGCAAGCAAACGGAGCCTTTGGTAAAAAGCCTGCATAAAAAGTAACCATTAAAGGCATGTAGCTCAGCGGTTAGAGCAGGCACCTCATAAGTGCTAGGTCAAGGGTTCAAGTCCCTTCATGCCTACTAAATACATTGATTTCTCACCCTGTTCATAATGAAAACGATACACAGATACGAATTAACTAGTGCTTCACATCTACGAAAGAATCTAAAGGGCAACCAAATATAAACCATAAACACTAAACCAACAAACCATGACAAATAAAGAAGCATTTGAACAATTAGATCCAAAAGTAGGCGACAAAGTTGTGATGACTAAAATATGCGTAGACTTCGAGGGGGGCTGGAGTAATTGCTGGGGAGGACATGAAATGGATTCAGCTCTAGGAAAAACACATACAATAACAACCGTTAGAAACGATGAAATACAAATAGGCGATAGATGGAACTACCCCGCCTTAGCGTTCATGAACCAACCAAACCCAAAGAGAAGGAAAGAAATCCTGGCTAAAATAAGAAGATCGAATAAAAATGAAATACTACTTAAATAGAAATGGTGAAAATCTCGGACCCTACGAGAAAGATCAACTAAAACATATGATCCTTTCGGGAAAAATAGATAAAGAGGAACTAATATGTTGTGATGATGGATCAGACTGGCGACCCGCTTCTATTTTATTACTTAAGCCCTTCCCTGCATCCCTCCCTGAAGTCATTCCTGAAGAAGAATCACTATATCAAGTCCGCGTTAACTCACCCAGAGCTAAAATCACCAAAGTTAAGCCTACATATACGACAGAAGGAACCGGGCGACTTCAATATCTAGGTTCTATAATTGGAATTCACATTTTAATTGTTCTCAATGTCGCCCTCACTGGTGGCAAAACACCTATTTATACTTTTTTTTTGATGATTATTGCAATCTTGTTATTCATGGCTACATTCGGTAGAATAAAAAACACAGGAGAAAGTCAATGGATGCTTCTTATATTATTCGCTCCCGTCGCCTCTCTATTTTATATAATCCACTGGTGCATCAAGCCACCTAAAATACGCTAGAAAAAGTTCAACAAGTCGCAGACAGAGAAACGAAATCAGCTCAAAAAAAAGTAACAATAGCTTACACAATAACAAGTATCTCATTACTAATAACAGTAATCACACTAATAAAACCATGACAAACAAAGAAGCATTTGAATCACTAAACTTAAAAGATGGCGACAAAGCAACCATCCACAGGAAATGTGAAGGACGAGAAAAAGGTTGGAACAACACATGGATTCCTGGTATGGATGAATTCGTAGGGAAAGAAGTAACAATAAGCTTAATATGCGAAAACACGCAACAATACTACATAAGAGAGCAAGGATCTGCTTATCCAGCATTAGCATTTATACCTCCTATAGATCCAGAGAAAAGAAAGAAAATACTGGACAAAATCAGAGGAATAAACCAAAAAAAATAACTAAACAATCTCGACCACGAAGGTCAGACAGAGCTCCCTGTAGAAAGCAAATCAAAGCCAAAAGGCCAAACAAACAACAAAATGAAAAACATCGAAGCAATCTGGACAGAAGCATCCAAAAAAGACAAAAAAGTAGACTTCACCAACAAACTCGCTCGACTTAACATCGAGGCACAAACGGTGATCCTTGAGCTAAAGGGAAAGAAAGCAGAAGTAGAAGAGACGCTAAAGAACCTAGCAGCAACATGCCACGGTAAGCCTAACGCATTCCAAGCCATCTTGAACGCTGAGGCACAAGTAGAAGAAGTAAGCACACGACTTACCGAAGCAGAAGCGCTCGGTAAAAGCTTGTTCACTAAGTAAGCGAGAACGAGTAAGCAAGAAACAATAATATGAAAACCCAAACAAAATAAGAAAATGATTACAATATACGTAAAGGAAGGAACAGAAGAAACTCCATTCGTAACAGAAGCAACAACAATAGGTGAGCTCTTTCGTGACGAGGACTTCTCAGAAGACTTCAACGTCCCTAAAGGAGCACACCCAACAGTAGGCGGAGCTAGATCAAGTAGCGCAACACCGATTGTGCATGGTTCAGTCATCGGCTGGGACAACCCAGTAGCAGACAAAGGAAACCCGTAATACAAAGTCACATGGCTAAGTAGCCAACCGTGACCATCAAGGCCTCTAGCACTTAGCTAGGGGCTTTTTCTTGGTGAAAAATCAACCTAAACAAATAAATATATGTCTGAAGAATCAAAAGAAACCCCGTATCTAGCAATCAAAACAGGAGACAGCCTAGTCCTTCACGCGCTAGAGAGAGGGACAAAAATACCACTCGCAACACTAGCTCCAGAGCACATTGTTTACCAGAAGCAAACCATAACAGTATGTGGACTCCCCTACGAAATGACCTCAGTAGCTATGCCTAATAGAGCAATCCACTTCATTAAAGGGGAGATCCTATATAATCACATAGCCCCAATTGACTCATCAGGAAGAATTTATCCAGGAATAGCGAAAATAAGCCATAGAAGAGAAACCCTTCCGAATGGAAATAGAGGGCCAAGATATTGGACATATGACGAAGGAGAGAACGTGGGAGAAGAGATTGACCATATAGATTTACTAGTTGATGGAATTATCACAATTCAATTCATTAATGGCTCCTTCAACGAAGCCACCATGATGGATCAAGAAGGGAGGAATATCGAACTAAACAACATTTCAGATGGTGTGATGTGCACTGGAGACCTACCACCAACATCCAGCCCAAACAGAATACTATCAGCGATCATGACCAATAGAGGGAACTTTGACCACCCCAAAAGAGCTTTCGAGATTTCAGAGCACCCAAAGAAAAAAGAAAAATGGGTGGCGGTAACACCACAAGGGAGAGAATCCAAACACGCATCACTATGGAGAGAGATAAAATAACAAAATGAAATTACACATATCAACAATCAAACAAATCCTGAAAGAAACAGAAAACCCAGCAGAGGAAATACTGAAAGCCCTGCAAGAAGTGGCAACAACAACAAGATCGAAAATCATCAAAAAAATGGATGAAACCCTTGAAGTTGCCAACAGGGTCAAAAAAGAAGAAGGCAGGATAGCTGCCAGAATAATACCACTACTCCCAGACAACAAAAGAAATCAATAATGCGTCACATAAAAACTAATAACTTCTGGTAAAGCAACATGAAAACAAATAACATACTATTAGTGGGGGCGGGTGGGACGGGAAGCATGATTCTACCGGCAATACACACCCACAACGTGACCATAGCTGACGGAGACACTTACGAGGAAGCCAACAAAACAAGGCAGCCTCACGCAGTGTCAGGGGAGAACAAAGCTGAATTAATGTGCAAAGTGTTCAATAAATTCAAGACAGTTAGTGCTCACCCACACATGCTAAACGGCACTGAAACATTTAAGAAACTAGATATTATTATCAGCGCAGTAGATAACAATGAAGGTAGAGCGGCGGCTTATGCTATATCAAACAAACTTGGGATACCATTGATCATAGCTCAAAACCAAGAGTGGAATCCATCAGCGTGGCTATACTTACCAATGCTAAAAGGAACAAGCAAAGACCCGTTCTTAACCTACAGTTTAGATGCTATACAAGGCCAAAGCACCCATGTGTGTGAAGGCTTAACTCCAAAGAAAAGTGAACGAGGGCAGTCTGGATTAGCAAACCTAGCAGCAGCAGGACACGCGGTGACTATCCTCCACAGTTTAGGACAAAAGAAATGGGAAAACTACATTGGTGAGTGCAACAGTTTACCTTGGCCTAAATACAAAAAGCTTAAAGACTTATAAAATGATGTCGTGGCAGATAGGGAGACTGCGGCCTGCGTGGAGCGGGAAGTTAGGTAATGAAAGGAGTTAAAGATTAAACCCCTTTAAATAATAACTAACCCACCAAAGTTCGAGTCCTTGGCGACATCACACAACCATAACCAAAAAAAACATGCAAACAATAGGCGAACTACTAGAGATGGGGATAATGATCGAGTCCGAAGAAGAATTTGATCAAACCCCACCAACTAAAAGAAACGGAATCTTAGCGAAAATAAGAAAAAAAGAACCTAAACCAGGAATCCTACAGGAAAACAATGCCAGCCATGGAAGAGAAGATCTGCACAAAGATGGGAAACCATACATTATATCATCAGAAAAAGCCAAAAAGACCGAGTTTGTATATTTTGCACCCCCGCGGCAAAAGCACCCAAAAGACTCACAAGGCAAAATAAAAGTGAAGGTTATTCACTATAATATATCAGAAACACCACCTAACGCAACATCAACCCTCGGTGGAGTATTCTCAAGAAACTTCTATCACCTGCAAACACACATAAGGGAACACACCACAAGGGATAGCTGTAAGTATCACCTAGAAGAAACAATGACCGGCAATGGAGTGTCTGAACTTAAAGTCTATAAACTAAACATAAGCCAATGGGAGGTAATCAGGGAAAGAAAGAGGGCACCAAAAACGAAACAGACCACAAAAATCAAAAAAAACACAACTAAACAATATTAAATATGAGCAAAAAACTAAAAAGACATGTATCGTCTGTAAGGGAACAAAGAAAAGCAACCAGGGAGGTGAATGTTGGACATGCAGACCGTCTAACCCAAAAGAAAAAAGCAGCACTAACTCCAGCAAAAGGAAAAGTGACACACATCAACAAACACAAGCCAGCCACGACAGTAGTGGATTACCAAAAAGAAGTGACGGGAACATTCAAGAGCGTTAAACGAAAAATACCTACAACTGCAACAGCAAAGAACATCGTCCAGGTAAACACAGCGTGGGGGAATATTGGGTTTCCTGTTGAAAGCATTAAATCATTCCAATCAACCCTTCCTCCGCTACCATTCAGCTTATTCACCAAAATTAGTGGATACCTACAATGGTGCGCACTAACACACAACGCTGAAGGAAGAATAGACTTAACACTCATTGAGGGAGAATGGGTAGCGATTTGTTTCCATCAAACAGCACAGCACTCACTAGATGTTAAGGTTGACTTCGACACAGCAGAGAATAGGGAGTTAATGACTCCAGAGCTAAAAGAAGCATTCGGGAGAATTCACTCAACAATTCACAGTCACACAACTTCAAACGCATTCCAATCAGGGACGGACGAGGCAGATGAGATGAATAAAGATGGATGGCACATTACGCTTGGAACTTACGGATCAGGAACAGTAGCGAATCACGCAAGATACACCGTTAAGAAAAAAGCCGAGCGAGATGAAAATGGAGTGAGAACAGCACCAGCATTAAACTTCTTCTTTGAGGTGAATGTCGGGCAAATTGTAGCCCCAAGAATAGTCGAAGAAGAAGAGGAAGACGAAACAAGACCATTCACTCAAGCTAAGATGAAGAAAGCTAAAGTCGGAGAAAACTTCAGCCTAGTATCACCATACCCAGAAGAATGGGAAGAGAGATTCACAAAACACACCCCACCAGCAAGAGTGGTGCAAGTGAACACAGGGCCACCAAACGGATACTCAAACCAGACAGGGGATCTATACGGTGACTACGAGTGGACTGATGAAGACATAAAAGCGGCTATAACTGATTGGAAAAAACAATCAAAAAAAAAAGGAAGTCAAAAAGAAGCCGGAGAAGGGGAAGAAGATGATTTTCCATGTAATGATCAAGACGACTTCCAAACTATTGAAGCGTTTGAAGTCATGACATGCATGGACTTTGTTGACCTGGAAGCATTTATATCAGAAATAGGAGATGTTGAGCTCAAAGACAAAGGTGAGCTAATCATGGCATGGTTTGAAGAAAGTTTAATGTCAGACAAAATCAGAACAATCCCCGAACCTCAAGCATTAAACAGATGTCTATTCCAGTGCAACGACATCAAAGACTTACCAATACTAATTGCTGAAGAGTTTTGCGAAAAAACCTTGTAAAAACCAAAGACAAATAGTAACATAACAAACTCTCATGAGAGAAAACAAACAAACAACAAAATAGAAAATGAATAAAAACATCGCAGAAATCAACAACCTACCAGACAAATCAGTAATCGACGAGGTTCAAGTAACAATCCAAACAGCCTATGCTCCAGCAATTCGAGGCCAAAACAAAACAGTAACCGACTACAAAGTTATTGATAGCGCTGGAGGGTCAATCAAAATGTCATTCTTCGGAGTGGAGCACTCAACATACCAATCTGGACAAGCCTTACTAGTCAAGTCAAACCGAGGAAAAGGAGTGGTTGTAAACTCATACCAAGGGAAAAACAGCATCACAGTGTTTGACAACGCCAGTGTATCACCAATGACCCCTGGAGGAGCACCAGCACCCCAAGCGCCGGCACCAGTAGCAGGAGGAGGATTTGATCCGTTCACAGGGCTACCAACACCACCACCAGCAGCCCCAGCAGCCCCAGCAGCACCAACACCTCAACCACCAGCACAGGCATTACCACCACAAGCAGGAGCGCAACTGTCACTACAGGAAATGTCAGACATCTTCTCTAGAGCTTACATCACATACAGAGATACCCTAGTTAGAGCTGGTGTTGGTTATCCTGAAGCATGTGCAGCAGCAGCAAACGCACCTAGATTTGTATCAGCCTTCTGGTTTGGTAAAGATCCAGCCAAAACATCTGGTTTATAAATCCCGAGTCTGAAAAGACTCAACCCCCAAGGTATCGCTACCTAACGCAGTCTGCTAGTGTGTTTGTCATATTGGCACTAGTAGGCTGTAAACTTTAATTTCGCGCGAACTAGGCCGACATGGTATACCATTCAAGCTGAAAAGGGGACTATCAGGAAAAGGTAAACCCCCACCCGGTCAACGAAGATGACAGAGAGGCTATCAAGCGGGGAAAGCCTTGCCTAAAATGGCACAATAAACACTATAAGGGAAAATGAACAGAAGAACATTAGCTATACTAGAGAAGTGCGGGTTAAACCCACTACACTTAGCCAGTAACTATCAGGGAGAATCCCATCCAGCAGAAAGAAAGGCGCAAGTAGTTAACCTAGCAACAACAATACTAGAAAAACCAACACTTGATCTAAGCACTCTACCAGCAAATGACAGGAAGTGCGCTGAAGCAATGATTGAAGCAGGACTCCTAGATCAAAAGAATCATCTAAGCCTGAAGATCAAAAACAGAACGTGGAGAACCAACAAAAGAAGAAACAAGGAATTAATGGCCATCGTTAAGAACGACGGGATAAAACAAGAAGTGATAAACACAGTTGTTGCAAAAACAGCAAAAGCCACAAGTAACCTAGTTGATGAATTTGCACCACAATTAAAGAAGCACTTCGCTTACTCACAAGAAGAGAAGTGCCTAAAGCTGAAGAACATACCAACACTACAAGAGGCCGGGGAAGCTCTAAAAGGATCAATAGAGTTAATGCACGGTTCTACCTTGGCTCAATCAGAGTCAAAATGGATAATGGGGAATGTGATAGATGAGATAGTAAACACATACGGAGACAAGCTAAAAATGAAAGACATAGCAAATGCTATGGGAATCAAAACAAACACGATGAGCATATGCCTCGGAGTGTATAGAACTTTTAAAAGCACAAGAGTCCATGGCCTATCTTTTTCACATCACAGAGAAGTTCAATATTGCCATGCAGTGTCACCGGCACTAAAGATGGACATGCTGTTTACAGCCAGAAAGTATGGGATGAGTGTAATGGAGCTGAGAAGACTCTGTGCATACATGAGAACTAAACTGGAAATGACAATGATCATGCCCAAGAAAGTGCTTAAAAAAGACTTAAATGAAGTGCTATTCAAGAATATGAGTGATCATGTAACAGTGTATGTGCTCATGAATATTGAAACAGGATACAGTAGATACCTTAGGGGGAAACTCACTGACACAATGCTTAGCAAGTTCAACTGGATCATGCAAATTAAGCCGGTAATAGAGGTTATAAAAGGAAGAGTAGAAAGAGAAAGACCACCCAGAAGAAGTCCATCAAAAAGAAAAGTGAAAGGCCCGAGAGAGCCATCAACAGAACTAGCTATCCTAAGCCCATGCGAAACATTCGCAAAAATGACACCAAATCCATTCTATAAAGAAGAAATGGAAATATACGAAAAATCAAAATGATGACTAACCACGAAAAATTCCAAGAGCTAAACCTGAAAATGGGCGATAAGGTTGTAATAAACCAAAAAATACAAGAAGGAGAAAACGGCTCTAAAATAAGATGGTGGACAAATCCAATGGATGATTTCATAGGGCAAGAAGTGACGATAAAGGCAATCTACATATCAGAGTGTGGATACGGGGTAGAAGAAACAAATTACAATTTCCCCGCTCTGTCATTCAGTGACCCAATTGACCCTGAAAAACGCAAAAACACCCTAAATAAAATTAGATCCCAAAACAATGACAAGTAAAGAAGCATTTGAAAAACTAAAAGCCAAGACTGGAGATGTAATAACCATGCACAGGGCCTGCAAAACAAGAGAAGGAGGATGGGGTTATCGCTGGGTTCCAATGATGGACAAACACGTGGGACAAGAGGTTAAAATACGCGAGGTGGTGTCAATAACAGGAAGCTTGAGGATCGAAGGTTGCTATTGCGTGTATCCAGCACTAGCATTCATAAACCCAGAAGATCCAGAGAAAAGAAAAGCAATTCTAGATAAGATTAGGACTCAAAATAAAAAGAAAAATGAAGCCACAAGGAAGAAAACACTACAAAATAGCGAGAGCTAAACATAGGGTGAGCGGAGCGGCAAGGAGGTTAGGCTTCATAGGGTAGTGGGAAGACATTATAGAGCCAAAGCCAAAATCGGAAAGAAAAAGAAGCAAAGAGAAGCTTCAGAAGGAAAAAAACAAATAAAAAAAAGAAAACATAATGGAAAACGAATTTTTTGACGCATCAGAGGTCAGGCAAGCAATAACATCACAAATAGAATCAATAATAAAAGACCTATTCCCAGAGGGAAGGAAGAAAGGGGCCGACTACAGAGTGGGGAGTGTAGATGGCGAAAAAGGCGAAAGCTTATCAATATCATGCAGTGGAGAGGGCTTCGGGAAGTGGCAAGACTTCAGCACAGGGGAGAGTGGCGACATAATCGACCTAGTAAAACTAACACAATCAATCAACTACAGAGGAGCCCTAGGATACCTTGCCAAGAAATATACCAACTTAAGACCGGCGGCCAAGTTCCTAAAGGATGCCAGGATACAGAAAACTACAAAAGTTGAGGCAGCCAAATACGCAACAGATTTATCAGAGGGAGTGGCAGCATATGCTCTAGGAAGAGGGATTTCAAGAGAAACAATGAAGCTCTACAAAGTTCTATCCACATCATCAGACCCGGAGAATGAAGTGGCGTTTGTATCAACAAATAAAAACGGAGACCCTACAAGAATACACATGGTTAAAGTGGGGACAAAACAGTTCAGATCAAACCCTGATCCAATGTCACCTCTATGGGGAACATACACAGCCACCCCAGACGCTTGTAATGGAGTGTTAATCATAACGGAAGGTCAATGGGACGCTCTATCCTACGGACAAATAAACCTACTAGCAACATCAATCCCGTCAGGAGTTAGTAACATGAAGTGGATTGAGGAGGAGTATGAATATCTACAGCAATTCCACACATTCCTACTATCGTTCGACATGGACGAAAAAGGAGAAGAAGCTTATGAAGTAGCTATAAAAAGGCTGGGAGTTCATAAGTGCAAGAAAATTACTCTACCACTAAAAGACGCAAACGAAGTGCTGACCAAATTAGGAGGTGAAGTGTTGGCTCAAGCAGTGGCTGATGCAGCGCCATGCGACCTTAGTGAAATAGCTACCGTAAACAGTGTAAGAGAAGAAACGTGGAACATCTTATCTAATGACCCAGACAAAATGGGAGATCCGTTCTTCATAAGTGATCTAAAATACAGAATAAGACCACATGAGTGCACTATCTTCTTTGGTCACACAGGCCACGGTAAAGATTTAAGCCTTTCAACCTTAATAACTTGCGTTGGCGGGCAAAAGGAAATGAAGGATGTTCATAAAGGAGATTACGTAATCTCACCATCTGGATCACCTGTGAAAGTAATTGATGAGTCAGTGGTGTGGACTGACCAAGATTGCTGGGAAATAACATTCGATGATGCCACCAAAGTGGTAGCTGGAGGTAACCACCTATGGGAAGTGGAAACCAATGCCTACAGGTTATCACAAAGCGCTCAAAAGAGAAGCAAAGCCAAGAGAACTAAGCTCAAATACAATCAACAACACAAGCTCATCCCTCTCCAGATAATAAACACCAGAGACATGGTTGATAAGGTGATGGTTTCAGGGAGAACCAATTACTCCATACCATTAACCAAACCAATCGAAGGGACTGCCTCACCACTACTAGACCCTTACCTACTAGGAGTGTGGTTAGCTGATGGAAATACAACAGCAGGAATCATTACTAAGGCGGAATCCGACATTCATGTGATAAACAGAGTTAAAGAATCTGGGTTAACAGTGACAAGCCATAAGAAAGAAGGTAGGTGGGGTGTGTTGGGACTAGTTACTAAACTGAAAGAACTGAACCTATACGACAACAAACACATCCCAAACTGGGCATTAACAATGTCCGTTAGTGAACGATTCAACCTCTTACAAGGGTTGATGGATACTGATGGAAGCGCCTACAAATCAGGACAGTGTGAATACTGTTCAATGGTAAAAGTTCTAGCTGAAAATGTAGCTCAACTAGCTTGTTCATTAGGAATCAAAGCCAAAGTGAAAACCGGAGAAACCACTCTTAACGGAGTTAGCATGGGGACTAAATACAGAGTTCTCTTCACCACAGATTTACCAGTGTTTAGCTTACCAAGGAAACTGGAGAGATTGAATGCGAATCCAAGGCCTAACGTAAAAAGAAGATTCATCACATCGATTGAAAGAGTGGAAACAGTGCCAACTAAATGCATTCAAGTAGAAGGTGGAATGTTTCTATGCACAGAAGCGCACATACCAACTCACAACTCATCAGTGGTTCAGAACCAAATAGCTTACGATGCTATGAACGGAAGATCAACGATGATTGGAAGCTTTGAGCAGAAAATATCATTCACATTAGCAGCTATCGCTAAAGCATACAGTAATACAGGACAATTTGTATCTAGAACTCATTACAACGAAGTGATGGATGCGCTAAACGAGAATGTAATGTTCTTCGATAACAAATATGGTAAACCGAAAGCAAAAGACTTAATAAGCGCATTTATCTACGCCTTCAAGCGATACGGAGTGATGAGGTATGTAATCGACAACCTGATGACCATGGATGTTGACCGACAAGACAATAAGAACCAAGCGGAAAACGCTGACAGTTTGAGGTTGTTTGTGGAAGAATACCCAATAAACCTAGCCCTGGTAGCGCACCCAAGAAAGAACCCAGAGCAGGGGTATCCAAAACCACCACACGAAGCAGACATCATGGGGGCTAGTGAGTGGGGGAATATGGCACAAAACATCATCACAGTGTGGAGGAATAAACAGAAAGAAGACACTATTAGTGCTATGATCGATAACAATGAAAACCCAGACGAGATAAGACTCACAATGAGAAACTCAGAAGATGCTAGAGTGATGATCAGAAAACAAAGAGCCACCGGATCAACAGACAACAGGAAGCAGTGGTTCAAATCAGACTCAAAAAGATATGTATCTCACTACGATGACAATGGAGAATTTGAAATAGAACAAGAATAATGACGCTAAGACCGATACCCAGAGAACCAAAAAACGTGAAAGTATTCGAGTCTTTCCCCTGTGATTATAAAACTATCGCCGAAATATTAGAGACGTTGCAAGAGTTAGGGGTAAATCCCGGAGAGGCAGAGATAGAGTCACATAATGAATATTCCTCCGCATCAGCATCGGTTAACTACACCGCATATAGATTCACTCAAGAAGAGATGGAAAAAAAGGAAGAGAAATTCAAGGTGGCTATGGAATCTTACACGAAATGGCATACTGAAAACAAAAAAGAAATAGAAGAAGCTATTAAGAAAAAGAAAAAAACCAACGAAGTGAGAAAAAAAGCCAAACAGATGAAAGAGATAGAGGCTTTAAGGAAAAAGATCAACAAACTAGAAAATGGATGAAACACTGCAAAGAATAGAGCAAAAGCTAGTAGAACCACTAGTGTCAATAATGGCAATAACTCATTCATCAGACACCCCCATAATGCAGTGGATGCAAGATAACGACATCCATCAAGTAGGCTGTCAATACATGGTAATACGAGGAGAGTCCTCACTGATAAAGGAAAAACTCCTACTAGATGAGTCATTAACCGTCACAGGAGTGCTCACAGAGAGTGCTGAGGGAAAAGACAGCACCACACTTCACATAATAAAGCAAAGAGCGCCAGAGACCACTGAGAGCCTAAAAGGGTGGAGGATCAAGAAGGTGAAAAACATATTTAAAGAAAGACTAAAACAATGAGAAACAAAATACACATAGTAGGCGGAGGGACAATAAACCCAATAGCCGGACACCTAAGTCTGTGCTCATACGCACAAGGCGGAACAGCAAGAAGAATAGAGAGAATATACAAAGAATCCCACCCCCAAATGGAGACAGTTCTACATCTATCAAAAATGGCAGGCGGAAGCTCATTCCACACAACTGATGAATTAAGAGAGTTAGTCGAGAAAATCAAAGCTGATCCAGAGACTAGAATCATAGTGATGAATGCCGCTGTATGCGATTTTGAGGCAGACGGCGGTGATGACACGAAGCCAAGACCGGGGAAACACCTATCAGCCATAGAAGTAAACCCAACACCAAGCATAATCAAAGGAATAAGAGACTCAAATCACAAACAGATATTTTTAGTCGGATTCAAAAACACAGTTAACAAAGGGCCTGGTGAAATGTTCCTTGATGGACTAACCCTATGCAAGTCATCATCATGCAATCTAGTTTTTGTGAATGACTCCATCAACAAGAGGAACATGATAATAACTCCAGAGGAGGCCACTTATGCAGACGGGTGGGAAAGAGATCTAGCGCTAAAAGAAATGTGTGACATATCAATACTGAGATCACATTTAACATTCACTCAATCCACAGTGATAGCCGGAGAACCTATAGCATGGGAGTCAGAAGAGGTTCCTGGGAGCTTAAGAGAAATAGTAAACTACTGCATTAAAGGGAAAGCCTACAAACCATTCAAAGGAGCCACCGTCGGACACTTCGCACACAAAACAAACGACCAAACATTCTTAACATCGATAAGGAGGAGTAATTTCAACGACCTAGAAAAAGTTGGATTAGTGAAGGTAATGACCGACTCACCAGACTCAGTAATCGCATATGGAGCAAAACCCTCAGTAGGAGGTCAAAGTCAAAGGATAATATTCAATGATCACAAAGGTATGGACTGCGTAGTTCATTTCCACTGCCCTATGCTGGATAGCCCAAGAGACGAAATACCAATAAAATCACAGAGGGAAGTTGAGTGTGGATCACATCAGTGCGGAAAACAAACAAGTGACGGTCTAAAAAGATTTGGAAATCTAAAGGCTGTAATGCTAGAAAATCACGGGCCGAACATAGTCTTCTCTAAAAACATAGACCCAAAAGAAGTAATAGACTTTATAAAATCAAATTTCAGTCTTGAAGATAAAACAGGAGGTTACAACATTTAAAAAGCAATGAAAAGATTCAATTCAACAACAACCTTAACCTGCATAATACAACACAACGAAGGAGACGGAACAGACTTGTATGGACAGGATTACGACCCAACAAAAACATACGCCTACTCAACATAATGAAAGAAAGAACAATAAGAGCAACGAAAAGAATAATCCAGTTAATAGCATTTGCATTAGTCGGATTTTTATGGGGACTATTCGCTTTATCCTATATACTCGTGCCCATCATATGCACAGCACTTTTAGTAATAGCATTAGTGGTGGCATTTATTGAGTTCATAACAGGAAAGGAAGAGTGTGATGGCCTTAATATCCTAGAAAGGAACAATTGGATATTTGACGATTTCAGGACAGAAACATTATGGGGTAAAGGTTACAGAATACTACACGCGGTGACTTTGAAAATATCAGGAACAGAAGATTAAACGTAAGGTAGCCCTTATCAGGGTATAGAGATGTATTGAGCCGCAAGCTCAAATGTCGAGGATTGATCATGCTGGTTCGACTCCAGCCCTTACGACCAATCTAAAGATTACTCAACATAATTCTCCCCTCCCTCTTTCTGCCAACAATAATCAGGATAAAAAGAGTCAGTTTTAGTTCCAGCAACAACCGACGAAGGACACCAAACTTTCACCTTGAGGTTGCATCCACAAGCATAGCACCCATCAAGATTGGAATCAAGAGAGGTGGACACATTACCAATAAGGGCTCTACTCTTCTCTGCTAGTTTGAAGCATGACTTGCAATTAGTAATCTCAACATTTAGAGGGCAAGAAGCGCAAATAGCAGCCCTTCGTTCAGCTTCACTCTGATCAACAACCTTACCAGAGGCTATCCACTTAACGACAGCCCTAAGGAAAGCTGACACTTCACCAAGAGTAAGCACTCTATTAAGCGGAGCTTCATCTTTAGTGCACGATATGCAATCAGGATGAGAATCACAATAAGAAGTGCCGAAGCGAGACACCCAACCAGAAGACAAGTCCCCACCGTTCTCTTCACGATGAAGCATGACAGCGCGAGTAAGTTGCATGAAATTACCTGATTTAAAAACCACACCATCCTCGGTGTAATTAAGGGGCTTTTGTGGGGCCAAAACTGAATATCTACCAAATCGCATAACAACCAATAACACGAATCAACATTTTAAACAACAGATTAATGAAACCCAAAGAAACAAGCCCAGAAAAACCCACAGTAGAATCAAAGATGATGAAACACGTGGTAGATGTATCCAAAGAGCGAGATGAGCTAAAAAGGCAAAATGATAAGCTGATAAAATTCATAAACCAAGAAATGAGAATGAGTGCCGGAGATCCACGTTTAATCAAATTAGCTGAAGCAATAGAGGGGAATCAACCAACAACATGAGCTGCAAAATATGTAATAGATCATCATGCACTGAGTCATTTCACTCAATAGAAGCGCAACAAGAACACGAAGAGAGACAGGAGATGTCAGATGATGTGGAGGAATTAAGAACAGAAATCCAAGAACTGAAAGCTACAATAAAAGAGTTAGAGCGGAGACTAGAAAATTAAATCAACAAAAACATGACAAACAAAGAAGCATTCAAGAAACTAGAAGAAGAAACCTACATTCCAATCACCAACAGATCCTACATACTAAAGGAAAACGACAGGATGAGGCCGTCAGAGAACGACAAGAGCTCCTGGATACCAATCAGAAGTCATGAAGTGGGATTGCCAGCAAACATGCTGTATGGCACTCTAGCGCATGTGCAAATGAACGTGAAGAACAAATGAGCTACACCCAACTCAGGGAGTCCAAACCAAAAGCCAGAAAAACCCACCGTTGCGCGTATTGCAGCCAGTTGATAATAGAGGGAGAAAGATACAAAAGAGAAGTCGGAGTGTATGATGGGGATATGCAAAACCACGCATGGCACTTAGAGTGCGACAAAGCCTTCCTAAATGAGCTGAAGGAAAGCGGAGAGTATGAAATGGAAATATACGGAGACGGGGAAAGACCAGCGAATCATCTTGGATTTAAAGAACAAAACACTTTAGCAGTTCCGTAAGGATAAACCCGCAAAGGTATAAGGGTTGGGAGAGCTCAGCCGACTGCTATTCAATCACAAACCAAACAAAAAAATGGAAAAAGAAACAACAAAGACAAGAGAAGGACGAATAATAAAAAACTCAGCGAATCAAAGCGCTAATCCACATCAAATGCTAAATATAGATGGTAGTCCAATAGGCGACGAGGATTACGGAAAATCAATCCTACTTGATACAGCAACAACCATAATGCAAGGGCTTTGCGCTAAAGATGGAGTGTTTGGCACAGAAACAAGGAGGAAACACGCAATAGGTTCAGCTATAGACATAGCAAAAGACCTCATCATTAAATGCCACAATGAAGGGAGATAATCAAGATGAGTATAGAGACAAAGAACACAGAAAAGGGAGACGGAGACAGATCGAACAAGGTGGCGTGGGATAACGCCCGCTACTGGTCGAAAGAGAGTATCATCAAGAGGATGATAGCTAAAGCCGAGCTTGATGGCTGGAAAGACATTCACGGAGGCGACACAGGCGCTTATTGGAGAGGAATACACCCCGACACAAATAAGGTGGAGAAGCTCCCTAAAAGATACACACTACACATAAGATGAAAGAGAAAACAACAGAAGAAGAAAGGCTCAGGATAGACCCTAAGGGCGTGGCAGGGCTACTGAAAGACCCTATGCAGTTTATCCCCCTCAACGCCTTGAAGGACATCTCACGCGTAATGAGACTAGGTTCTGAGAAGTATGGAGAGAACAATTGGCTATTCGGAGCTGGTGTAGGAATGCTTACCTATAAAGGGGCTATATTAAGACATTTAACAGCAATTGACAGAGGAGAAGACATTGACCCTGAAAGTGGAGTGAGTCACTGGGCTCACATAGCATCATCAGCAATGATCATACTAGATGCTAAAAGGGCTGAACAGCTAATTGATGACAGGACGCTACCTAAACCAAAAGTATATCCGGACAATAAACCAGTCATGACAGAAGAAGAAACAAACAGAATAAGCGGCTGCGGTTACGGATGTCACATGATTGGAGGGGTGTGGATAAGCACAAACCCATATTGTCCTCATTGTAACGAACAAGAAGTAGTAATGCCCATATACCCACACTGCAAAGAAGAAATGAAACCATGAAAACAGACAAAAGATTAAACATGCTCAATGTAATGGGCAATTACGAACTAGATGCCAAGAAGACTAGAATCATCCTATATCTAGGTGAGAAAGGAGAAGCATCTGCAATGGAGTTGGCTGAGAAGTTTGAAACAGACCCAACCCTAATCAACCACAGGATAAAATTGATGGCTAAGCACAAATACATAGGAGTGTCGCCCAATAAGCTCATCGGGTGGAAAGGGAGGAAGATCACTCAATTCAAACTAAGAAAAGCAGGAGAAGAGCTGTGCATGAAACTATTAGGAATAGAACCAAAATGAAAAAACTACTATTAAATAGATGGAGAACACCAGATGGGACAGTCCTAACCTCCAGACACAGGCATGACTTCGTATCACATAAAGACAAAAAGACAGGATTAACCTACATTGTCGATGGAGGCCTTGACTACCTGAGAGTATTTAACCAAGGGTCAATGATAAACTTATGCGTTTATAGTGATGAGACATTTGAGGTGACTAGAGAAGCTTGCGAATGGGGTTCAAGAGGCATTACAGGGAAGAGCCCTATAGAATACACCACAATATCAAAAATGTCTGAAGCCCACATCGAGGCTGTTCTGCTAACCCAAGAATCGATGAACGAAGAATTCAGAAAAATAATGATGCTAGAGCTAGAGCATCGCCAATACCTAAACAAATAAAATGAGTGTATTATTCACATCAGACCCTCACGTTGGTCACGTAAACATAAGCAAGTTCAGATCCTACGTGGAGTCAACAGAAGAGAACGACGAGCTGTTCTTTGATCAATGGAATAAAAATGTGAACAAAAGGAAAATAGTGTATTTACTGGGAGATGTGATGTTTGACAGAAAGCACATGGCTAGATTCATAGCGTTGCCCGGGAGAAAGATCCTGGTAAAAGGGAATCACGACAACCACAAACTAAAGACAGCAGACCACTTCCTAATGTTTGATGAAATACACGGGATACTCAAGTATAAGAAGTTCTGGCTAACTCACGCACCACTCCACCCAGATGAACTGCGGAGTAGCATGAACATACATGGACACACTCACAACTACTCAATCAAAGACAATCGATACATAAACATATCCCAGGATGTCATTTACCCCGAGACAAAAAGTATATTCGTTCCACTAGAAGAATTAAAAAGACAAAGAGAAGAAATCGATGGATAACATAGAAGAGTCAAGAACGCATGTGCTGGAACGTGAAAACTAACAACCAAGCTGGCGAGATGCGCGATGAATTATGATTACTGAACATAGATGGAGAACCGAAGATTATCATACAGATAATAATCACACTATGGATGATTACCTTGAGCATGAGCATGATGAGTTAAGCATCCTTGAAATAGATGAGGAATCTATTGATGGAACCTACGCGGAAGGTGTAACACCAGAAGGGAGTAGATATGCTATCCATGCGGGTGGAGACGGCGACTCATTTAATCACCTAGTGACTTACGAATTTTTACAATAACACCAACCAAGCTGGCGAGCTACGCGATGAATTATGGAAAATGAGATAACAAAATCAAGGACGACACCTTGTTGTCATGCCAATATTTGGATACATACGCACTTTGAGAGTGGTTTACCTATTCAAATTGAAGCTACCCACTGGAATGGAGAAACAATGCTTCTTGATGTGTTCAATAATGAACATGTTGGTGATATAATGGAAAACCTAAAAAAACTACCAGTTGAGTCCAATATTAAGGTTGTAATATCATTTGATTATGAGAATTGGGTAACTGGCGAATCTCAGTATCGTCAATATTACGTGAGCAAGATCGCTTTAGCCTAGTTTTAGATTTAACTTAGATTGATTAACTTAGATTGATTAGGTTGATTGATTACTGTTGGTTGATTTATTGTTTATTTTGTTTAGTTTGCTTTATCTATCTAGCGGGCTAGGCACAAAAAATACCCCCCCCG
>TARA_R110001599_G_scaffold12765_1_pt1 | contig 26143 bp, 6 predicted proteins | sample TARA_R110001599 | Tara Oceans TARA_R110001599 (sample SAMEA4398360) | marine metagenome | biome: Polar Biome; feature: [MES] marine water layer (ENVO:01000295) within the mesopelagic zone...; material: water (ENVO:00002006), including particulate matter (ENVO:01000060) such as......
GTGGTCTGGGCAGCGATAACATCAACATCGCCGGGGCTGATCTGAACAATGTCACCGAAGGCGGCGCGATCACCGTGGTGTCCAACAGCCTGAACGGTCACAACGGGCTGATCCAGACGGTCGTAAGCAGCAACGACGCCCGTTATAACGCGATCTTTGCCAAGGACGTAGTCGCCAACATCACTGACAACGACGAAGCCGGAATCATCGTCTTCAACGACTTTGACGCCTTGCGCGTGTTTGAAGACGCAACAACGTCGCCTCTGTTGATCCACAATTCGTATGGCATCGCTCTGTCCCGCGCCCCTGACGAAAAGGTGACGATCACGATCACCCCGACACGCGGCACCGAAAGCTCTCAGGCTGCAGGTGGCAAGGGTGTGATGGTTAATGGCTCAGAGAATTTCACGCAACTGGTGTTCACTCCACAAAATTGGGACCAGGTCCAGTATGTGACCGTTACCGGTGTCAATGACGCGCTGGCCGAAGGTCGTCAGGTTGTGAACCTGCGCCATACCGCGGTCGAAGGGACCATCGGGACCGACGCGCAGCCGTTTGACGGCGTGATTGTCGCGGATGTGCTGGTAGAGGTCATTGATAATGACAGTGCAGAGATATTGTTGTTCTCACGCGATGAGCCGGCATCCCTGATCGACCCGCTCGACCGCGAAGTCGTCGCCGAAGAGGTCCTGCTGACCGCGAATGGTGACAGCGTCTATGTGGCCTTGTCGCGCGCCCCGACCTGGCCCGTTACAGTGATGTTCAATGCCGCCGACGGTGCAACGGTGTCGTTCACAGGGCCATCAGGCACTCAAACGGGGCGCTCGGTCACTGTCGGCTTTGATGCTACCAACTGGAATACACCACGTTTGCTGCGGTTGGCCGCGAATGACAACACCGCCCCCGAAGGGGTTCACTATGCCCGTATCACACCGGTTATCACCGCCGGGAAGGACGCCTTCCTTGGCCTGGGTCAAGGGGACGTGGTGCGCGGGATCGCGGCAAACATCAATGCCGATATCACCCAGACGCGCGAAGCCCGGGTGATGTACCAATCCGCCGATATTCAAATCTTCCGAGGCACGATCAATTCCGCGAAGTCTGAACGCTGGACTGTCACGATTAATGGCGAAAGCTATGGTGCTGACTTTGGCGGTACAGCAACGGCGCTTGACGTCGCCCGAGGCCTGCGCGATGCGATCAACTTTGATGTTCGCAAACCGACCGGCCTGACCGCCGCGGTCATCGGCGGCGCTCTCAGGATCGCCGACAGTGCCGGGTTCAGCGTTACCGCCACAGCGCAGACGCAGTTCTTCAATAACGGATTTGAAATAGAGGCGACGGCCAACACCACCATGCGCGTGATGATCAACGGTCAGTCGTTCGAACTTGCGACGGCGGCACCGGCCGGCCAAAACATGCCTGTCACAGGTCAGCGCGCGCTTGAAGTGGCTGTTATCACGCTAAACTCGTCCACGGCCGACGGAACCCGCGATGCAGCGGGAGGTGTGGTGATCGGGTCTACGTGGAACCTGGTGCTGGATGACTTGACAGTGTCGGTGACCGCGCAAACCGATGACACCCTGCAAACCCTGGTGCGTCGTCTTGTCGGCAAGCTGGCGGGCAGCGACTATGCGGCGTCCGAGCTGTATCGCTCTGCAACGCTGGTACCGTCTATCGTCGGCGGCGTCGCGGCTGATGCAACCTGGAGCATTCTGGTGGATGGCCAGCGTGTCAGCTACACCTCGGTCAATGCAGACCTGCCAAACGGCATTAACGGCATCGGACAAAAAATCGCCGAGCAAATCCGGGCGTTGAACGCGAATTACGTAGTAACGGTGCGGACCGGCGGCGCGATCGACGTGTCACGCCCCGGTGGCAATCCGTTCTCGATTGTGGCGACCGCTTCGAATGGTGTTACCAGCTTGATCGCTGCGGGGGCAAACAGCATCGCGCCGCCCCAGGTCGTTGAAAATACGATGGTGATCTTCAAACGGGCCGAAGCCCGCGGCGTTCCTCCGTTCGGTCTCCAAGTCGTGCGGCTGGCGAACCCCGCTTCGCCGACCAGCCAGAGTGGTGCGACCGACAGTGCGCTACGTCAGCTTAGCTCCAGTTACTGGGCCTATGCAGCGGTTGCGTTCGCACCGATCAGCGGCGTTATCGCGCAGGGCACCACATGGGGTTTGCGGTTGAGCGCAGCCGAGATTGCGCAAGGCGCAAGCGCCGCGGTACTAGAAAACTACGACTACGTTGCCGGTAAAAACCAGGAAGAGCTGATCCCCGCAGCGTTTGACCTGAAGCTGCTGGACGACGACGCACCTACGGTCGAAATCATCGAGAGCGGAAATTCGACTGATCTTGCCGAGCGCGGTCAAGGCGATGTGCGCGTCACTGACACGTTTGATATCGTTCTGACGGGCCAACTGGTTGGCGATAAGTGGGTCACGGTCGATGTCACTCCGCTCAAGACACGGACCTACAACGGTGATCTCGCCTTTGACGCGGCGGCTAACTTTGGCGAAGCGAACCGGGTGCAGGTCCGCGTCGCCGCAACCTTCGCCGAGATTTCGTTGACCGGGTCTGTGGTCGCGGGGGAAGTCTGGGCCGTCGATCTGTACGACGATATCGACTATCAGGCCGGGTTGCTCACCGCGTCCTATTCTGTGGTAGCCGGGGACACGTTGGCAAGTGTGCGGAACGGCCTGATCGCGGCGCTCAACGGGTTGGCGGGCTACAACGCCATGCTGACCCAAGACGCAATCACCATCACCCGCGACAGCGGTCTGGCGACGTCGCGTTTCTTTGTTGAGACAACGATCACCCCTGATACACGCGGCACAATCGTGACCCGCGTTGTTCCTGACTTTAACTTTAACAACGTGCTGGAAATCGAATTTGCCGGCATCGCGGCAGTCGGCGAAAGCTGGACGGTCACCTTTGCCGGCACGGTATACACCCAGACCGTCGCGGCGAACGACAGCCTTGCGACGCTTGCGGCCACGTTGGCCACCCGCATTCAGGCAGCAGATGATCAGCGCATCGCTGAAGGCGGCGCGCGTCTGTATGACGTCAAGGTAAACGGCACCGTGGTGTCCATTCAGGCACTTGCGAACAAGCGGGCGGTTCTTGCGGCCATCGGGGCGATAACGCCGGTGGGAAGCTCCGTGGTCGACAGTGATGGCGCAATGCAGCTGCGCCAGTATGTCAAGTTCAACAAGGATAACTGGAACCGGGCCCAGACCATTACTGTGCTGGCGATCGACGATGACATCATCGATGGGGGTGATGCCAAGGTATTCGCCGCATTCGATGAACGCGTAAACTCCATCCGCGGGCCGATCAGCGTTATTGGTGGGGTATCGCCGACCGCAGTGGAATTGAACAATCCGATCCTTCTGCCCGGCGAGACCAACGAAAAACTGCCCAGTGGCACGGCCGACAGTATTGTTACGGCAGGTGGGGTCACCACGATCACCGACCTGGCATTGACCCACGTCAACAAGCTTTATGGTGAACGTCCGGGCTTTGACCCACGGATCAATGGCACCGCGACGATCTATGATGTGGCGACGCAGACTGCCGCCGGAACCAGCGGACGGGTCGATCTGGTCAGCGCGGGCCAGGACATCTTGTCATTCGCAAGCGGCACCCAAATCGGGCAGGGCACACCGTTCAGCCTCGGCCTGATAGTCGATGGTGTCGACGCGACGCTATCGGGGGCGGCACAGGTATTTGGTACCCCTGACCAATCCGCGTCGGTGCTGGCCAAGCTGGATTGGTTGGAAGCCACCGTGGATATCACCGCCGCCGATGTCGCGGGTACGTATCAGATCACGCTATCGCCGACCCCTGGTTCCACTGTAGGACAGCTTGTCGTCAGCTATACGCCATCCGCAGGACAGAACTTCGCCGGTACCATCGCGCTGGAGCTTGCAAGAGCCATCAACGCCGCCGCCACGCAGTTCAAGGCACGCGCCATTGTGAACCTGGTGGGGGAAACTCGGTTGCGGATTGTTGAACTGGGTGACGCGACCGGCGGCTTTGATATCGACGTGGCAACGCCCGCAGGTGCCTCGGCCATAATCGGCGGCACTCCGAAAGCCCGTCAGTTCGCCCTGGCAGGTGTTACGTGGACGATGGCAGCCGTCCGGGTACTTGATCCGGTCAATGCCGCGAACTGGGTCCTGAGCATCAATGGTGACACCCGCAACGTCAGCTCGACCGGCACCGCTGCTTCGGTCACGCAGGGCCTGGCCAACCAACTGCCGGGTAGCCTGCGGCCCGTCGTATCGGGCAGCTTTGCGACCATCAACGCCGCTCTGCCCGCCGATTTCGTGGCGCAGGCAGGCACACTTTATTCTTACGCCCCGGTCAATGCCAACCTGCGTGTGGACGAAGCCGAGCAGGTCGATACACTGACGATATTCAACGGTCAAAGCCCGGCAGCGGATGTCGGTGTGCTAACCTCGTCGCGCCTAAGCGGGTTGGGCATGGGTGATGATGTCACAATTGCCGGGCGGGTTATTCCAGGCGGCATCACCTATAGCGGCATCGAAGTGCTTGATATCCGGCTGGGTCGCAACGGCGACACGTTGACCATTGAAAACACCCATGAAGGTAAAACCCTGATCTCCTCCGGTGCGGGCGCGGACGTGATCAATGTCAAGTCGACGGCGGGCCATACCTTTATTTCGACCGGATCAGGCGATGACAAGGTGAACGTCGGTTCGGATCGCGGTATTCTGGACCAGATCACCGGATTGCTGGTGGTTGATATGGGCGATGATTCGGGCGACCGGCTGAACCTGGACGACAGCCTGGACGCCAATGCAAATGTCATGACGCTTACCGGCGACCGCCTTACCGGGCTTGATATGCCTTCGGTCGCGGAAATCCAGCAAATCGCGGTACGTGCGATCGGCGGGACATTTGTCTTGGGCTATGGCACTGTCGGAGCCACGGCGACGCTGGCGGCGTTCAACTATGCCACGACCAGCGCGTCGGCCATCGCTGCCGCTGCGGAAGCGGCCAGGGTCCAGCTTGCAGCGCTGACCGGCTATGACGTGGCGGTCGAAATCGTGAAGACCAAAGACGGCATTGCCTATCTGGTCGACTTCGGCGGACGTGCCGGCGGGCTGGATGTTGCTGAGCTTACCGTCGTCAGCACCGCCGGGTTGGTTGCCGCGTCCGATACCACCACAGCCGTTTCGGTGACCGAGCTGCGCAAGGGGACGGTCACGCCGCGCCGGGACAACATCGAAGTGCTTCGCCTGTCGGCAAATGACGGTACCTTTACGCTAAGCTTCCTGTTGCCGGACGTGAATGGCGTTACCCGTCTGCAAACGACCGAACCCATCGCTTGGAATGCGACGGAAAAGCAGATCCTCGCGGCGCTGGACCCGATCCTTAACCCCAACAACGGCTATGACTTCCTGCCCTATACAAGCAACGTCGCCGTGAACCGGATGGGTGACGCGATCTACCTCACGTTCCAAGGCGCGCGTGCGGATGCCCGTATTCACAGCATCGATACCCGTGGCCTTGAAGGCACCTATACGCAAACCTCGATCAGCATTGCCGACCCGACCGCCGGGTCGACCTGGACAATCAGCGTCACTGATCTGGTGACGCCAACGCAGATCGCGGGTCTGTCGGCGGCGTTGGCACACTTCAGCTATACAGCAGTCGCCGGTGACACCGCCCAGACGGTGGCACAGAACCTTGCTGACCAGATCGCCGCAGCCCAAGGGCCGCATCTGGTGACTGTCGCACGCCATGGTATCCTGACCATTTCAAGCCGGTCGGGTGCTGCGATAACTGTCGACGTCACGGGCTCCCTTGCGGCGGCGGGCCAGCAGACCAATCGGATTTACACCACATCTCAGACCGACGGCATCGGTTATCACAGCGTCGAATTCCTTGACCTGAAACTGGGCAGCGGTAACGACGTGCTGAACATCCAAGGCACCACCGCCCGGACTGAGCTGCATTTGGGCGATGGCAATGAACGCATCTATGTTTCGTCAACCGCCAGCGAAACGCTTGCCAGTGATACACGTTTCTTGCAGGGCCACTTGAATGACGTGACCGGACTGCTGAACATCGATGCAGGCAAAGGCCGCCATCAGTTGATGATCTCGGACGAAGCGGCTGTGTCGGGTGATGGCACCGCATCGCAACCAGTGGTGATCACCGACAGCCGGACCGCAGCCCAGGCGGCGACGACGCTTCGGTGTATCGATGGCAGCTTTAACGCCACCACCGACATCTATGTGGTCGGGCTTGCACCTGCGGCGATCGGCTATACCGCCGACACCGACGGCAATTTCCTAAGCGGCGTGACCTATTGGACAGGGTTCGGCGACGACAACATCTTTATCGACGCCACCCATACCCGTGCAATCGCCGGCAGCCAGACGGTAACATCGTTGAACACAGGGCTGGGGGATGATCAGGTGGTTGTCACGCTGGACCACACCGATGGGTTCTTTGCCCTGAACACCCAGGGTGCATATGACCAATACGACAGGGTGCGTGATGCCGATATTGTCACCGCGCCGGGTACAAGCCTGCCGCTGGTAATCTTTGGTGGCCAAGATGATGACATAATCAACACCGGTTCGGATGATGATATCGTTTTTGGTGACCGTGGGGTTCTTGAATACCTCGACGAAAACGGTGCGGTCAGCCTGCGTCTGGGAACCGGCGGGCTGACGGATGTTACTGATGGAGTTGCTCGGGCACCTACGTCGTTCACTTCCACATTCCTCAGCGTTGGCGGCAGTGACACCATCAACACCTTCGACGGCACCGATATCATCATCGGTGGCCAGGCAGGTGACACGATTGATGCGGGTCAGGGCGATAATATCGTCATGGGCGACAACGCCCGGGTTGTGCTGGCGACCGGCGCGCCCAACTTTGGCACCTTCCGCTACACATTGGTAAGCGCCGCCACTCTCGGTGCGACCACCGGTGGTGCTGACAAGATATTTACTGGCTTTGGGGCGGATCTGATCTTTGGCGGTTTCGGCGCAGACCGCATTATTGCCAATGTCGGCGAAACAGCCACCCAAGCGGATGCGGTCAACCTTGTTCTGGGCGACTTCGGGGCCGCGTACTGGAATGAGCTTGGCGATCTATCGAGCCTAGATCGGGTCGTATCGACAGATACACTGGTGGGCGGCAACGATTATATCCGGACGGGTCGTTCCAGTGACATCATCATCGGCGGCGTTGGTGACGATGATATCGACGCCAGCCAAGGAACAAACCTGATCATCGGTGACAGCGGTGAGATCGTGGCCGGCGCGCGCGCGGTCAATATACCTGCCTTCGGGTTGGCGCTGCGCAGGATCCAGACCATCGAAGACAGCATCGGCGGGTCTGACAAAATTCGTTCCGGAGATGATACAGACATCGTGTTTGGTGGTGCCGCCGGTGACGATATCAACGCGAACCAAGGCAATAATATCGTGTTCGGGGACAATGGGTATGTGATCTTTGAAACGCACAGTCCCAACTTTGGCAACCTTGCAATCGCCCTGGTAGAGATTTCTACCAAGTCACCTTCTACCGGTGGCGATGATACGATCCTGACCGGTTTGGGTGCCGATCTTATCCTCGGCGGCACGGGCGGCGATCAAATCACCGCGAACCTAGGTGAAACCGCTGATCTTAGTGATGCGATCAACCTGGTATTCGGTGACTTTGGCGCAGCATTCTGGGGCGATGAGCCCGTTCAGGATCTGACCTCGCTTGATCGCATCACATCTATCGACACGACCTTTGGTGGGCGTGACCTGATCCATACTGGCCGCGGCGATGACATCATACTAGGTGGCTATGACCGCGACGAGATCTATGCCTCGGAAGGTTCGAACATCGTGCTGGGTGATAGCGGGCTTCTGAAATCCGGTGCGATTGAGATCAACGTTCCAAGCTTCGGCCTGGCGCTGCGGACGCTGAAGTCGATTGCCGATGACCAAGGCGATGACGATATAATCGTGACCGGCACCAGCACCGATCTGATCTTTGGCGGCGCGGGCAGCGATCTGATTGATGCAGGTCAGGGCGACAACATTGTTCTGGGTGACAATGGCACCGCGCTCTTTGACAGTACCGTCACCAACTTTGGTGATCTGCCGATGGCCATACTCAGCATAACCACCCAAAGCCCCACCATCGGTGGCAATGACATCATCACCACGGGCCTGGGCAACGATATCGTCTTTGGCGGTGCCGCAAATGATGTCATCGTCACCGATTATGCGGGCGGCTTTGCCGGATCAGACGGCCAGGACATTGTTCTGGGTGACCACGGCTATATCAACTTTGTAGATCCGCTGACGCATACCTACGTATTCTTGCGTGATCTGGTGTCAATCGACCCCGAATTTGGCGGCAATGACGTGATTACAACAGGTCTTGCCAGCGATATCGTCTTTGGCGGTAACGGAAACGATGTGATCAACGCAGGCCTGGTCGATAATGTCACCGACCTCGTCTTTGGCGACAACGCCAGGATTACCCTGAATGAAACCGGTATCTTCCAGGGCGTTTCGGACGCTGACCCGACAGGTCAGCAATACGGCATTGTCAGCTTTAACTTTGGTAAAGATCATGGTCACGACGACACCATCGTTGATGGTGCGGCGGGCGCAGGTGTCTCGGCGTCCGACAAGCCTGCACCGCGCTCTGGCGGCTGGATCGAACTGGACGATGACCAGCGCGTCTTTGGCGACGACGAGGCCGAATTCGTACGCGATGACAGCGGTGCGATCCTGCCGGGCGTGACCCTAAGCTGGATCGTGCGTGACGACAAAGGCCGGGTACGTGACGCAAAAGGCGATACCCATAGCGATATCCGCTATCCAAACACGCCAGACCAACGGTTGTTCGAAGGGTATCTATACGCCGAGCACGAAGACACACTGGTTCTGACGCTGCGCGGTCTGGATCGGTTCTATGAGAGCTTCGATATCTATGTTTACCTAGACGGCGACGATGGCAAGACCAGCCGCCGCTACGGTACGGTGCGTCAGGTGACCATCGGGTCCGAAAGTTATTTCGTCAGCGATCCGTACGGCGTGAACTTTGGCGGCGAGTACATCCGCGTTTCATCGCAAAATGCCTCAGCACCCGGGCTAGGTAACTATGTTGTCGCCACCGGCCTGTCGGGTGGCGAAATCACCATCGAAATTTCCGTCCCTGCGGGCTTCCGTTATGGCGATCCGGTTGTCTCTGGGCTTCAGATCGTGGGCCGGTCGTACAAGATTGATACCTTTGAAACAGTTGCGGACAGCATTGGTGGGAACGATGTCATCCTGACCGGCGGCGGCGATGATATCATTCTTGGCGGCGCCGGTGGCGACATGATCAACAGTGCCGGCGATGCCGACATGGGCCGGTTCGATGCCGATACCGTTTTGGGCGACGGCGGTTTGTTGACCTTCCTGCGCACCGGGCCTGTCGGGCCCGCCGAATTTGGGGAACTGCGCGAGATCATCAGCCGCAACGGGTCCGCTGCTCCGAACTACGATGACGTGATCTTTACCGGTAACGGTACTGATCGGGTGATCGGGGGTCAGGGGAACGACATGATCAACACCGGCGATATCTTTGAACATAACGGTGTCGATGATGCGGTGTCGGGTACAGATGTCATTGCACGTGGCATCAACTTTGGCGTACTTGTTCACGAAGGCTGGGTCGACGGGATGCCAGGATACGTGGCGGCGGGCAGCTGGGTGAACTTTGTCGATCAAGGCAACCTGCCTGACAACCATGGTTGGGGTAACCACTACAACAGCAAATACTACAAGAAGTATGCGGAAACGATGCTGACCGCCGACGGTATTCGCATCACAATTGGTCAGGACCTTGATGGCAAGAAAGTACGCAGGGTAGATGTTGAAGAGCACGACCAGATTAACCCAGACACCCAGAATGGTCGCCTGTACAACGGATATATCTACGCAAAATCCAAGAGCGAGCTGGGTGTGGACGTCTCTGGTCTGGCCAACGTTTACGGGAACGGCCGCTATGATGTGTATCTCTACGTCGATGCCGAAGATCGTGATGCGGCGCGCAATGGTGGATACCGTCTGGTGTCGATCAACGGCGATGACATCAGCCTGAACGATCCACGCGGCACCAACTTTACCGGAGAGTTCGTCGAATACGATCCGCTGAACCCCACGGTTCCTGCCAATGTGGTGATTTTCCGCAATGTCAGTGGGGATGCCTTTGAGCTGCGCATAAACTCCGGCGGATACCTCAAGAACGGCAAATGGTACCTGTACGATCGCGACACGCCCAGCCTTGCAGGCATCCAGATTGTCGGCGGGGCCGACAAGGACAACGTCGTGCGGCAGGGTGACCTCGACACCGATCTGGTCTTGGGCGATCAGGGCTTTATGCGGGTATTCGACAATGCAGTGTTCGAATTTGGATCACTCACCGGTACCCCCGGCACAGCGAACGATACAATCTTGGGCGGTAACGACGGTGATGTCCTGATCGGCGGTGACGGTAGCGATACGATAAATGGTCAGGACGGCGATGACCGTATCGTCGGAGATAACGCGCATGTCATCATCATTCGCGGTAACATTGTCGGCCTGGACCGCTTCAAGGGCGACAACGACGCGAAGGACGACCACAAGAAGTCGCTGGACAAGATCGACCCCTTTACCATCGTTGGCCTACAGTTGACGGATGTCACTGTCGGCGGTGACGACGTCATCGAAGGCGGTCGGGGCGACGATTGGTCGTGGGGCGGCAAGGGTAACGATACCTATGTATTCGCCGGCGGCGACCTGGGTGCAGACCGCCTGGTGGAAAGCGATGTCAATGAAAATGACCGCTCTCGCAAAGATTATGGGAAATACGACACCACGCCCGCGGGGTTGTTTAACGATGCCGGAGATTCACTCGATTTCAGCAATTTCATCGGATCGGTTGATGTTGATCTGCGTGATGGCAGCCGCCAGATCATCAATGGCAGCCACCACCATGGCAAGGACGACGACCGCCACGATGACGACAAGCATGGTCACCACACCACCAACCTGTCGCTGATGCTTTCGGCGCCCGGCGGCTTCGAGGATGTATCAGGCTCAGCCTTCGATGACACAATCAAAGGCAATGACCGCAACAACGCCATCGTCGGCAACGACGGGAACGACCAGATTTATGGTGTGTCGGGATCCAACTTCCTGGATGGTGGGGCCGGTGATGACTGGATCAACGGCGGCTCTGGTCGGTTTGAAGATGGACGCGACCTTCGTTATCGCAGCTACGCCAGCCAGGTGATTCTGGGCGGCGCGGGGAATGACAAGCTTTACGGCACCCAAGGTAAGGATCTGATCAGCGGCGAAGACGGCGATGATGTCATCTATAGCGAGGGTGGGGCCGACATCGTATTTGGCGGGCGCGGCAATGACCGTATCAAAACATCCGGCTATAACAATATTGTCGTCGGTGGCGAGGGCGACGATGATTTGTATGGCAAGCATAAATCCCGCGACGAATACGCGTTTGATGATCACGGATCACCGCAGGGCGACTTTGCCAGCCATGGCAACTATTCCGAGTGGTCAAAGAAATCCAATACCTATGTCGGGGGCGATCTGGACGAAGCTCTTCGCATATGGGTGACTGAGCAATTCCTGGCCACTTTCGCCCAGGATTTCGCGCGTATCGACCTGACGTATGACGTGGCCGGCTCCAGTTCGTTGCGCTTTGCAATGGCTGCTTTCATCTTGTCGATTTCAGCACCTTGAAATCCAAAGCAAAGTGCTACTAAGATACCCTTATTATTTGTTTTTTTACCCGCTGAGGAAATAGGCAGGCCATTTCCTTGTGCGTTTGTGCTAAGTATCTTTCGATATAAATTTTAGTGCGAGGAACGACGCTTTGGGTGAGTACAGCACGGCGGCGGGAGAAGGCTCCGGGCAGGACCCGTTTCTGAACGCGGATACCCTGGAGAAACTGCGCAACGGCACGGACATGATGCAGGTCGCTGCGGCGTGGTTAGCGGCTTTCGCCAAACAGACATCGGGTATTCAGCAGGGGCTGGTCGTGATGGCGGGCACCGGCAAGGCGAAATTTGAACCCGTTGCGATGTGGCCGGACGGTGCCAGCCCCGCCCCCGAGCTGATGCGTGCGGTTGACGGATGCCTTAAAGGCAAGCGCATGTTGGTTGAAACCGGCAGTCAGGAAAACGCCGCCATTGCAGTTCCGATGTTGATCGGTGGACAGTTGCGCGGTGCCCTTGCGGTGCTTGCTGACAATTCCGCAGATACCGATCTCCGGCGCGTAGTCGACCAGTTGCAATGGGCCTCTGGCTGGATCGAAGCCGTGGTGCGGCGTCAGCGGCTTAGCGGTAACGACAATCTTGTCACTGTCATAGAACTGTTGGCGACCAGCCTGCATTACACCCGTTTTTCGGAAGCGGCCACGGCAGTGGCGACCGAACTTGCCGGTGCTTTGGGATGCGAATTGGTCGCGATTGGCATGATGCGCGGCAGGCACGTGCGGCTGCGGGCCCTGTCGAATTCGGCGACCTTTGGCAAACGCGCTACATTGGTGCGGTTGATCGAAGCGGCGATGGACGAAGCCGTAGATCAGCAGGCCGTCATTTCCCATCCGCCGCTTGAGGGGTCACCGGCCCGAGTCCGGCGTGCGCACACCGCGCTCGCGGATCACGAGGGCGGTACCGGGCTGTGTACCGTCCCCCTGACAGAGCAGGGAAAAACCATTGGTGCCATGTTGTTGCAGCGCAGTACCAAGGAAGGTTTTGATGCAGGGGGCGTGCAGATAGCCGAACAAGCGGCGGTGTTGGTTGGCCCGGTATTGGATATCAAACGGCGCGAAGATCGCTGGTTGCCCGCCAAAACCTGGGAGGCGACCAAGAACTTTTTCAAGGCACTTTTCGGCCCGCGTCACGCTTTGTTAAAGCTGGGTGTCATCGCGCTGATCGCGATTGCCGCGTTTTGCTGGTATGCCACGGGCACCTACAGGATCACCGCCACAACGACCGTCGAAGGCAAGGTCCAGCGCGTCGTGACTGCGCCGATAGCCGGGTTTCTGGTGCAGGCCGAAGTACGCGCGGGGGACCTTGTCACGCAGGGGGCGGTCATGGCGCGGTTGGAAGACCGCGATATCCGGCTGGAGCGGCTCAAGTGGTTGGGCGACCGCACGAAACAGCAGCAGGAATACAGCCAGGCCATGGCGCAGCGTGAAAGGACACAAGCGCGGATCCTGGCGTCACAGATCGAACAATCGAACGCGCAGATTGATCTGCTGGACCAGCAGCTTGAACGCATGACCATTCGCGCCCCGTTCAGCGGGTTGGTGGTTTCGGGGGATCTGAGCCAAGCGCTTGGTGCGCCGTTGGAACGCGGCGATGTTTTGTTCCAGGTCGCGCCGTTGGACGAATACCGGGTGACCATGCGCGTTGACGAGCGTGACATTCGCGAGATCACAGTGGGTGACAGTGGCCCGCTGGTACTGAGCGCGTTGCCCGACACGGCCTACCGCGTGGCCGTGCAACGTATCACTCCGATCTCAAGTGCGTTGAACGGGGCGAATGTCTTTGACGTAGAGGCATCTATCGAAGAAGGGCCGATCGCGGCGCTGCGACCGGGCATGGAGGGCGTGGCCAAGATCGAGATCGACGAGCGCCGCTTGGTGGAAATCTGGACCCGCCGACTGGTGCTTTGGGCGCGCATGACCCTGTGGTCCTGGAGACCGTAAGCCAGTGGCCGGTTCACTCTTTTCGCCATCTTGGTACCGGGTCAAGGACCTGAAGCCACGATTGCGCCGACATGTGAACATCTATCGTCACGACTACCGGGGTCGGATCTGGTTCATCCTTCAGGATCTGGCCACGGGTCGGTCGCATCGGTTTTCGCCCGCGGCATATCGCTTGGTCGGGATGCTGGACGGAGAACGTACGTTGGGCGAAGTCTGGGATATTGCGAACGAACAGCTTGGCGAACGCGCGCCCACCCAGGATGAGGCCATCCGCCTGCTGGGACAACTGCATGCAGCGGATGCGCTTGTCGCCGATGTGTCGCCCGACAGCCGCGAACTGTTTCGCCGCCACCAGCGACATAACCGCATGGAGATCAAGCAAAAGATATGGTCGCCGCTGGCTGTGCGGCTTCCGATATGGGACCCTGACCGTTTCTTGACGAAAACGCTGCCGGTGGTGCGCCCCTTGCTGACCAGGGCCTTCGCGCTGATCTGGCTTGTCCTGGTACTGACGGCAGGTGTGTTTGCGGCAATGAACCTGGGCGCGCTGACATCGAACATAAGCGACCGCGTTCTGAACCCGGGAAATCTGGCGATCTTGTGGCTGGTCTATCCCGTGGTGAAAGCATTTCACGAATTGGGCCACGGCTATGCGGTCAAGAAGTTCGGCGGCGAGGTACATGAAATCGGAATCATGTTCCTGGTGCTGATCCCTGTGCCCTATGTCGACGCCTCTGCCGCCAATGCCTTTCGGGACAAGCGCAAGCGCATGCTGGTGGGCGGCATCGGCATCATGATCGAATTGCTGCTTGCATCGATCGCGCTGTTTGTCTGGCTTAATGCGCAATCGGGCGCGGTAACCGCCGTGGCGTTCAATGTCATGTTGATCGGCGGCATTTCCACCCTGCTGTTCAACGGCAACCCGCTATTGCGGTTTGATGGCTATTACGTCTTGGCAGATTTTATCGAAATACCCAACCTGAGTGGGCGTTCCACGAATTATCTGTCATACTTGGTGCAACGCTATCTGTATGGCGTGCGTGACGCAGATCAGATCACATCGCTTTGGTCTGAACGCATCTGGTTCGTTCTCTACGGCGTCGCGGCCTTTATCTATCGCATGTTCATCATGTTCGCGATCATCGCCTATATTGCGGGACGTTTTTTTATCATCGGGGTGGTGCTTGCCATTTGGGCTGCGTCCACGCAGCTTTTGATCCCCATTGGAAAAGGGATGAGTTTCTTGTCAGGAAGCCCGAAGCTGCGCACCAACCGGCCCCGCGCCATAATGACCACAACCGCTATTGTTGCGGCGCTCCTGGCGTTGCTGTTTCTGGTCCCGTTCCCATCCTACAGCATCGTTGACGGGGTCATCTGGCCCAGTCAACAGGCACAGGTAAGGGCAGGGACCAACGGGTTCGTCACCAAGGTTGCGATCGGGTCGGAACAGAAAAAGGTGCGTACCGACGATTTGCTGTTGCAGTTGGACGACCCTTTCATGCGCGCCCGGCTTGAACTGATTGACACGCAACTTGCAGCGCTGGAAATCCAACGCAGCGCGTTGATCAGGACTGACCGGGTACAATCGGCGTTGATCGCCGAGGAAATGGATGTGGTATTGAATGACCGGGCACGGCTGATTGAAGAACTGGACGCACTGGATATCCGGGCCCCGCGCAACGGGGTTGCGGTTCTGCCCAATGCTTCTGACCTTGTGGGAAGCTTTATCGCAAAAGGCTCTGTTGTGGGCTATGTTGTGGCGCAGCGCGATACCCAAACCGTGCGGGTTGTGGTGAGCCAGAACCAGGTTGACCTGGTACGCAACGACACGCTTTCGGTCAGTGTCCTTCCCGTCGAATGGGAGGCCGCACCGGTGCGCGCCGTGGTATTGCGTGAGGTCCCCGGTGCCACCCAACAATTGCCGACCCCTGCCTTGGGCACCGCCGGCGGTGGCAAGGTCCCGGTTGATCCCCAGGGCGTTCAGACGCTTGGCCGGTTTTTCGAGTTCGAGATCTTGATGCAGTATCCTTCGGAAGACATTCTGCTGGGTCGCAGGGTTCGGGTCCGGTTTGATCACGGCTACACCCCGATGGGGTTTCAAGCCTATCGCTCGCTGCGTCAGCTGTTTTTACGGCTCTACAATGTCTGACCGGATGATCCTCAGGCCGGGGTTGCTGGGCGGGTTCTATCCCGAACGCAGTGACGAGATACTGAGCACGCCCGACCGGATCATGGCCAGCGCCTATGGGCGCATTCAGCAACTTGTCGCGCGCAGGCCTGTATCAAAACGCCTGTTTCTGCGCCGCGTCCGGCGCGAGGGGCGGGCGTTGCAGACCCTTGGCAATGACGAACTGATGGCCGCGCGGATCGCATTGGGCGAAGATCTGCGGGTGCGCGGGTTGGGGCGGCGCAACACTGCGCGCGCGTTTGCACTCGTGCGCGAGGCATCGGGCCGGGTTCTGGGGATGCGGCATTTTGATGTGCAACTGGTCGGCGGTCTGATCATGCTGCAAGGTAAAGTCGTCGAGATGGCAACCGGAGAGGGCAAAACCCTGACCGCCACATTGACGGCCGCAGTCATGGCCCTGTCAGGTGTTCCTGTGCATGTAGTGACGGTGAATGATTTCCTTGCCGCGCGTGACGCCGAATGGATGACCCCGTTGTTTGAGTTTCTCGGTCTGAGCGTCGGCGTGATCCTTGAAGATATGGACGTCGATGCGCGTCGAAACGTATATGCCTGCGACATCACCTATTGTACCAACAAGCAGCTCGCCTTCGATTACCTGAAGGACCGTTTGATACTGGAGGCCGAAACCCGGCCCTTGCACATGGCGCTGGAGGGGTTGCTGCATGAGCGTCCGCGCCGCGAGCAGGTGATGATGCGCGGGCTGTGTTTTGCAATCGTCGACGAAGCGGATTCCGTCTTGGTCGACGAGGCGCGAACGCCGCTGATCATCGCGCAAAATGGCGACACGACGGAGATGGAAGCGATCTATCGTCAAGCGATCAATACTGCGCGGTCGATGCAAACCCCCCGCGATTTTACTGTTTCAGAGCGTGACTTTCGTATCGATATTACCGATTTGGGCAAGGCCCAGCTTCGGCGGTCTACCCAGCAGCTCGGTGGTGTCTGGGCAACGGAATCGCACCGTGAAGAATTGGCCAAGCAGGCGCTTTCAGCGTTGTGGTTGTACAAACGCGACAAACACTATCTGGTTCAGGAAGAAAGCATCCAAATCGTTGACGAATACACCGGTCGCGTCATGGCTGACAGATCCTGGGAGCGCGGATTGCATCAGATGATCGAAGTCAAAGAGGGCGTGAACATCTCGATGCGGCAAGAGACCTTGATAAGGATCAGTTACCAAAAATTCTTTCGCCGGTACATCCGACTTTCCGGGATGTCGGGCACGGCCCAGGAAGTAGCGGGAGAGTTGAGTGCGGTATACCGTTTGCGTACCCGCCGCGTTCCGACCAACAAGCGGTCGCGTCGGTGGAACAAGGGAGAGTATTGCTATGCCAAGGTAGACCACAAATGGCAGGCGGTTCTGCGCGAGGTGAAGCGTCAGCACAAAAAGGGCAGGCCTCTTCTGATTGGCACGCAATCGGTCGATGCCTCTGAACATCTAAGCGCCATCCTGACCAAAAGCGGTTTACGCCACCGGGTCCTAAACGCCCGTCAGAACGAAGCCGAAGCCGAAATCATCGCGCAGGCCGGTGAATTGGGCCGCATTACCGTTGCCACCAACATGGCGGGCCGTGGTACGGATATCGCGTTGGACGCCGCGGCGCGGGCTGCGGGTGGCTTGCACGTTATCGCCACAGGCCGTCATGACGCCGCGCGAATAGACCGCCAGCTATATGGGCGGGCTGCCCGTCAGGGCGACCCGGGAAGCCATATCACCTTTGTCTCGCTTGAAGATGATCTGATGCGGGTGTTCTACGGCAGAAAACTACGCCCGTTCATCGCGATTACCACCTGGGGCAGAGGATGGGTGCCCGGGTTTATTGCGCGACCCTTGGTCAATCTGGCCCAATGGGCCAGCGAAAGACGCAACAGCGGCATACGGAAAAACCTGCTCAAGGCTGATGGTAGCCTCGAAGAGTTGCTGGCCTTCAGTGGCCGCGGAGAATGAGGAAAACAATGCGGAAAAACAATACTGTGATATCGGCTTTGGCGTTTTTTGCGCTGTATTCAAACGCGTCAGCCGGCCAGTTCGACTGTTTGATGGACCCATCCCTGGTGGTTGAAATCGGTAGCGCCGAGGTAGGGATCATCGAAGACATCTCGGTTCAGCGTGGCGACATCGTGACCAAGGGGCAGTTGGTGGCCAAGCTTGAATCCGGCGCGGAGCAGGCGGCGTTGGACTATGCCCGGGCGCGGGCCAATGACACATCGCCGCTGGAGATTGCGCAAGGCCGGATCGATCTGTTGGCGACCGAAGCGAAACGGGCGCAGGAACTTGGTGCCAAGAAACTGGTGCCTCAGGCGACTGTCGATGCCGCGACCAGCCAGCACCAGCAAGCCATACTTGAATTGCGGCAGGCAGAGTTTGAGAAACGTCTGGCGCTGCTTGAAGAAACGCGTGTCGCGGCACAATTGGCGCGGCGTGAAATTCACGCACCCGTCGACGGTATCGTTATCACGCGGATGATTGGCCCTGGCGAATACGTCTTCGCACAAGCCCCGGTTATTCAAATTGCGCGCATCGACCCGCTCCATATCGAAGTGTTTTTGCCGACAGAGCTCTTCAACAACGTCGAAATCGGCCAGATCGCCAAGGTGATGCCAGCTGCCCCAATAGGCGGGGAATACGAGGCCGAGGTGATTGCGGTAGACCGGGTATTTGATGCGGCGAGCGATACATTCGGGGTGCGTCTTAAAATGGACAACCCCGAAGGAAAACTGGTTGCGGGCATCGATTGCAAAATCGAGATTGCCGACTAAAGAACCTTAACAGGCGCGCATAATTACCCGCTTTCAGAAGACAGCCAAGGGAACCATGCCATGGGACCATGCGTTGCTAGAGCAAGACATGGGGTTCGTTCAGGACCTGCCCGACGTGTTGCCCTTGGTACATGGTTTCCATGTGTCCCATCTGGAAAAAGAAAGTGTCGCCATGACAATGCCCCGGACTCAAATCTTGCTCGCTACAGCGGTTTCACTGGTTGCCGCTACTTCTTCTTACGCGGCCAATAATCTTTCCCCTTCGACCCTGTGGCAGTCAGGCATCCAAATGCCCGAATTTGGCTTCGACGATAGCCTGGTTCGTATCAAGGACGACAAAGGTGGCGGTAAGGAGAAGGACCATGGGAAAAAAGAGAAAGACCATGGCAAGAAGGTAAAAAAGCATGAAAAGAAGCATGACAAGGAGCTGAAGAAGGCTGCCAAACGTCATGAAAAGCAGCTTAAAAAGCTAAAGAAAGATGAACATAAAGACGACAAGAAGCACGCGAAGGTCGATCGTGACATCACACACGAAGACGTCAAACATGCAAATGAGCATTTCATTCAAAGAACCAAGCGGTCAGAACATGATCGCGTCACGGCATCGCAACATGTGATGAATGTTCCGGCCCCTCAGGGCAGGGATATGAAAGCGCTGTTGTCTGCGGTGCCTCTGGCCCTGCTGGGGCAAAATCTTTCCATTGATGATGTACAGAACGAACAATTGCTTACCTATCGTAACTGTCCTCCGGGTCTTGCAAAGCAAAACCCCCCATGCGTGCCCCCCGGGTTGGCCGCAAAGGGCGTGACCTATGACGAATGGGTGTCCTACGATGATCACGAACTGCAAAAATTGTATGCGGACCGTCGAGATGACTATTTGCAGACCGAAGACGTCGACGTTCATGATATCGAACAGGTCGACGATACCGGCCTATTGTTGAACTCTGATCAGGTCGCGCAGTTGTATGGATTGTCCGCGGCCCCGGTCGGACAGCGCTATGCTTTGATCGATGGCATGCCGGTATTGCTGGAAAATCGCAACTATGCGGCGCTCGCGCGGATCAACGATATGGCACGGGTCCCTGTGCTTGGCCAAGGGATCCAGGTCGCCCCGACCGCTGCGCTGACACAATCCGAGCTTATGCAGACCTACCGCCTGCCGCCGCTGGACAATGGTTACAGCTATACGGTGCTAAACGGCGAAGTTCTGGCACTGGAGCAAAAAGCATTTGAAACGCTGCAACTGATCAGGATCGCACGGGCCGTATTTTGATAATTCAGTAACATCGTGTATGAGGCGAACTGACGAAGAAATGATTAATTTTCGCTGGGGCTTGCGCTAAAAACGCGAGCCCCAGTTTCGTTTTTCAGGGGGTTGATCCATCCGCCGGCGGGGGTTCGTACAGCGCGCGGTGCAGATAGGTCACTCGCCCACAGGTGACCTGAGCGGTCGGCTATCATCAATCGTATACGGAAGGATATAGCGGTTATTCCTCAGCTCCGAAGCAATGCTAATCAAGATTTAATATGATGAACGCATTGTTCTGCACAATCGGTTCGGGGCTAAGGCAGGTAAATGGCATTGAAGATACATCAGGTTGGCGATGGCCCAATCTCTGAATGGTCGCGCACTTGCAAAGCGATCACGCGGCTTCTGCGGCGCTTTGTGCCGTCGCTCTATCCGTTAGCCAGTTTCAATCCGATGGGGGCGGCGGTGGTTTTTATCAGCCTCCTTCTAGGGCATAGCGCCTATGCCCAGCAACTTGTGCTGACCCCAACCGGCAACCCCTCGGTCGTGGGTAACGGGGTGGGAAAGCGGGCAATTTGGTTCAATTCTGGTACTGTTGGCGGTACCCCGGTGGATATTGTCGGGAAATTAACCAGTACCGGCCTAGACCATATATTCGCGACCGGGAACGGCCAGATACAGATCACGTCGGTTAACCAGGACCCTCATTTCATCGAATTCAATATATTCCAGGCGGGGACCTATGACATTGACTCTGATAGTGGCGGCATACCGGTTGTCGCGGATGTGAACATTCAAATCAACGACATCGACGGCCCTGCAAACGAACAAGTCTATGCAAACATTTGCGACGGTTCGATAGAATACGTGCGCATCGATAGATCCGCGACCACCTATCGCGGGTATATCGAAGGGCCAGACGCCGATTTGGGCACCGAGGTGTTCTTTCTTGCCGGTGATCGAAATTACAGCAATCAACCGATTTCGGGGCTTGAAATTCTCTATCCTCAAACCTCGACCTTCAGCTTCGGTCGTACAGCCAACCCTGGGTTTCTCGTCCGCCTCGCAAACCCAACTTATGACGAAACCCAGACCTATGATTTGCAATGTGCCGACTTCAAAACACCGATTTTGCAAGATGATGTGAAAGAACAGGTGTTGAGCGAGCCGGTTGTTCAAAACATCTTGTTCAATGACAGCGTGTCCACAGAGAATAACAATCCACCGGCAAATAACAGCGGTCAACCCAGCGAATACGCCAAGCATGCAGTAGATCTGATAGCCCCCGCCGGTGCCATCAATCAGGTATACGGACCGGAAGGTCACTTGAGGTCCTTCGACGTCATCGGCGAAGGGACGTGGAGCTATGGCCACTTGAGCGGAGAGCTTACATTCACGCCCTTTGCGGGCTTCTTCGCCGCTCCGACCCCGATCGACTACCGGTTCGTTTCCCCTGTCATCCTGCCTGGGGAACCCCAGGCATATTCCGCGCCGGCCACGGTGTCTGTCGACGTCGGTTCGGTCGGGTTGCTCAAGCTGGCACAGCTCGTTGATACCAACCTCAACGGGTATGCCGACGCAGGGGAGATTATCGCCTATGTGTTCACCGCAGAGAATTTCGGGAATGTCGATCTCACCAACGTGACGCTTGCCGAAACCGAATTCAGCGGCAAGGGTGTCCCCCCTGTCATCACGTTTCAGGCGGCGACTTCGCTGTCGCCGGAGGGCACGCTGCTGGTCGGAGAAAAGGCAGTCTATACCGCCAGCTATACACTTGTGCCCGAAGACCTGGATACAACCATCAGCAATCAGGCACGCGTCAGCGCCCAGACCCCCGGTGGTACGGCTGTGTCAGATTATTCGGATTCGGAAAATCCCGGTGACGGCGATGGGGTGCCGAGCAATGGACCGGGTGAAGGCCGGGACGACAAGACGACAATATACGTAGGATCGGGCCCTGATAGGGGCGATGCGCCTGTGACTTACGGTGACCCGCAACATGGCGACACATCAAGCTACTGGATCGGAACCGGAAACGGCGACGGGGATTCAGCGACGCAGCATTCGGTTGACGCCAGCGCGGATGATCTCGATGGAACCGATGACGAAAGTGATGAAGATTTTCCCCAGCTTTACGGCGACCTGACGCGTCCTGTTACAGTTAGGGTAAACGAACCCGTACCTGGTACCGGATATCTACAGGCATTTGTGGATTTCGGCGGTGACGGGACTTTTCTTTCGTTGGGAGATCAGGTTGCGACAGATATCCGTGACGGGGGACCCCAAGACGTGGACGGTGCAGTCAACGGAAGCATAACTTTCCCTGTCACAGTACCCGTCACCGCAGTTTTGACGCCGACTTTCGCGCGTCTTCGTTGGTCTTCGGCTAGCGGCGTCGACGCAGTATCGACAGCAATTGATGGGGAGGTCGAGGATTATGGCATCACCATAAAAACGCCTCCCGATGCTGACCGGGGCGACGCCCCTGCCAGCTATGGCGACCCGCAACACATTGTCGAGGGACCGGGCGCGCCTGAGATATACCTAGGCAGCATACCGCCCGATGTTGATTTGTTGTCTCAGTCAAACGCGAATGCTTCGGGCGATGATATCGACGGGGTAGACGATGAAGACGGGGTGAGTTTGCCGACATTATATAGAGGTGGTTTCGCGGATATCACCGTGGCTGTAAATGATCTCGGCAACCTGCCGCAGAGGTCGTCGTATCTCCAGGCATTCATTGACTTTGACGGGGACGGCACTTTTTCACAACCGGGTGAACAGGTCGCTTTGAACCTTCAGGACGGGGGGCCATTGGACAAAGACGCTACCACCAATGGGTCCATCACGTTTGAAGTATCAGTCCCATCGGGAGCGACAACAAACCAAACATTCGCGCGGTTTCGCTGGTCAACAGATAATTCAGGTCTGGCGATAAGTTTCGACGGCGAAGTAGAAGACTATGCGGTGTCATTTTCAAGTGATCCACCGCCGTTCATCTGCGACGCAAGCCTTTATCGCTACGACAGTGGTTCACGCGTTTTCCAACGTCTGAACATTAGCTCGGGCGGGAATACCTATGACGTTGGCTTCCAGAATTCCGGGACAGCGCCACGAAACTTGAATGCGAATTGGGGCTATAACGACCTGGATGGTTATTTCTATACGTTGCGCCCCGGACGGCGTGATCTGTATCGGTTGGATGCGTCCGGCAACTTCGTGGATCTAGCCAATCTGCCCAATAGCGCTGCGGTGGGCTCCATTGCCGGTGACATCTTGCCCAATGGAACGATGATATACGTAGATGAGGAAGACAGTCTTCAGCTGGTCAGTCTTGCCACACCTGCTGCTCCCACGGCTTTGGGTACGCTTCAATTATCCCAGGCCGTCGACGTGCAGGATTTGGCGTATAACCCGACGGACGGGTTCTTGTATGGGATCAATCAAAATTCGGGCCGTGCGTTTCGCGTCGATGCAAATAACGGCCTTCCGGGTTCAGTAACGGTGACAGAATTTGGCCCAGCCATTTATGGGGGTACTTTCGGATCAATGTGGTTTGACGAGGATGGGAGGTTGTATGGATACAGCAATACCACAAATAATTTCTATCTCATCGACACGGTTACAGGAAACGCGACACTGATCGCAACAGGGTCGTTGGATGAGGGCGGCGATAGTGATGCCGCATCCTGTCGGGGCAGGGCACCGCTCAAGTTTGGGTCCATCACAGGGAACGTGTATGAAGATTTGAATAATTCAGACGTCAAGGAAGCCAATGAACCCAATCTTGGTGCCGGGATCCGCATAGAGTTGTACCTCGATAATGGCACACCCGCAGATTTCAGCGACGACCTTTTGATCAAGACCGATGATACATCTGCCAACGGTACCTATGGATTTGACGATTTGATGATCAACCAGACCTATCGGATCGAATTGGACGAAACCGACCCCGATATCGGTGCCGGCAAGCTGATTGGCACCTCAAATCCGATAATTGGCGTCAGCGTTTCCGCGGATGCCCCGACGACCGGGCGGAACTTTGGCTTTGACCCGTCTGGTGCCGATTTGGAGATTACCACCTATGCGGCGGCAGCAGGCACCACGACACCGATCACATCGGCGTCGCCCGGCGATACTGTAGATTGGATCGTGTCAGTAACCAATACGGGCACCGGTTCACCTTCCGGGGTCAAGGTGATCGATCTGATCCCAAGCGGGTATAGCTATGTCGCAGACAGCGCTCCGGCGACCGGCGATACCTATGATTTCACTACCGGCCTGTGGTTTGTTGACGAAATATTGAGCAATACTACCGAAGTGTTGATCATCACCACCACCGTGCTTGCCACGGGGGAGCATACCAACAACGCAGAGATTATCTATAGCTCCCTGCCTGATCCTGATAGCGACCCGAACACCGGCGCTTTGACAGATGACCTGAATGACCAGATTTCAGACGACGATGAAGCCGCCTATGCGCTTCAGATAAATACCGGAGCCCGGCGCTTGTCTGGTCGCGTATTCGTGGACAACGGCGCAAACGGGGGGGTGGCACATGACGCTATAATAAATGAGGGTAACGCCGGACATCGCTTGTCAAACGTGGACATTCTCGACAGCGCCGGAGCGATTTTGGCGACGCCCCCGATTGCGCCCGATGGAACGTGGAGCTATCTTCTCTCGTCTTCCTATACCGAGGCCATAACCCTCGTTGTCACGCCGGTTGCAGGCTACCTCGCTATTTCGGAAAATACCGCCGATTTACCTGATCTGGTGGCCGGTGATCCCCATGATGGCCAGTTTACCTTCACGCCCGAGATGTCGGGAACGCAGACAGGACTTGATTTCGGCGTGGTGCAGATGCCCGGTCTGACGAAAGACAGAACAACAACTGTCGGTCGTGGTCAGGTCGTGACGCTCAGCCATATTTACACCGCAACCTCCGATGGGGCCGCCAATGTATCGATTGCCGAAATCGCGTCGAACCCCACGGATGCGTTTGTGGCCGTGCCGTATCTTGATGCGGCCTGTGATGGGTCGGCGCTGACACCCATCAATGCACCCATAGCGGTCACGGCTGGGCAACAACTCTGTATCGTCGCCCGAGTATCCGCTGGCTCTGGCGCGGGAGCGGGCAGTAACTTTGATTTTCAGCTCAATGTAACGACTGAGTTTGACAATACACCCGTCACAAGCACCACAAGCAACACCGATGAGGTGGTCGTCGCGGCGGAGCTTGGGCAGGTCACGCTTTCAAAAACCGTCACCAACGAGACCCAGGGTCTGACCGAGGGAACGTCCAACCAGGGGAAGGCGGGAGATGTTTTGCTGTATCGGATTTATCTGGAGAATTCATCTGACGCCCCGGTCAACAACCTCAACATATATGATCGGACGCCGCCCTATACGCGTTTGACAGAACCGGTTCCTGATCCCGTGGTGGTAACGCCAAACCTGACATGCAACGTCGTTTCACCGCTCCCGAATACCGCAAATTATCAAGGGTCGCTGGAATGGAACTGCACAGGATCGTTGTTCCCCAATGAATCAGGTTCAGTCTATTTCCGGACGGAAATTTCACCATGAAGCTGACTATTGTTGACCAATTCTTTCCGGAGTGACACGAAGACCTGACAAATGACACGAGAGTCCCAATGCCAGCCAGCGCACTCATGATACAGGGAACGGGGTCGAACGTGGGCAAGTCAATGTTGGTGGCTGGCCTGTGTCGCGCGGCACTGCGGCGGGGTATATCGGTCGCGCCGTTCAAGCCCCAGAATATGTCAAATAATGCAGCCGTTACCGATGACGGGGGCGAAATCGGTCGGGCCCAAGCATTGCAAGCGATCGCTTGCGGTCGCGCCCTTTCGGTGCACATGAACCCGGTGTTGTTAAAACCCGAAAGCGATACCGGGTCTCAGGTTATTGTACAGGGGCAAGTGCGGGGGCGTTTGAATGCCCGCGAGTTTGGCGGCGCGCGCGCGTCGTTGCTGACCGCGGTGTTGGAGAGCTTCGCGATTCTGAGCAAGACGGCCGACCTGATTATTGTCGAAGGCGCGGGAAGCCCGGCGGAAACCAATCTGCGGCGGGGCGATATCGCAAACATGGGGTTTGCCCGTGCGGCAGGGGTGCCGGTGATCCTGGCGGGCGATATCGACAGGGGCGGGGTCATTGCGCAA
>TARA_R110001599_G_C12276626_1_pt1 | contig 26119 bp, 23 predicted proteins | sample TARA_R110001599 | Tara Oceans TARA_R110001599 (sample SAMEA4398360) | marine metagenome | biome: Polar Biome; feature: [MES] marine water layer (ENVO:01000295) within the mesopelagic zone...; material: water (ENVO:00002006), including particulate matter (ENVO:01000060) such as......
CATAATGATGGGGTCCCTAGTTCAAATCTAGGTGTAGCCACCAATTTTTCCCTTAGTTATCAACACGATACGCTTGCCTAGCAGCGTATCTCTGCCCTGAAGCGTTCATGTGTGTCATATTTGTGACAACATCTCTTTGAAGCACAATACCGCTACTTTTTGTCTCAGCCATCCCAACAAGCTTTTCAGTTGAATCTAACAAAGAACCAATCTCTGCGGCAGAGTAATGAGTCGTTATATCTCTGGTTGTATGCCCCAACAAACTCTTTCTTGTCTCTAACGGAACACCAGCCATTCTTAAGCGTGCACCAAAGGTATGCTTCAAGTCATGAACTCTCACATTTTGAAGATCTAGTTTAGCCCTTGCAGTTCGCCAAGCAGAGCAATTCATTCTTTCTCTTCGACGATCATCAACAGGAAAAACAAATTCAAAGCCATTAGCTCTATTTCGATTAACTGCCTCACTCGCTATGCTATTCAAGACTACAATTCGATCTTCACCATTTTTCACACCAGCTTGCCACGGAATCACAAAAACTGAAGTGTCTAGAGCAGGAACAAATACTTCCCACTCCCATCGCAAACCACACACTTCTTGCTCTCTACAACCGGTATTCACCTTGAACAAAGCCATATCTCGCAAGATTGACGGTAGCAATGAAAATAAAGCATCCTGCTCTTCAAAAGTAATCGGCCTAGGTTTACGTGCATCTTTCCAAGAAGGCATTTCAATCAACGGAGCCGATTCCAACCAAGTCAAATTATGCTCATCTCTCCACTTTCTAGCACATAGATTTAGTATTCTTCTTAAAACAGCCAAATCTCTTACAACAGTAGAGCATTTATTGCCTCTAGCCCGTCGCCAATCAATATACTCCCCTAAAACACCATCATGAATTTTATCAATAGTTAAAGCACCAACGAATGGTAAGACGGCATTGATGGACTGCCTGTCACTCCCAATAGAAGTCTTATCACGATACTCCTTCAAATATTTCTCTGAGGCCTGCTTAAAAGTCCGTTTTGGCCGTAACCCATAAAGAGAAGCTAAGCGATGCTCCTCTACTTTCCTAGCAAGCACCAATTGAGCTTTTTTAATATCGCTCTCACCAGTACTTAATCTCAGACGATAACTTCCGATCATCTTATTAATATGCCAAACAGATCCGCGTTTGACCAAACCATCCACGTTACTTTGAGACATAAATCTTTCCTCTTCAGTTAGCGCGACAGCCATGCTCTCTTACATATTCGTCTACCCACCTATCTAAATCAAGCCTATCAAACCCAACCCCTTTCTCGCCGATTCTTAACTCAGTGAGATAAGGCCGAATATTTTGATTGAAGTTATTGATATTTGTACCCAAATAACTTGGCGCGTCTTTAATTCTGACAATTCTTGGCATTAAAAAGATTTCAGACATGTTAACCCTCTAAAGAAGTTCGTTGTATATTTATTGGACTTGACGCGAGTATACAACTGTAGTCTAATATTCGCAATATATATAACGAACAATATCTGGAGCAAGTTTATGCCTTCTATTAATGATCAAAAAGATAAGAGTACTGCACGAGAAGAACTCAGAAAAAGAGAACGTGAATACAAAAAAAACCAACGTGCAAGAGACCAGCTATCAAGGGCAATAGAGAACAAATACAACAATGCATCTCAACCACAAAAAATACTTCTTAACCTCGACGAGGATATTATTAAAGGTCTGAATCAGTTTACTAATGACTACGAAATGTCACGCAGAAGCCGAACAGTTCTTATTAATAACTTCCTTAGAGCAAGGCTTAAGCAAATAGATGAAATATCAAAGCTAGCTGAAGATTCCTGTAAAAATAGTGGCACATCAACTCAAAAAGATATGAGGGCCATGGCCATGGAAATAGCGATTACCGGTGGAGATCGTAAAGACCTTGCCGATGCAATCAATCAATACAATGACCACATTAAAAAAATTGGAAACGAACGTGGTAATAAAACGGTAATGCCAAGCGACATCAACTTTAATGATCTTGAGGTCTTCAAGAGCCTAAATAAGCAAAACTGAGTGCTACCAAATGATATTGTCTAAGGAAAAAGAAGAGATAAATGTAGTCTTCACACAACTAAGTAAAAATATTGAGGAAAAATACGATTATGACCTAAAAGAAGTCATAAGAAAATATAACAACCTTACTGAGACATGCCTTAACAATAGCACTATCAGCACACAGTTATACTCATCAATTAACTTAGAGAAATACTGCTCATACATGCAAGACTATTATCTAAAAAATGAAAATGACTTAGTTATAGGATCATTAGCTATGAATTTTGCTATGAATGCTCAACAAATTATCCCTCCGTCAATGAGAGGTTTTGAAAGAATTAAAAAGCACAAGGGGCTTAGCAAAGCTGAAGCGACATATTCTCTTGATCTGCAAGTAATAGACTTACACTGGCTATTTGCATACAGACAAAAAACCAATCAACTACGTGCTAAAAAAATTAATGATTTAGTCTTCGTTCAAGACGGCAAATTTCAACTTGATGCCGCATATTCTTTTGCACAAAAGCCTTGGTCACATAAAAAAAAGGCCGAGGCATTGTTGATGGATGAACTAGAAGAAACACTATCATATCGAATTATGAGCACGAAAATATCAAACAGAAAAAATGACTTTTATAAAGAAAAAGCAAGCTATGTAAGATGCTTATATGATTACTGCAACAAACCTAAATCACGACTTAACACTGAAGACATTCCGAAATACCTAACCTTCCTTGAAGCCTTAAAGTTAGCAGGTGGTAATGATAGAACCGCTGCTGAAGTTCACTCATATCTCAGCAGACAAGGAAAACTTGATGAAGAACAAATCAGCTCGTATTCGAAAATGATAAACAACCGTAAGTTAGTATTGAAAAGGGTGGGCTTCTAGGCTTAACAGACAACTTCGTGAAAAAGTAGCAAAACTAAGTTGCTACTAGGATTACACTAGCCTGCCACTAGGCTCACACTACCCTGACAATAATTATTATTACATTTATTTTCAATGAGTTAGATATCATTAGGAGAGTTAAGAATCACAGTAGTAAATAGTAACTAATAAGATAATAAATACTAGAGAATGCCTCCGGCGGGCGGGCCTTCGGCCCGGTCATTTATAAGTTTATTCCGTGACTAGAAGTAAGATAATTCTAATACCAAGGATGTGTTTGCTCTAGGTTAATTAGAAAGAACAGAACAAAACTTTTGTTAATACATTGCGGAGTGGTTCCCTTGAACATAATTAATTATTTTAAGATGAACCTGTTTTCTGAAGAGAACTACCTATAAGTTTGTTTTTAACATAGATGTTTTTTCTGTAAGCACCCTGTTCCATTGAGCTTAACCTTACACAGAACAACAGTTTTTTAAATTATGAGTAGGAAAATACATGACTATCACAATTCAAACGTACATACCTACAGCGAACAATGAAGATAAAATCTTCAGGTTATCATGCGCCCTTGATCAAGATGACAGAGGACGTTTTGAAAACTCAGTCAAGCAATTGGTTAGTAATCAGGATGGCTTTAACGAGCTTCACCTCTTGCTGATAGATAAAAATATCGTTGGCTTTTTAGCCCTTAAAGGGTCACTCCCTTGCAATTGGATTAATGATATTACTCTTGAGACTGTCTATGTCCTAATCAGTGAACCATTTAGAGGACAAAAACTGTCACACCTGCTTATTGGTAAGTACACCCAATCTATTAGTAACTGGACCATTAGTTCCCTTAAAACTTTTAATGCAGAAAATCATCAAGAACTGGTATTTCACCTTGTAATAAGTCCTGTCTCAAAAAAAGGCTCGGTCTTTCAGAAAAAGAGCGTAGTTGCTGCATATACTTGGTGTACAAATAATATCCAGAAGATGCTAAATGACAAGATAATAAACCCTCATGAGAACCGTTTCATAATTTTTGATTGGGGATTAGGACCTAATTACTTCATATTTCCAAAGGAAGGAAGCATCGAAAAAATTAATCGGCAATCCGCCCTAGAGATACCAGGTAAAAAGTTTTTTGAAATTGCACAAGAATTAAATTAAAGAAAGAATCTGCGATTGCATACACGGATCACATTCCTCGGTTCAACCCAGATCTACAGTTTAAATTCTTGGTTTTGATATAACTGTATATCAACTGTCCGCAAAGCTGCCCTCACAGAGTCAAAGCCTAGATCAGATATTTAGGCCAAGCTTTTTAAGGATTTTTATTGGGACATCAAATAATGTGATCAATTTATCAGAAAGAGGCATCGGTTAGTGTGCTAATACTGATTATGCGATAATTTATTCCCTTAACAACTAATTCCTAAAGGAAATATCATGAAGAAGGTGTTGCTATTCGCAGCTCTTTGCTTGGCTACTGTCAGGGCTAATGCTGGACTTCTACAGAACGTAAACTACCTCACAGATACAAACTCGGGTTTAGATTGGCTTTATTTATCAGAGACAGTAGATCGCTCAGCAAATGATATTCAGTCGAGCCTCCAAGCTGGAGGTGATCTATATGGCTGGACCTTAGCTACATTTAATGACCTGACTAACCTTTACGATGCAGCAGGTGGCACAGGCCCATATAACAATACAGGAGGTCATCAAACAGCATACAACGCATTAGTTACATCTTGGGGTGCAGCATCCGATCACAACCGCGGTGACGAGATTTGGGCTCATCTTTCAGACGCTTCGACTTACCCATCAATACAGGATAGTGGCGTAATCTTTTATTCTAGCGGTTACAGCCGCTTTTCAACTGCTTTTTCGCTTAGTAGCAGCCAATATAACTCGATCGGTCATGCACTTTACCGCACAAGCTCATTTATTGAAGTTTCTGAACCTGGATCTCTAGCACTGCTAGGTCTGGGCGTAATCGGATTGGGGTATGTTCGCAAAAAGAATCAAGGGTAATGCAATTTTACCTTGCTGAACACCAACGCTTCCGTCATTCAATGAATTGGTTAAGGCAACATGCCAACTCATCCGAGTTGGTATTTTTATTTGTTTGCTGCTCATGAAGCTCATTTATAGATAAAATCCCAAGCACCTGTTTCAACATTAAATATGACACTACCGACATTTTTAAAAATACCTACTTTTTGTATTTCCATGTGTAATTGCATTCAAATCTCAACTTCTGCTTTGTCATAGGTTTATTCGATACTTGCTTATGAATAATCCCCCAAAGCTTCTCTCAACCTGCCTAAGCAGGTTCTGATTATACCTATGGCAAAGCTTCCGATGAAAGCGTGCTTATATTTATGCCTATGTAAGGTTGATTTTAAAAGTCAGGAAGATTTTGCCTCGACCCGGATGCATTACTGTCACCCTCACCTAAGACATTGACAAACGAACCCCAAACTAACAATGATTAAATACCCTCTCCCCCCTTCACAGCCTTAACACCCTATAACAACGCTAAACTAGCATCAAAAAACGATCGTTTACTGACACCAACCAACAACCCACCAATTAGCATCAAAAATATAGCCTTTACATTAATGACACCTCATCCTATTATTGATACCAATTAATGACACCATTCTATACGGGACTGAACCTATGAGCAGAATATTTGGCTACGCACGAGTAAGCACTGAGAACCAAGACATAGAAAATCAGAGACTAGCTATCTCGAATGCTGGGTTTGAAATTGAAGCTAATCGCTTTATCTCTGAAACAGTTTCTGGCAGTACTCAGGCAATGAAGCGAAAGGAGTTTAAACTGCTTGTAGAGCATAAACTCGAAGCTGGTGATACTTTGGTAGTACTTAAGCTAGACCGCCTTGGAAGGGATAATATAGACGTTCAGCAGACAATTGAATTGCTTATCAACAAAGGTATTAAAGTTATCTGTTTAGACCTTCCCGTGAGAGATTTAAGTAGCTCAGAGGGGAAGTTAATGCTTCAATTATTCTCAAGCTTTGCTGAGTTTGAACGAAGCCGAATAAGAGAACGAACACTTGAAGGCCTTAACAAAGCTAAAGTACAAGGAAAAAAGCTAGGCCGCCCATCAGGAAGCAAAATGACTAAAACTATTTTAGAAAAGAAGTCTGATGGGTTAAGTCAATCAAAGACCGCATCAGCCCTTGGAATAGGACTAGCTACAGTTAAAAGGCATTGGAATAAGCCAGACTAATTAAAAGCACTTTGTTTTACTACAAATCCGGCACCTTTGACTCCTTATAAAGCCAGCACAATACTCTAAAGTAATTTAAATGCCCAAGTCTCTCAGTGCGTTTCTAATAGTAGATGATACGAACTAAACTTATCGATATATTACTTACCAACATAAATTACCTTAGCAGTAAGTGTTTATGCCCACAGAATGCCGAAAAAATAACTTTCTATAAAGGTAGAGGCCATCTTACTTGTGTGGTTTAGGTTTTACTTTAGCTTGGCTGACAACTTGACTACTAGGAAATGCACCACCATAGAAATCTGGCTCATCAAATACAATTACGTGCTTTGAAGCTAAGCCATCATCTTCACCATGTAGATACGAGCGAATTTCTTTTAATAAGGCTCTTACGTCTTTAGCATTTTCATTTTTAGCTAAAGAGTTGGAAAGATCCTCTGCTAACTCTTTAGGTAACCAGATATAAGCTTGAAAGGACAATTTGTTTAACAGGTGATAATCATGCTTTCCACTACGTCTAATCCATTCAGCAAGCAACTCTGCGACGACCTCACCTTTTAACCTTATTTCTTTTTGGCTTTCAATCTCCAATATTCTAAGGTCGTATTCATGCTTAATTGAAGACTTAAGCCTTTCCATAATCCATGACCTAGAAATAAAAGCGACAATCCCTAAAGTCCCAACAGTTGAAATTGAACTAAGCGTACTAATAATAAAAGGCTCTAGGTATTCCACTGTTTTCCCCAAGTTTTGATGTGCTCCACAAAAATGTGACAGCGAATTAGCCGTTTGAGCTATTTATTATATTTATTTCTTATTGACCAAATCTAGTAAACCGCGCAGCTTTGGGTCTTCTTGTTTATTATATGTGCTAGCAGCACTTAACAGACCGAGGCCAAACTGATTAGCTGTTAAGGGCAGTGGCGAATTTTGAGCTTTTAACGTTGATATTTCATATTCTAATTGAGAAACCTTTCTGAGCAGATCTGTATTTTTAGCACTTAAATGTTTTACACCAGCTCTGTAGACACTTATAAGTGACTTATCAATTTTATCTGACAAGTCATAAGGATTTGAATAGAAAGCAGGGTTATGCCTAGTTGTAACAAGTTTCTTAAAACGCTCAAACAACTTGCGCTTAATTTGATACTCATTTTCAGCTCTATCATCATGTGTCTTTGGGTCATTGGAATCGAAATTTTTGAAGTATGCAATGACAGGTTTGCCTAGTTTAAAGGCACTTGAATATTCCCACCAAGTAATACTCTGCGTGTCACTGCCTGTCATGTTTTTCAATATAGATCCAAATCTGTCACCGATTAACAGAATCACAAAGTCACTTTCTCTGATTCCCGTTAATATCTCATGCTTAGACGACTGATTTGATGCAGGCCTAATGTCCAACGCATTAACGTTGAGCCCACGCTCTTTTAAAGCATCAGCAACGACAACTCTGTCTTCATAAAGATCAACAAATGTTGAACTAATAAATGCAGACGGGTGAGACGTATGCATGTTAACTTTCATTTATTAGACACTCCAGTTGATATGATGAAAAAACATAATGCGGCAAGATTGCTTGGTTATCTCTCCGAGAGGAATATGACTGTAATTAGTAGCGCAACTACTAAACCAATAAATAGCCTCCAAAGAAAATTCATTTGTTCAAGTTTAACTAAAAAAGGTGATTTGCCATCGCCATCATTTTTGATTAAGTAATACATATACCAAACTATCAGGTTGTATAGGAACACAATGACTAAAAGAAAACCTGATGTAACTCCAAATAAACCTCTATGCCACCATACTAACTCTTGGTTAAAAATAAGAATACACCATTGCCCGACAATCAAACCAAAGGTTAGGCAACCAATAGCGTATGTATTTGACAAGATATGCCTAGCAACTTTTGCCGGTAATGATAGCTTGGAAAGAACAATAGCAATCCCAAAAGAAAAAAAACCAAAAGCTCCAATTGCATTCCATAGATTTGGCCCTACCCCTTCACTAATTGCTGACTGATAAAACTCAACATCTGGATAGTACTTATTTGCCCATAATACAAAACCGAAAGCTGGCAATGCCCAAGCACAAAAAACAAATAAAGCCTCCTTTATTTCGGTGCCTGGATTAATATCATCTTTTTCGAAATGACTGAACTGAGAGGACAAGAATTGCTTCATAATTACTCGTTTGCCTTCGCATAAGGCCTTTGTTAGTTATTTTGCATTGCTTTATTTGCATACTCTTGAATATCGGTTATTGAAGTTTTCATTTCTGATATTTGTTGTTCACTAAAGTACGATGGATTGCATATACCCCCTGAGACAGCTAATGCCACAATAGCCGCATTGCGTCCAACTCATCTATTATATTGTTATGCGTTTTCCATGCTGCGTTTCACTAACACCCACTTACCAATAAAGATAACTATTGCCACAAATTGTATAAGCAAAAGAATACCAAATGCATTGGTAAATTGAGTTTCATTTGTCGTAGAGCTTTGATGACTTGCAGCAATAATCAAGCTTGGAGACATGAAGCAAATGTTTACTATATTTATAATTACTGCACTCAGCCCAAGTGAAGTCCCCTTACCAGCAGAAAAAAATGCAAGGAAACCAGCCAATCCGGCTAAAAATGCTCCGGCAATTGGGATGAAAATAGAAACAATTGCGATAACTAATGCCGATATTCCAAATGCTTTCAAAACACTCTCCTTTTATTGATGATCCATAACAACTTATTAGGCGTAGCACTTGTTTTACACTGCGACAAGGGCCGATATAAGTAAGCATTATAAGCAAAGAGTATCATTTAAAGAAATGATATAAAGACAGCAATTATCCAAATACGTTATTTACTTTCACTTAAGAACTACTAATCTCACGCAATATATACGCCTCGTATGCGAAGCTATATAGAGTGACTTAGTTCATTCGTTGGCTTCAAATAGATTATGCTATTAGGTGATAGCCACCTTCTCTCCTTATAGTTAGACCAAAAGCCCTATTTCATATCGGCTTCTGAAATACCTTGAATAATCAACTAGAACACCAACAGCTCTTCCCTTATTATTTTTATATTCGCTGGTGCTTCAAAGCCAAGTTGAACTTTATTGCCTTTTATCTTTGTGATGACCTGACTAAATTCTGTGACTTTCCCAGACTCATCTTGAATCTGAAAGATAATCTTCTCTTGTACTCTACGGCTAAGTCCTAATTTTTTTTAACATAACAAGCTCCTTTTGTTTCTTGAGTATTTACTAATTTAAGCTGAAGTACTTCCATCCTGTTTGTTCAGTAGTTCAAACACCATTCGTCTGAATTGATCGACTTTCATAGGGTCTGAAAGCAACTGCAGCATTTGGTTTTGGTGAGCTTCACTGCTATCTAGAATTGCATCATCAATAGCTTTGGGAAAGTCACCTAACATAGCCTGCTCGGCAGTGTTATTTCTTATTTGATTCATCACCAAGTTATTCTCGCTAACCTTATCTCGAATGGTGTATACATAATTCACCATGTCAGCCTCTGTAAGATTGTCCGTAATGAAAAGCTCGTTAAGTTTGCTGATTAGTAGTGATAGTAGCTCTTCCTTTTTGTCTTTAGCTTTTGCTGTGCCCATTTCATTACCGGGCTCTAGCTTGTATTCCGCTGAGTTTTCTTTCAGCTTGATATCTTGCTGCTTAAGCTTGGATAGCCGGTAATGACTAAGCACAACGTTACTTAGGTCGATCTCATCTTCATCAAATACTGACTCACGCAGCATTGGACGTAAGTTACGTGCATACAAGCTTAGCTTTTCAAGTTCTTTGTCATTGTAATCAACTATCTGTGACATAAACTCGTAGAAGCGCACAAAAGAGCCAAGGTCTTTCTTGAATATTTCAAGAGAGTCTTTTTCTTTCTTACACTCTTTAAAGCTATTCTCAGCGTTGGCAATCAATACGGCATCATTTGTTCGTTTGGTACGTTCGAACATCTCTCTTGCTTGCTTGTATGCTTCCAGAGCCGACTTATAACGTTTCGACCAACGCTCTACAGCTGGCTTACAGATATTGGCTATTGCCGCATTACTTTTGTTTTTGATAAAGAAAGCTTCACAGAACTGTTCTACTTCGCGCGCTAGAAAAATACCTGCTGAACGAAGTTTATCTGATAGCTCGAAGATCAAATTAGGGTCTGATACATCATCTAACTCAGCCGTTTGGTAATACGGTTGGAAGGCTTCTAATATATCGCTAGAATCATTGAAGAAATCTAGAACGAAGGTTCCCGTTTCAGCTTTACTCGGGAAGATACGGTTCAAGCGTGACAAGGTTTGCACGCACTCCACGCCACCGAGTTTTTTGTCTACATACATGGCACAGAGCTTGGGCTGGTCAAAGCCTGTTTGAAACTTGTTGGCAACGATCATCACTTGGTAGTCGTCACTATCAAAGGCTTTGCGCATGTCTCTGCCTTTGAGATTAGGGTTCATATTGATTTCGGTAAACTTCTCGCCAACTAACCCTACTGATTCTAATGTAGAGAGAGGGTCTTTCTCTGTGAATTCCACTTCACCTGAAAACGCCACCATTGCATGAATCTTTTGGTAGCCCTTCTCAACAATGTACTTATCAAAGCCTTGCTTATAGCGGACGGCTTCTTTACGCGAACTGGTGACGACCATCGCTTTCGCTTGACCACCTAGTAAGCCCATCACATTGTCTTTAAAGTGCTCTACGATCACTTGTACTTTTTGGCTTATGTTGTAGTCGTGTAGGCGTACCCATTGATTGAGCTTCACCTTGGCCTTTTTGCTTTCCACCTCTTCATCACTACCCGCTATTTTCATGGCGAGGTTATAAGCCACTTTGTAGTTGGTGTAGTTTTTTAACACATCCAGAATGAAGCCTTCTTCAATGGCTTGGCGCATGCTGTAGACATGGTAGGCTTCAGGTTTATTCGTTTTAGATGGTGTTTCTTCCGGCTTAGGTAAACGACCAAATAGTTCTAATGTTTTAGTTTTGGGTGTTGCCGTAAAAGCTAAGTAACTTAAGTGACTAGATGCACGGCGAGATGCTACAGCAGCGTCTAGGATGTCTTCTGTGCTTAGTTCTTCATCAGCGTCACTTGTATCGATCATCAGTACTTCTTTTAGCTGGCGCGCTGTAGAGCCCGTCTGAGACGAGTGTGCTTCATCAGCAATCACAACATAGTTACGTTCTTTAAGACTGACGCTATTTTCGATGGCTTTTAGTACAAAGGGAAAGGTTTGAATAGTCACGATAATAATAGGCTGTGAGCCTTCCAATGCTGCTGCAAGCTTTTCAGATTTAGAACCGTCCCCCTCGTTTCTATTAATACGCCCGACCACGCCATCTACTGATGTGAACTGTGAGATAGTTTCTTGAAGCTGATCATCCAATACGGTTCTATCCGTTACTACGATGATCGAATCAAACAGTTTTTTACCCTCATCATTATGAATCGAGGATAGCTGGTGTGCTGACCAAGCAATAGAGTTTGATTTACCCGAACCCGCACTATGTTGAATCAAATATTTATGACCGGGGCCTTCGGTACGCGCAGCATTAACCAACTTAGTTACGACATCCCACTGATGATAACGAGGAAAAATCAGTGTCTCTTTTTTATACTTACGCCCTTCCCAGTCTTCTTTTTCTTCAATCTCTAAATGGACAAAACGAGCTAAAATATTTAACAGGTTGTTCGGTAGTAAAACTTCATTCCACAAGTAGTCCGTCGCATATTGATTGACGTCAACTGGCACATCGTTACCTGCACCACCTTCTTTTGTGCCTTTGTTAAAGGGTAAGAAGTATGTGCTCCCCCCCTCAAGTCGAGTAGCCATATACACTTCATATTGACTCACCGCAAAATGCACTAACGCGCCTCGTTTAAAGGTTAATAGAGGCTCTTGCTTTTTAGTAATAGGGTCGATGGCAAAACGCGTAGTTTTGTATTGATTAATAGCATTCTGAACAGCCTGTTTAAACTCCGACTTCAGCTCCAAAGTTGCGACTGGCAGACCGTTCACAAACAACACTAAGTCGATACGCCACTTCTTAGCACGAGCGCCTGTCTCAGCCTCATGTTCATCAGTTGCCCAAGGCGAATAGACTAACTCCGGCACTACTCGCAAACGGTTCTGCTTATAACGCGCTAAGGTGTCTGGATTTAAGTCATGTTCGGGTTTGAACTGGCATAAGCTAAAACGAGTGCCTCGGTCACGCAGCTCATGGCGTAATACACCCAAGGTGCCGTAGGTGCGCATTTCTTTATTCGCAGCATTGGGGTCGGCTTTATTGAGCTGAGAGGCTACACGCTCTAAAAACTTAGATTCAGGATCATTCGGATAAAGCGCTTTAAACTTTTGCCACTGCTCATCTTGAGTGTCTTTCACAAAACCTAAGACATCTTCTGAATACAAGGCCAGCTCGCGATTGTAATTGTCGGGTTTACCCAACAGCCAGCCGTTGGCGACTAGCTGACGTATCATGTCGTTTTGGAATGTGGACTCATTAGATTTATCAGACATAAATTACTCTAAGCATCTTTTTTAAAATTATTATGCATCAGCGGTGATAAATTAATCACCAAAGCATTATTAATTTGGGCTAATTGATCTGGATCGAAATTGCGTTGCAACACATTTTTGAGTAGCTCTTCTTGTCGTGGCTGACCAAACGCTAAACGGTAATTAGCCAATACTTTTAATGCATCTTCAAGTTTCGTGACTTCCCTGCTCATCGGCATCATAGGGACATACCGTTCGATATTGGCACTCCCCGTGGGGTAATGCCAATATGGCACTAAATCACTCATCCGGCCTTCCCGAGTTTGATGCTCCGCAAGGGTAAAAAGCTGCGCCCATGGATCACGCTCTTCACGACGGATATCAGCGCCAAAAGCTTCAGCGACACGCTTACGTACCAGCAACGATTTATAACGATTCACACGCCCCTCACGTTGCTCTATATCGATAGGGTTAGCAGGTAAATTCCAATGAACGATCTGTCGACAATACCAATGAAAGTCCAAACCCTCTTGTCCAATCGACGTCGAATTCAACATAAATGGCCGAAATGGAGAGTTAAAAGCATCACGTACATCTCCGATACGGCTTAACCCTTGTTCATCACTAAGTCTTTGGTTCCCTAAAGGAACTGCATAATGGCAACGTAGACTGTGTTTTTCTGCATTTTTATCGCTCTGTGCCGTTTTCTGGCTGCCTTTAAGTTTATCCTGCTCAAACTGACAACCAATATGCGTTGGCCTAAAACTCATTGCTGTAGCCAGTTTCTCAGTAGCCAGATTTAAACCTTGCTCATGAAGAAGATGACCAAATTCATCAACTACCGCCTGAAATCCTCCGTCAGCACAATAACGTGCTATCGCTATAAAATACTTCTTACCTTTAAATCGACGATGAAGTATGCGATCAGATTCCGCTTTGTTAAATAACGATACTGCTGCAAAACCAATATCAGTAGCGGCCTTTAAGATATCTAAGGGTTGTGCATCAGGCCACAAGCGCTGCCAACTACGTGAAGTACACACACTAGGGCTAGCAATTGATAGATAAGCCATGTATTCAGCCAAGTCATCAGGCATCGGCCCAAGTGATAAATTTTCACCCCGCGATAAATAGCGCCGAACTTCGATTAGCTGAGCATTATCAACACCGTGTTTTAAGTGGTTCGCAACCAACTTCAGCCAAGCCTCAAGATGCTCAATATGGCCACCTGCATAATCTAACAAGAATGACGCTAAAGCATACCAACGGTCACCGCTACGCTCCCCTTTTTTCTGTTCTGTAAATTTATCTAGCTGCGTTAACTCCCGCTCAAAGTGGCTCCGACGTTCAGCGAGTATTTGTTTTAGGCTTAGCCCAGCTTGATAATCCAAGGACTGAAACTGTAACGACTTTGCAGGATAGATTAACGACCATCCCTGCAAGCTCGCAGACTGATCAAACTTAATTTTCGGTGAGTGTTTTTTATAATAATCTTGTTGAGACTTCCCTTGCACCCTCATTAACCGGCGCTCAGCCTCATAAGAAACTAATCCACTCAAAGCTCTCGGAACAAGAGCCCATGATGAAAATAGTAATGTTTTAGTGAATGATGCCTGCCCGTCAAAACAACCCTCTAACTGGTAGTGAGGTAATGACGGAGGCACCCACAGCAAGGCTTCACTTCCATTAGTAAATAGCTTCTCGTTCAACGCGCGAATTTTTCCATGCGGGGCATCAGAAAGTTTCAAGCTGTAATTTTCTATCGCTTTACGTGACAACCATGCAGCAGAAGAGCGTTTTAACGCCTTTTTAACCTCAGGGTCGCCAGCATAATGATCGAGCTGTTTTTTAAATTGATAGCCACTCAAAAAAGACAATGCCCACGGCGCTGACTTATAAAATTCCATTAGCTGGCTACGTAAACGCCCGTGTTGAACCTTAGAAAGCGCCTCACCAACATCGTCCATAGCCTTAAATGCTTTAATATCAGCAGTAGAAAAATACTGATCACAAATGCCCCTTTCGGTTCTAAAAACAGCTTCGTAGCCTTCACTTACCTGACCTCGCTCGGTGCGACAAATAAGTGGCTGCAAAGTATTTTCAATCGCTTTTTTGTGGCAATTGTCTAAAGCTGTTAAATTGATGGAAGTATCTTTCAAACTAAGTAACTGTTGCTGTAGTTCTCGACGATGATATTGGTAATTAGTCAGTAAAGGCTCATATCCACCACTAATAAATCGCAACAAGAACTGCAATTCCTGCCCGTGACCATCTCCCACCTCTTCGTCATGCGCTTGGCTATAGGCTTTAAAGGGTGTAGCCGACAGAAGTAGCACTTTACTTTTATTACCCGCGTTTCCTTTGCTATTAGAATCGAATACCTGCCTCGCGATAATAGACTCTTCGCTCTCTATATCGCTAGATAGCAAACCTTTAAAGCGCTGAAATTCATCCAAGATAAATAAATCGGCGCTAATATTTTTAGAACAGGCTTGAGCAAGTAATAGCCGTAAGCGTGCCCTCACACGGCTTGGGTTTATTGCTTCTACTGATTTTGTACAAACCCTAACCAACAACTCAAGCCAACTGCCTTTAAAATCGATACTACACAGGATTGCATCTTGCGAGCTTATGGGTTTATTTAATAATCGGTGGTATTCAGCAACGATCTCTGGCTGAAGTATTTTATCTTTGGTAAATCGTTGGTGCTCTGTTCGCCACCACTGTGCATCTTTAACGAAGCCTCGCAAAAAAACCCGAAGCTCACGGGTAAAATGCTCTAACTCTGGGTGAGCCAGCAACGCGCACATAATAATCATCCTCTCTTGCCAACTCCCGTCGCCACGCGTTAAGTTAAACGACGTTGAGGGAGTCAAAGAACAGACTTCTAATAGTTTACCAGGCTCACATGTAGCTTCACGATCGATCATAGCAGTGGTAATCAAGCGACCAAAACTGGGCTCTTGTACATAGCGCTGCTGCGCATCCCCCTTAAACACTGCCAATTTAGCGCGATTTTCTCGTGCTAGGGTTTGGTTAGAGCAAATATAAGTAACCCTTAGCGGCCTTTGCAAAGGCTCACTCCCCACCGCTTTTAACCGCTCTTTAAGCAGCTCAGCAATCACACCTTTAGCCACGACCGTTTTCCCTAAGCCAACTTCATCAGCGACTAACACTCGCTGACTACTGCCGGTCTTAAAGCTGTGAAGCACCGAAGCAACTGTCGCCAGTTGAAAGTCTTTTAAACTCTCTAGAGATTGGTCAATTAAGGTGATCGCATCATCATGGTTCATGCTCACCTCCTCCGTTTTTTTCTTTTAGAGGCAGAGTTGGCTTTGCCTTGCAGTGAAGTAGAACTATTTTTTGTTGAAAAGTGCGACCACAGCTGACTTAGTTCAGCCGGTATTTCAACTTCACTGGTTTGTAAACGCTGCATAAGTTGCTCGATACGAACCATCACTTCTGGGTGGCGAGCCGAGGCAATCATCAGCTGTTCAAATAATGGTTCATCCATCGACAAGAAAGAGGACAAAGCTTGTTGTGTTTCTCCGCTAATACCAGAGTCAAAAGCCAACCACTGGGCTTTATCTGGCTGAGAATGTAAAAGCAGACGCACGTAGTTGAATATTTTTTCGGGGCTATCAACCAAGCTTTGTAGTAAGTCTTGTTGTCGGCGGTCGCCGCCTTCAATCGTTAGGTCAGCACTGATGACACTGCGAGAGGATTTTCGTAATGCCCCCCGCACAATTTCGGCCTCGACTACCACAAACGCTGTTAACTGCGATAGAGCGGCCTGCTGCCACTGAAGCGGCTCATCAGTCTGGCTTCTAAGGTCAAAGCGCCCCGGTAACACTAACTGGCTAATCGTTACTTTGGCCTCTTCCGAAATGCCGACCAGATCGACTGTGTGATTCAATACGACATCATAGCCTTGACCATCAGCACGTAAGTTGGCATTTAACGACCAATTTGCTTCGATCATCGTGTGGGTTAATCGTCGTAAAGCAGGCACTAGAGTTTCAGCGCCATCAGGTTCAACAACCTCAAACTCATGAGCAATAAATAATTTTTGCTCTTTCCATTCTTCCAAAAGCTGCCGTGGTCTCATGACCCGTTTAAGACCGCTTAACTCCACCATCACTTCCGTATTGCGAGGCGGTTTATCACCTACGCCTAAAGCCGCTGAAGTCGCATTAGCTGAACCCAGAATCCAGTCACAACGCGTACCGCACTCTCTCACTACCAATTTTGCATGTAAGTTTTGTTGCTGTTGCTCATCTCTCTCGCCCTCATTCAAGGCTAAGGTTTCTTCCCCATCTACAACTGCTGAATTAATTGCATAGCACTCCCAGCCAGAAAGAGCTTGAGGGCCAATGGCATTAAGTTCTTCTGCACGACTACACAGTATTTTGCGCAGCGATTCACTTTCAGCAACAGCTAATTGTTGCAAACCCGCTATATTCCCACCTTGGCTTCTAATAAATGGTGACACCACCAGTAACTCAGACATTCCTGCGACAGATGATACAGGGCTGCCATAATCTGGCCCACCTGCATGCAACGTTATCCGAGTAAAGGGCTTAGGTGGCTCCCAATTTATTTGCGGTAATTCGCTTAGTAACGTACTAGCCGGAGCAAAGTCTTCGCATTGATTGAGTAAGTCATGAAACAAGGATTGCCAAGCGTCTTGCTTGGTAATGATTTGAGTTTTATCTAACTGGCCATCCAAGCTAAGTGCAACATCCCAACTGCGATCGAAGGTTAAATTTCGCGACAACACCACCAATCGATATTTCACAGCAGGGCGTTTTGCCTCCCCTCCTTCCACAAAACGTAGCAGCCAGAGTTTAGGATGAAAAGACGAGAAAGCGCCTCCAACTGGAACTACTGCATGTAAACAGGGCTCTAACAAGGTAAACAAGCGATTAAATTGTTCTGGGTAGTGAATATTACCCTTTTGGTAAAATACTTTTAACCGGCCTTTGAGTTGAGCCATAGCCTCTAGTAATGCTAACTTCTCGCCACTTAAATCACCTTCTAAAGTGTTGTTAAAGCACAGGGCAATTGGCACAGCCAACAAGGCATTTAGGTCTAAGCTATAGGTGGTGGCCACCGCAGCATCTAGTACAAAACCTTCAGGCGGAGCTAGCTCAGCTCCGTAGTCTAGGCGATCTTTATCAGCGCTTAACATGACTTTCACCGCTTAAACCATCATCTATATCGGACAACAATTGGCGCGCAATCGACCAACGGTAATCTAAACGTCGCATGCCCGCCCATTTTTCTGAATTGCGCTTTTTACTCAACAAGCTGCGCTTGCCTTTATTTTCTCTGGCCCGTTCATCTGACAGCGCGACTATTTGAAAGAATGACGCCTGCTGCTGCATTAATAAACAAAAGCGCTCCACAAAACGACGGCTTCTCGGTTTAATCCGGTTATCCGCTAAAGCAGAAAACCAATTATCGGCACAATGGGGATGAAAAATATCACCCTGCTGAACAACAACAAGCCATTCTGCAAACTGCGTCTCTAGTCGCTGAGCTAAGCCTTCAAGGCCATTAATCTCTGCTAGGCGGTAGTTATACGCAATATGCGGCCCTTCCATCGCCAGACTAAAGGTCTGAGCTTGCGCGAGCAGGGCTTTACAAGACTCACTTACCGCTTGATGCCTCAAAAGCAGTGCTGTCATGACATCAAAGCTTATCTCCTTGCTTGTCTTTAAGTCATTATCCTCATAAGCATTCAATAGTTTAGTGACGCCACCAATACGCAAAATTTGCGCGGGTACTGAATGCTCTGAGGCAATAGCCGTCATCAACTTATCCTGCAAGAATTTAGCTTCATTAGCACTTAAATGAATATTCAGCTGCGAATCAGCTTGCCAATTATTCTCATAGGAAGGTAAGTCGATGAGTCTAACCATTCTATCGACATCGTCATCATCTGTACCTTCCTGATGGCTGTGATTAGCTGCATGAGCAATATGGCTGCTTTCTGCAAGCGAAGAACAGAACTCTTTAAGTGATAGTGGCGTATGAACGATGCCAAAGGTTTTTAAGCCATTCCAATAAATACTCGAGGGGCGACGACTGACACCACCTTGCTCAATACTTTCGGCACCAATGACTCCCACTTCAAGTCCCTGCGAAGTTAATACCAATTGTTTCGCTAGCTCATGCTCTTGGTTCTCTAACCATTGCTGAGGTGATTTTGACTTATTAGCGTGGCCCATTTGAATATCTCGCAATAAGCGAGCAATCGTGACGAAATACTTAGCACGGGTTTGGATTGTTGATATACCGGGGAACAAACGATTAGCGAAGGCGTCGCGTATTTGACCAATACCTAGTTCATCGAGCGTGCCTGGCTCATTTAACGCCGCTAACACCATCTTAACCTTGGCGCGTTCATCAGATGAAAAGTCGATCCAACCAAGCTTACTCATATTCCACTAGCATCCCTGTTAACTACGTTCGTAGCTCTGAACAATCAATTCTTTCGTCTTTTCCAAGTCGGCAACGGTACGTACATTGACTTCAAAATTACCCGTCCCCCAATGTCCAATGCCGGTAACGTCGCGGCTGAAATCATTTTCCTCTGCCATATCGCCCGGAAGCTTAAGATAAACTTGCAGCTTAGGGTCTTTTTTACTGGTCATAATAATGATCGAGACAAAATTCTTGATTCGTTTGAATGCGGTATACAGCTTTAAGTCTTTACGCTGCACCTCATCCCCAAGTTGCTCGATAAAGTCGCATAGTTCATTAAATAAAGTGACCAGTTCTGGTGGTGCATCAGCAAGACGATCTGCCTGTGATTTATCCACACCGTTTCTCTTGCTGTTTGCAGTCTTAATTGTTGGTGCGGTAGATAAATTAACAGCTGCCTGTTGCGTTAAGGCTTGTGCTTTATTCTGATGTGTTGCACTTTGCACATTCACTAGCTCTATCAACAAAAAGTCATCACCAAAGTAACGATAACGCATCAATTCAATATTACGGTTTATCTGCTGTACAGCGTGTTCATCGTATTTGTTAAAGTCAGCCGCAATGCAGATTAAACGTGTGCCTGACCACTCAATAGTTTCAGCCTGTTCATTACCGAGCTGTTTCATCACCAACAGTTGAAACTCAGCTTGGTGATCTAGTAACCAATCTAAATAAAATAGCCCTTGATTGATGACGTTTTCATTTTTAGAGCGCTTGTATTCGATGATGACTGGGCAGCCATTTTCATCTAAACCTAAGGAGTCGATACGGCCCTTATGGGTTTTACCTGTATCGTATTCTGAGGCGAGAAACTGCACACCTAGAAAGCTCGACATATTCGATTCTATTTGTTTTTGCAGTGAGCTTTCTAAGGCAGCAACACTACCTATTAACTCTGTAAAAACATCACCTATTTGAGAAAATAGTTTGATATCACTCATGCGAGGGCTACCTTGTTATTTGAAGCCTCTGGGGCAACCCAGTTTCTTACATCGATTTTGCCTGTAACGGCTGCGGAGATTAAGGCTGTACGGCGTTCTTGAAGAAGCTTGATTTGCTGTTGTTGTTTTTCGATCAAGGTGTCGATTTTGGCGGTTTCGTGATCGAGGAAGTTTGCGATTGTTTCTGCCTCGTCATCACAAGGAATCAATAATGGGCTATTCTCAACTTTCTCAACTGTATAATGAGCAATCGTTGCCTTATTACACAGTATGTCAATATAGTCGGAACCCTTGAGCATATTCATCCAATAATAGAGAAACCTAGAGCTTCGGTTCATTTTTGGACGAGCCCTATTAATCGCATTTTGAATATAGCAATCAGGGAGCTCATTTCTCCAAATTGCCGCACGACCAACATCACCACCTTCGCTTATTAAAACATCACCATAGAGCAACTTTAATGATTTAATATCTGAGGGAGAAAACCACATTTCACCTACTTGCTCTAAAAAAACGCCAAAAGTCTGAATATTCACAGCCTTAAGGTATGGTTTTAGTTCATCCTCTGATGACTTAGGCTCTTTCTGGAGCATTTTCCCTAAAGTAATATTATAGCCATATTTCAATTTTGTAGAAAACCAGTGAATTGGAATTTCACCTAGCCAGTCAACCTGAGAGTTTTTATATTCAGGGTAAGCCTGATATTTTCCCGTCATTACGAATTCTCCTTTTGAAGTAGACTCATAGTCTTAGCTTGCATGAACTCTAGCCCATTAAAAAAACAACAATTATTACGCATCATCACCATTCCAAAAAACATGTGATTGCCAATCATCGGGAAAACCCATTGGAAATAAAGGGACATCTGGATGGAGTACAATTAATTCCTTTACCTTATTATGCCACTGACTATCAGGGCTTACTTGGCGCATTAAGTGAGCTAATAAAAGCAGTACAATATAGATACGGCGCTGGGGTTGAATCTGACTATCTGTTAAGCGTTCAGGTAATTTCCAGAGCACGCCACGAGGAATCTTAGGCTGCACTGATAGCTCTCTATTCCATAAACGACTATGGTGAGCACAACAATTACGAACAAAGTTAAGTGTGTGCAAACAGCTAGCCAATACTTCGTGGGGAATATCGAAACGCCGAGCAATTGCCTTACGGTCAGCATCCTTTACTAAGCCCTGATAAATATGTGACAAACTACCCAAGGTTAACTCTTCAGTCATTGCCCAACCGGGTATGAGTGCTGGTATATCGTAATTTTGCTGATAAAACCTTGGATAATTTTCTTTTGTTCGCTGAACTATACGCTGCTGTTTAATTTCGTTCGTAGCATTGCTACGATTAATTTTATCTATATCCCGTTGTAGCTCGGAGGCTTCTTTTTTTTGTTTTTTTTCTAAATCGCCTATTAGTCTCTGATGATCGTAACTTTGCTTAAATAAATGGCTATTTAAGTACCAATGCGATCCACTATTGCTAGTGTCACTTTGATATTTACAGCTCATGTAATTATTTAGGGATGCCCTCACAGCAACTTCTACACGCTCTATCGCATCTATGACAAGCAGACGCAACTCTCGATCAAAGGCGTATAGATCTACAATTTGTTTAAATTCACTATTTGATTTAAACAAATGGTTATTATTACCGGGAATCTGAAAGGGTCGCATGTAGATGCTTAGTCGAAAAAAACTCACAACCTCTAGAAAACGCTTAGCACGTTCAGGCTGTCTAACAGAGAGCCCTCGTTGTTGCAGAATCTCAAGCTGTTGATCGACGTTAATTGCGAGCTTAGTAAACGAGGTCATGCCAACCCCCTACCAACAGAGAAGATATTATCTAAGCGATCAAATATAATTATATTACAGGCAAAAAAAAGCCCACTCAATTTGAGCATATTGTTCGAAAACAACATAGGCTTGGCGGGCGTGTTAAATGAAGTATGGACGCAAAAGTAGCTACTAGTCAATAAAACTTTCGTATATTTGTTAAATGCACGAGTCAATATATTAATTATATTTAAAGCTTGCATCACGAATGAACCTCTTGAAGTAGATTCATAATCTCAGCACTCACCACACCCAAATCCGCATCAATCTCCACCAAATCCCTAGGTGGCTGATACTGGTAAAAATGACGATTGAAAGGAATTTCATATCCGACTATGCCAATCTCGTCATCTTTAGCATCTCGCTTACCGGCATCTATCCACGCATCGGGAACGTGGGGCAACACTTCTTTCTTGAAATAGGCTTCATTCAGCTCATTTACCGCTTGGCTCGGATCGATTGCGACGTTTTCATTATCGCGTAGATCACCGTCTGCTTTGTATTCAACAGTTTTACCGTTTACGTCAAATAAGCCGTAGATTGGGTCTGATTTCGACTTATGTATTTTCTTAATAATCTTTTGTGCTTCTGGGTTTTTCCAGCTCACGGCAGCGGTGATTTGTTTAAGCTCTTTACTATCAAGCTTAAAGTCTTGTTCTTTGCAGGCTGATTTTACGATGGCGTCATATTGATTCATGTCGTCATGCTGCTCACTGCCAATAGCCGCTTGCAGCTTCTTAGCTTTCAGTAAAATATCTTTTTGACTTAACCACAGTTTGTTGTCGAGCAGGTCTTTGATTTGTTTTTCTTTAAGCTCGCTAAAATTGCTTTTTATATAGGCGCGGATTTCGATAGCGTTTTCACTGAGTGAACCGTAATGTTGGCAGTTTTCTTGATCCGTCCACGGCTTATCTGAAGCGCTACCGTAGGTTTCGTATATCCATTTCATCGGTGTATTGAAAGGCTTTGCAGCAAAGCGTAATTCAGCAATACGTTCGTCACTAAACTGGAAACTTTCACGCAATGGCCGCTCTATAGTAATACGGCGATAACCAAACTCGTGATTCGCAAAAATCCTACTGGCGAAGGTCTTAGGTGCTTCTACTTTCGCATTAGCAGACTGCCTACCACGGTTACTTTTTTGCTCAGCAGGTTTGTCTAGCTCACGCGCATCAACGACTTCAAATCCACCAAAAGTACGCGTAATAGTGCGTATATCATCTGCACTCATTTCATTTCGTTTAGAGCCTAGAGACTTACGCATTTTACCGCATAGGTTAATGCCGTTGATTAGCTGCACTTTACCTCTACGCTCTTCCGCTTTCTTATTCGACAACACCCACACATAGGTTGCAATGCCGGTGTTGTAGAACATATCTGTAGGCAAAGCGACAATAGCTTCTAATAAATCGGCTTCAAGAATATAGCGTCGTATTTCAGATTCACCTGAACCCGCACCACCTGTAAACAACGGTGAGCCGTTTAGGATAATACCGATACGGCCGCCACCTTCACTGTTATCACGTAATTTACTAATGAGATGCATGAGAAATAGTAACGAGCCGTCTGACACACGAGGTAAACCCGCACCAAAACGACCATCAAATCCTTTAATAGTATGCTCGTCTTTAATATCTTGCTCTATCTTCTTCCAATCTACCCCGAATGGCGGATTAGATAGCATGTAATCGAACTTATCAGCATAGAGCTGATCATTCGATAAGGTATTGCCCAGCTTAATGTTATTGACCTCTTGCCCTTTGATCAGCATATCCGCTTTACAGATCGCGTAGCTCTCTGGGTTAAGCTCTTGGCCAAAAGCACGCATCACCGCTTGTGGGTTTAACTCGTGAACGTATTCCATGCCTGACGATAAAAACCCGCCTGTTCCCGCTGTAGGGTCGTATACGGTACGGATGATGCCCGGTTTAGTTAGTGCATCATCGTCTTCCATAAATACAAGTGCGGTGGTAAGACGAACAATGTCTCTTGGAGTAAAATGTTCACCAGCAGTTTCATTGGACCCTTCAGCAAAACGACGAATTAACTCTTCAAAGACTAAGCCCATATCATGATTCGAAACGACCGTAGGGCTTAAATCTGTTAAGCGAACTTTTTGTACAATTTTATAGAGCAAGTTGGCATCGTTAAGCTGACCAACAAATTCTGAAAAGTTGAAGTATTCGAATATTTCACGCGCATCTTTCGAGAAGCTTTGTAAATAGCTATCTAGGTTGTCTTTAATACCACTCTCTCCAAGCTTGGAGAGATCCATTTTCGAAGTATTGAAGAAGCTCAAACCACCCGTAGCACGAAGCAGCAACTTTTCTTCAGCCTCTTCTGGTAGGTTCATTGGTCTAATACGTGATACTTCTGCTATAACGTCATCTTTAGTAGTCTCTAGGACGCACTCAAGACGCCTTAGAAGCGTGAATGGTAAAATGATACGACCGTACTGAGATTGCTTAAAATCACCCCTGAGAAGATCTGCGATTGACCAGCAGTATGCGGCTAGATTGTTAGGGGTTGAATTTTGATCACTAGAGCTCATTCACTTTTCCTTAATGCACAACTGGCTATATCGCTGATGGATAAAATACGCCATTCACACTGAATTATTGTATGGAAAGTAATTATAGAGGTGGATAAGCTGAATCCATTCTTAAGACTACTTCCATGTTTACCGTAAAATAGCTGTTCAGAATTATCTGAGTCAATATCACATTTGTCGGTTTGCTTGAATGTGACTATAGATCAAACTACATTGTTTTGAAATGAGTGATGACAAAGACAAACTCATTGCAACCAAAAACACACTACGCTATAACCACTCAGAGCAGTTCTGGCAAGGTTACAGCACGTCTAGCTACCCTTATTCAACTTTCCCTAAGTATTCCCAGAGCGCTTTAAATCAATCTTAACAAGCGCTGAAGAACCAGATCAAAAGATATTAAGCGGCTCTGTAAGGATAGCATTTAAGATAGCTACAAATAGCCTTCACCCGGGTTAAAACCCTACATACTCACCTAAGAGTATGACAAATAAATGTTACCCGGCTCTTTAACAACTCTAGAGCAAGACTACCCTACTTCTTACATGCATAGTTTTCTGCTCTAATGTGAAGTGACCATATTTTAGTCTGTACTATCTAATAACTAATCTCCGATCTAAGAGAGAAATAAACATGGTATTGCTCTTCATTATTATTTTAGCTGCTGTCCTAATAGCTATAGTAAGCAAGTCAAGTTACAGCAGAGAGACTAACGACATAGACGCAACTAAGATACCTTCTCAAGATGAGAATCAAGATGATTATCGCCTTTTATCTACAACAACATACGATACTGTGACTGGAAAATCGTATCGGGAAACCTATGGGTTTTATTTAGAAACTTTTTTGAAACCAGAGACACCTTTACATTTTCTTCAAAGGCATGGTGAAGCAGTAGACTCTTTACCTTACGGGAATGTTACTGCTCAATTTGAGCATGGCAGGTGGGTACAACGTACCAAAGCTGAAAAAGATGCAGGCCGTCCCCTAGGAGGTATTGAATGCTTCAACTATTTCGGAAATATGGCTAGCGATGGCGGTGATTTATTACGATATTTAATTCAGGCTCGAAAACTGATCGAAAGCCCTCTACCACAAGAAAATACTTTTGTTGAGATAATTAACCGAATAGAAAAATTAAAAGTGCTTCCGAAAGGTCATCGATATCATAAGAGTGGTGAGATCGATTTCAGCAAGGACAAAGTAGATTATTACCCTTTATTATACAAATCTGAAGATTACTCTCTTCGTATTATTTTTGATGCTCAGAAGTTATCACCGTATTTATATGTTTTTTCTCATGAAAATATCACCCACTTAGTCACTTTAGGGATAACCTCTATAGAGAGAATTAAGCAAGCGCCAGATAAAATCCTGCTTTCTTTAAAAGGCATAGGCCCCAAGAAACTAGAAAAGCTGCGTTTGGGCCTAAGCTAAGACGTGTGTCAGTATTGTGTCATTGGTATGTGATTAACTATGATTTACTGTGATAAATCGAGCATGACCATCACAATTATTTATAATAAAATCAACAAGTTAAAAAACTCTCTTCATCACTCATAATGATGGGGTCCCTAGTTCAAATCTAGGTGTAGCCA